>JADMIO011701096.1_pt1 | contig 63223 bp, 60 predicted proteins | sample 8958161 | NCBI WGS metagenome assembly JADMIO01 (sample SAMN16585339, study PRJNA669376) | soil metagenome | isolation source: Crop rotation soil | place: USA: Cullars Rotation, Alabama | collected 2011
CGCGACAACTTGTCCACGTGGAATTCTAAGCTTAGGATCCCAATGTGCTGGAAAGGTAACCGATGCAATCGCGCACGATCAGGTAGTCGGTGCCGTGTACCGTGAGCCAGCGGTTGTCGCTGTCGTGGATCGAGGCGCCGATCACGCTGCTGCCGCGCATAGAGTCGCGGCACAAGTGGTAGTGCAGGCTGTATCGGCCCAGTACGCCGCGCTTACCGAGATTGCGAAACTCGGCGTAGGAAATCGAGCCGGACGAGCCGGCATGATACATGGTGTGCCCGCGCACGCCCTGGGGATCGGCCGACTCGACGATCACGTTGCGGCCCAGGTTGGCGACTTCGCCGCCATACGGCTGTTTGCCCAGGTGCTCGAAGTCGAGCGGCTCGTCGAGCTCGATCTTGTTGCCGGCGATCGACTTGATCCTGCGCTCTTCGGTCCTGGTCTTGTCACGCACCGTGGGGATGACCTTCTGGTAGTTCTTGCCGATCTCGAACAGGATCAGGCGGGCCGTGGTCGGGATCAAAACGGTCTGGCCGGGCCGCCAGCCCTGCACGGGCTCGGCCAGCTCAAGCTCGGTCGCTCCCTTGGCTGCCGTCGCCGCCAGCTTGACCCAGGTGCGGTTCATCGGCGCGCCATGAAAATCCATCCGCCCGCCGCAGCAAACGATCGCCGGGCAGGAGTCCTTGTTCATGCCCTCGAAGTACACCAGCCGGATAAGCGCCGTGTGAGCCGCGTCGACAGGGTGGTTCGGCGAACCGACCTCGAGGGCCGGCCGCGGCGCCGTCGGCTCGGGCGCAGAAAGGTGGGCGTCGCACTCGAAGCCTTCCTCGAAAACCTCGTCGCCCGGTTCAATGCGGATGAGTCCGGCGTCGAGCCGCGTGTCGCGATCGGTGGCGAACCGCAAAATGCCGGCGACTTTAAGCACGCGAATGGGCTGGTCGGACTGGACGTCGTACACGACTTCGTGACCGGCGCGCACCAGCACACGGTCGCCCGCGGCTGGGACGCGGCTTGCTTGCCAGGTGGAGGGTTCGGACCAGGGGCCGCTGCGGGCGGAGCGGACCACGTCGGCGGCCGCATCGGCGAATACACTGCCCGCAAGCCAAAGAAATAGTCCGGCTGCGGCAACCGGGGTTCTTCCGAGAGTCATTGCGCCCAACTCCGGCATCGAGGGATCAACCGATTAGTTTAACCCCTGGGCGAGAGCGAGCCTATCGGCGGATTCGCAGAAGCACTGCTGGATTGTCGGTGTAGAGTCGGGCCCGCACCAGCTTGCTTGCCGGGTGCCACTGCTGGCTTGCCCCGCAGTGTGCGATGCCTGGAAACATTCACGATCAAACGATCCCAAGCCTGGAAGCGTTCCCGGCCGGGCAACTGCAAGCTGTTAGCAACGGACGGGCACTGCTGGACGAGCCAGCAGTGGCACCCGGAGAAGGGATCCGAAAGAGCGACGGATTACTTGGCTTCGAGGGCGGCCATGCGTTCGTTGAGGCGGCCGGCATTGTGGCACGACTTGCACGACAGGTTGGTGGTGGCTGCCGATGAAGGATCGGCTTTCCACTTTTCGGCCATTTGTGCATAGCCGGTGTCGGGCAGCATCTCGATGATCTTGTCCAGGAACTGGTTGCACTCGTCGGTGTGCCCGGTGCGCTGGGCCGACTGGGCGACGCCGGCCAGGAGCTCGCCGCGAATGTGCAGCGGCAGCCGCTCGACGCCGCGGCTCTGCTGCTCCCACAGGATCTGGTAGTTTTCGTAGCCGACGTTCCAGGCCGCCGCGCGGTGCTTCTCGGGCAGCCGGTCGCCGAACAGCACGTAGGTGCCGCCCACGATCGCCGCCACGGCCGGGTGCTTGGGTCCCAGCTTCTTGGCTTCGCCGAAGGCGTCGAGCGTTTCCTTGTAGAGCCGCTCGAATTCCTCGGGCTGGCCGGCCTCGCTGGCAAGAATTGCCCGGTACAGCTTGGCGGCGCCTTTCCAGGCCAGCAGCTCCGGGCGAGCCTTGGGACGCATCTCGAGCAGCGTCTCGATGTTCTTTTCGCCGCGGGCGTATCGCTCCATGTCGTTCTCGCGCCAACCGGCGAAGATGTCTTCGCGCAGCAAGGTGGAGACGGCAATCCGGTTGTTCGAAAGCGGCGGATCGGCCGCTTGCTCCGGCGCGGCCCCGGCCAGAAGAACGACGGCAAGACTGCAGGCAACGGCGCGCATGACCTGGCTCCTTTTGAGTTTTGAGCGCGCGGCGAACGCGCGCGGCGGCGACGGATAGAGTTATACCTTGTGAGTTGTTCGACTGACAAAGGAGAAAATTGGCTTTCCGGGATTTGCCGGCCGGCAAGGGACAATCCGAGCGAGGCTCTCGTCCACGGTTCGGCCTTGAGAACGGGGTGGGCCGCGGTGCTTGCGTGGCGGCCGATTTGCTTGCCAAGCACGGCGAACTATGAGCATAATTGCACCCGCGGAACGGCGCCGATTCCGGGGGAGCAATCGCCATGGCTGACCTGAGCAAGATGACCGATTGGGAGAAGCTCAAGGGCATGCTCCAGCAGTCGGTCGAAGAGGGCAAAGAGCGCAAGATCGATCCCAAGGAACTGCTCGCCCACATGCGCTCGCGGGTCAAGGGGCAGGACCACGTGCTGGAGGATCTCTCGCGGCTGCTCCACTTGCAGATGGCCAAGACCGTCTCAAACAAGCCGGTTGCCAGCTTGCTGTTCCTGGGGCCGACGGGCACCGGCAAGACCGAGCTGGCCAAGGCCGCGGCCGAGTACCTGTTCGAAGACGAGACGGCCATGATCCGTTTCGACTGCTCCGAGTTCACGGGCCCCGAGGGCAAGGCCCGGCTGATCGGAGTGCCCACCGGCTACCACGGCGCGGAGCAGGGGGGGCAGCTCACGCGGCCGATGATGGCCAAGGCGCGGCGCTTGATCCTGTTCGACGAGATCGAAAAGGCGCACCCCAGCGTGTTCGATCTGTTCTTGCAGATGCTGGGCGAAGCGCGCTTGACCGAGCAGGGCTCTGGCAAGACGGCCGATTTCTCGCAGAGCATTATCATCCTGACCAGCAACGCGCACGCCGACGAGATCGGCAAGATTCAGAACGAGGTGACCGACTATTACGAGATGGTCAACGCCGTGAAGACGCACCTCGCCGAATCGCAAGTCTTCAGGCCGGAGATTCTGGGCCGCATCGACCGGGTGTACGTGTTCCGCCCGCTGGAAGGCATGGTGATCGCCGAGATCGCGCTTTTGAAGATCGTGGGGTTGGCCAAGGAATATGGAATGACCGTCGAGTTCGTGGCGCCCGAGCTGATCATGCAGACGCTGATTTCCAGCGCCAAGGTCAAGAGGTTTGGCGTGCGCGAGCTGGAACGGGTGGTGTTCGACATGTTTGCCGAGAGCATGACCGCCGCGCGGGCCAAGAAGGCGAAGGCGGTGAACCTGGCGGTCAACGAGGCCGGCGAGCTCGAGGTGACCCCGGTCGCCGCGCCGTGAACCGTTGAGTCTTGAGTTTGGGATCGAAGCGTCCATGAGCCAGAACCTGCAGGGTGGTCCGCAGCCGATTGGTCCGCGTCCGGCGAGCGCGGCCCCGGAGCAGCCTTCCGCTTCTGTCCCGACAGCGCCCGCGCCGCGGGGCCAGGCTTACAGCCGTCCGCCCGGGGCGCTGGAGGAAGCGCCAAGAGCCGCCAGCGGCAAGCTGCCGTGGCAGCTGGTTGGTTTGGGCGTGCTGGCGGCCGCGGTCCTCATGGGCGGCATCTGGTACGGCGTGTCCGGCGGCAGCAGCGCAGCCACGCCGCAAGTGCCCGCCGTCGACAAGCAGGGCGAGACGTTCTCGGTCGCCGCGGTCGATGCTGATGCCAAGGCGACGGCGTTGCTCAAGGCGATTCTCTCGGGCGAAGCGAATTCCCAGGGCGCGGCCGGAGAGCTGAAAGCGATCAACGGGGCGGCGCTTGCCGGGCTGGCAAAGTCGGCCCCGCAGATTGCCGGTGATATCAAGTCGGGGCGGCGCGTGTTGTATCGCATCTACCTGCTCGACTTTCTGGCCGAAGATGGCGACCACGTCGAGCTGTCGGTCGACGGCGCGAGCTTGGGAGACATTGCTCTCAAAGGTGCGGGCACGTCTTTTTTGATCCCGCTGGCGCCTGGCACGCCGGCCACGCTCAAGCTGCTGGCCACGGCGGATGGCGGCGGCGGGGTGACGGTGGGTTTCATCTCTTCGCTGGGCGAGGCCCGAACGCGCGTCATGCAAATTGGCGATTTCGACCAGTGGCAGGTGGTGGTTCAATGACATCGACGCTCGATAGCGCGCGTAAGACGATGGTTTCGCAGCCGCTGCAAGCCGCTTCGGCGGCGGTCATGGCCGTGATGGCCTTGGCGGCTTTGAATCAATTGTCGGTGTGGTTCGCGCCGCTCTTGTTCTGCGGCGCCGTGGTGGGAATGGTGCTGGTGATTCGCGAGCGCGCCAAGGCCGAGCGGGTTGCCAGGGAAGGCGAGAAGCGGGTCGACTATCAGAAGCTGGCCGCGATCAACACCGACGAGATCGTACCCTGGCTGAAGGACAACCTGCGCGGGCACGACGCGATCGTCGAGTCGATCTTTCACAGCCTCAAGAAGAGCACGCAGCTGGCGCGGCCGGGTCGAACGTTGGGCAACTTTTTGCTCGTCGGACCGACCGGCACCGGCAAAACGTTTCTCTCGCAGCTTGCGGCCACCGGGCTGTTTCCCAAGTCGGAGCCGGTGATGCTGACGATGAACCAGTACAAGCAGCCGGGAGACGTGTACACGATGATCGGGCCGCCGCCGGGCATGCCCGGGTACGAGGTTGGCGGCCGGTTGACGCGCCCGGTGCTGGAGAACCCGTACCGAGTGGTCATCCTGGACGAGCTGGAAAAAGCGCACCACGATTTGCACGACTGCTTGTTCGACATCCTGGACACCGGCACGTGCCGAGAGAAGAGCTCGGGACAGCTGGTCGACTTCAGCGCCTGCGTGTTTTTTGGCACCTGCAATGCCGGGGTCGATCAGTTGCGCGGGCTGGTGCAAGAGCTGGGCTCGACGTCGACTTCGGCCTGGCTGGGGCGCAGCCGCGACGCGCTGGCCGACGCGGCCAAATTCGATCGCGCGTTCCTTTCGCGCTGGGACGGCGTGTTCTTGATGGACACCTTGCCGCCGCTGCACGTGGCCGAGGTCGCCTGCCTGCAGCTCTCGCGTTACTGGCGCGAGTACGGCATCGAAGTCGGCTATGCCGCGCCCGAACTGATCCTGGACGCGGTGCAGCGCAACCAGGACTTTGCCGAATATGGCGTACGACAGCTGGGCCGCTTCATTCGCGAGAAGACCGAGCCGGCGATTCTCGATGCCCGGCGAAGGGGCTCGAAAAAAGTGAATCTGCACGTCAGCAACCACACCGGCGACCTCGAGATTGAGGTGCCCGTATGAAAGCCTCGCAATGGATGGTCTCCGACTGGTTCGTGTTGTGCGCGATCGGCGCCGCGATCTCGGGCATGTTCGTGGTCTACAACCAGGCAAGCTCCGGCGCGTACACGCGATGGATGGGTGCCAGCGCGGCCAATGCGGCCACGGCGAATGGTGCCACGGCGAGTGCGGCGCCTGCGCCAGCTCCGACCAGCGCGCCAGCTCCGACCAGCGCGCCAGCTCCGATGAGTGCGCCAGCCGCCGCGGCCCCACAAGCGAGCGCGCCGTCCGCGCCCGCGCCAACGTCGGCTGCAACGACGCCCGCGACCGGGGCGGGCGCCGGATCGGACGCTGAGGCGAAGATACAAATCGCCATAGCGGCCCAGAATGCCAAGAACTATGACGAGGCGCGAGCGATCTACGAGCCCCTGGCGAATCAAGGCAACGTCAACGCGCAGGTGCAGTTGGGCAACATGTACACCAATGCTCTGGGCGTAGCGCAGGACTACGAGAAGGCGTACTTCTGGTATCAGAAAGCGGCCGATCAGGGCGACGGCCGCGCTCTGTTCAACATGGCGGTTCTGAACCGCAACGGATGGGGCAGGCCGAAAGATCCGGTCAAGGCCTTCGAGCTCTATCTACAGTCGGCGGAGAAAGGGTTTTTCAACGCTCAGACGGCCGTTATCCAGTGGTACGTGCAAGGCATCGGCGTCGAAAAGAACCCCCAAAAAGCTTTCGAGTGGGCGCAAAAGCTGGCCGCCGACGGGAATTCTTTTTGGCAGGCCGAGCTGGGCGTTTTCTACCTCGACGGTACCGGAGTAGAGAAGAACTTTGAGCTGGCCGAGAACTGTTTTCGCAAGGCGGCCAGCGCGCCCGACGGAAACGCCTATGCCGAATACCAACTCGGCCGCATGCACGCGGATGGCCTGGGCGTGAAAAAAGACATGGCCAAGGCGATCTCCTGGTACAAGAAGTCGGCCGAGCACAAGAGCACGGATGCGCAGTACGCGCTGGGCGAGCTGTATCGTGTCGGCGCCCCGGGCGTGCAGGCCAACCTCGACGAGGCCATGAAGTGGCTGAAGCTCGCAGCCGAAAGCGGAAACACCGACGCGCAAGTCGCCATCGGCATTATGTATCACAACGGGCAGGGGGTTACGCAGGACCACGGCGAAGCGCGGCAGTGGTACCTGAAAGCCGCCGAGAAGGGCAACCAGGTAGCACATTACAATCTGGGAAAGTTATATTTCTACGGCTTGGGCGTCCAGGAGAATCCCGAGAAGGCCGCCTTCCACTACATCAATGCTGGCGAGCGCCATTCGCCGCAATCGCGCTACGAATTGGGCACGCTCTACCGCGACGGCAAGGGGACCGAGAAGGATCTAGCTAAGGCTGCCAACTGCTTTCGTATCGCGGCCGAAGGCGGAATCGCTGATGCGTACTACGACTGGTACGAGTGCCTGGAAAAGGGCAAGGGAGTCGATAAGAATCCCGAGGAAGCCGCCAAGTGGCTGGAGAAAGCCGCCGACTCCGGCAACCCCGGCGCGTACGCGGTGTGGAGCTCGAAGCTGCTGCTCAACGCCGTCTCGGGCGACAAGGTGGCTCAATACAAGGTGGGCGTGCAAAAGCTCTATCGCAAGAACGCCTCGAAGAATGATGCCGCCCAGGGGCTCGATATGCTGGAAAAATCGGCGGAGCAGGATTACGCGCCCGCCCAGCGTCAACTTGGCATCGTATACGCGACCGGGCGGGGCGTGGCTCAGGACTTCGCCAAGGCGATCCCCTGGTATCAAAAGGCGGCCGAGCAGGACGACGGCATGGCGCAGTCCGACCTGGGTTTCTTGTGCGAACGCGGCCTGGGCGTGAAGGCCGATCCGGTGATCGCGGCCAAGTGGTATCGAAAGGCGATCGAGCACAATAACAACGAGGCGCTTTTCAACCTCGGCATGCTGCATCTCAGCGGCCAGGGAGTCGAAAAGGACATCAACCAAGGCCGGCAAATGATCACCAAGGCCGCCGAGCAGGGGCTCGACAGGGCGCAGATCCAGATCGGCAACATGTACTTCGATGGCAACGGTGTGCAAAAGTCCCCTCAGCAAGCCGCTCAGTGGTTTGGCAAAGCAGCGCAGCAAAACAACGGAGTTGCGCAATTCAACCTGGGGCACATGTTCGAAAACGGCATTGGCGTCGACAAAAATCTTGACGAGGCCCTGGCGTGGTTCCGCAAGGCGCAGCAGAACGGCGTGCAGGACGCGGGGCCGCGGGTTGAGCGGCTGGAGAGCCGTTTTGCGAAGTAGGGCGGGCGAAAAGCGAAGGGTCCCCCCTCACCCGGCTCGGGGCTGACGCTTTGCGTCAGTGCCTTGCCACCCTCTCCCACGAGGGGCGAGGGTTGCAGCTAGGGCGGGCTCGAGCTCGCGGGTTGCGGGTTGCTTTGTTCGGCGGCCATTGAGCTGCGGTTGAAGAAGTCGCACAGCGCCAGGCCGATCAGGATTGCCAGCCAGAACACGCCTGCGCAGGCGGCCACGCGGTTCAGGGAGTTGCCGTACCACAAGTGCATGAACACGCTGGCGACGAGCAGCGTCTTGAGCGTCGAGATTGCCAGCGCAATCGTCAGGTGGCCGACGCCGCCGATCGAGATGCCGGCCAGGAAGTAGGTCGCCAGCCACAGCGCGACCAGCGCCGCGTAGACCGCCAGCAACATCGGCAGGCTGGGCCTCGTCATAGGTGGGGCGCTCCGATCAAGTACAGCAGCGGATACAAGTAGATCCACACCGCGTCGACGAAGTGCCAGTACAAGCCGGTCAGGTGAACGGGCTGCGAGCGCGGGCCCAACAGCCGGCCGCGCCAGGCAGCCACTGCCAGTACGCACAGCACGCCGACGCCGATCGTCATGTGCAGCGCGTGCGTGCCGGTCATCAGAAAGTACAGATTGAAGTACAGCTTTGCGGCCTCCGGCGACGTTCCCGCGTACTCGAACGGCCAGCCGAACAGCGGCACCAGGTGCTCGCGGTAGTCTTCGAGGTATTCGTAGAACTTGATGCCTAGAAACGCGCTGCCCAGCACGATGGTCGCCAGCAAGTGCATGACGAGCGCCCGCCGGCGCTCCATTTGCGCGGCTCGCACCGCCAGGGCCATGAACAGGCTGCTGGTCAGGATGACGCCGGTGTTGATGGTGCCGAGCGCGAGATTGGCATGCCCCGCCGCTTCGGCGAAGCCTTCGGTGTACCACATGTGGTACACCGAGTAGGCCAGGAACAGCGCGCCGAAGAACAGCACCTCGGTGGCCAGAAATACCCACATGCCCAGCTCGCCGGCTTCGTGTTGCTGATGCAAGTCGTCGAACTGATGCGCCACCAGTGGTGTGGTGTCTAGGCTAGCCACAAGGCACCTCCTCGAGCAGTTCTCGCGGATGGCGGTCTTCGGCGTCCTCGCGTCGATAGTCGTACGCCTCTTCGTCCATGACTGGCGTGTGGCGGAAGTTGTCGGTCGGGGGCGGCGAAGTGGTCCACCATTCCATGCCCGTGGCTCGCCAGGGGTTGGCGGGCGCTTGTTTGCCGTACCGCAGCGACCAGGCCAGATAGGTCATGGGAAACAGGTAGCCGACGGCCAGGATCGAAGCGCCGGCCGAGGAGAGCACGTTCAGCACTTCCCATTCCGCGGGATACACGTGGTAGCGGCGCGGCATGCCGAGGTAGCCCAGCACGAACTGCGGAAAGAAGGTCAGGTTGAAGCCGACGAAGATGAGGATCGCCGATATGCGTGCCGGCACTTCGGCGTACATTCGCCCGGTGATTTTCGGCCACCAGAAGTGAATGCCGCCCAGATAGGCCATGACCATGCCGCCGACCATGATGTAGTGGAAGTGGGCCACGACGAAGTACGTGTCGTGGACGTGGCGGTCGACGGCCAGCGAAGCCACGAATAACCCAGTCAGGCCGCCGACGGTAAACAAGCCGATGAATCCCAGCGTGTACAGCATGGGCGTCTCGAACGAGATCTCGGCCTTGTAGAGCGTGGCGGTCCAACTGAAGACCTTGACGCCCGAGGGCACGGCGACCAGAAAGCTGAGCGCCGAGAACACCAGCGCCGCGTAGACCGACTGCCCGGCGACGAACATGTGGTGGCCCCACACCAAAAAGCCGAACACGGCGATGGCGAAGCTCGACAGGCCGATGAACAGGTAGCCGAACGGCCGCCGCCGCGAAAAGCAGGCGATGATCTCGCTGACCACGCCCATGCCGGGCAGGATCATGATGTACACGGCCGGATGCGAGTAGAACCAGAACAAGTGCTGGAACAACAGCGGGTCGCCCCCCAGCGCCGGATCGAAGATCCCCACGCCGGCCACGCGCTCCAGGGCCACCAGCGCCAGCGTCATGGCCAGCACGGGCGTGGCCAGCACCATGATCAGCGACGTGGCATAGATGGCCCAGATGAACAGCGGCAGCCGAAACCAGGTCAGGCCCGGCGCGCGCATGCGGTGAATCGTGACGATAAAGTTCAGCCCGGTGAGGATCGACGAGAAGCCGTTGATGAACACTCCGATCGCCACGACCATCACCCAGGTGTTGCTGTAAGTGGTGCTGTAGGGCGTGTAAAAGGTCCAGCCGGTGTCCACTCCGCCGGCGAGCAGCGCCCAGATCGTGAACAGGCCGCTGGCGATGAAGATGTACCAGCTGAGCAGGTTCAGCTTTGGGAAAGCCAGATCGCGAGCGCCGATCATTAGCGGCACGAGAAAGTTTCCCAGCACGGCGGGAATCGAGGGAATCAGGAAGAACCACACCATGATGATGCCGTGCATCGTGAACAGCTTGTTGTAGGTCTCGGTCTGCACCAGGTCGGCCGCTGGCGTGGCCAGGTCGAGACGCATCACGGTGGCCGCTCCTCCGCCGATCACGAAGAAGAACGTGATCGAACCCAGGTAAAGCAGCGCGATCCGCTTGTGATCGCGAGTCAGCAGCCACGAGGCCAGGCTGTGGCCGGCGCTCAGGTAGCTGGGGCAGGGGGGCGACAAGGTCTCGACGCTCACGGTTGGTGTCTCGGTTGGTTGCTCAACGATTTGAGGTACGCGATCAGCTCGAGCAGATCCTCTTCGTCGAGCTGCGACTCGAAGCTGGGCATGATCGGCGGGTAGCCGGCAACGACCTTGGCCGCGGGGCGCAGGATCGATTCGCGCAGATAATCGTCGTCTGCGACCACCGTGCCGCCGCCGGCTAGCTGCACTTTCTCGCCCCACACGTGATCGAGCGCCGGCCCGCGCGGCGTACTGCCCTGGTGACAGCCCGCGCAGCGCAGCTCTTCGAACAGGCGCGCGCCGGCCGTGACGGGTTCTTCGCGGGCCGAGGCGCCGCCCAGCCAGGCCTCGTAGCGGCTCGGTTCCATCACGATCACCCGGCCGATCATCCGCGAGTGGTTGGTGCCGCAATACTCGGCGCACAGCAGCCGGAACTCGCCCAGCGAGGTGGGTTCGAACCAGGTTTGCACGTAGCGACCGGGCAGGACGTCCTGCTTGACGCGAAAGGCCGGCACGTAAAAGCTGTGGATCACGTCTTGCGAGATCATCGTCAAGCGCACGGCGCGTCCCAGCGGCACGTGAAGCTCGTTGATCTCGCGCCGCCCGCTAGGCTGCTGCAGCTTCCACATCCATTGCTTGCCGATCACGTGGATGTCGATTGCGTCGTCGGGCGATTGCACGCCTTCGAAGAACAGCGTGGCGCCCCAATAGAACATCGAAGCGAACACGATCAGGGGCGCGCCGATGTAGGTCGTCTCGACGATCGCGCGGTACAAGGGCGAGATCGGTCCGCGGTCGGCGCGCGAGCCCTTGCGGTACTTCAGCGAGAAATAGAGGATCAAACCGGCGACGAGCAGGACCACGGCTAGCGCCGAGCCGAGTAGGTAGTAGTACAGCGCATCGACGCGCGGCGCCATCGACGAGGCTCGTTCCGGCATGAGTCGAAAGCTGGTGTCCATGGCGTGTCAGGTGTGAATGGTCTCTAACGGTTGGCCGCGGCTGGCGTTATTGATTCGCCAGGCGCGCGACCGGGCGCGCTCCTTGCGGACCATCACGTACAGAAACGAGCCGAGAGCGAGCACGGTCACCACGCCCAGCGTGCGCAGGACGCGGTCGATGGCCAGGCCATAGCGGCCGGTCTGCGGGTCGTAATGAAAACACAACAGCAGCACCCGGTCGGCCAGGGTGCCGATGCGTCCCTGGTTGCTCTCGACCAGGGCCAAGCGCAAATCGTTCGGCGGATAGTCGATGCCGTAGAAGTAGCGTGAAAGTCGGCCGCCGCTGGTAGCCACCATGATGCCGCTGGCGTGAGCGAACTGGTCGGAGCGCGGATCGTACACGTAGCGGAAGCCGACCGTGTCGGCGAGCTTGGACACCGACTCGGCCGATCCGGAGAGAAAGTGCCAACCCGCCGCGGCGCCCGTTCGGCGATACATGCCAACGTAGCGTCGCTTTTTTTCCGCGGCCAGCTCGGGCGTTTCGTGCGGATCGATGCTCACGGTAACGATCTGATAATCATCGCTCAGCACCAGCGGGATCGCTTGCGAGCTTTTCAACAAGCCATTGAGCACCTCGGTGCAGAGCATCGGGCAACGGTAATAGGCCAGCACCAGCACCACCGGCGTGCGGCCGAAGTACTGCCCGAGCTTGACCGGCCGCCCGGATTCGTCGATCAGCGGCAAGTCGAGCGGCAACTCCGCGTCCAGGTGCTGATCGATGCCGACCTGGTCGACCAGCCGCGCGACGGCGCCCGGGCGCTGTTCCGCGCGGGTCGAGGCGACAGCGAGTTGACATACGGCCAGAGCGGCCGCCAACCAGGCTGCACGGTCGCGTACGGTTGCGACAGCTTTCATGGCTTCGCCTCGCTCACAGTTTTCACCTTGGTCGGCAAGCCTTCTTCGACCACCAGCTTCATCGCCTGGTCGATCGGGATGCGCACGATCTTTCGCTCGCGGTCGATCCAGCCGTAGCTGTCGAGCAACTGTTGCTGGCGACTTTGAAGCTCGCGAAGCTCGAGCCGCGGGCTGGCTTGCAAGAGCGGCGGCGGGGGTTGCTCGGGCGCCGCCAGCGGCGAGACGGCCGGCTCGCGCCGCTCGGCCTTCGTTTCGAAGCGATCCTGCAGTCCCACGAGTCCCCAGCCTACAAGCCCGACGGCGACTGCCAGGGCCAGCCCCGACAGTGCCACGAGCGGCATGTTGGCGTCGCTCGCCTCGTGACCTGTTTCAGGCGGCTTCGTATCGTGGTCGTTCATCTTCGTTTCCTTGCAATGCGTACTGGCCAATCGGCCAACCCGAGCGCACGGCGAGTCTGGCGGCGAACATCGCCAGCCAGAAACCGCCGATGGCCACAAATGCGGCGAGCGCTTGCCACGCGGCATAGCCCACGTCGCCAAACGGGGGCGCGACCAGCCAGTACCAGTGCAGCAACAAGCCGGCCAGGGTGGATGCCGCGACCGCCGCCAGCGCGAAGCGGTTGCGCTTCACGCGCCGCATCAAGAGCGCGGCGATCGGCACCACCATGCCCAAGAGCACCATGCCCCAGGCAACGATCGGCCAGCCGCCGCGCGAGCGGGTGAGAAAGAAAGTCACTTCCTCGGGCAGGTTGGCCGACCAGATCAAAAGAAACTGCATGAACACGACGTAAGACCAAAACGCGACGGCCGTGAGCAACAGGCTGCCGAGGTCGCGGAACCGAGCAGGGTGCGCGATCGCGTCCCACGGCGGGTGCAGGGCCACAAGCGCCGTGATCACGATTGCCAGCGCCAGCCCGGCGGTGGCCTGGCTGGCCATGTAGATCGTGCCGTACATGGTGGAATACCAGTGCGGCTCGATCGACATCACCCAATCGATCGAGGCCAGCGTGATGGTGAAGCCATACAGCACCAGGCCCGGGCCGGAGACGATGCGCCGGCGCCTTTCGAGCGCCGCGGCCGCGTGCGGTTCATCGGTCGGCCGCCGGCTTGCCATGGCCCAGCCGATGAGCAGCCAGATAGCCAAATACGCCGCCGACCGGACGAGATACGCATTTACGTTCAAGTACTGCGACTTGGCCAGCAGTGTTTCGTCCAACGCCACGTGCTCGGCGTCGGACCAGACGTAAAGCTCGTGCATGCCAAACAGCAGCGGCACGAATGCCACGACCACGAGCGGCAGGACGTCATTGGCGCTTTCGATTACCGGCCGCAGCACGACTCCCCAGGCGCCGCCGGTTTGCGCGTGGATCATCATGAACGCGAGGCAGCCGAGCGTCACGCCCAGCCAGAACAGCCAGCCGGCCAGGTAACCGGCGAAAAAGGCGCGCGCATCCAGGAAGTATCCGACCGCGCACAGGGCGCCGGCGATGATCGCCGCAAACAAAGAGACGTTGCGCACTCGCGTCAGGCTGCGAGTCAAGGTGTCGTGGTCGTTCATGGCGATTCGGCCTCCAACGCGCGCCGGGCTTCGGCGGACAGCTGGTCGAGCGAGGCGTTCTGGCTGAGTTGCAAGGCGCGCTCGTAGGCCACGATCGCCCAGCGATCGGCAATGTCGACCTGATTGGCGTAGCTCGCCATCGCCCCCAGTCCGTTCGTAATCACGTCGAACAGGTATCCGTCAGGCGCGTTGCGCAAACGATCGATGTGAAGCGACGGCGGGCGGAGAAAACCGCGCTGGACGATCATGCCGTCGCCGTAGCCCGCCTCGCCGTGGCAGACGGAACAGAAGATGTTGAACTGCCGCCGGCCCCGCGCCAGCAACTCGGCGTCGACCTCGACCGGCAGATCGTCGACGAAGCGCCCTTCGATCTGTCCGCGATCGTAGGCCGAGTCGACGTGCAGCTGCCCGCGCGCCACGGTGCCGGGCACGGTGGGCCGGGCCGACATGCCGTCGCCGAAGAAGCTGCTGGGCTCGTAGGTCTTGTACACCGGCTGCACGTGCATGTCTTCGACTTCCAGGTAGTGGCTGCATCCGGCCACGATGCAGACCGCGGCTGCGAGCGCCGATCGAGCTGCCATGCATGCCCTCATCGCGGCACCTCATAAACCTGGCAGCCGGGCAGGGCGGCGAATTGACGCGGCGTCTCGACTGCGTCGAACCGCGCGTCGTCGGCATGGATGAGCAGGAAGAAACCGTCGGTCGTCGCGGCCGCGAAGTCGGGGACGTTGAACAGCGGATGGTGGAGCCGCGGCAGCCGGCTGAGCACAATCATGCCAAGGAAAACCGCCAGCGCGGCGCCGAGGACTGTGAGCTCGAACGTGATCGGCACGAACGACGGCCAACTGAATAGCGGCCGGCCTCCCACGTTCACCGGGTAGGCCCAAACCGAGGTGTACGTCATCAGCGCGAATCCGGCGACCCCGCCGGCGATTCCGCTCACGAGCGCCAAGGGCGCGATCCCGGTGCGCGGCTGACCCAGCAGCACGGCCAGCTCCTCGACCGCGAACGGCGTGAAGGCGTCGATTCGCGTGTAGCCCGACTCGCGCGCGAGCTCGACCGCGGAGAGCAGCTCCTCCGGCTCGTGAAAGCGAACGAGGAGTCCGTAGCTTGACGCGGAGCTAATCGACATGGTCGCCTCCGCTCGCGCCGTGGGCCACGTCGTGCACAAGCTCGCGAAGCTCGAACATCGAGATCACCGGCGCGAACCGCAGGAACAGGCAAAACGCGAATAAGAACAAACCAATCGATCCGAACAGATGGGCGAAGTCCCACATCGTCGGGTAGTACATGTGCCACGCGGAGGGCAGGAAATCGTGGTGCAGGGGCGGCACGATGATCACGAACCGCTCGAGCCACATGCCCAATTGCACGACCAGCGAAACCGCGAAAAGGACGTACACGTTTTCGCGCAGCGCGCGGCTCCAGAACAGTTGGGGCACGAGGCCGTTGGCAGCCAGGATGTACCAGTAGGCCCAGCTGTATGAGCCCAAGGCGCGGTCGGCCTGCACCGCGCGTTCATACGGGTTGCCGCTGTAGAAGGCCATGAAAGCTTCGAGCAGATACGCGTAGCCCACGATCGTGCCGGTCACCAGCATCAGCTTGGCCGCGTTGGCAAAGTGCGCCGTGCGGATGTAGTCGTGCAAGCTGTACGCCCAGCGCAGCGGGATGGCCAGCGTCAGCACCATGGCAAAGCCGGAAAGGATCGCCCCGGCCACAAAGTAGGGTGGGAAAATGGTGCTGTGCCAACCCGGCACCAGCGCTAGTGCGAAATCGGTGCTGACGATGCTGTGAACCGAGATCACCAGCGGCGTGGCCAGGCCGGCCAGCAACAGATACATCACGTGATAGCGGTGCCAATGAAATGCCGAGCCGCGCCAACCCAGCGAGAGCAGTCCATAGATGATCCGCGCGCGGCGCGTGGTGGCCCGATCGCGCAGCGTGGCAAAGTCGACCATCAGGCCCGAGTACCAGAAAACCAAGGACACGGTGAAGTAAGTGGAGATAGCAAAGAAATCCCAAACCAGCGGGCTGCGGAATTGCGGCCAGAGGTCCATCGTGTTGCGATAGGGCGCCAGCCAATAAGCCAGCCACGGCCGGCCGAGGTGCAAAAGCGGGAACATGCCTGCGCAAATCACCGCGAAGATGGTCATCGCCTCGGCGAAGCGATTGATGCTGGTGCGCCAGGGCTGCCGGGCCAACAACAAAAAGGCCGAGATCAACGTGCCGGCATGGCCGATGCCGATCCACCATACGAAGTCGGTGATCGGAAAGGCCCAGCCTACCGGAATGTTGGTGCCCCAGATGCCGATGCCCGTGGCGATGAGATACACGGAGGCCGCGATGAACACGCCGGTCAGGCCGGCGGAGATCGCCAGCACGATCCACCACGTCCAGGGCGACGGCGCGTCGAGCACGATGTCGGCAATGTTGTCGGTCACCGTGCGATACGTTTGTCCGCCAGAAATGACGGTAGTTTCGCGGGTCACGGCCGCGGCGTGCTCGGGAGTTTCGGCTTCGGTGGCGTTCATTTCGATGACGTCGCCTGTTCGCGAGCTGTGCCGGCGTCGGAGCCGTCGGACGCAAGGCGCGGGTTGGGGTTTCGCACCAGCGCCAGGTGCGTGGTGCGCGGGCGCGTGCCCAGCTCGCCCAGCACCGAGTAGTCGAGCGGGCTGCGCTTATACTTCGAAACCTCGCTGTCGGGATCGCGAATGTTGCCGAACACGATGGCCCGGGTTGGGCAGGCCGCCTGGCACGCCGTGACCACGTCGCCGTCGGCCAGCTCGCGGCCCTCGCGCTCGCTGGTGATGCGGGCCGATTGAATGCGCTGGATGCAGTACGTGCACTTTTCCATCACGCCGCGCGAGCGAACCGTGACCTCTGGATTGCGCATCAGCTTGAGGCTGGGAGTGTGCTCATCGGTGTAAGTGAAGAAATTGAAGCGGCGAACTTTGTACGGGCAGTTGTTCGAGCAGTAGCGCGTGCCCACGCAGCGGTTGTAGACCATCTGGTTGAGACCTTCGCTGTCGTGCAATGTGGCGCCCACCGGGCAAACCAGCTCGCAGGGGGCCATCTCGCAGTGCACGCAGAACATCGGCTGAAAGCTGGTGCCGGGATTGTCCAGCTCGCCGCGGTAATAGCGGTCGATGCGCAGCCAGTTCATCTCGCGCCCCAGGGCAACTTGCGACTTGCCGACGATGGGCGTGTTGTTCTCGGCGGCGCACGCCACGACGCAGGCGTTGCAGCCGATGCACGCAGTCTGGTCGATGGCCATGCCCCAAGCGTGCGGAGAAGATTCCCAAGGCCCGTACAAGGACGGTTCCGAGTGCGGTTCGTGGTCGTCGGCGCTGGAGTCCGCGCGGCGCAGCAGTTCTTCCAGCGTCAACTCGTGCACGATGTCGCGGCCGTCCATGCTCCAGTGGTCTTGCGTGACGACCAGCGGGCTGGTGTCACCCGTTTTTCGCAGCGCCGCGGCGGCGCGCCACGGCGAGTCGCTCGTGCGCAGCAGGTAGGCGTTGTAGCCCAGTTGATTGCCGACTCTTCCCGCGCGCGTGCGGCCGTAGCCCAACGAAAGCGCGACCGCGCGATCGGCTACGCCCGGGGTGATCCACACCGGCGCGCGCAGCTTTCGCCCGGCCAGGTCCAGCTCGATCACGTCGCGGGCTGCCAAGCCCAGCTGTTCGGCCGTCGCGGGACTGACCAGCGCCGCGTTGTCCCACACCAGCTTCGTCAACGGCTTGGGAAGCTCCTGCAGCCAGCCGTTGTTCGCATAGCTGCCATCCCACGCGCTTTCGTCGGGCCGGAACACGACTTCGAGCTTGTCTTGATCGATAGGCGTCGCGGACTGGCCGAGATCCAAGCGATCGAATCGTGGTTCGACCGTGGCCTCGCGCGCCTGGGTATCGGCGATGACGCCGTCGTGCAGCGACTGCTGCCAACGGGTTGAGAACGCTTCCTCGCCGAACTGGCGCTTCCAGGTTTGCTGCACCAGCTCGTGCGCGGATCGATAGCCCTCGGGGTGCAATAGCGACAGCAGCTCGGCGGCCGTGCGGCCGGAGTACAAGGGCGCGATCAAGGGTTGGATCACGCTGGCCGTGCCGTCGAAGGCCCTGGCGTCGTCCCAGGATTCGAGCCTGTGAGCCTGCGGGATGTGCCAGTGGCAATAAAAGGACGTTTCGTCGTAGCGGTCGGACAAGTGGATGGACGTTTTTGTTTTCAGGAGAGCGGCGCGAAAGTCGGTGTCGGCCGGCGCGTCGTACACGGGGTTTCCGCCCAGGATCAGCAGCAGCTCGACCGACTCGGCGCGGAGGCGTTCGACCAGCTCCGCCAGCGAGCCCAGCTCGGCCGGCCGGGCAACGACCGGTTCGATGTAGCGCAGCGTCGTTCCCACGGCGCCAAGCTTGTGGTTGATCGCGTGGGCGACCGCGTGGACAATTGATGGCTGGCATTGCCCTGCGTACACCAGGCTTCGCGCGCCGGCGGCGGAGAGGTCGTCGACGAGCGCATTGAGCCAGCGCTCGGGGATACCGGCGTTGGCGCGGCGCTCGGATGCTCCGGGCAATGCGTTCAAGCGCGCCGCGACCAGCTTCGCAAACGTCTCGATCTTGTCTCCGCCCAGGGGCAGGCGGTGGTCGGCGCGCGCTCCGGTCAAGGTCGGCACGGTCTCAACGGCGTAAAGCCGGCTCATGGTGCGTCCGCCGGTCGCCACCCGGCGTCGCTCGATGAAGTCGTGCGCGTGTCGCAAGCTGCCGGGGACGCCGAAGAGAAAATCGCCGTCGAGCGCGAGCACGACGTCGGCCTGGTCGAAGCGATAGAGCGTGTCGACCGGCTTGCCGAACGCCAGCTCGGCTCCTTGGCGAATCGAGTCGCGCGACACCGGTTCGTATTGAAAGCGGCGCGCCTCGGGCATGGCCTCCAGGATTTCTTCGAGCAGTCGTGCCTGAGTCGGCGACGTGATGCTTTGCGTCAAGATGCACAGCCCGGCGCCGCGATTGCGGCGCAGCGCGCTGGCCGCGGCCGCCACCTGGGTCACGAAGCGTTGCCAGGTGTCGATGTTCTGTCGGAAAATCGGCGTCTGCGAGCGGTCGGGATCGTACAGCGAAAGGATCGAGGCCTGGCCGAAGACGTCGGTGGCGCCCAGGCTGTCGGGATGCAGCGAGTTGCCTTCGACCTTGATCGGGCGGCCCATCACGCTTTTGACGATCACGCCCTTGGCGAATCCGCCCAGCGTCATCGCGCTGGCGTAGAACAGCGGATTGCCGGGCACGATGCCCTCGGGTTGCCGCACGTAGGGGACGATATCCTCGTCGGGCTGGCGCAAGCACCCGCCGGCTCCGGCCAGCGCCAGTGAAGCGGCCATGAGCTTGAGAAAATCGCGGCGCCCCTCGTCGGTCCAGGCGCGGGCCTGGCGCGGGAACTCGCGCTCGAGGTATTCGCGAAACTCGGGCGTACGAGAGACTTCGTCCAGGCTGCGCCAATAGTCGCGCGGGGCCGAGCGCGCCAAGTAGTCGCGAATGGCTTGAATGTCGAGCGGCGGCTTGTTTGGCTCTAACGATGGCATACGTAACAGTCGGTGAGGTTGCGCGAGGGAACGCCCGCGTGGGCCGCCAGCGCCGTGGCTTCGGCCTCGCTCGGCTGCGGCACGTTGAATTTGACGATCTCGTCGCTGGGGCGCAGCGAGCGCTCGGGATTGCGGTGGCAATCGAGACACCAATCCATGTACAGCGACTTGGTTTTCCAGGTCAGTGGCATCTGGTCGACGCGGCCGTGGCACGACTCGCAGCCCACGCCCTTGGAGACGTGGATGCTGTGGTCGAAAAACACGAAGTCGGGGAGATCGTGCACGCGGCGCCACGCGATGGGCTCGCCGGTTCGGGCGCTCGCGCGCACCGGCTCCAGGGTCGGACTGTCGCGCCAGATCTGCGAATGGCAGTGCATACAAATGTCGGTCGAAGGAATTCCGGCGAATGCCGATTTTTCGACCGAGGTGTGGCAATAGCGGCAGTCGATCCCCAAACCGGACACATGATGCTCGTGGCCGAACGGCACGGGCTGTTCGCGGGCAACGCCCACCTCGGTGGAATAGGGCGAGCGAACGATGATCGCCCAGGCATAGATCACGGCGGAAGCCACGATCGGCACGCCATAGAATCCCACCCGAAAGAGCATGCTCCAGGTAGGCGAAAAGACTTGCGCCATTGCCTCGCTCTCCGGATGAGCGGAAGTGTCGTCTTGACCGAAGCGCGCAGAAGGGCGACTGGTTTGGTGCGACAGCACGTTTAGTGCCGTGCGGAAGGTCATCAAATCATCAACATGAATTCACGCGACGATGGTTGCGCGAAGATAGTAGCTGGCACGACCATTGCTGCCATGCAAGACGGTCGATTTGAAGCCAACGAATACTCTTCGAGCGGGGTTGCGCACCCGACGCTTGATCGACCCGCGGCCAGATTGAATCGGAATGGAGCAGTCGTTGCGCGATCAGCGGCGCGCAGTATTGATTCTTTCTTCGAGCTTCGCACCGCTATTTTGCTGAACTGGATTCGCCATGGAGCGACGCGCGGTCACGGTGCGAGGGATCGTGCAGGGAGTGGGATTTCGGCCCCACGTTTACCGCCTTGCCCAAGAGTGCTCCTTGAGCGGCAGCGTGCGGAACGAGTCGGGCGCGGTGTGCATCGAGATCGAAGGCGACCGCGGTTCCCTCGATCGTTTTTGTCACGAGCTCGCGGACCGGCCGCCGCCGTTGGCCGTGATCGACGAGATGTCCTGCCGTGTGATGAGCAACCGCGGCGACGTTGGTTTTCGAATCGTCCAAAGCGCCGCGCGCCATTCGCAGGACGTGCTGGTTTCTCCCGACGTGGCCACGTGTGCCGATTGCTTGCGGGAGTTGTTCGATCCGGCCGACCGGCGCTATCGCTATCCCTTCTTGAATTGCACGAATTGCGGCCCGCGGTTGACGATCGTTCGCGGCGCGCCTTACGACCGCGAGCTGACGACGATGGCGTCGTTTGCGATGTGCGCCCAGTGCCGGGCGGAGTACGAGGATCCGTCGGATCGGCGTTACCATGCGCAGCCCACATGCTGCCCGCGCTGCGGCCCACGGCTGCGACTGTGCACCCCGGGCCGCGGGTCGATTGCCGGCGCGGACCCAATTGTGGCATTCGCGCTGGCCCTGCGCGGCGGCAAGATCGGCGCGCTCAAGGGCCTGGGCGGCTATCACCTGGTGTGCGACGCGTCGAGCGCTGCGGCCACGGCGCTGTTGCGAAAGCGCAAGGGGCGCGACGACAAGCCGTTTGCCCTGATGGTCGCGAATGTGGCGCAAGCGAGGCTGCTGTGCGAGGTCGATGATCAGGAACGCGAGCTGCTCGAAGCAGCGGGTCGCCCGATTGTCCTGCTGCGTCGAAGGAAAAGATCAAACGACTCAGGCTCGGGCGACTCGCGCATCGCCGAGGCGGTCGCGCCGGGCAACCCTTACCTGGGCCTGATGCTTCCCTACACGCCGCTACATCACCTGCTGATGGACGCGGTGGGGGGAATGGCGTTGGTGATGACCAGCGGCAACCGCACGGACGAGCCGATCGCCTATGAAGATGACGCGGCGTTTGAGCAGTTGGGCGAGATTGCCGACGTGTTTCTGGTCCACGATCGGCCGATTCACATTCGCTGCGACGATTCGGTGACGCGCGTGGTCGGCGAGCGTGAAACGCCCGTGCGGCGCTCGCGCGGTTACGCTCCGCGGCCGATCGAGCTGCCGTTTGCGTGTCCGCGGCCGTTGCTGGCGGTTGGCGGACAATTGAAGTGCACCTTTGCGCTCGGCCGTGGCCGGGCGGCGATTCTCAGCCACCACTTGGGCGACCTCGATGACTTGCGGGCCTTTCGAGCTTTCGAGCGCGACATCAGGCTGTACGCACAGCTGTTCGATACCACTCCGCAATTGCTCGTGCATGATCTTCACCCGGACTACGCCAGCACGGCGTATGCCCGGCGGCGTGCCGCGAGCGAGGTGCTCGACACGCTTGCGGTGCAGCACCATCACGCGCACGTGGCGGCGTGCATGGCGGAGTACCGTCTGCAGGGCGAGGTGATCGGCGTGGCCTGGGATGGCACCGGCCTGGGCACGGACGGCGCGATCTGGGGCGGCGAATTCCTGATCGCCAGCTACGCCGACTTTCGCCGCGCGGCGCACTTGCGCTACGTGCCCTTGCCGGGCGGCGACCGGGCCGTTCGTCAAACGTGGCGCGTGGCAGCGAGCCACCTGCTCGACGCCGGCTGCGATGTTGAGGGACTTGAGCAGGCCGCGCCGAAGGCCGAGCTGCGCACGGTTTGCCAGATGATCGAGCGCGGCGTGAACAGCCCCATGACGTCGAGCGCCGGCCGTTTGTTCGACGCGGTGGCCGCGCTGGCCGGCATCCGCGCGAGCGTCAGTTTCGAAGGCCAGGCGGCGATGGAGCTCGAGGCCTTGGCGACCGACGACCGCAGCGACGGATCGTACCCCTTTGCGCTCGATCGTTCCCGTGTGGCGGCGTCGGCCGTGGAGATCGACACGCGTCCGTTGGTTCGGGCGGTTTTCGACGACGCGCGGCGCGGGACGAACCAACGACGCCGGATCGCGCGGCGGTTTCAAGCGACGCTGGTGAAAATGATCGCCGCCGTGTGCGACCGCATTCGTCGCGACACGGGGCTGGCGAGGATCGTTCTCAGCGGGGGCGTTTTTTTGAATGTGCTGCTGGCGCAAGAGGCAAGCGAGCGATTGAGCGCCGACGGCTTCGAAGTCTTTCGACATCACCTGGTGCCGCCGGGCGACGGCGGCATCAGCCTGGGCCAGGTGGCCGTCGCGGCCGCGCTGTGCCAACGCAGTGAGCCGACACGCGGTTCCCTCGGCAACGACTTGGAAAAGGGCGACACATCATGTGCCTTGGCATCCCGGGAAAAGTGATCGACACCTACGCCGAGCACGACGTGCTGATGGGCAAGGTCGATTTCGGCGGTGTCTACAAACGCGTGTGCCTGGCTCATACGCCGCGCGTCAGCGTGGGCCAATACGTGATCGTGCACGTCGGATTCGCGCTGGAAGTGATCGACGAGCCCGAGGCGCAGCAGATTTTTTCGTTCCTCGAACGCATGGACGAGTTGGGCGAGCTGAAGGAGGGGCCAGCGGAGGCCGACGCCGGTTAGCACATAGCCTGGATTGGCTTACCAAAGCGGGAATGCCATGAAGTACCAAGATGAGTATCGCGACCCGGTGGCCGCCGAGAAATTACGAAAGGCTATCGCCGAAGTCACCACCCGACCGTGGACGATCATGGAGGTGTGCGGAGGCCAGACGCACACCATCGTCAAGTACGGGATCGACGAGCTGCTGCCGCGCGAGGTCGAGCTGGTGCACGGGCCGGGTTGCCCGGTGTGCGTCACGCCGCTGGAGCTGATCGACAAGGCGATCGCCATCGCCTCGCAGCCGGGCGTCATCTTTTGTTCGTTTGGCGACATGCTGCGCGTGCCGGGCAGCACGCGCGATCTGTTCGCGGTCAAGGCGGCGGGCGGCGACGTGCGGATCGTGTACTCGCCGCTCGATTGCCTGACGATCGCCGAGAAGAACCCCCAGCGCACGGTGGTGTTCTTCGCGGTCGGCTTCGAGACGACTTCACCGGCCAACGCGATGGCTGTGTGGCAGGCCAAGCGGCGAGGCCTGTCGAACTTCGCGGTGCTGGTGTCGCACGTGCTAGTGCCGCCGGCCATCGAGGCCATCCTTTCGTCGCCCAACAACCGCGTGCAAGCGTTTTTGGCCGCCGGCCACGTGTGCACGGTGATGGGCTATGAAGAGTACCTTCCGCTGGCGGACCGCTACCAGATTCCGATCGTGGTCACCGGCTTCGAGCCCTTGGACTTGCTCGAAGGTGTGTTCCGCTCAGTGAAGATGCTCGAGGCGGGCCGCTTCGGCGTCGACAACCAGTACGCCCGCGTGGTGCGGCGCGAAGGCAATGCGGCTGCTCTGCAGTTGATTCGCGAGGTGTTCGACGTCGGCGACCGCAAATGGCGCGGCATCGGCACGATTCCTCAAAGCGGGTTTCACTTGAGCCCGGAATACGCGGAGTTCGACGCCGAGCGACGCTTCGACGTGACGGGCGTAGAAGTCGAGGAGAGCTCCGCGTGTATCAGCGGCCTGATTCTGCAGGGGCTGAAGAAGCCGCATCAATGTCCCGCGTTCGGCAAGGAGTGCACGCCCGAGCGCCCGTTGGGCGCCACCATGGTTTCGTCCGAGGGCGCATGCGCCGCCTATTACCACTACGCGCGCTATCGGCATGCCGGCAATGGCCAGGCATCCGGCGAGAACGGACGGGAAGAGGAACGGGTCTACCAGATTGCAGGGGCGAGCCATGGTTGATGCGCTTCACTTCGACGAGCTCACTTGTCCCGTGCCGCTGGCCGACTACGAGCAGGTTTTGTTGGGGCACGGCAGCGGCGGCAAGCTGTCGGCCGAGCTCATCCAGCGCGTGTTCCTGGCCGGGCGCGAGAATACGCCGCTGGCGGCGCTCGAGGACCAGGCCGTCTTGGACCTGAGCACTTCTTGGCGACCAACCAACGGCGCCAAGGCGCCGCGGATTGCGATGACGACCGATTCGTTCGTCGTGCGGCCGTTGTTTTTTCCCGGCGGCGACATCGGCAAGCTGGCGGTTCACGGCACGGTCAACGACCTGGCCGTGGGCGGAGCGATTCCGCAGTATCTTTCGGCGGCCTTCATCCTGGAAGAAGGGCTGCCGATGGACGATCTGAAGCGAATCGTGGCTTCGATGCACGAGGCCTGCGAGCAGGCGGGCGTGGCACTGGTGACGGGCGACACGAAAGTTGTCGACCGCGGCAAGGGAGACGGAGTATTTATCACCACCACGGGCGTGGGCATCGTGCCCGAGCACCGGCACCTGTCGATTCACGCCGCGCGGCCCGGTGATCGGGTGATCGTTTCGGGCACGTTGGGCGATCACGGGATCGCGATTCTCTCGGTGCGCGAAGGCATCGAGTTCGAGACCGTGCTGGAAAGCGACACCGCGCCGTTGTCGACGCTGACGGAAGCCATGCTGGCCGCGTGCCCTGCGATTCGATGCATGCGCGATCCGACGCGCGGCGGCCTGGCCAGCGCACTCAACGAACTGGCGGCTGCTTCGAACGTGGGTGTCCGGCTGGAAGAGTCGGCGATCCCGATCCGCCGCGAAGTGCACGCGGCATGCGAAATGCTTGGCTTGGATCCTTTGTACGTGGCCAACGAAGGAAAGCTGATGGCAATCGTTCCGCCGCGGGACGTCGACACCGTGCTCGTCGCCATGCACGACCATCCGCTGGGAAAAGATGCCGTGGAAATTGGCCAGGTTGTGGATGACCACCCGCGGCTGGTGGTGCTCAAGTCGTTGATAGGCGGCGAACGGGTGGTATCGATGCTCGCCGGCGAGCAACTGCCCCGGATCTGTTGACGCAGGTTTTGACAAGCAGAACTTAATCTCGTGCTGACGTGAAACGCACTCGCGAAAAAAGCAACAACGATTTGAAGTCGCGTGCCGAAGACGCACCGCGGATGAAGTCGGCGGACATTCTGCGCAATGAGCTGCGCGAAGCCATCGAGGCATTGGACCGGCCACCGCGCACGTTGATGATCTCGGGGCTTGCCGCGGGTTTGGAGATCGGCTTCAGCCTGCTGTTGATGGCAACCGTGTGGACGCTTTGTCACGGCAAGCTGCCCGAGCCGGTGACCGGCATGCTGGTGGCCAGCATGTATTCGTTCGGCTTCATCCTGGTGATCCTGGGGCGCAGCGAGCTGTTCACCGAACAAACGAGCCTTGCGGTGATGCCGGTGATCAGCAACCGCGCGTCGCCGCTTTCGGCCTTGAGGCTGTGGGCCATCGTCTACGCGGCCAACCTGGTGGGCGGCGGTGCGTTCGCCGCGATGCTCGCCTGGGTTGGCCCATCGCTGGGCATCTTCGAGCCCGAAGCGCTGGAAACGATCGCGAGGCGAATGACCGATCATGCTGGCGGCGTGATCCTGCTGAGCGGAATCCTGGCCGGCTGGCTGATGGGACTGTTGAGCTGGCTGGTCGCCGCGGGCCGCGACACGATCAGCCAGATCGTCATCGTGTGGATGGTTACCACGGCGATCGGACTGTGCGGGCTGCATCACGCGGTCTTGGGAAGCACCGAAGTCATGGCCGGCGTATTTGCTTCGCCTTCGCTCTCGGCCGTCGATTTCGCGCATTTTTTGTTCTGGACCACTTTGGGCAACGCCATTGGCGGCCCGTTTTTCGTGGCGGTGCTGAAGAGCGGCCACGCCGATCTGCAAGAAAAGGTCGGCTAACCAACAGGGAGAAAAATCATGCCCCCATCTCAAGCCATGCTGGCCCGGCACTCACCGGCCGTGAAGGAAGTACACATCGTGTGGCTCACCGCCGGCCTGGGTTGCGACGGCGACTCGGTTTCGATCACGGCAGCCACGCAACCCAGCATCGAAGACGTGGTGATGGGCGCGATCCCCGGCTTGCCGAAGGTGCACCTGCACAACCCGGTGTTGGCCTACGAAGTCGGCGACGAGTTCATGAATTACTTTTACCGCGCGGAAAAAGGCGAGCTCGATCCGTTCGTGTTCGTCGTCGAGGGATCGATTCCCAACGAGTCGATCAAGAGCGAAGGCTACTGGGCCGCGCAGGGCACCGACAAAGCGACCGGCCAGCCGATCACCACCTGCGAATGGATCGACCGCCTGGCGCCGAAGGCCTGGGCCGTCGTGGCGATCGGAACCTGCGCGACGTATGGCGGAATTCATGCCATGGAAGGAAATCCCACCGGGTGCATGGGCCTGGCCGACTACCTGGGCTGGAGCTTCAAGAGCAAAGCCGGCCTGCCGATCGTGAACGTGCCCGGCTGTCCGGTTCAGCCCGACAACTTCATGGAGACCGTGCTGCACCTGTTGTTTCACGCGGCCGGGCTGGCGCCACCGCCGCCGCTCGACGATCAGTTGCGGCCGACGTGGCTCTTTGGCAAGACGGTGCACGAGGGCTGCGATCGCGGTGGCTATTACGAGGAAGCCCAGTTCGCTTCGGCCTATGGCCAGCCCGAGTGTCTGGTGAAGCTTGGCTGCTGGGGACCAGTTGTCAACTGCAACGTCACCAAGCGCGGCTGGATGGCCGGCATCGGCGGCTGCCCGAACGTGGGCGGCATTTGCATCGGCTGCACGATGCCGGGCTTTCCGGACAAGTTCATGCCGTTCATGGACGAGCCGCCGGGGGCGCATACGTCGTCGACCGCGATCAGCATCTACGGCCGGCTGATCAAGGCGCTGCGCAACTACACAAATAATTCGGCCAACAAAGAGCCCAAGTGGCGGCACCGCGAGCCGAAGCTGACCACCGGCTACAAGCCCACGACCTACGCCCCGGCCAAAGCTTATCGATAAGGAGCAAATCCATGGCAACGACCACAGCACCCCAGGCCCAGGCCGAGGGCAAGCGCCGCAATCTGGTTGAAATGTCCTGGGATCCGATTACGAGGATCGTGGGCAGCCTTGGCATCTTCACCAAGATCGACTTCGACAATCGCGAGGTCGTCGAGTGTCACAGCACGTCCTCGATCTTTCGCGGCTACAGCATCTTCATGAAGGGCAAGGATCCGCGCGACGCGCACTTCATCACCAGCCGCATCTGCGGCATCTGCGGCGACAACCACGCCACGTGCTCGTGCTATGCGCAGAACATGGCCTACGGAATCCGCCCGCCCGACCTTGCCGAATGGGTGGTGAACCTGGGCGAGGCGGCCGAGTACATGTTCGACCACAACATCTTTCAAGACAACCTGGTGGGCGTCGATTTCTGTGAGCAAATGGTCAAGGAGACCAATCCCGGCGTGCTGCAGAAGGCCGAGAACACGCCCGCCCCCAACAAGGACATTCACGGCTACAAGACGATCGCGGACATCATGCGGGCCTTGAACCCGTTCACCGGCGAGTTCTATCGCGAGACTCTGCACGTCAGCCGCTACACGCGCGAAATGTTCTGTCTGATGGAAGGTCGGCACGTTCACCCTTCCACGCTCTATCCCGGCGGAGTGGGCACGGTGCCTTCGTTGCAGCTGTTTTCCGAGTACCTCGTGCGCCTGATGCGCTACATCGAGTTCATGAAGCGCGTGGTGCCGCTGCACGACGACCTGTTCGATTTCTTCTACCAGGCGCTGCCGGGCTACGAAGAGGTCGGCCGGCGCCGAATTCTGTTGGGCTGCTGGGGCTCGTTCAACGATCCCTACGTGTGCGACTACACGTACAAAAACATGAACACGTGGGGCAATGCCATGTACGTGACGCCCGGCATCGTCGTCGACGGGCAGCTGGTCACGACCAACCTGGTCGATATCAACCTGGGCATCCGTATTCTGCTTGGGCACTCGTATTACGAAGACTGGGCCGAGAAAGGCGAAATGTTCGTCAAGAACGACCCGCTGGGCAACCCGGTCGACAAGCGCCATCCCTGGAACCAGACGACCATTCCCAAGCCGCAGAAGCGAGACTTCAACGGCAACTACTCGTGGGTCATGTGTCCGCGCTGGTACGACAAGCGAACCGGCGATCACCTGGCCCTGGACACCGGCGGCGGGCCAATCGCGCGGCTGTGGGCCACGGCCTTGGCCGGCAAAGTAGACATCGGCTACATCAAGGCCACGGGCAACAGCGTCAAGATTCTATTGCCCAAGACGGCGCTCAAGCCCGAGGTCGAGTTCGAATGGAAGATTCCCAAGTGGAGCAACGCCATCGAGCGCGACCGGGCGCGCACGTATTTTCAAGCCTATGCGGCGGCAGCGGCCATGCACTTTGTCGAAAAGGCGCTGGCCGAAGTGCACGCCGGGCGCACGCGGATGTTCACCGAGTTCAAGGTGCCCGACGAGGCGATTGGCTGCGGCTTCCACGAGGCGGTGCGCGGCGTGCTGTCACACCACCTGGTGGTTCGCGACAAGAAAATCGCCAACTACCATCCGTATCCGCCCACTCCGTGGAACGGCAATCCGCGCGACGTTTACGGCACGCCCGGGCCGTACGAGGACGCGGTGCAAGGCACGCCCATCTTCGAGGAGAACGGGCCCGACAAGTTCAAGGGCATCGACATCATGCGCGCCGTGCGAAGCTTCGATCCCTGCCTGCCGTGCGGCGTGCACATGTACTCGCCCGAGGGAAAGCTGGTCAACGAGACGCGTCATATCCCGACGTACGGCGTGCAAACGCACTGATATCGAACCCGGAGGCGCTATGCCCGCAGAACGACTGGCCGAGTGCATCGAGCGCATCGACGTGCTGCTTTCAAAGGTCGAGGCTTTGCCCGACGTGGCCTTGCGGCAGGACGTGCAGGAGATCGTCGAGTGCCTGCTCGACTACCACCGCGCGGCGCTGGCGCGGCTCTTGAGCCTGGTGCCGGGCGGAAGCCACGCGGCTCCGCCCATCGTGGCGCGCTTTGCCCAGGACGAACTGGTCGCCAGCCTGCTGGTGTTGCATGGGCTGCACCCGGCCGATCTCGAATCGCGCGTGCTCGAAGGGTTGGCCCACGCTCGACCGTATCTCGAATCGCACGGCGGGAATGTCGAGCTGGCGAGCATCGTCGAGGGTGTCGTTCACTTGCGACTCAAGGGGTGTTGCCATGGCTGCCCCAGCTCGGCCGCGACGATGAAATCGCGCGTCGAGCAGGCCATTTACGAGATTGCGCCCGAGGTCGAGGCGGTGGAATTGGACGTCGACGACCAGCCGCCGCCGCCGGCAGGCGGGTTCGTGGCGATGGAAAGTCTGGCGATCGGATCGGGCGCAGGCGCCCGCAACGCGTGAAGGGTTACGCCATGCCGCAGGCACTTCCCGATTCGCTCGCCCGCCTGCGCTCGTTCGCGCGGCAACCGCGCGCCGCGCAGCGGCAGTGCGAGCTGTGCACCGCGCCGCTCGATCTCGAACACGAGCACGTTGTGGAGTGTGGCACGGGCCGCCTGTCGTGCTGCTGCGCGGCGTGCGCGGTGTTGTTTCGCAATCCGGCGGCCACGCACTATCGCACGGTGCCGCGGGACATCGCCCTGTTGGCGGATTTCCGCATGAGCGACGCGCAGTGGGAAAGTCTTTCGATTCCGATCAACCTGGCGTTCCTGTTCGACAGCACCCGCGCGGGCGGAGTGGTGGCCGTGTATCCCAGTCCGGCCGGCGGCACCGAGTCGCTGCCGATGCGCGACGCCTGGAGCGACCTGGTCGACGAGAACCCGGTGTTGCGAACGTTCGCGCCCGACGTCGAAGCGCTGCTCGTGCACCGCCTGGACGGAGCGAGAGAGCATTTTCGCGTCCCGATCGACCAGTGCTACAAGCTGGTGGGCCTCGTGCGCTCGAAGTGGCGCGGGTTTACGGGCGGGCTGGCGCTGTGGAGCGAGCTGGCGCAGTTTTTCGACTCTCTGAGAAAGCGGGCCCAGTGATGCTCGACTTGCATTTTCGCATCGACGATGCCGAGCCGCTGTTGCTCGCGGCCACGCCGCAACTGTGCTTCAAGCTGCACGTCGAGGCAGCGGAAGTTTGCCGCGCGCTGCCAATTCAATCGCTCCTGCTGCGCGTGCAAGTGCGGATCGAGCCGTCGCGCCGCGGCTATCCGCGGTCCTTTCAAGCAGGGTTGTGCGATTTGTTCGGCGAGCCGGATCGCTGGGGAGCCACGATGCGCAGCATGCTGTGGACGCACGTTAATCTGCTGATTCCGGCGTTCGTCGGCGCCACCGTGGCCGACCTGCCGATCGAGTGCAGCTACGACTTCAACGTCGCCGCCACGAAATACTTTTCTTCGTTGGAGGATGGCGACGTTCCGCTGTGCTTCCTGTTCAGCGGCACGTGCTTTTATCAGGCCGAAAACGGGTTGCAGGCGGCCCAAATTTCGTGGGAGCGAGAAGCCAACTACCGGCTGCCCGTGGCGGTGTGGAAGGACATGATCGCGCAGTACTACCCCAGCTCCGTGTGGATGCAGGTCGACAAGCAGTTGTTCGGTCGCTTGCACGAGTTCAAGACTCGCAATGCAATTCCGACCTGGGACCAGGCGCTCGAGCAGTTGCTGGCCCAGTCGAGCGAGCGGGCTGCTGCCCTGGAGTGATGCATGGACACGTCGCCGCTCGATCGCCTGATCAGCTCGGTGCTGTACGAGGGCTATTTGCTGTATCCCTACCGGCCGTCGTTGAAGAACACGCGGCGCTGGACGTTCGGGGCTTTGTATCCCGCCGAGTCGGCGGCGGCGCGCACCGCGGCGGAGCGGAGTTCGACGTGTGCTCGCTTACTGGTGGTCGGCGGCGCGGAAACGGTTATCGAGGCGCAGCTGCGATTTCTGCATCTCGTCGAGCGGACCGGCGGCGATGCGGCTGGTCCGGCGTCAACGTGGCACGAAGCGCACGAGCGGCGAGTGGACGTCGCGCCTTGCTCGATTGAGGAGTTGTCTCGCACGCCTCGACGCCAGCGATTTGAGTTTCAAGAGCGCGAGCGGCGCGAAGCCGACAGCGGCGGCGAGGTAATTCGCCGGCAACAGGCCGTCTCGGGCAGCATCGAGCTCACGGCCACCGAAGCCGTCGATGGAGTGCACCTGCTCTCGGCGGCGATCTCGAACGACACGCCGTGCGGCGAAGCGTGCGATCTGTCGCACCGCGGAGACGAGTCCTTGAGAGCGCTCGCGTCGGCGCACTTGATTCTGCAAGGGCAGGAAGGCGAGTTCGTGTCGCGCATCGATCCGCCGGCGGAGTACCGTGACATGTGCCCCAGCGACCCGGGCGATGGCTTGTGGCCGGTGCTGGTTGGCAGCCCTGGCCAGCGCGACCTCGTGCTTTGCTCGCCGATTATTTTGTACGACTATCCCGAGCTGGCGCCGGAGAGCCCGGGCGATTTTTTCGACGCCACCGAGATCGACGAAATGCTGGCCTTGCGGATCATGACGCTTTCGGACGAAGAGAAGCTGCAGATGGCACGGCTCGACGCGCGAGGTCGAGCGCTGCTCGAGCGCACGTCGCAGCTCGACGAGAAACAGCTTGCCCAACTGCACGGTGCCACGCGCTCGCTGCGCACCGTCGAGGAGCACGCGCATGGACTTTGATTGGGAAGACGATCGGCGGCGGGTGGAATGCGTGCAGGCGGGCCCGTACGAGATTCGCCAGGGCGACCGCGTGCGCCTGCGTCCGCGGCGGCGCGCCGACGTGATGGACATCGTCCTGCAGGGGCGCGTGGCCACGGTGGAAGCCATCGAAATGGATTTCGACGATCGCTGCCACCTGGCCGTCGTGGTCGACGACGATCCCGGCGCCGACCTGGGCTATGCGCGGCAAGTGGGCCACCGGTTTTTCTTTGCCTTGGACGAAGTCGAGCCGGTGACGGCGCGGCCGGATGACGGGGAGACATCGCCGGAGGTCGAATGATGGCGCCACGAGTGCTGATTGCCGGCGTGGGCAATATCTTTCTGGGCGACGATGCGTTTGGCGTCGAGGTCGTGCGCGAGCTGGCGAAGCAGCCTCTGCCCGACGACGTTCGGGTCGTTGACTTTGGCATCCGTGGGCTCGACCTGGCCTATGCCCTGCTCGAGGGCTACCCGTTGGTGATCCTGGTCGATGCCATTCCCCGCGGCGGCACGCCGGGCGACGTCTATGCCATCGAGCCGCATGCTCCAACGGACGATCCCAGCGCCGCGCCGCCGGCCATCGAGGCGCACCGCATAGATCCGGCCCACGTGCTGCAACTGGTCGCGGCGATGGGGGGCCGCGTTGATCGGCTGCTGGTCGTAGGCTGCGAGCCGGCGCCGTTCGATGAGTACGAAGACATTCAGGCAGGTCTGAGCCAGGCGGCGCTAGGAGCGGTGCCGCGGGCCATCGAGCTGATCCTGCGACTGATCGATGAATCGCGAATCGCAAAGGAGCCATCGTATGAGACTGCTGATGATTGCCGCTGAGATTCTTCTCGGCTTCCTCATTTTGCTCGTGACGCTCTTGTGCATCCTGGTGGCCGGCGTTGTCAGCCTCTTCGAGCTGCCCAAATACCTGGCGCACATGCACAAATAGACCGCCAGTTGACGGCCCGAAAATCATGCACGAGTTGTCGATAGCCCTGGGCATCATCGATGTGGCCGCCGAAGAGCTCGAGCGGCACGCCGGCAGTGCGATTGTGGCGGTGCACTTGAAGGTGGGCGCGCTGTCGGGCGTGGTCAAAGAGGCTTTGCAGAGCGCCTTCGAGCTCGCGCGGGAGGGCTCGGTGCTCGAGCAATCGAGCCTGGTGATTCAGGACGTGCCGGTTGCGCTATTCTGCCCGCAATGTCAGTGCGAGCAGCCGGTGGAGTCGCTTCAAGACATGTGCTGCCAGGCGTGCGGCACGTACAGCTCCGATATTGTCAAAGGCCGGGAGCTGGAGATTGTGGCCATGGAGATCGAGTCATGAGTATCGGCGAGACGCGGCTCGTTCAGGTGCGCACCAAGATTCTTAAGCAGAACGACGTCGTGGCGCGCGAGTTGCGCGATACGTTCCGGCAAAGCGGCGTCTACGTGGCGAGCTTGGTTTCGAGCCCGGGCGCGGGCAAGACGGCGTTTTTGGAGAAGACGTTGTCGCTGCTAGCGCCGCGCTGGCGCGTGGCCGCGCTGGTGGGCGATCTGGCGACCGACAACGACGCGATGCGCCTGCGGCGCTCCGGCGTGCCCGTGCGGCAGATTACGACCGGCACGGTGTGTCACCTGGAAGCAGAAATGGTGCGGCAGGCGCTGTCGGATTGGAAGCTTGCGGAGCTGGATTACCTGTTCGTCGAGAACGTCGGCAACCTGGTTTGCCCGGCGACGTTCGACCTGGGCGAGCAACTGCGGCTCGTGCTGTTTTCGGTGACCGAGGGCGAGGACAAGCCGCTCAAGTACCCGACGATCTTCAATACTGCCGACGTGGCCGTGATCACCAAGGTCGATCTGGCGGCCGCGGTGGAGTGCGACCTGGCCGCGGCGCGGCGCAACATTCTGGCGGTTCGCCCCGGGATGCGGATTCTCGAAGTGTCCGCGAAGACGGGGCAGGGGCTCGACGCCTGGCTCGACCTGGTCGAATCCGCCAGGCCGGCGGCGAGTTTTGGCGAACCGAAATTGCTCGCCTGACGTGCGACTTGGCGGTATCGTGGGACGTCTTCGACTTGAAAGGATCGTTCAATGACGCCGAAGCGACAGTCTCGACGCGCCCTGACCTTGGTCGAAGTCCTGGTCGTTATCGCGATCATCGGCGTGTTGGTGGCGCTGCTGCTGCCCGCGGTTCAGGCGGCGCGCGAAGCGGCTCGCAGCACCGAGTGCAAGTCGAACCTGCACCAGATCGCGCTGGCGGTGTTGCAGTACTACGAGCTCAATCACGGCCATTTCTTTCTGCACCATCCCTACGACGCGGACGTGGATGCGCTGGCCAGCGCTTCGGATTCTTTTGCCGAGATCTATTGGGAAGACAAGTTGACGCCCTTCATCGGCGGCAAGCAGGATGCCGACGAATCGCTAGCTCAGCGCGGCATCGTGGTCGACCAGATCTATCGCTGCCCGAGCGACATTTCCGAGCGCACGGCCTTCCTCGACGACACCGGGCAGCTCGACGGCATTTCCAATCGCACCAGCTACTTGATGAACTCGTTGCTGAGCCACAAGACCCGGCGTTATGGACTGTGGACACTCAAGAAGTTCGACCAGGTCGGCACGTCGCATTTCATCGACTTTTCCGAGCGCAATGCCGACGCGTTCACCAAGGAATCCGGAAACGATCCGCGGCAGGACGACTACGACATCTGGCTGGGAACGAAGGTCTTCGAGAGTTGGCTTGCCACGGTGCGGCATGGCGCCAGCGCGAACTACCTGTACCTCGACGGGCACGTCCGCTCGATGAGCTTTGAGGAAGCCCTGCCCGAGATGTTCCCCGATCGGCACGTGCTGGTCGAAGATTCGAGCTATCCGGATTGAACGGGCAGCGGCGGCGTGGCGAGATCTTTGCTCAACGCGTGCCAGACGTCGCGTCCGCGGCAGGCGCTGCCGACTTCACCAGCTCGCGCATGGCTTCCTGGGGAATCCGCGCGCCGTGGCCGTAGTTGGACATGACGGCTGCCGTCCAAGGCGTATCGAGGAACATGTCGAGATTGGAGTTGATGCCGGGGAAGCCGCCGCCGTGCCCGGCGATTTTCTTGTCTGCCTCGATGGCGAAGCCGTAGCCGTAGTCCGGCGAGTGTAGCTCGGGCTTGGCCGAGAGCAGGAGCTTGACATAGTCGGCGCCGACGAGCCTATTGCCTCGCAGGGCGATGTCGAACTTGAGCAGGTCCTGGACGGTCGAGAAGCCGCCACCCTGCGGCCCGCCGCGCATCACGTGCTCGAAAATGTTGTTACGGTACGTGACGCCTGAGTCGGTATATTCCTTCTCGTAGCCCACGGCCAGGTTCGGATTCACCTTGTCGAGCTCGTAGCAATCGGTGTTGGTCATGCCCGAGGGCGTGAAGATTTTTTCGCGCACATAGGTATAGTAGTCCTGCCCGGACGCAATCTCGATGACCTTGCCGGCGACGAGCATGCCCGTGTTGCTGTAGCGGTGGCGCGTGCCGGGCTGAAAGAGCAGCTTTTCGTCGGCCGCGGCGCGCTTCATCTGATCGTCGACCGTGCGGTACAAGGTCCGCGACGAATCGCGCCACTCCTTGGAGAAGTAACCGCCCAGCCCGGCGGTGTGCGAAAGCAGGTGCTTGATCTGGATCTTCCCCGCCGACTCGGCGTCGGGAAAATCGGGCAGGAACTTCGACAGCGGGTCGTCGAACGATAGCTTGCCGCTTTCGGCCAGCTGCGCCACCGCGACCGCGGTGAACATCTTGTTCATGGACCCCAGGTTGAACTTGGTGTCGATCTGGTTGGGGGCGTTGAAATCCTTGTTGGCGATGCCGTAGGCGCCCTCGAAGATGGGTACTCCGTCCCGGGCCAGCAGCACCGTGCCCGAGAAAACGTCCGCGTCGGCAAGCCTCTTCATGAGCGTTTGCAGCTCCTGGCGAATCTCATCGTCGGAGCGTTTCTTTGGCGGCTCTGCGTCGGCGGGTGGCTTGGGGGCACGCGCGCCGAGGCCCGCGATGCGATACGGTGGTTTCGGCTCGACGCGCACCTGCAGCGCCACCCAATTGCCTGCCAGCTTGCCTTTGAACAACGCCGTAACCTGGTTGGAGCTTTTTTCCTGAATCGAGCGGAAGTCGAGCCCCTGGGTCGTGTCGTGCATGTTGTGGAAAAAGTCCAGGTGACGTTCCATCGGCACTGTCTTGAAGCCGTCCGCGAAATTCTCGTTCGCGTACTTCTTGAAGTCCTCGGCGTTGTTCGAATCGACGAGCGTCGCGAGCTCTTTCACGCGCCGCTCCGCTGCCTCGGCGGCGGTCTCCTCGGCGGCGACAAGATTGCAGTAGCCAAGAACAGCAACCACAAAGGGCACGAAGACGCGACATGGGAGTGGCATTTCTAGCCTCGACGATTTTTTCTTGGAGTTGGCAACGCGGGGATCGGTCGGTAGAGCTGGCCTCGCGGGGCGGGCCACCGGACGAATAGTTGCCGCCGCGAGCGAAATCTTGCACGATTTTTTGCGCAGATTGCCTTCGCTCGCAAGCTCAAAAACCGAAGCACCGTCGCATTTGCCGGCATCCGCTCGCGTCAGAGCGGTGCTTGACGGGATGCTGGCGTCGGCTGCTCGACTGCTGTTTTCAAAGGGTAGTCGATCGGCTCCAGCAGCCAACGCACGAACTTACGGCGCAGGTTCCTTGCCCAGTTGCGCACCGAGGGAAAGCGGTATGATTGCCGTGCCGAGTCGCGCTCCGCTTGAGATTCGACCAGCTCGTAGCCGAGAAACGTGTAGTGAAGGGACGCCTTTGGCTGCCCGGCATCGATGACGCGTTCGCGGGAGGTCAGCAGGTACACGGCTGACCAGTAGCCGACGAGCTCGCGGCATGAGTGCCAGCGCACGAAAACCGGCGTGACCGGCAGTCGAAGCTTTTCGTGTGCCACGGCATGCGAGTCGCGCACGATCAGTCCGTCGGAGGGGCCACCCGTGAATTTGACAAGGCAAGGGGATTTCTTGGTGATCATGGAATGTATCGAGCTCGCGAAAATGCAGCTTCCGGGCGACTGAGATCGTTGCCAGGGATTCCCCGGACTTGGGCAAGCAAGGCGGTTACCTGCCCAAGTCCTGCGGGCTTCCCTCTGGCTGTGGGAGCCAGTGGTTTGGATACGAGATGCGTGAGGCGTTGATGGCCCCGCGCGTCGATGTTCCTTCATCGTGTGGGTGATCGCGGCTCGCCGCTGAGAGTGACCTCGACCTGGCCCGGAAACACGAAGTCGCACTCCGACTGCTCGCAGATCAGGCTCAGCGACCAAGGGCCGCCGCGAAGTGTGGAGTCCGGCAGCTCACACGAGTAGATGGCGCGAGCGTGCAATTGGCCGCCATCCTCAACGCGGATCATCGCTTGAAGATACGGTCGACTGTCGGGCCGGCAGGTCAACAAATGGACGATCAGCTCTAAGCCATCTTCGCTGTGCCGCCACTCGTTTTGCACGGCGCGCGATGGGGTGCACGAGTATTTTCCATACACTCCGGCACACTGCCGGCAGCGGCGAGCTCCTTCCAAGGCGCGTTCGACGGCCACGTCGAGGTTTGGAACAGCGGCTTCTTTTTCCAACTGAAACCGTTTGCGTCGGGTGTTTAGAGTCACTGCCTTGACGCGGTTGGCAAGTCCCAGTTTCATCGAATTTCTCTCCAGGGTCGGTTCGCGTTTCGCCGCGCGAAACGAGCCGCATCGTGCGACGCGAACGGCGTTCAACTCAGTGGAATGCTACCCGCACACGCGCAAAAAAAGCGCTAAAACCCGGGAGATGGCGCGCTAAAACCGGCTGGCTGAACCGATAGAGCTTGTGGTGCGGCCAGCTGCCCGACCGTCGACCCGCCCGCAGTGCAAATGGGATGGTTTTTCTGCGGCCGGGCGATTCTCAGCCCAGTTTTGGCGCAATTTTAGCGCGCGGATGGATAGACTGCTGGCAGCTAACTCACACGACTCGGAGGACGCTCCCGTGGACGCAGTTTATTTGGGGATCGTTGTGGTCTTCTTCGCGCTGTGCTTCGGCATGGTGCACCTGTTCGAGAAAATCAAGACCTAGGAGGCACCGCGATGGAAGGCATCTACGTGATCGGGGCCGCCGTCTCGGCGCTCTTGTTCGTGTACCTGGTGATCGCGCTACTGAAGCCGGAGTGGTTCGCATGACTACCAACGCATTCTTGCAGCTCGCCCTTTACGTCGTGGTGCTGGTGGCGCTGGTCAAGCCCTTGGGCGCGTACATGGCCCGGGTGTACGAGAACAAGCCGTGCGGGCTGGACAAGATCCTCGGCCCGATCGAGCGGCTGATCTACCGGCTGTGCGGCGTCGACCCCACCGCGGAGATGTCGTGGAAGCATTACACCTACGCGGTGCTGGCCGTGAATTTTCTGGGCCTGGTCATCGTGTATGCGCTATTGCGATTGCAGTACTACCTGCCGCTCAACCCGCAGGAGATGCCCGGCGCGGCTCCGCACCTGGCCTTCAATACGGCCGTGAGCTTTGCCACCAACACGAACTGGCAGAGCTATGGCGGCGAGTCGACGCTGGGTTATCTGGCACAGATGCTCGGTTTGGCCGTGCAGAACTTTTTGTCGGCCGCGGCCGGCATGGCGGTGTTGGTGGCGTTGATCCGCGGTTTTGCGCGCCGGCAAGCTTCGTCGATCGGCAATTTCTGGTTCGACATCACGCGCAGCACGCTCTACATCCTGATGCCGCTTTCGATCGTCGTGGCGCTAGTGCTCGTCTCGCAAGGCGTGGTGCAAACTTTCGAGCCTTACGCGAAGGTAGCCATCCTGCAACCGACCACGTTCCAGGAGCCGATCGTGGGCGAAGACGGCTCGCCGGTTCTCGACGACAAGGGGCAGCCGACGACCAAGACGTCGCCGCTTGTCGAGCAGACGATCGCGGTGGGCCCGGCGGCGTCGCAAATCGCGATCAAGCAGTTGGGCACCAATGGCGGGGGATTTTTCAATGCCAACTCGGCCCATCCCTTCGAGAACCCCACGCCTTTTGCGAACTTCGTGGAGCTGTTGTCGATCCTGCTGATTCCGGCGGCGCTGTGCTACACGTTTGGCGTCATGATGAACGATACGCGGCAAGGTTGGGCAGTGCTGGCGGCCATGTTCGTGATTTTTCTGCCGCTCTTGGCGCTTTGTTATTTCCCCGAGCAAGCCGGAACGCCCGCCTTGGCGGCCGCTGGCGCCGATCAGCAAGCCGGGCCGCAGCAGGCCGGCGGCAACATGGAAGGTAAGGAAGTGCGCAACGGCATTGCCCAGTCCGCGCTATGGGCCACCGCGACCACGTCGGCTTCCAACGGCAGCGTCAACTCGATGCACGATTCGTACACGCCCTTGGGCGGGCTGGTGCCGATGTGGCTGATGCAGCTGGGAGAGGTCGTGTTCGGCGGCGTCGGCAGCGGGCTGTATGGAATGCTGGCCTTCGCGATTATCGCGGTGTTCGTGGGCGGCTTGATGGTCGGCCGCACGCCGGAGTACCTGGGCAAGAAGATCGAATCGTTCGAGATGAAAATGGCCGCCATCGTGATCCTGATTCCGCCGATGGCGGTGCTGGTCGGAACCGCGGTGGCCGTGTCCTTCCCCGAGCTCGCCAAGCCGAGCATTCCCAACTCGGGCGCTCACGGCTTCAGCGAGGTGCTGTACGCGTTCTCCTCGGCCAGCAACAACAACGGCAGCGCGTTCGCCGGGCTGAACGCCAACGTTCCATTCTACGACACGCTGCTGGGGCTGTGCATGCTCGCCGGCCGCTACCTGCTCAAAATTCCGATCCTGGCGATTGCCGGGTCGTTGGCCGCCAAGAAATACACGCCGGTTAGCGCCGGCACGCTGCCCACGCATGGGCCGCTGTTCGTGGTCTTGCTGGTGGGCGTGGTGCTCTTGGTCGGTGCGCTGACCTTCGTGCCGGCCCTGGCGCTGGGTCCGATCGTGGAACATTTGCAAATGCTGGAGCAATAGCATGTCTGCCAAGTCTCGCTCTTTGTTCGATCGCGAGATTCTGCGGCGAGCGCTGGTCGACGCGTTCTGGAAGCTCGACCCGCGCCGCGAACTTCGCAATCCCGTGATGTTCACGGTGTACGTGGGCAGCATCCTCACCACGGGGCTGTGGCTGTATTCGCTCCAGACGCCCGGCGAGGAGCCCTCGTGGTTCATCTTCGCCGTGTCGATCTGGCTGTGGTTCACGGTGTTGTTCGCCAATTTCGCGGAAGCGATCGCCGAAGGCCGCGGCAAGGCCCAGGCCGACGCGCTGCGCCGCGCCCGGCAGCAAGTGCCCGCCAAGCGGATTCTCCGCGAGCGCGCCAATCCGAAGGCTCAGCCGGTGTTCACCGAAATGCTGCGCGCTGCCGAAGCCACGATGGCCGAGGCCACCGACCTGCGAAAGGGCGAACTGGTGCTCGTCGAGTCGGGCGACTACATTCCCGCCGACGGCGAGGTCGTCGAGGGCGTGGCCTCGGTCGACGAAAGCGCGATCACGGGCGAAAGCGCGCCGGTGATCCGCGAGAGCGGCGGCGACCGCAGCGGCGTGACCGGCGGCACGCGCGTGCTCTCCGACTGGCTGATCGTGCGCATCACGGCCAATCCGGGCGAAACGTTTCTCGACCGCATGATCGAAATGGTCGAAGGCGCCAAGCGGCAAAAGACACCCAACGAGATCGCGCTCGACATCCTGCTGGCCGGCATGACCATCGTCTTTCTGCTGGTTTGCGTCACGCTGTTGCCGCTTTCGATCTTCAGCGTCGGCCTGGCGGGGCAGGGCACGCCGGTTACCGTCACCGTGCTGGTGGCTCTGTTGGTGTGCTTGATCCCGACCACGATCGGCGGGCTATTGTCCGCGATCGGCATTGCCGGCATGGACCGCATGATTCAGGCCAACGTGATCGCCATGTCGGGCCGAGCCGTGGAAGCGGCCGGCGACGTCGACGTGCTGCTGCTGGACAAGACCGGCACCATCACGCTGGGAAATCGCCAGGCCGTGAACTTTATTCCGGTCGATGGAGTCGCCTCGGGCGACCTGGCCGACGCCGCGCAGCTCTCATCGCTCGCCGATGAGACTCCCGAGGGGCGCAGCATCGTGGTGCTGGCCAAGTCGAACTACGGCCTGCGCGAGCGCGACATCAACCAGATCCACGCCAAGTTCATCCCCTTCAGCGCGCACACCCGCATCAGTGGAGTGAACATGGACGGGCGCGAGATACGCAAAGGAGCCGCGGATGCGATCGAAAACTTCGTCAAGCAGAAGGGCGGGGCGTTTCCGCCCGCGGTGCAGCGCGAGATCGAAGGCATTTCGAAGCAAGGCGGCACGCCGCTGGTGGTCGCTGAGAACAGTCGCACGCTGGGGGTGATTCACCTCAAGGACATCGTCAAGGGTGGCATCAAGGAACGTTTTGCCCAGCTGCGCCAGATGGGCATTCGCACGGTGATGATCACGGGCGACAACCCGCTGACGGCCGCGGCGATTGCCGCCGAAAGCGGCGTCGACGATTTTTTGGCGCAAGCCACGCCGGAAGCCAAGCTGACGTTGATCCGCAAGCAGCAGACCGGCGGGCACCTGGTGGCCATGTGCGGCGACGGCACCAACGACGCGCCGGCGCTGGCGCAGGCCGACGTGGCCGTGGCCATGAACAGCGGCACGCAAGCCGCCAAGGAAGCCGGCAACATGGTCGACCTGGATTCCAATCCAACGAAGCTGATCGAGGTCGTCGAGATCGGCAAGCAATTGCTCATGACACGCGGCTCGCTGACCACGTTCAGCCTGGCCAACGACGTGTCGAAATACTTTGCCATCATTCCGGCGGCGTTTGCCAGCACGTATCCGGTGCTGGGCAAGCTGAACATCATGCAGCTTGCCACGCCCGCCAGCGCCATCCTTTCAGCGGTGATCTTCAACGCGCTGATTATCGTGGCGTTGATTCCCTTGGCGCTGCGCGGCGTGAAGTATCGGCCGATCGGGGCCGCGGCGCTATTGCGCAACAACCTGTGGATCTACGGCGTGGGCGGGCTGATCGTGCCGTTCATCTTTATCAAGTTGATCGACATGGCCCTGGTGGTTCTGCACTTGACCGGGGCATCTGCCTGAATTCCATAAGGAGCTCGATCGATGTTATCGCAAGTCGTTCGTCCCGCGGTGATGTTCATGATCGTCATGACGGTGCTGACGGGCGTGATCTATCCGCTGGCGATTACCGGCATCTCGCAGGTTGTTTTCCCGCACCAGGCCAACGGCAGCCTGATCAACGAGGGCGACAAGGTCGTGGGCTGCGAGCTGATCGGACAGCCGTTCGACGATGCCAAGTACTTCTGGAGCCGGCCGTCGGCGACCGGGCCCTTTGCGTACAACGCCGGGGCATCCAGCGGCGCGAACCTGGGGCCGATCGAGCCCAACCTGAGCGCGGCCTTCAAGACCCGAGCCGAAGCGCTCAAGCAGGCCGATCCGGAAAACGACAGGCCGATCCCAGTCGACCTGATCACGGCCTCTTCGAGCGGTCTCGATCCCCATATCACACCGGCCGCCGCGGAATATCAAGTTTCGCGAGTCGCCAAAGCGCGCGGCATGCGGGCCGATGCCGTACGGAAACTCGTAGCAAAGCACACCGAACGGCGCACATTCGGTTTGCTTGGCGAAGAGCGGGTTCATGTATTAACCTTGAATTTAGAGTTGGACAAAGCCAGCAAGTAGCCGTTCGCGGCTTGTTATTCTCCGCAGCCGGGCAATCGAAATGAGCGACCGCCGCCGCGACCCCGACGAGCTTTTGCGCCGCGTGCAGGCTGAAGAAGCCAGGCAGGCGCGGGGCAAGCTGAAGGTCTTCCTTGGCGCTGCGCCCGGTGTCGGCAAGACCTACACTATGCTCGAGGCCGGGCGCGAACTGGCGCGTGAGGGCGTCGACGTGCTGGTGGGCTACGTCGAGCCGCACGTGCGGCCCGAGACGCAGGCGCTGGTCCTGGGTCTGGACGTGCTGGCGCGCAAGGAAGTTTCCTATCGCGGCACGAAGCTGGTCGAGTTCGATCTCGAGGCCGCGCTGGCCCAGCGGCCGCAGTTGATCCTGGTCGACGAGCTGGCGCACACGAACGCGCCGGGCATGACGCACGCCAAGCGCTGGCAGGACGTGATGCGGCTGATCGAGGCCGGCATCAGCGTGTACACGACGCTCAACGTGCAGCACCTGGAGAGCCTCAACGACGTCGTGGCGCAATTCACCGGCATTTCGGTCGCAGAGACCGTGCCCGATGCGGTCTTCGAGGAGGCCGACGAAGTCGAGCTTGTCGATTTGCCGCCCGACGACCTGCTGGAACGGCTGCGCGAGGGCAAGGTCTACCTGCCGCAACAGGCTGAGCGGGCCGTGCAGAGCTTCTTCAAGAAAGGCAACTTGATCGCACTGCGCGAGCTCGCGCTTCGCAAAGCCACCGAGCACGTCGGCGCGAAGATGGAGGAGTATCACGACGAGCACGGCGACTCGCGGCCGATTGCGGACCGTCTGCTGGTGTGCGTGGGCCCCAGCCCGTTCTCGGCCCGACTGGTACGCGCCACGCGGCGCATGGCGCGCAGCCTGAAGGCGCCGTGGATAGCGGTGCATGTAGAGACTCCGCGCGACGCGCGAATGTCGGAAAGGGACCGCGATCAGCTGTCGCAAACGCTCAACCTTGTTGACCAGTTGGGGGGCGAGACCGCTACGCTTAGCGGCGCGAACCTGGCCGACGAGTTGATTCACTACGCGCGCAGCCGAAACGTTTCGAGAATTATCGTCGGAAAGCCCAGCCGGCCGCGCTGGAAGGAATGGCTGCAAGGCTCGTTGGTCTACGAGCTGACGCGCAAGTGCGGCGACATCGACGTGTACGTAATTTCGGGCGACGCGGGCAAAGACGCCGCTCGGCTTCCCGCAGCGCCGGCGGCCCGACGGTGGTCCGCCAACGCCTATCTGTTCTCGCTGGCCATCATCGCAACCTGCAGCGCGGTGAGCTGGTCGCTGTCAGAAGCTCTGTCGACGGCCACGCTGATCATGATTTATCTGCTGGGGGTGGTGTTCATCGCCACGCGGCTCGGGCCGGGCCCTTCCGTTCTGGCGTCACTGTTGAGCGTGGTGGCGTTCGATTTCTTTTTTGTGCCGCCGTTGTTCTCGTTCGCCGTGCACGACACACAGTATCTGTTCACGTTCGCGGTGATGCTGGCCACGGCGCTCACGATCAGCACGCTTACGGCTCGGATCACGTTTCAGGCCGAGGCTGCGCGCACCCGCGAGCGGCGCACCGCGTCGTTGTATGCCATGAGCCATCAGTTGTCGGCCGCGCGCACGCTCGAACAAATTGCCGAAGCCGCCGTGTGCCACGTGGGCGAAGCCGTCGACGGCAAAGTCACGATTCTGTTGGCCGGCCCGGGCGGCGCTCCCTTGGCGCCGGTCACCAGCGAGACGGGCGGTCTTGCCGATGCGCCGCACGACGAAGCGGTCGCGCGCTGGGTGTACGACCACGGCGAGCTGGCCGGTCATGGAACGAACACTTTGCCCGGCTCGGCCGCGTTGTATCTGCCCTTGCGCGCGTCGCACGGCAGCGTGGGCGTGATGGCCGTTTTGCCCAACGGGCCGTGGCGGCAAGCCGATCCGGAAAGGCTGCACCTGCTGGAAACGTTGGGCGGATTGGTCGCGCTGGCCGTCGAGCGGGTGCAACTTGCGGCCGAAGCTGCGCGTATTCGAGTGCAAATGGAGACCGAACGACTGCGGAGCTCGCTTTTGAGCGCCGTCTCGCACGACTTGCGCACTCCGCTTTCGGTGATCACGGGCGCTGCGAGCACGCTGCTCGAGGGCAATGAGAATCTGCCGCCCGAGCTTCGACGAGAGCTGTTGGATTCCATCCTGCAGGGAGCGGAGCATTTGAATCGGCTGATGGCGAACCTGCTCGACATGACGCGCCTGGAGGCCGGAGCGCTGGAGGTGCACAAGGACTGGCAATCGCTGGAGGACATTGTGGGAGCGGCGCTGGCGCACCTGGCGCCGCAGCTTAAGGAGCATCCAGTGTTAACGCACATTCAGCCCGAGCTTCCCTTTGTGCCGATGGACGATCTGCTCATCGAGCAAGTGCTGGTGAACCTGCTGGAAAACGCGGCCAAGTACTCGCCGGCCGAAACGCCCATCGAGATCACGGCCTTTGCCAATGAGTCGCGCATCACGGTTGAGGTCGCCGACCGAGGGCCCGGGCTGCCGCAAGCCGATCTCGAGCGCGTGTTTGAAAAGTTCTACCGCGCGGCAAGCGCCAGCGGACGGCCCGGCGCGGGCCTTGGGCTGACCATTTGCCGCGGCATCGTCGAATTGCACGGCGGTCAGATCGAGGCCGAGAACCGGCCCGGCGGCGGCGCGGTACTGCGGTTCACGCTGCCGCTGGCCGCGACGCAGCCCCAGATTCCTTCGGCCGAAGCCCCCACGGACTCGTAGTGAGCGCAGATCATGTCACTGCGGCCGAAGATACTTGTCATCGAGGACGACCAAGAGATTCGCCGCTTCTTGCGCGCTTCGCTAGCCAGCAACGGCTACGATCTGATCGAGTCGGAGACGGGCGAGCGCGGGTTGATCCTGCTTGCCGACGAGCGTCCCGACCTGGTGCTTCTGGACTTGGGCCTGCCCGATACCGACGGCCTGGCGCTCATTCACCGCCTGCGCGGCTGGTCGCAAGTCCCGCTGATCGTGATCTCGGCCCGGGGGCGCGAAGCCGACAAGGTCAAAGCGCTGGACGGCGGCGCGGACGACTATCTTACGAAGCCGTTCAGCGTCGGCGAGCTGCAAGCCCGCATGCGCGTGGCGCTGCGGCACGCCACGCAAGATCAGCAAGAGGCGGGGCAGCCGACGTTCACCTTGGGGACGCTGCGCGTCGATCTGGAGCGCCGCCAGGTGTTCGTCGCCGAGAAGGAAGTGCACCTGACGCCCATCGAATTTCGCATCCTGGCCACGCTCATCAAGCACTCGGGCAAGGTGGTAACTCACCGTCACTTGCTGAAAGAAGTGTGGGGAGCCGAGAGCGTGTTCGAGAACCACTACTTGCGGGTGTACATGACGCACTTGCGTCGCAAGATCGAGCCCAATCCCACGCAGCCGCAGTTCATCCTGACCGATCCCGGCATCGGCTATCGGCTGGTTTCTTGAGCACGGGTTCCGAACGCGCTGTGGTTAACGCCACGTTGTTGGCTGCTTGACAATGGAGTAGGGTCCAGTAGGATGCGTTCTGTTGAGACTTCATCTCAATAAGAGTGTTGGCCAGCTCGCCGCCGCCCGCTGCCCGCTCGTTTGCCGTTCGAGCAATCCGCGCGTCGCAGCAGCATGGCCACAGAGTCTCATCCCTCGCCGACCAAGGTGCGCGGCACGCGCATGCCGCGGGTTGCTCCGCGCGCCGCGCGGATCGAGCCCGAGGACAATGTCTATCGGGTCGTGTGGCGTTGGCACTTCTACGCCGGCCTGATCGTGGCGCCGGTGTTGATCGTGATGGCGGCCACGGGCGCGACGTACATTTTCAAGGACGAGCTGGAGCAGATGATCTATGCGCGGATGCTGCTGGTCACGCCCGAAGGCGCCCGCGCCTCGTACGACGCTCAGCTCGCGGCGGCGATAGATGGTGCGCCTCCGGGCCTCGAGATTCGACAGCTTTATGTGCCAGCCGAGCCATCGCGAGCCACGGTGGTGGTCGCGGAACGCGAGGACGAGTTTCACGAGCTGTTTGTCGATCCCTACCGCTGCACGCTGCTCGGTGAAATGGGGCCGGGAAACTTCTTTGACGTCGTGCTCAAGATCCATCGCACGATGTTCGTGGGCACCGCGGGGCGAATCATCACCGAGCTGGTGACGTGCTGGACGATCGTGCTGGTGGTTACCGGCCTGTATCTGTGGTGGCCTCGCGGGCGAAAACAAGTGTGGGGTGCATGGCTGCCGCGGCTGCGGCGGCATCCGTATACGACGCTGCGCGACTTGCACGCGCTCGGCGGAGCGTACCTCGCCGCGATTGTCCTGGTGATCGCCTGCACGGGCCTGCTGTACACCTACGTGTGGGGCTCGGGATATGCCCTGGCGGCAGTCACGAGCGGGGCTTACGACGTGTTCTTGCATCCGCCGAAATCGAACTCTGCGGCTGAAGCCGAGAGTCTTTCGCTCGACGAGGTCGTGGCCATTGCATCCGAGAAGCTGCCGGGGTCTACGCTGTCGGTGACGATCCCGCGCGAGCGGGGCCTGGCTTTCGTGGTCTTCGGGAGCAGCCCGGTCGGGCCCTCGAGCGACGGCGTGGTGGTGATCGATCACGCCAGCGGCGAAGTGCTCTCGCATCGTACCACGAGCGAGTATCCGGCGCTTGGCTGGTGGACGTGCTGGAACTATCCGCTGCACGTCGGTTCGATCCTTGGGTTGCCGACCAAGATTTTGTGGCTGCTGGCGTGCTTCGTCCTGATGTTGTTGCCGGTCACCGGAATCTGGATGTGGTGGCGGCGGCGACCGGCGGGACGCACCGGCTTTCCTCGCCGTACGCAGGCGCGCGTCTCGAAAGGCGTGTGGGCGTTGATCGCGGCGCTGGCGGTGGTGCTGCCGATGCTGGGCGCGTCGCTGGTGCTGATCCTGCTGGGGGAGTTTGCCGTGGGCCGACTCCGGCTGGCGCAAGGCCGCAGTGCTTGACTGCCGTGGGCGCTTGCCCGAGGATAGTCGCCCATGAAACAGCGGCCCAGAGTGCTGAACGATCCTCGGGCGGAGGAAGTGCTCGAGCGGCTGCATCGCGCTGCGGGGCGCCAGATTCCTTGGTTCGTGCTGCGGAACCTGCACCAGCTGCCTTCTTTGTTCGCGGGGCGCGGGATTCGCTTCGACCGCATCTCGACGCCGTTTCTCGACGACAAGTTCATCTCCATTGGGCCCGATCAGGGCGAGTTCCTGTATCTGTTGGCCAGAGGCATCGGGGCACGGAACATCGTCGAGTTCGGCATGTCGTTCGGCGTTTCGACCATTTATTTGGCATGCGCCGCGCGGGACAACGGCGGGCGCGTGATCACCACCGAGCTGTTGCCCTCGAAGATCGAGCGCGCTCGGGCGAACCTGGAAGCGGCCGGCGTCGCGGACTATGTTGAGATTCGCCAGGGGGACGCGCTCGAGACGCTGGCGACGCTCGACCAGAGTGTCGACCTGGCCTTGCTCGACGGCTTTCCGAATCTGGCGCTCGACGTGCTGCGAGTGATTGAGCCGCGCTTGCGCCTGGGAGCCGCGGTGCTGGTGGATGACGTGAACCTGTTCAAGCAAGAGCTGCAGCCGCTGGTGCAGTACACGCAAGACCCGCTGAACGGCTATCGCTCCTCGATCCTGGGAGTTGACGACGGGTTTTTCATGGCCGTGCGATCGACCGGCGCGCGGCCGGCCGCCGCGACTGGGTGAACTGCACCACGCTGACTTCGGTCGATAACGTGATGAATACCATCAGTGAAATGTCGCGGTTGCTGGGCCCACAGGCAGGGCCGGTCGTCGAGCGGCTGCACGCCCAGAGCGACGGCCAGTTTTGGGGAACCGTGGGGCGGTTCATCACGGCGGCGGTGTACAACCGGCTGCGCGGCGGGAAGGATGACTTCACGGTCAGCCCCGCGGGAAAGAAGATGCTGGCCGACAAGCTGGTGGCGCTCGATGCCGACAAGGCCGCGCTGTGCTATCTGCTGTGCCGTTCGCTGGGAACAAAACGCGTCGTCGAGGCCGGCACGTCGTTTGGCGTGTCGACGATCTACCTGGCGTCCGCCGTGCGCGACAACGTGCAGACGCTCGGCGGCGAGGGCGTCGTGGTCGGCACCGAGCACGAGCCGTCGAAGGCGGCCGCGGCACGGCGTCATTTCGAGGAGGCCGGAGTCGGCCAGTGGATCGATTTGCGCGAGGGGGATCTGCGAGAAACGCTCAAGGACGTGGCCGGCCCGATCGACTTCATGCTCGTCGACATCTGGATACCCATGGCGCTGCCGGCCCTCAAGCTGGTGGCTCCCAAGATGCGCGCCGGCGCCATCGTGCTGTGCGACAATACGACTCAATTCGCGAAGCGGTACGCGGACTACCTCGAATTCGTGCGCGGCGGGGCCCATGGCTTCCGCTCGATCACGCTGCCGCTCAAGGGCGGGCTGGAGATGTCGGTGCGGCTCGATTGATTCCTGGCAGCCCGCGATCTAGAGTGCGATTTTAGAGCTCCCACACCAACATCAGTCGACGAATTGCAATGCGACGTGCTGCCTTATTTCAACGTGCGGTTGTTCGATTCCTTTCAGCGGTCGCTTTTGCGCTGTGCCTGCCGTGCCTCGGCACATCGGCAAGTCACGGCGAGGAAACACCGGCCGCAAGCGAAAAAGGCACGCCGTCGACCGAGATCGAGCGTGTCGTGACTCCGCGCTCGCGGCAGTTCAACCTGCGCTCGCGCGAGTCGCAGCGCGAATACCGCATTCAAGTGGCCGAGCCCAAGGACGGGCCGCCCAAGTCGGGTTATCCGGTTATCTATGCGCTGGACGGTAACGCCGTGTTCGCAACGCTAGCCGAGGCCGCTCGCGTGCAACGCCGCGGCACGCCGATGCTCGTGGTGGGTATCGGATATCCCTCGGACGATCCTTTCGACTCGGCGCGCACGTACGACCTTACGCCCGAGCGCGCCGCGAGCGAGAGCGATGCCGATTCGAAAGAGAAGACGGGCGGAGAGGAAGCCTTCTTCAAGTTCATCCAGGAAGAGGTCAAGCCGCTGATCGAAGAGCGCTACAAGGTCAATCGGCAGCGGCAGACGCTGTTCGGGCATTCGCTGGGCGGACTCTTCACGCTGCACGTGCTGTTTGCGCATCCCGACGCGTTTCAGACCTACGCGGCCGGCGCCCCCTCACTGTGGTTCGACGATCAGTCGATCTTGAACGAGGAGCGGGCCTTCATCGAGCGCAAGGGCGTGAAGGCCGACCTGTTCCTGTTCGTCGGCGATCGCGATGCCCGGCACATGATTCACGATGCCACGCGATTGTCCGAGCGACTCGCGCCGCTCTCGGTGCACGGGCTGCGGGTGTACTTCCAGGTCTTCGAAGGCGAGGACCACGTCTCGGTGCTGCCCGCCGCCATCAGCCGCGCCTACCGCATTGCCGCCGACGGCGGTTCGCGGTAGGTGTCGATGTCATCGCGAGCGAACCATCACTTGGCGCGAGTTTTGCATCGCGCTAAAAGCCGCCTGGTTGCCCGGCAAAACACCTGTCAAAGCGGCGTTCAGCGCGCGTTTTTAGTCCAACTTGAGCGATTGCTCGATTGCCTGTCGGCATTGCGGTAGGATGAGCTATGTGGACTTTCTGTGGGAGGTCGGCCATGCGCTGCCGCCACGTCGAAGCTGTCGATCCCGTCCCGCCTCGCACCACCGGATGCGAAGAATGTCTGAAGCTGGGGATGCAATGGGTCCATCTGCGGCTGTGCTTGACCTGTGGGCACGTCGGTTGCTGCGATAGCTCGCCGGGCCGCCACGCCACAGCGCATTTTCACGAAACAACGCATCCGATCATTGCCTCCTTCCAACCCGGCGAGCGGTGGGCCTGGTGTTATGCCGACGAAGTGGAACTGCCGGTGCCCCCGGCAGCCGAGCCTCTTCTGCGCGATTGAGACGATTAGACTCCGCCATTCCGCCCGGGTCGTGCCATGCAAAAGAGTGACTTGAGCAGTATCGCGTTCCCCAGCCTGAGCGAGCAAGAGATCGCTTCGCTGGCGAGCTGTTCACTGACCGTGCATCGAAAATTCAAAGCGGGCGAAAAGCTGTTTGCCGAGGGGGACCAGCGCTACAGCTTCTTTGTCGTCAAGTCGGGCGAGGTCGAGATCCTCGATCCCTCTCGGGACGAGAAGAATCTGGTCGTGGTCCACATGCCCGGGGAGTTCACCGGCGAGATCGCTCAATTGAGTGGCAGCCGGTCCATGGTGGATGCCGTCGCGCGGGTCGACAGCGAGGCATACGAGTTATCGCCCGACGCGTTCCGCGAACTCCTTAATCATCAGCCCGAGTTGGGCGACATGGTCCTGCAGGCCTTCATCGCGCGCCGGCAGCTTCTGCGCGAACCGGGAAACTTCACCGGGATGCGCGTGATTGGGTCGCGCTACTCGCAAGACACCTTTCGGATCCGCGATTTCCTGGCCAAGAATTTGTACCCCTTCGTTTCGTTGGACCTGGAAGACAATCCCGACGTGAAGTCGCTGCTCGAGCACCTGGGGCTGGGCGTGGAGGACACGCCCGTGGTTGCCTTGGGAAGAAGTTTGCTGTTGCGCAACCCGTCGAACCGCGAGCTGGCCGATACGCTGGGCCTTCGTCACCGCGCGGAGCAGATGGTCTACGACCTGGTCGTGGTCGGCGCGGGGCCGGCAGGGCTGGCGGCGGCTGTGTACGGCGCGTCGGAGGGGCTCGAGACGCTGGTGCTCGACCAGGCGGCGCCCGGCGGTCAGGCCGGCCGCAGCATGCGCATCGAGAACTATCTCGGATTTCCGGCCGGCATCACCGGCGAGGACCTGGCCGAACGCGCCACGGTGCAGGCCAACAAGTTCGGCGCGCGAATGTCCGTTTCCTCGCCAGCCATGGGCCTGACTTTCGAAAACCTGTACTCGGTGCTGCACCTGGAAGGTGACGAACGAGTGACGGCCCGATGCCTGTTGATTGCCACGGGGGCCGACTATCGCCTGCTGCAGGTTGAAAACTGCAAAAAGTACGAAGGCTGCGGCGTCTACTATGCCGCGACGCCGCTCGAGGCACGCATGTGTGCCGGTGCAAACGTCGTCGTCGTCGGTGGCGGCAACTCGGCGGGCCAGGCGGCCGTCTATCTCGCTGGGCACGTTCGCCAGGTGCACCTGCTGATTCGCGGCAACGACCTCTACAAGAGCATGTCGAACTACCTGGTGCGCAGGATCGAGCTGACAGGCAACATCGAGCTCATCTGCAACACCGAGATCCACCGAATGCTCGGCGACGGACACCTGGAGACGGTGGAGATCGTCAACAAGAAAACGACAGAGTCGCGGTCGCTCGAAACGCCCGCCGTGTTCAGCTTCATTGGCGCGATTCCGCGAACCGATTGGCTGCCCGCGGAGATTGAAAAGGACCCGAAGGGCTTTGTACGGACGGGCCCGGCCTTGGCGCAGTCACCCCATTGGAAGTTGCCTCGCAATCCTTTTCTGCTGGAAACCAGCCGGCGGGGCGTGTTCGCCGCGGGGGACGTGCGGTCCGGCTCGACCAAGCGCGTGGGCTCGGCCGTGGGCGAGGGCGCGATGGCGGTCCAGTTCGTTCACGAGTACATGAAGGAAGTGTAACAGTGGCAATTCCAATCACGGCCACGGCGCTGGCCAAACGAATTCGAGCATCGCGAGCTCGGCGCAGCTTTCTGGCCGACGTGTTGGCGGGCTTGCACGCCGTGCCCAAGCAACTTCCGTGCAAATACTTCTACGACGAGCATGGCTCGCAGCTATTCGATCAGATTTGCCGGCTCGACGAGTACTATTTGACGCGCTGCGAGCTGGCGATCATGGATCGGTTTGCCCCCGAGATGGGAGCGCAGGTGGGGCCCGGCGTGATGCTCGTCGAATATGGCAGCGGCAGCAGCGTCAAGACGCGCTACTTGCTGGATGCGCTGCCGGATGCTGTCGCGTACGTTGGCGTCGACGTTGCGGGGCAGCATTTGAAGCAGGCGGCGCGCGAGCTCGCGCGAGATTATCCTCGAATCGAGATCCTTTCGTTGTGCGCCGACTTCACGGGCGACTTCGTGCTGCCGGTTTCGAAGCGCCCGCCGACGCACGTCGCGGTGTACTTTCCCGGCTCGACCATCGGGAACTTCGTGCCGGCGCAAGCCGCGCAGCTGCTTGGCCGAATTGCCCGGCTGTGCGGTCGCGACGGAGGCTTGTTGATCGGCATCGATCTCAAGAAGGATCCCGCGACCATCGAAGCGGCCTACAACGATCGCGCGGGCGTCACCGCCGAGTTCAATCTCAACCTGCTGCACCGCATCAATCGCGAGCTCGGGGCGGATTTTGACGCGAGCCGCTTTTCGCATCAGGCGCACTACAACCGCGAGATGGGCCGGGTCGAGATCTACCTGGTCAGCCGCGATGCCCAGGTGGTGACGTTGGGCAACGAGAAGATCGAGTTCTTGGCCGGCGAATCGATCTGCACGGAGTATTCGCACAAGTACACGGTCGAAGAGTTTGCCTCAATCGCCGCCGCCTCGGGCCTGGCATTGCATCGAGAGTGGACCGATCGGGAGCGGCGATTCGCGGTGTTGCATTTCGCCGTGGCGGAACCGAGATAGAGCCGGCTCAATCGCGAACTTCCGACGCGCGCTTCAAGCCGCGGGGCGTCACTGCCCATTCGATGGCGTCGATCAGCCACTGCAAGGCGAGAGCCAACAGGGCGGCGGGTATCGCGCCGGCCAGGATCAGAGACATGTCGTTCAGCCGGATGCCGCGCAGGATGGGCTGGCCCAGGCCGCCGGCGCCGATGATCGCTCCCAACGTGGCGAAGCCGACATTTTGAATGGCGGAAGTGCGGATGCCGGCCAGGATTGTCGGCATGGCGATCGGCAGCTCGATCTGCACGAGCCGCGCCGCCGGGCCAAGGCCGAGCACGGTGGCCGATTCGATCGTCCCGCGCGAGATTCCGTCGAGGCCCGTATAGGTGTTGCGCACGATGGGCAGCAAGCAGTAACAAAACAGCGCAAGGACGGCCGTGACCGAGCCCTCGCCGATGCTGCGATAGCCGAGCGCCGCAACCAGCGGCAGCAGCAGCACCAGCAAGGCGAGCGAGGGAATGGTTTGCAGCAATCCGACGAAGGCCAACACCAGCCGGCCGACGCGCGGGCGCCGTTGCGACAGGATTCCAAGCGCCACGCCAACCACGATGGCCGGCAGCAGCGAACGCCGCACCAGGTCGAGGTGCTCCAGCACGTGCCGCGCGATCATTCGGGTTTGCGACGCGGCCTGCTCTTCGACGTGCACCCCAAGGCGCTCGTTGAGGAACTCGGCGGCAGCCTGAGATTCCGTCATGCGGCCTGCCTCGACTTCGTCGTTCAGCTTCTGCATGGCCGCCTCGGACATCGTTCCTTCCAAGCGCCCGATGGCGCTGGCCATTTCCGGATAGCGCGATGCCGTGTCGAGGCGGTAGAGCCACACCGCGTCGTAGCGCGGGAAGAACGTCTCGTCGTCATCGAGCAGGACCAGGTCGCCGCGGCGGATCATCGCGTCGGTCGAGTACACGTCGATGATGTCGATCTCGCCTGCCAGAAGCTGACGATAGGCGACGTCGTGGTCGACGCCCGCCACGTTCTGGTGATGCAAATCGTAGCGCCGGCTGAGCGCGGGCCAGCCGTCGGCGCGATCGAGAAACTCGTGCGTCAGCGCGAACCGCAAGTCGGGCAGTCGCTTGAGATCCGAGATTTTGGAGATTCCCAGCTCGGCTGCCCGCTTGCGCGTCAGCGCCAGGGCATAGGTGTTCGTAAAACCCAGCGACTTGGAGATGCCGATCCCTTTTTCGCGCAGCACGTCGTGCATCGCGCCGTCGTCGGGCACGTTCTGGCCGGCCAGAATTTCGGCCCTGATCGTGCCTGTGTACTCGGGATACACGTCGATTTCGCCGGCTGCCAGCGCGTCGAAGACGATTCGCGTGCCGCCGAACTCGCGGTAGTGCGCGACGTCGAGCCCGGCTCGTTCGGCCAACAGTCGCATCATTTCTCCCAGGATGACGCTCTCGGTGAACTTTTTGGATCCTACCCGCAGCTGGACGACCCGATGGGGCAGGGGAGCCAGCCCGGCGATGAGCAGCACCGCAGTGAGCGCAATCAGTGTGACGAGGGACCGGTTTTTCACGGGGTCACGACCTGCGAATTGACGAACTCGCGGACGAATCCGTCGCTGGGGTGCTCGAGGATTTCGGCGAACGGGCCCTGCTGAACGATGCGGCCCGCGTTCATCACGCACACGCGATCGGCGAATCGGCCGGCTTCGACCAGGTCGTGAGTGACCAGCAGCACCGTCGCCCCGCTGCGCGCGAACACTTCGTTGAGATCGTGCTGCAGCCCGGCGCGGATCAGCGGATCGAGAGCGCCCAGCGGTTCGTCCAACAGCAGAATCCGCGGGCTCAGAAACAGGGCCCGCATCAGGCTCAGCCGTTGGCGCTGGCCGCCCGAGAGTTCGTTCGGGTAACGGCCCAGGCCGCTTGCCGGAAACTGGGTCATCTCGACCAGCTCGTCCAGGCGCTCTTGGATCCTCTTGCGCGGCCAGCCGTCGTTGCGGGCCATCAACGTCACGTTGGCCACGGCGGTCAAATGCGGAAACAGTCCGCCCTCTTGAATCACGTAGCCCAGCTTGCGCCGAGCAGCGCCGATGGTCTGCGCGTCCAGTGGAATCGAGTCGACCGAAATGCTGCCCGTCGTCGGCGAAACCAATCCGGCGACCATGCGCAGGATCGTTGTCTTCCCGCAGCCGCTGGGGCCCAGCAGGACCACAACCTCGCCAGGCTCGATGACAAGATCGAGCGGATGGACGACGGTCGTGCCGTTGAAGGATTTCGATACTCCCTGGAATTCGAGCATGCTGCTAATGCCGCTAAAACGTCGCGGTCCTATTTTCGCGGATCGCGGGCCAGGCGGATGCCAGCGAATTGCCAGCGCGTTTCCGGCGGGAAGAAGTTTCGGTAGGTGGCCCGCATGTGCTCAGTGGGCGTGACGCATGAGCCGCCGCGCAGCACGTACTGGTTGCACATGAACTTGCCGTTGTACTCGCCCAGGGCGCCCGGCGGGGCCATATAGCCGGGGTACGGAGTGTAGGGGCTCGCCGTCCACTGCCACGCTTCGCCGTAGAGTTGCGTCATACCGCGTTCGCCGTCAGCCACTGCGGGGTGATACCGCTCGCTCTCTACAAAGCTGCCGCGCAGGGCGGCGCCCGCGGCTGCGTGCTCCCATTCGCCTTCGGTCGGCAGCCGCGCGCCGGACCAGCGTGCGAAGGCATCCGCCTCGAAAAAGCTGACGTGGCAGGCCGGTTCGTCTGGGTTCAAGCGGTGCAACCCGCCCAGCGAAAACTGGTGCCAGTCGCCATCGCGCATGATCCAATAGAGCGGCGCCTCCCAACCCTCGTCTCGGACCATCGACCAGCCGAGCGATAGCCACAGCTCCGGCCGGCGGTAGCCGCCGTCGTTGACGAATTCGAGGAACTCGCCGGAGGTCACCAGGCGATTTTGAATTTCGAAGGGCTGCAGCAACTGTCTGTGACGCGGTCGCTCGTTGTCGAACGCAAAGGATGCTCCGGCGTGGCCGATTTCCACGACGCCGCCGTCGTAGCCAGACCAATCATTCGACGGCGAGCTGCTGCCAGCGGCGGGAGTCGGCAATTGCCGGTAGGCAGGCAGTTGCGGATTGCACGAAAAGGCGTGCTTGATGTCCGTGAGGATCAACTCCTGATGCTGTTGCTCATGGTTGATGCCTAGCTCGACGACTGCCCCGGCTTCCTGCCCGTCGGCATGTCCCAGGTCGCCTAACAGCCGGTCCATTCGTTGGTCGACGGCATGCCGATATTCAAATACCTGGGCTACGGTCGGCCGGGTCAGAAGTCCGCGCCGCGCACGGGGAAAGGGCTCGCCGACACTGTTGTAGTAGGAATTGAACAGAGATTCGTAAACCGGGTCGAAAGGCCGATCGCTTTGCCAGCGGGCCAGCGCGAAGCGTTCGAAAAACCACGTGGTATGCGCCAGGTGCCAGCGCGTGGGGCTCGCGTCGGGCATCGATTGCACGACGAAATCCTCGACCGCCAACGGTTCGCAGAGCCGCTCGGTAAGCCGACGCATTCGCGCGTAGCGCTCTCGAAGATCCGCGGGCATGGGTTCTATCCTCGCTGCGGTTTAGGTCCAGGACCAATTCTAGACAGGCGGCGCGGTCCGAACCAATTTCAGGCAGTTTCGCATAGTGGCATTTTGAGTGCTAATGCCGTCGAATACAGCCTGCCAAGTCCCGGCAATTCTGTGAGATAGACTTGTTCTGACATTGCGCGCGGCCGATCCGGAATTGGGTCTCAGAGTCTCAAGGCTCGAAATACTCTTCTGCCTCGCGGAGGAAGCTGGCATGCGGAACTTCTATGAACACCAAGACTCCGCGCGCGGGATGACCAAGGCGCTTTGTCTTCTAATGGTGATTTCGGTCATTGGAACGGTCGTCGTGACGGCCATGGCGCTGGCTGGCGCGGCGGTACTCAGCTCGCGCGGGTATCTGGCAGCCACGACGAACGTCGTGATGGCGCCCGGGCATTGGCGGGGCCTGTTCGTGGATCGATTCTGGGAGGCCTTGGCTCTGTCCACGCTGACGGTCGCAGGCGTGGCGATCTACAAGAGCTGGCAACTGGCCGACGGTGGTGGCCGGCTCGTCGCTTCGTCGCTGGGCGGAACCCGACTGCTGCCCGGCGACGATGACCTTGGTCATCGCAAGCTTTTGAACGTCGTCGAGGAAATGGCGATCGCCACGGGCTTGCCGGTTCCGCCCGTGTACGTTCTGGAAAGCGAAGAAGGCATCAACGCGTTTGCCGCGGGCCTGGATGCCAAGGACACCGTGATCGGAGTGACCCAGGGAGCCATCGATCGGCTGAAGAGGCAACAGTTGCAGGGGATCGTCGCGCACGAATTCGGCCATATCGCCAAAGGCGACGTGCGACTGAACATTCGATTGATCGGGGTGCTGACGGGCATCCAGTCGATCACGTTCGCCTCGCAGTACCTGCTGAGAATCGGCATCGGGCGATCGAAGGATGTTCAGCCCGCCCGGCCTGGCGCGGCGCGCGGCAAGATTCCGCTGGGCATGGCGCTGTCGCTGGTTTTCGGCCTGGCCCTGTGGCCGATCGGACAAGTGGGTTCTCTGTTCGCGCGATTGATCGGGCTGGCGGTGAACCGGCAAAGGGAGTTTCTGGCCGACGCGTGCGCCGTGGAATACACCCGCGATCCAAACGGCTTGTGCGAAGCGCTCGAGGTCATTCGCGGCGACGCGATTGGCGGGCGAATTCAAGGGGCAAACGCGCAGGTCGCAGGCCACATGTTCTTCGCCGGAGTCGGAACCTGGCGACGCCTGCTCGAAACGCACCCGCCCTTGGACGAACGCATTCGACGGCTCAACGGGCGGACCGATGTGTCAGACGGCTACGAGCCGAGCGAGGCCGATACGCTGCCGATGCACGAGATGGGCGTCTGATTTCGCCGCATGGCGGCGCCGAACACCCTCGATCTGCCGTAGGCGAGCGGTCGTTCGTCACGCGTGGTCGAAGTTTTCCCGGATGACACCGGCAAGGTCGTTGAGCTGGCGATCGGCGGGGCCTCGGTACGAGGAGCCGTGCATCACGGCCAGCGTTTGCGGCATCAGCTCGGCGAGCGTGCGAAGCACTCCATCGGTCGCACGCGTGTACGGCATGTAGCCGGCCAGGGGGCCTTGCTGCATTTGTTGCATGGCTTGCCGCGTCGGCTCGACCAGGTCCGACAATGTGACCGGCGCGGGGTCGCCGAAGTGGTGGAACAGGTCGGAACAGAACAGCGTCTTGTGCGTTTCCTCGAAGAGAACGCCGGCGTCCCACCCGTGCGGAATGTGGGGCGAAGGATGGAACCGATATCGATACCTGCCGGTCGAAAGCACGTCGGCGGGCGTCATCCCGCGCGCCGGCCGGGCCGAGAAATCGTCCACGCTCACCAGCTTGCCGACGAGCGTGCACACCGGCTCGCACTGCGGAGCCACTTGCAGCCAGTCGTTGAGCGCGCCGCACTCGTCGGATTCAAAATGGCTCCACGCGACATACCGCAGCCGGGCCGGATCGATCAGCGTGCCCACGGCGTCTCGCAGCGTCGCGAACATGCTTCGCAGTCCCGCATGAAAGAGCAGGGGCTCGTCGTCGCGAACCAGGAAGTGATTGAACTGCATGTCGATCTGCGGAACGTAAACCGAAAGCCGGAAGACGTCCGGAGCGATCTCGTCGATGCGTGTCATGCATGAATTCCCCTGGCGTGTCTCAGTCAGTGCAAAGTGCTGGTAGGGCGCCGGTCATCTTAGCCAAAACGACGAGTTGGTTCGAATCCCAGCTTTCGCCGGCAAAGAGACCAGGGCCTGCTTGCGCAGGAGCGGATGCCGCGCGCGGTAGAATGAGGAAGTTCTTGCCGCGATTGCTCCAGCCCGAGGTGTTCCCATGGTGCGCAATTCGATTCTTGTGGCGGTTCTTCTGTGGGCGGCTCAGCCAGATGCTTCTTCGCAGCCGGCCCCGGGCGACGTGAGCGCCGCCGAGGCGCTGGACGTTGCCCATGCGCGGGCCCAGTTGCAGTTGGCGCAAGTCAACCTGCAGAGGATCGAGCAGATGAACAAACGGGTTTCCCGTGCTGTTCCCGCGACGATCGTCGCCGAATACCGGCGGGACGTGGAAGTGGCCAAGGTGCAAGCCGAGCAGGCCGGCGCGCAAGTGCCAGACGGCGAGTTTGCAATCTGGCTGCGCCGTGCGGAGGGTAATTGGAAATCGGCCGAGGCGTCTTTCAAGGAAGCCACAGCCGCCAACGCCAGGGCAGCTGGCACCTTTGGCCCGCTGAACGTGGAACGGTTTCGTCTGCGGGCACAAACGGCAAGTTTGCAATTTCAACGTGGTCAAAAATTAGCCACGGCGGACCCTGCGAGGCGATTAGAGTGGCAACTTGACGTGCTCAACGACGAAGTCGCGCGCTTGAGGGAAGAGTCGCGTATCGCTCCGTACACGCGGCTTTATCCGGCGTGGTGGTATTGAGTTTGTTGAACGGAGAGTCGCTGCAATTCGCGTGTTTGGCTGCTACATTGAATTGCACCGGCGGGCGTCGGCAGTTGGCCGTGTGTCGCGGCCGTGCCGGTTGCCGCGGTCTGGCTCGAAGGTCGTGCATTAAGGAGACAGAGAAATGCGATGGTTCTTGACGTTGCTCGTGACGTGCGGTTGCCTGTTGGCGATTAAGCCCCAATCGGGATTTGCGGCGGAGCCTTCGCAGGCGGATCAACAAGCCGTCGAGCAAGCGGTTGCCAAGGCCATCGATTACTTGCGCACGACAGGACAGGCCGCCGACGGATCGTACACGCGCCAGGTCGGGCCAGGAATCACGGCGCTGGCAACGATGGCCGTCTTGCAGCATGGGCGAGGCGTCGACGACCCGCAGGTGGCCAAGAGCCTCAAGTTCCTGGAAAGCTGCGTGCAGGAGAACGGCAGCATCACGACTCCCAAGGCCAGGACGATCAACTACGACACCTGCATTTGCGTCTCGTGCTTCGCCCTAGCCAACAAGGATGGACGGTACGACAAGGTCATCGCCAACGCCACGAAATTCCTCAAAGGCGCGCAGCGCGACGAGGATGAGGGACGTAAACCGTCGGACGCCGACTATGGCGGGATGGGCTACACGGCGAACTCGAGTGGCGGCGATCTTTCGAACACGCACATGATGCTCGACGCGCTGCAGGCGGCCGGCACTGGCCCGGACGATCCGGCGGTGCAGCGGGCGTTGGTCTTCGTGTCGCGCTGCCAGAACCTGGAAAGCGAGTTCAACACGCTGCCGTTCGCGGCCAAGATCAACGACGGCGGCTTCTATTACTCGCCCATCGGCGAAGGCGCCAGCGCCGCGGGCAATTCGGAGCAGGGGGCACTGCGCAGCTATGGGTCGATGACCTACGCGGGCCTGAAGAGCATGCTGTACGCGGGCGTCAAGTCGGACGATCCGCGCGTGAAGGCCGCGGTCAAGTGGCTGCGCACCAACTACTCCGTCGACGAGAACCCCGGCCTGGGCAAGGCCGGACTCTTTTACTACTACCATCTGATGTCCAAGGCGCTCCACGCGGTCGGCTCGCCCACGTTCGAGGACACGGCCGGCGCCAAGCACGATTGGCGCGCCGAGCTGGCCAGCGCGCTGGTCAAAAAGCAATCGCCCAACGGCTCGTGGGTCAACGACAACAACCGCTGGTTCGAAGGCGACCCCAACCTGTCCACGTCGTTCGCCCTGCTGGCGTTGGCGTATTGCCAGGAGAAGAAGTAGAGGCGCTCGTCCGCGATTCACGGCGAGCCGCGCTCTCCCCTCGCATGCTTTCGAGCGTCCGGGTAGCCTGGTGGAATGAAACGCGCGGGATATGCAGCTTACATTGAGGATTTCCTCGCGACATCAGCCGAGGTCGTCCTTGGCCGGCTCGTAGAGCGGAGTGACTACGCGGTCGACCTATCCCAACGTGACGCTTGGCTTGCTGAGGTGGCTCTTCTTAGGTCTGTGCTCTCTGGCTATCGCAATCGCGGTGCAGTGTACTTTGAGTTTGCTATCCCGCGGCTCGGCAAGCGCATCGATGTCCTCGCCACTATCGACCAAGTTATCTTTGTGCTGGAGTTCAAAGTCGGCGAGCGCGAGTTCGCGTCGCACGCCATCGATCAGGTGTACGACTACGCTCTCGACTTGAAGAACTTCCATGAAAGCAGCCATAGCCTGCTTATCGCGCCGGTTCTCATAGCGACGCTAGCTGATCGAGCGAATCCGGTCGTTGCGATGACTGCACAACACGACGGTCTTTTGCAGCCCATCACCAGCACGTCGGAGTCGCTTGCGGACGTCATCAGTTCGGTGCTCCACTTTACCGATGGGCCAGTCATTGACATAACAGAGTGGGAGCGCGGGAGGTACTGCCCCACGCCAACCATTATTGAGGCCGCTACAGCCTTGTATAGCGGACACTCAGTAGCAGAGATCTCACGAAGTGACGCGAGCGCTGTCAACCTCACGGTCACCTCAGATGCGGTCTCGCAAATAATCGCGGATTCGAAGAGGCTATCGCGCAAGTCCATCTGTTTCGTGACCGGAGTACCCGGTGCGGGCAAGACGCTCGTTGGTCTGAACATCGCCACTCAGCACATCAGTAAGGAGTCGGACCTGTATAGTGTCTTCCTCTCCGGGAATGGCCCGCTCGTTGCCATTCTTCGAGAAGCACTCGCGCGTGATAAAGTAGATCGCGAACGTCGACAGGGACGCACTGTCAAGAAGGGCACTGCGCGGAGCGAAGTGAAAGCGTTTATCCAAAACGTTCACCACTTTCGCGACGAATGCCTGGTCGACGTTGGCCGACCTCCTGTGGAGCACGTTGCGATATTCGATGAAGCCCAACGTGCCTGGGATGTGGAACAGACGTCGAAGTTCATGCGACAGAAGAAAGGACGTGCGAACTTCGATGTCTCGGAGCCGGAGTTCCTTATTTCTTGTCTCGACAGACATTCTGACTGGGCGGTTGTAGTCTGCCTCGTCGGCGGCGGTCAGGAAATCAACACCGGTGAGGCGGGGATCAGCGAGTGGGTTGACTCACTGACGCGGTCGTTTGGCCATTGGGACCTACATATTTCGTCCCGCCTCACAGATTCGGAGTATGCCGCCGGCGAGGTTATCAAGCGCATTGCCTCCTTGCCGAATATATCGTTTCGCGATGAATTGCATCTCGCCGTGTCGATGCGATCGTTTCGCGCCGAGAATGTGTCGCTTTTCGTCAAGCAGCTTCTCGACCTTGATGTGGATGGCGCAAGCCGCACCTTCCGCTCTATTCACGATCGTTACCCGATTGTGCTGACTCGCAGTTTGCCGAAGGCCAAACAATGGCTTCGCAGCATGGCCCGCGGGAGCGAACGCTACGGCATTGTCGTCTCATCTCTGGCGCAACGACTCAAGCCCCACGCCATCGATGTTCGCTCGCCGATGGAGCCTGTCCACTGGTTTCTCGACCGCAAGGAAGATGTCCGCTCGTCATACTACCTTGAAGATGTCGCGACCGAGTTCCATGTGCAGGGGCTGGAACTCGATTACGCCTGCGTCACTTGGGACGCAGACTTCCGCCGTACTGACGAAGGTTGGGAGCACTGGTCCTTTGTAGGCGATCGCTGGAATCGTGTCCGTAAGCGCGAGCGGCAGGTCTACCTCAAGAACGCGTATCGTGTGTTGCTCACGCGCGCCCGCCAAGGCATGGTGATCGTCGTTCCCGAAGGCGATTCCGCTGACCCGACTCGACACGAAAGCTTTTACGACACCACGTACGACTACCTTTGCGGCATTGGACTTAGAGTGTTGGACTAGGGTCGTCGATGTCTGAGGCAACGGCGCAGCCCTTTCCAGCACAGTGGGATCCGAAGCTTGGAATTCACGTGACTTGAAGTCGCGGCCGCACTGACCCTATAGTGAGTCGTATTAATTTAAATCATACCAACATGGTCAAATAAAACGAAAGGCTCAGTCGAAAGACTGGGCCTTTCGTTTTAATCTGATCGGCACGTAAGAGGTTCCAACTTTCACCATA
>JADMIO011434956.1_pt1 | contig 63220 bp, 49 predicted proteins | sample 8958161 | NCBI WGS metagenome assembly JADMIO01 (sample SAMN16585339, study PRJNA669376) | soil metagenome | isolation source: Crop rotation soil | place: USA: Cullars Rotation, Alabama | collected 2011
CGCGACAACTTGTCCACGTGGAATTCTAAGCTTAGGATCCCAATGTGCTGGAAAGCTCGCTCGCATCGAGCCCAGGCTCGAGCGACTGCGCTTGCTCGTGTCCGGCGTCGCACTCGGCGGGCTCCTGAGCCATCTCAGCTGGACGATCGATGATCTTGCGACGAGCTCGGACGCGATTCGAAGGCAGCAGGCGTCGCTCGGCCATTGGGCGGCGGACGCGCTGCCGAGCGGGACCACCATCGGCGTGAACGATACGGGTGCGATCGCGTATTTTTCTGGGCGCCGCGTGTTCGACGTGGTCGGTCTGACCACTCCGGGCGAAGCGCGCTATTGGGTCGCGGGCACGGGCTCGCGTTTCGAGCATTACGAGCGGCTCGGCAAGGGGCGCTTGCCGGCGACGTTCATCGTGTACCCGGAATGGTTCGGGTTGCCGTCGCTGCTCGGCGAGTACCGCACCGACCGGCGCGTGAGCGGTGCGACGATTCTCGGCGGCGAAACCATGGTCGCCTACGACGCGGACTACTCGCGGCTCGGCTCGGGAGCGCGCCCCACGTTCCGCACGCACGACGAGCGAGCGCTGCTCGACGAGCTCGACGTGGCCGATCTCGAGAGCGAGCGCGACCACCGCTACGCGCTCTTCGACGCCGTGGCGCTCGACGATGTGGCGCTCGACGAGGACGGCGTGCTGGACGGCGGGCGTAGAAATCGCCGACTCGAGCATTTCGAGCTCAAGCTCGCGCCGCGCGGGCTGCTCGTCGCGCGACTCGAAAGCAATGCGGCGTTGCGCGTCGAGGTGCGCGCCGGGGGCGCGACGCTCGGTGCCGTCGAGCTCGTCCCCGACGCGTGGCGCGAGGTGGAAATCTCCGTACCCCGAACGCTCGATGCATCGCGCCCCGTGGCGGTCGAGCTCGAGGCCAAAGACGGCGCCTTCACGGCCCTGCACTACTGGTCGTACCGTCCGGAACCCTGAGCTGCACGGCGAACGCGCCGTGGTATACGCCGGCTCTCGATGCGCAAACGGACGCTCGGCGCCACCGGGATCGAAGTGAGCGAGCTTGCGCTCGGCACGTGGGGACTGTCCGGGGACGGCTACGGCCCGGTCGAAGAGAAGGAGCAGGACGCGGTGATCGCGCGGGCCCTCGCGCTCGGCGTCACGCTGTTCGAGACGGCCGACAGCTACGCGAGCGGAGAGATGGAGAAGCGGCTCGGCCGGCTGCTCCCGAAGGGCGACACCGTGCGCGTCGTCACGAAGATCGGCACCGACACGGCGAGCAGCCCCGCCCGCAAGCGCTTCGATCCGGAGTCGCTCAAAGCGGCGGCGGAGCGCTCGCGCGAGCGCCTCGCGCGCGACACCATCGACGTGCTCCTGCTCCACAACCCGAGCACCGACGCCATCAAGCGAGGTGAGGCGACCCAGGCGCTCGCCGAGCTGTGCGCAAAAGGCGTCGCCAAAACCTGGGGCGTGAGCGTCGGTTCCGCGGACGGCGCGGCCGAAGCCGTGGCAGCCGGCGCCCCCGTCATCGAGCTGGCCTTCAACGCCTTTCACCTGCGCGAGCTTTCGCGCATTTCGGCCGACGTGAAGGAGAAGAACATCGGGATCCTCGCGCGCTCGGTGCTCGCGTACGGCCTCTTGTGCGGCAGCTGGCCGACGAATCACTCCTTCGAGTCGGGCGATCACCGCGCCGAGCGCTGGGACGACCACGAGCTCCGCCGACGCGTGATGCAGCTCAACGCGCTGCGCCCGAGCGTGCTCGGCGATTTCACGAGCATGCGCATGGTGGCGCTTCGCTACGTGCTCGCCGAGCCGCTCGTGTCGAGCGCCGTGCTCGGGCCACGCAAGGTCGTGCAGCTCGACCAGCTCGTGCGCGACGCGGGCAAGGACGGCAACTACTTCCCGGGTGGCGTGCGCGACGCTATCGACGTCCGGGTGCGCGTAGCCGGAGTGAAGACTTGAATGACTCCACGCTCGACGTGCTGATCGGCATCGCGGCCGAGGCCGCCGGTGTGGTGGCGGAGGTGTACGCGACGCCCTTCACCGTCGAGTACAAGGGCCCGCGCGATCCGGTGACGATCGCCGACCGGCGAGCGAACGAGCTCATCTGCGAACGGCTCGAGCGCGCCTTCCCCGGCGTGCCGATCGTGGCCGAGGAGAGCCCGCCCGAGTCCTTCGCGGACTTCCGCGAGTCGAACGACGTCTTCTTCGTCGATCCGGTCGACGGCACGAACGAGTTCATCGAGCACCATCCGGAGTTCGTCGTGATGATCGGGATGGTCGAGGGCAACGTCGCAACGCGCGCCGTGATTCACGCTCCCGTCATCGACACGGCCTGGGCCGGAACCGTCGGTCGTGGCGCGCTCAAGATCGAACGCGGCGGCGCGCGCGAGCCAATTCACGTCACGAAGGTCCGCGAGCTCGGAGCAGCGACCATCGTGTCCTCCCGCTCGCACCGGAGCCCGAAGCTCGAGCGCGCCCTCGAGGCCCTCGGCGTTTCGGCCATCACCTCGATGGGTAGCGCGGGGCTAAAAGGAGCGGAGGTCGCGCGCGGGGCGGTCGAAGCGCACGTAGCGCCCCACTACGCCGGCAAGCGCTGGGACGTGTGCGCCGCGGACGCCCTCGTCGCGGCGGCCGGAGGTCGCGTCACCGACGCCTGGGGCGATCCCATCGATTACCGGGCAGAGAGCCTCGCGAACGATCGCGGGCTCGTCGCAAGCAACGGCCTCGTTCACGACACGATCCTCGCGCGCTTGCGTAAGCATCGCGGCGAGGCTTGACCGGCCGCACCGACCTCCGCCCACATATACCTACCTTGGAGCCACGCTGGGTGCCGCGGCGGCTTCTGGGACTCTCGTTGACAGCCCGAACGCGGGCGGCCTAGCTTCGGGGGCCCGCGGAAAAGCAGGGTTTTTCCGCAGGGTTCTAGAAGGAGCTCTCATGCGAACCTCGCGCGCCATCGTGTCGCTCATCAGCTCGCTCGTGCTGTCCTCGGGCGTCACCACGGCGGTCCTCGCGACCCCGTTCCTCGTTGGCTGCAAGGACGAGGGGCAGCCCGAGTACTGGGTCGAGAAGCTCGACGATCCGTCCTGGCGTGCGCGCGCGGTCACGCGCCTCGTTCAGTTCTACGAGGACACGCTGAGCCGCAAGAACAACGACCTCAAAGCGCCCGAGGTCGTCGAGCTGGTCAACAAGACCGTCGAGCCGCTCACGAAGCTCTACGTCGACCAGTACGACAACATCGACTCGAAGTCGCGCGTCGCGCTGATCAAGCTCCTCGCCGACTACCGCGACAAGCGGACCGAGCCGGCTTTGAAAAAAGCTTTCGACATGTTCGTCAAGATGCCGAAAACGAGCCGTGACGAGACGGACATCAAGTGGGCGTCACGCGCGAACGAGGATCTGAAGCTCGACAGCTTGAGCCTTCCGATGCTGGAGGCGTTCCGCAAGCTCCGCACGAGCTCGATGCTCGGCGGCGTCGCCTATCGCGATATGGCCGAAGCGCTCGTCGCGCAGCCGCCCAACAAGGCGCTCGTCGGTCCGCTCATCGAGATGATCAAGGCGCCCGCCGTGCCGCCCAACGAGAAGGACAAGACGTCCTTCGACGATTGGAAGGATCAGATCGTCTGGCAGGACACCGCCGCGAAGGTGCTCGGCAAGATCGGCGATCCGGCGGCGACGGAACCGCTCATGCAGGTGATGCTCGACCCGGCCAAGGGGACGACCGAGTTCACGACCGTGCAGATCACGAGCGTGCTTGCGCTCGTGAAGATCGGCAAGCCTGCTGCGGACGCTGCCGCGAAGCTCCTGAAGAGCGACTACGAGAAGCTCCAGACCTTCCAGCGCACGCGCATTCGTGAGGTCACGGGCTCGGACGAGAAGGGGAGGCCCTGGGTCCAGACCGCCGCGATCATCATCGGCACCATCGGCCGGCAGGATTCGATCCCCGTGATGGTCGAGGCGATGAAGAACGAGAAGGACGATCCCACCAAGGCGATCATCGCGCGCGAGCTCACGAAGATCCCGGCCACGCCGGACTCGATCGAGGCGTTCAAGGAGACCTTCACCTCGCTCCCGCTCAGCGCGGAGCTGCCGAGCGGCGGCGGCGCCATCGATTCGCTGTCCGAGGCGGCGGGCCGCTTCTGCGATCCGAGCCTCGCGCCGTGGCTGATCGAGACGGCCGGCAAGCTCAAGGGCGATGCCGACGACCGCAAGAGCGCGCAGGCGGCCATGACGGTCACGGCGCTCAAGCTCGCCAAGGCAGAGGATCTCCCCACCGTGAAGGAAGCCGTCAGCAAGTACGGCACCGATCTCGAGAAGGGGCTCGCCAAGCAGGTCGAAACGGCCGTCGGCGCCTGTAAGGACGACGTGAGCTGCTACATCGGCCTGATGCAGAAGCCCGAGAACCAGAAGATCGAGAACCAGTTCGTCGGCATCAAGGCCGGCTACATGGTCGCGATCCTCGGCAACGAGGCGGCGCGCGACAAGCTCGTCGACAGCCTCGGGCAGATCTCGAACGCGGGTCTCCGCTTCGTGGCGTCGCAAGCCATCGACAAGCTCTCGCCCAAGGGCTCGAAGAGCGCTGCGGACAAGATCAACACCATCGTGACCAACAACGCGAAGAGCCCCGACCGCGACAAGGCGCAGGGCGATTCCGCGTTGAAGGAAGTGATGTTCCGGCTGTACGCGCGCGGCGGCTGAGCCGAGCGCCCCTTCGAGCGGGCTCCGTACGGGTTGGGATATGCTGAGGCTGCCGGACTGATCCCGGCAGCCATGGCCAAGCTCACGCTCGAAGGCGGCGAGGTTCTCGAGGTCGGCCGCGAAGGCGACGCGGAGAGCCGCATCGACGTGGCGGCGACGGCCGAGCAGAGCTCGGTCGAGTACGTCGAGGTGCGCCCGCTCGGCGAGCTCGGCAAGCCCCTGGGTGGCCCGGACGAGGCCTCGAGCCGGCTCCGCGCACTCCTCGAGGCGCAGCGAGCCCTCGGCGCGTGCGCCGATCTCGAGAGCGTCGTCACGGTGCTCGGCGACGTAGCGCTCGCGCTCGTCCCGCGCGCGACGCACGCCACGGTCGCGCTCGCGGAGGCGGGAACGGAGCGGCCCACGGCGCTCGTGACCGTAGCGACGCGGATTCGCGGCGAAGGCGGACGGCCGGCGGCTCCGAGCGGTCAGCTGCCGCTCACGCGGAGCGTCATGCAGAAGGTCGTGCGCGAACGAGCCGCCGTGCTCGCGGTCGATGCGGCGAACGAGTCGTTCAGCTCCGAATCGATGCTCGGCGCGAACATCCAGAGCACGATTGGCGTGCCCTTGTGGAAGGGCAACGAGATCCTGGGCGTGCTCCAGCTCGACAGCCGCGCGGCGCCCGCGATGTTCGACGCGAAGGACGTCGACGTGCTCGGAGTGCTCGCCGCGGACGCGTCGCTCGCCGTCGCTCACACGCGGGCGATGGCGCGCCTTCTGCTCGCCGAGCAGCGGCTCGAGCGCGAGAACGAGTTCTTGAAGGGGCGCGAGCGGGCGCGCTCGGGCGAGCTCACGATCGTCGGCAAGAGCCGCGCGATGAGCGAGCTTTTGGCGCAGCTCGACAAGGTCGTCGACACCAAGGTGAGCGTGCTCATCGAGGGCGAAACGGGCACGGGCAAGGAGCTCATCGCCTCCGCCCTGCATTACCGCTCGCGGCGGCGGGACAAGCTGTTCGTGGCCCAGAACTGCGCGGCGTTCTCGGAGCAGCTGCTCGAGAGCGAGCTCTTCGGGCACAAGCGCGGAGCGTTCACGGGCGCGACGGAAGAGAAGAAGGGCCTGTTCGAGGTGGCGGACGGCGGCACGCTCTTCCTCGACGAGATCGGCGAGATGCCGCTCGGCTTGCAGGCGAAGCTCCTGCGCGTGCTGCAAGAGGGCGAAGTGCGCCCCGTCGGCTCGACGCAGGTGCGGTCGGTGAACGTCCGCATCGTCGCCGCCACCAACCGGCGCCTCGAAGACGAGGTGAGCGGTGGCCGTTTCCGGCAGGATCTCTACTACCGGCTCAAGGTCTTCCCGATCGAGGTGCCGCCGCTCCGCGAGCGTCGTGACGACATCGCGCCGCTCGCCGTGCATTTCCTGGAGCAGCACGCGAAAGAGATCGGCAAAGCCGTAGCCGGCTTCGCACAGGAGACGCTCGTCGCGCTCTCGGGTCACCACTGGCCTGGCAACGTGCGCGAGCTATCGAACGAGGTGCAGAGGCTCGTGATTCAGGCGGATCCAGGCGCGTTCATCACGCCGGGTCTACTAAGCCCGAGCGTGCGCGGCGCGACGGAGCTGAGAGGACGCGGCGCCCCCGCGAGCGGCACGCTGAAGGATCGCGTCGAGCAGGTCGAGCGCATCATCTTGCTCGAGGTGCTGCGCGAGCACGAAAATAACAAGACGAGCGCCGCGAAAACGCTCGGGATCACGCGCGAGGGGTTGCACAAGAAATTGAAGATGCTGGGAATTGGCTAGGGCCTTGCCCTACTGAATCCCGTACTCGCGCAAGCGCCTGTAAAACGTACGTCTCGGTATCCCGCTAATCTCCGCAGCTTTCACGCGGTTCCAATTGCACGATTTCAGCGCGTCGAGGATGCGTTCGCGTTCGTCGCGGCGGTGCTCGGAGACCGTCCCCTTGCGCGTCGCCGGTTGGCTGACGCCGATGCCGCCGCGGGGGGGGCGTACCGATTCGCCGGGAGCGGAGGCCTCGGGCGTCGCGATCCAGCCGTCGGGGAGCTCGATGTCTTCGGCGATGAGCTCGGGCTCCTCGCTCATGACCCAAGCGTTGAGCAGCGCGTTTTCGAGCTGACGCACGTTGCCCGGCCAGTCGTATTCGCTCAGGCGGCGGAGCGCGTCGCGCGAGAGGCCGCCCTTTTCGCGCTTGTAGCGCGCAGCGAAGATGCCCAAGAAATGATCGACGAGCTGCGGGATGTCGTCGATGCGCTCGCGGAGCGCCGGCAGGTGCACCTCCACCACGTGGATGCGGTAGTAGAGGTCCTCGCGAAACTCGTTCGCCTTGACGAGCTCGGCGAGATCCTTGTTCGTCGCGAAGATGACGCGGACGTCGACCGGCTCTTCGCGCGCGCCGCCGACGGGCCGCACGGTGTGCTCCTGCAAGACGCGCAGGAGCGTCGCCTGCATCTTTTTCGGCGTTTCGCCGATCTCGTCGAGCAGAATGCTTCCCCCCTCGCACTCGCGGAACAGCCCTTTGCGATCGCGATCGGCGCCCGTGAACGCGCCCTTCACGTGGCCGAAGAGCTCGCCCTCGAGCAGGTTCTCGGGGATGGCGCCGCAGTTGACGCCCAAAAACTTCGCGGAGCTCCGCGGCGACGAGGCGTGGATCGCGCGCGCCACCATCTCCTTGCCGGTACCGCTCTCGCCCGTGATGAGCACCGGCACGTCGGTCTCCTTCAGGCGATCGATGAGGGCGTACACGCGACGCATCGCCGCGCTCGTGCCCACGAGGCCGTGGTAGCCGAAGTGGCCGTACAGGGTCTCGCGCGCGTCGCGCAGACGCCGGCGCGTGCGGCGTAGCTGCTCGGTGCGATCACCCAGCGCTTCCTCGAGCCGAGCGCGCGCCTCTTCGAGCCCGGCGTTGGCCTCGGACAGCGCCTCGGCGCGCTCTTGGTTCTCGCGGATGAGCCGTGCGTTCTCGAGCGCGATCGCGACCTGATCCGCGAACGCCGCGAGGGTCGGCAGCTCGCGCTCGAAATGGGAGCCGCGCCGGCGCCGGGTCTCGACGTAGAGCGCACCGATCGCCGAACCCGTCGGCGCGAGCACGGGCACGCACGCCACCGATTCGAGCATCATTTGGTGCACGGAGGCGTAGGCGCCGACGCGCGCATCGCCGCGGGCGTTGACGGCCACGATCGGCTCGCGCGTCTCGATCACCTCCTCCGCGATCGAGCGTGAAAACTCGGCGTGAGCCTCGTCCGCGCCGCGCGTGCGCGACGTGTGAATCGCGAGCGTGCCGTCTTCGGCGCGCAAGAGCACGAACCCGCGCTCGGCGCGCACGAGATCGACCGCATGATCGGTGATGCGCGCCGTGAGCTTCTCCAGATCCGTCTCGCGCGCGAGCTCGCTGTTGACCTCGAGGATGCGCGCGAGCTTGTGCTCGAGCGGCGTCACGAGCTGCGAGGTCGCGCTCCCGAGCCCCGAGAGCGTCGTCGTCGCGCGTACCGAGCCGACGGGTCGCGGCGCCGGTGCCCACTGCACGAGCTCGGTCTGAGCGGTCGCGACGGCGCCCGGGACCGACGCACGCAGGTGTCGGCGCCGCGCGTCGTTCCAGTACACCTCGCGTAGGTCTCGCGGCAGCCGCGCCCCGATGTCCTCGAGCACGGCGAGTGCCTCCTCACGATCGCGGCGCGCGAGCAACGGCTGCCCGCCGAGCTCCTCGAGCGCGGCCCGCGCCTCGAGCGCGCGCCAGATCCACTCTTTTTGTCCTGTTTCGCGCGCAGCCTGGATGGCGGCGTCGAAGCCCATGCGCGCGGCCGCCTCGTCCCCGGCTAGCTCGGCCACGCGCGCGCCCGCTTGCAGGAGGAGCGCACGGTGCGCCGGAGCGTCCGCGAGCGCGGCTTTCGCCTGCGCGAGGCGCTTGCGAAGCGCCGCGAGATCGCGCGTCGCCGTGCGCGCGGAGGTGAGCACGGCCTCGAGCCACGCTTCGGCCGCATCGACGCCGTGCCCGAGCGCTTCGTCGGCTTCGGCGCGACGATCGAAGAGCTCGACGGCGCGCTCGAGCTGGCCTTGCTTGGCGAAGAGCTCCGCGCGCAAGCCGAGGAGCTGAGCGCACATCGCCGGCGGCAGCTCGCGGCTCTGCTCCTCGAGCGCCTCGATGCTCATGCGCGCGCGCGCGAGCCGCCCGAGATAGAGATCCGTGTTCGCGAGGTTCAGGAGCGCTTGGCGAGCGGTGGCGCGCCGGCCCGACCGCCGCCCCATGTCCACCGCGGCCTCGAAGAGCTCGAGCGCCCCCGCGATGTCGCCCTGGATCTTGAGCAGACCAGCCAAATTGAGCTGGATCGTCGCGAGCGTGCCGGCGTCGCTCGCGCGCTCGGCGGCCCGCATCGCGCGCTGGTAGGCGGCCCGCGCCGGCTCGCCGCGGTCGGCGCGCTGGAGCGCGAGCCCGAGGCACGAGAAAGCGAGTGCTTCCATCCGCGCGGAGCCGAGCTTCTCGGCGCGTGTGCCCGCCTCCTCGAGCCGCGTGACGGCGTCGTCGTGCCGGCCGAGCAGCGACAGCGCCAAGCTCGCGTAAGCGAGCGCCTCGGTGCCGACGCAATCGTTCACGGCCGAGAGCGGCTCGAGCACGGCGAGCGCTTCCGAGTAATTGCCCACGCCGACGTAAGCACGCCCGAGGAACACGCCGTGCCGGCGGCGATCCTCGTCGCTCGCCTCCCCGAGCCGCGGCGCCACCGCTTCGAGCTCGCGCACCGCTTGGGCCGCGCTGCCGAGACCGAGCTCCAGGCGCGCCCGCGCGACACCCACCGGAACCCGCGCGTCTTGACCCAAGCGCTCGAGCGTCGCCTTGGCGTCGATGAATCGGCCGCGATCGAGGAAGTACACGGCGCGCGCGAGCGGATCGTCCGGCACCGTCAGGCGGTCCGCGGACGCGCCCAGTCGCCGCTCGATGTCCTCGGCCGAGGCGACCGCGTCGCTCTCGATCAGCCGCACGAGGCGCCGGAGCTCGCCGGGCCGCCCGCCGCTCAGCTCGACCACTCGCTTCTGCAGCGTCTCCGTGAGGGACGGCACGGCGTGCCGCACGAGCTCGGTCGCCGCGCGTTCGTCGAGTGACGGCACGTCGAAGCGTTTCGCTTGCTCGAAGCGCGTCCCTCCCACGAGCACGAGCCGGGCACCGCGCGCTCGGGCGCTCTCGAGCCGCTCGAGGCCTTCCGCATCGAGCGCGTCGGCGTCGTCGACGAGCACGACGACCGCGTCGAGCGCAGCGTGCCCTTCGAGCTCGGCAGTCAGCGCCGCCGGGGCGGACGCATCGTCGACGTACGCGAGCGGCGTCCCTTCCGCACCGAGCGACCACGCCAAGCGTCGCAAGAGCGCGCTCCGGCCCGAAAGCGGCGGACCGACGACGCGCAGCACCTCGCCGCGCCCGAGCGCTTGTGCGGTTTCGAATAGCTGCGCCGAGGTCGCGTCGATGCCCACGATCGGCCAGAGCGCGCTCGGATCGGTCGCGAGCGGCACGGGCGCGAGGCCGGCGGCGCGCCGCACGGCGATGGCGAGCTCGTCGACCGACGGATAGCGCTCCTCGGCGCGCGTCGCGGTCGCGCGCTGCGCAATGCTTCCAATCTCGCGCGCAACGAGCGGCGCCGTCTCCGCGGCGCGCGTGAGCTCGAGCATCTCCGTGAGCGTGACGCCGAGCGCGTACACCTCGGCGCGCACCGTGAGCGGGCGCCCCTCGAAAAGCTCCGGTGCGGCATAGCGCGGCGTGAGGCCCTCCGCGGGCGTGCCTCCGTCGCGCCACGGCGCGGCGAGGCCCAAATCGACGAACGTCACGGCGCCCCCCGGCTCGACGATCACGTTTCCGGGCTTTACGTCGCCGTGCAAAAACCCCGCGCGGTGCACGAGCGTCAGCTGATCGGCCGCGCGTGCGAGCGCGGAGAGCAGCACCTCGAGCGCCGCGCCCGAACGCATCAGCTCCTCGAGGCTCTGTCCCTCGACGAGCTCGCGCAGCATGAACGGGCGCGCGTCCTGCGGCAGCCGCCCGAACCGCAGCACCCGCGGCACACCGAGCCCCTCGAGACCCGAAAGCGCGACGGCTTCGCGCACGAGCGCGGCGAGCTCACGCGGGCCCGCCTCGCCCGCAAGGAGCTTCAGCGCATACTCGCGCCGCGTGAAACGGTCACGGACCGACCAGACCTCCCCGCCGCCACCCTGTCCGAGCCGGGTGAGCGGCTCGTAACGCGGCGGGAGCTCGGTGTCGGTCACGGATGGCCCGATCAGCGCGCGCCTCTCACAGTCCGTAGTCGGCTCCGACGCCGAACCAGAGCTGCCCAAAGCCGATGCCGACATCGACGCGCGCAACGAACTTCGGATCCGGCTTGATGCGAAGCCCGGTCTGGAACGCGAGCCACGGGAAGAGCAGCGGCTTCGAGCCACCGTCAGCCCAACTCGGCTCCGCGTAGCCCGGCCAGTGTTGGTCTTCGCCCGCAGGGATCTCGGGATCGGGTTGGCAGTAGGTGTTCTGGGGCGGACCCGTCATGGGGCCGGCGGGACCTGGGCAATAGTCCCAGCCGTTCTCTGCCGAGGCGTTCGGATACGCCTGCACGCGATAGAGCGGGCCCCACACGACGCCGAGGCCCGCGCCGCCGCCGTAAGTCCAGGCGACGTTCGGGCTGATGTCCGTGCTCCACTGAAAATCAGCCGTGAAGTACAGCACCTTCAAGTGCGCATCCACGAGCTCCATCGCTGTCTCTGGATCGTCGGGAGCCTTGAACGGCTGATGCGTCATCACGTACGACGTGTAGTTGATGCCGAAGACGTATTCGAAACCGTTGCGACGGATGCCGAACTCGGGACCGAACGACGGCGCGAACACGTTCGAGCCACCTTCTCCGAACGCGTGAATCATGAACGAGGGAATGAAGAGCCCTCGAAAGCGCAGACCGACCGTGTAGTAGCTCTTGTCCTTCTCCTCGACGACGGACTTCGAGCTAGCCGCTTCGTCGGCGGGCGCCGCGTTCTCCTTGGGCGCCTCCTCTTCCTTCTTTTCGTCTTCGGCCGGTGTCTCCTCGGGAGCCTTCTCCTCCTCGGCAGGCTTCTCCTCTTCCTTCCCCTTCTTCTTCGAGGAGGAGTCCTCCTCGAGCTTCACGTCCTCCGCCGGAGGATCGGCCTTCTTCTTTTTGGCGTGAGCGACGCTCGGCAACCCGAGCGCGGCGACGGCAACCAGGAACGACAGAAGCCTAAGAGTCTTCGGCAGCATGAGCGACACCCGTGGGAGACGGGCGGCATAGTGCCATGCCACTGTGCCAAATCGCAAAGGGACGCGGCGTTTGCAGCATGATTGCTGCAGCTTTCGCGTGGCACCGCGTGGCACAACCGTCGCGCGGTGCTGAGCGGCAGCTGGGCGCGAGGCGCTCAGCGGCTGGTCACGTCGAACGAGTAGCTGCGCTTCGCACCCTCGACGGTGACGCGGATCGTGTCGTCGTCGACCCGCCCAAACCCGAGCGAGACGCTCTTATCGAAGGGCGTCGCGAGCGTGTACGTGCCGGACTCTGGCAACGGATCCTGCCAGCGCATCTCCACGCCCTCGATCGCGAGATCCCAGCGCCCCTTCTGACCGGTCCACGAACGCGTCCCCTCCACACGGATGCCCTCCTCGACGCCGCCCGCGAGCGGCGTTTGCGTGCGGTCGCCCTCGCCCGTGCCGGTGCGGCCCGTCGCGTTCGCCGTCCACTCCGTGTGATGAACGACGTGCCGGAACTTGGCGGCGAAGTCCCACGTCACGTCGGCGCTGCCGTTCAGGGTGACCACCCCGTTCGAGAGATCCGTCCACTCATGGTGAACGAGCACCTGGTTGTCGGCGTTCTTCTCCACGGAAACCGCGGAGGTGCCTGTGAACGTGTGTCCTCGGTAGGTGCAGCTACCGGCGTTCACACCCCACTCGACGGTCAAGGTCGCGTCTTCCAGCGTCACTAGAGCACACGGCAGCTGGCTCTCGATGGCAGCCTTGAGCTCGCCGGCGGCCTTCTGAAGCCCACCGCCGAGTGTGAAGCTCGTGAAGATCTCGATATTCGCGCCCCCGAGCGATTCCGCCGAGCTCGAGTCCTTGGCCTCGTCGAGCGCGTCCTGCGCCTCCGCGCGGGTCAGGGCGTCGGAGCCGTCGCCGACCTTGTTCTTCGGGCAGCCGGCGAGAACGACGGCGAGGGGCAGGGCGAGAGCGAAACGCAGTGAACGCATGGTGTTGGATGACCTCCGGAAGGTACCCAAAGCAGGGAGCGTGCCACGTTGCGGGCACGCGAAATGGCGTACCCGCACGCACCTCGTACGAGTGAAGGGGATCAGCCCTTGGCGTCGCCGCGGGCGAAGATCGAGGCGACGTAGTTCAGGACGTCCGTCGCGCTCACTTCGTTGTAGCCGAAGTAGCGGATCAGGCGCGCCTTGATGATGTCGATCTTCTCCTGCGTCTCGCGATCGACGACGGCGCTCACGAGCGTCTTCAGCTTGATGCTGTCCTTCTGATCTTCGAACAGTTTGAGCTCGAGCGCGCGGCGCAGGCGGTCGTTGGTCTGCCAGTCGAACTTCTTGCCCTCGACGGCCTTGGCGCCGATGAAGTTCATGATCTCGCGGCGGAAGTCGTCCTTCCGATTGTCCGGGATCTCGATCTTCTCCTCGATCGAGCGCATCAAGCGCTCATCGGGCTCTTCGTCCTGCCCGGTGTAGCGGTTCTTGACCTTCTCCTTCAGGGTGTAGGCCTTGATGTTGTCGATGTAGTTGGCGGCAAGCTTGCTGATCGCCTCTTCGTCGGCGCTGATCGCGCGCTGCACCTCGTTCTTGACGATCTCCTCGTACTCGCGCTTGACGACGCCGACGAGCTCCTTGAAGCGCTTGCGCTGCTCCTCACCCGTCACGAGCGAGTGATTGGTGAGCCCCTTCTCGAGCTCGTTCATCACCATGAAGGGATTGATCGTCCCCTCGCCCTGGTCGCTCACGAGCGCGTTCGAGATCTTGTCTTGCACGTAGCGCGGGCTGATGCCCTCCATGCCCTCGCGCTTGCTCTCCTTGCGGAGCTCCTTGACGGTGTCCTGCGTGTAGCCCGGCAGGACCTTGCCGTCGTAGAGCTTCATCTTCTGGAGCAGCTGCAAGCTGTGCTTCTTCGGCTCCTCGAGCCGCGTGAGCACCGCCCACATCGCCGCCACCTCGAGCGTGTGCGGCGCGACGTGCTTGCCGCGCACCTTCTCCTGGCTGAAGCCCTTCTCGTAGATGCGGATCTCGTCGGAGAGCCTCGAGATGTAGGGGATGTCGATCTTGATGGTGCGGTCGCGGAGCGCCTCCATGAACTCGTTGTTGAGCAGGCGCTTGTACTCGGCTTCGTTCGTGTGACCGATGATCACCTCGTCGATGTCGGTCTGCGCGAACTTCTTCGGCTTGATGCGATGCTCCTGCGACGCGCCGAGCAGGTCGTACAAGAACGCGACGTCGAGCTTCAGCACCTCGACGAACTCGACGATGCCGCGGTTCGCGATGTTGAACTCGCCGTCGAAGTTGAAGGCGCGCGGGTCGGAGTCGGAGCCGTACTCGGCGATCTTCCGATAGTTGATGTCGCCCGTGAGCTCGGTCGAGTCCTGGTTCTTCTCGTCCTTCGGCTGGAAGGTGCCGATGCCGACGCGATTCTTCTCGGAGAGGACGAGGCGGTGCACGCGCACGTGGTTCTCGACCACCTTGCCCCAGTCGCCCTGGTAGCGCTGCATGAGACCGCTGAAGATGAAGCGGCTCGCGGGGTCGAGGTCGCCTTCGATGTCGATCTTGAATTTGTCGTTCGAGAGCCCGAGCCGGTACACTTGATCGCGCCACTCGAGCGGCACGAGGCGCAGCGGCTCCTCGTGCATGGGTGACGCGAAGGTGTCGGCGCCGCCCGCGGCGAGCCCCGTCGTGCCGAGGTTCACCCAGCTGAACGTGTAAAGCGCCCCTTCCGGCGTGCCGGAGTAACGCTCGAGCCCCTTCTTCAAGAGGCGCGCAATCGTCGACTTGCTCGAGCCCACCGGACCGTGGAGCAGGATGACGCGCCGCTCGGGGCCGTAGCCTTCGGCGGCGGCCTTGAGCACGTTCATCAGCCGCATGAGCGGGATGTCGAGGCCGAACACCGCGTCCTTGCCGCCGTCGAGCTCGTCGCGGAAGAAGTTGTAGCGGATGAGCTTCTTCTTGTTGTCGATGTACTCTTCGGTGCCGTACGAAATGACCATGTCGTAAACGCGCTGGAACGCATTGCGCGTCACTTGCGGGCGTTCGCGCACGATCTGCAGGTACTGCTCGAAGCTGCCTTCCCAGGCGAGATCGCGGTAACGGTCGTAATCTTGCAGCGCGGCGATCTGCGCCACCAAGCTCGACGTTCCCGGATTCCGCCCTGCTTCCTGCCCGTGCTTCCCGTTGTCCGAGTCGCTCATGATCCCCGAAGTATTCCATAGGGCGGCGGGAGCGTCACAAAGCCTCAAGAAATCTCGGCAGATGTGCGATGAACCGCACGGCCGGTTGCGCGTGCAGTGAACCAGCGCTTCGCTAAGCGCACGCAAGGGGTCGCCTTGCGGAAGCACGTGCTTCCCCAGGTTGCCCCTTGGCTGAACGCCTGGTGAGTACCAGGCGCTGTGTAACAATTGGATGAAGAACGGAGCGATGCCGCGCGGTCGACTTCGTGCGTTGTAGGATGCGCGTTCTCTTGCGCCGTGGGGCCCCAAATTCATGAGTACCGCCAGTGAGATCAGTCGGGTGTTCCTGAGCGTTCCGGCGGAAACACCGGTTGCGCCCGTACCTCCACGGCTCGACGATCGGAACCTGTTCGTCAACCGCGAGCTCTCCTGGCTCGAGTTCAACGCGCGCGTCCTCGCCGAGGCGGCCGACGACCGCGTGCCGCTCTACGAGCGCCTCAAGTTCGTGGCGATTTTCGCCTCGAACCTCGACGAGTTCTTCATGGTGCGAGCGGCCGGCTTGCAGGCCCAGCTCTCGGGCGACGTCGACGACGTGCCGCCGGACGGGATGACGGCGGACCAGCAGCTCACGGCCGTCGCCAAGCGGGCCCACGAGCTCGTCGACGAGCATTATCGCATCTGGAATCGCGGCCTGAAGAAGGAGCTGCGCGCCGCCGGCCTCGCGCTCCTCACACCCGAAGAGATCGAGCCGCGCGAGCTCGAGGCGCTCGACCAGCATTTCGACAAGAACATCTTCCCCGTGCTCACGCCGATCGCGATCGATCCGGCGCATCCGTTCCCGCACGTGCGGAACAAGAGCATCAACGTCGGCATCATCTTCGAGAAGCGGCCGCAGACGGCGGAGCCGTCGTTCGGGCTCGTGCAGGTGCCGGCGACGCTGCCGCGCCTGGTTCGGGTGCCGATGGAGGGGACGCGTCGCGCGTTCGTCGCGCTCGAAGACCTGATCGTCCGGCATCGCCAGAAGATCTTCCCGCAGCTCCGCATCACGGGCTCCTTCACGTTCCGCGTCACCCGCAACTTCGACATCGAGATCGACGAGGAGGAGGCCGAGGATCTGCTGCTCTCGCTCCAGGCCGAGCTCCGGCGCCGCGAGCGCGGGCACGCCGTGCGCATCGAGGTGAGCGGCCAGGCCCCCGAGCAGTCGATTCAGTGGTTGTGCCGTGAGCTCGAGCTCGACGGCCGGCGCGACGTGTACGTCGTGGACGGCCCGCTCTTCCTCGGCGACATGACGGTGCTCACGTCGTCCGACGACCGGCGCGACCTGCGCGACGAGGCGTTCACGCCGCAATACGTGCCGCCGCTGCGCGACGCCGACGAGTTCTGGAGCACGATCGCCGAGCGCGACGTGCTGCTCCACCACCCCTACGAATCGTTCGAAGCGGTGATGGATTTCCTCTGGCAAGCCGCCGAGGACCCGAACGTGCTCGCGATCAAGCAGACGCTGTATCGAACGGGCGGCGAGTCACCGCTCGTGCGGGCGCTGCAGCGCGCTGCGGAGCTCGGCAAGCAAGTGACGGCGCTCGTCGAGCTCAAGGCTCGCTTCGACGAGGAGAGCAACATCCAGTGGGCGCGCGCGCTCGAGCGTTCGGGCGTCAACGTGATGTACGGCCTGATGGGCTTCAAGACCCACGCCAAAGTGCTGCTCGTCGTGCGCAAGGAGCGCTCGGGGCTGCGCCGCTACGTGCACCTCGCGACCGGCAACTACAACCAGCAGACTGCCCGCATTTACAGCGACTTGTCGCTATTCACGGCGCGCGAGGACATCGGCGAAGACGCCACCGCGTTTTTCAACATGCTGACGGGTTACAGCGCACCGGCGCGCTGGAACCGTCTGATCGTCTCGCCGCTCGGCCTACACGAGGCGGTCCTCGGCCTGATCGCGCGCGAGACCGAGCACGCGCGCGCAGGCCGCGAGGCGCGCATCGTCGCGAAGATGAACTCGCTGGTCGACGCCGACGTGATCACCGCGCTCTACCAGGCGTCGCAGGCCGGCGTGTCGGTGGATCTGCTCGTGCGCGGCATTTGCTGCCTGCGCCCCGGGGTGCCGGGCGTGAGCGACAACATCCGCGTGCGCGCCATCGTCGATCGCTTCCTCGAGCACGCGCGCTGCTTCTACTTCAAGAACGGCGGCAGCGAGGAGGTCTACGGCTCGAGCGCCGACTGGATGCCGCGCAACTTCCGGCGCCGCGTCGAGGTGATGTACCCCATCCTCGACGATTCCCTGCGCCGCCGCGTCATCGACGAGATCCTCGGCACGATGTGGAAGGACAACGTCAAGGCGTGGTCCTTGCGTCCCGACGGCAGCTACGCGCGCCTCGTCGCGAAGGACGAAGAGGCCGTGCGCAGCCAGCAGCGCTTCGTCGAGATCACGCGCGAGCGAGCCCGCGAGACGGAAGCCATCCTCGGCCTCTCCTCGAAGAGCGCCATGCCAGGTCCGGTGCGCGCGCTCGACAAGCTCCGCAGGCGCGGGAAGAAGCGCAAGCGTCAGCGGCGCGGGGATTGAGTCCCGCCTACGGCGCCGACGGCGTCAAATCGACCGCTTGCGTGTGGGCGTTCACGACGCGGCCGGCGTTCGTGAAGTGCAAGTACGTGCCGCCGCATTGGCCGTCGAGGATCACGTCGACGTCGAGCGTGGCGCCGGGGGTGGCGTCGAGCGTGAAAGCGTCGAGATCGAGGTCGGTCGTGGCGACGAGGCGCGCAGCGTCGGCGGGACCGCCCTCGGAGCTCGGGCTAAAGTCGAGGATGTCGCTCCGCTCGAGGCTCTCCGACTCGAAGCGCTGGATGGCGCCGTCGACCCCGCTCACGACGATGTCCCAGTTGCAGGGGTAGCCGCTGATGGCGGTGTCGCACGCGGCGGCGAAACGCCAGGCGCCGTCGCCGAGGTACTCGACCGTGACGCCCGCGCCGACGCCCGGATCGAGATCGAGCGTCGCGCCCGTGTCGATGCCGAATTGGTCGAAGCCCGGCGCGCACGTGCTCTGCCCGTAATAGCCGTCGTCGTAGTAATAAATATCGTCGTCGTAGCAACCGACGGTGCCGAGCGCGAGCGCGCCCGCGAACACGAGAACGGAGACTTTTCGCATCGCCGGTACGCTCAGCGGCGGCCGCCGCCCGCGCGGACTGCGCCGCCCATGTGCGAGCCCATGTGCGTGCCCATGCGGGAGCCACCGCCGCTGAAGTGGCTACCGCCACCCCATGACGAGCGGGGTGCGGAACGCACGGCGTCCATCCGGGGGGCCGAGCTGAAATGGGGCGACGAGCGCACGCTCGTGAGCGGCGCCGAGCGGACGGGGCCGTACACGGGCGACGAGCGCGGCGCGGAAGCGGAGCGCAGCGCGGGGCCGGCGCTCGAGAAGGACGAGGCCGGGCGCGGCGCGTACGTTGCGGCACGGCTCGACGTGAGCGCGGGCTGACGTGCGGCGGGCTGACGCACGAGCGGGCTTTGCGGGAGGGCCCGTGTCGCCGGGCGATCGAACGCTTGGCGGCGCGCGTCGCCCTGCGCTACCTGCTTTCGGGAGTAGGACGCCGAGCTAATCGCCGTGCCGCGAGGGGTGATAGCGGCGGAGGAGACGCGCTCGCGCGGGACGGCGGTCGCGGGGACGCGCGCGGCTTGCGGCGACGGACCGTGAGGAGCCGCCGACGTGCGCGCGCCCGGGTGCGGCGTGGCCGGGACGTACGGACGCGTGTAGTGCGCGGCGTACGCCATGCCGTAGTGGTCGTGCACGACGTAGTGATGCACGTGCGGATAGAAGACGTATTCGCTCGGGCAGAAAACCCAGGGATACACGGGATAGTACGGATACCAGACCGCGTAGCCGCCGAACCAGATGTACGAGGGCGGAAGCGGCGCCCAGCCGACGTAGGAGTACGAGCCCGTGGGCACGCGCCACGCCACCCAGGCGGGCGCGTACGTCATGCCGGGGATCCACGCCCAGCCGGTCCCGCCGATCCAAACCCAACGCCCGTAGTGGAAGGTCACCCAACCGAATGGGTAGTCGCTGGCCCACGTCCATTGGTTCTGCTCGTCGAGCACCCAGCGGCCGCCCGTCGAGTACGGCGCGAAATCCGGACCGACGACGCCAGGGCTCGGAACCCAGACGCGGCCGTAGCGGGCATCGTCCACCCAGCTGCCGTAGGGATCGAGGTACGAGTTCCACGCCGTGAGCGCGCGGGGATCCTGATCCTCTTGCGTGGCAACGGGAGCCGCGGGCTGCGGGGTGTTGAGTAGAGGGGTCGGCGCGAGCGGCTCGCCCGGGGTACCCGGCGAAGCGGGCGTGGCAGGAACGCCCGGACCCGGCACCTGGACAGGGCCGGTCGGGGGCGGGGTGGTGCCGGGCTGGGCCACCGTCTCGTTGAACCAGCCGTTCTCCGTGCTTTGAGCCAATGCTGGTCGCGCGCCGGCGGCGAGCAGCACGCTACCCGCGAGAAGAGCGGTCGCGACACGCTTAACGGGCGCCATACCCGAGATCATGGGCCCGACCGCGCCCCGCGGCAACCACGCGAAATGCGACATAGCGGTAGTTCGGGAGGTTCGTGGTGCGAGTTGTGCCGCCGGAGCGAATTTCGCCGCCGCGGTGGCAAGTGCTCGCGCGGGCACGCACAGCAGGACGCCATGCGCACCTAGCTACTAGACGCATGGACGGACGAAACGGCTCGTCTATTCCGCGCCCTCTTCGGCGCGCTTCTGCGGGCGCTGGTAGAGCCATGCAATCGGGACACCGTCGTAGGTGGCCATCGCGACCGGCGCGACCGTTCCGTAGAGCAGCCAGGTCTCGAACTCGACGCGGCGCATGTGCGGCTCGTGGTGATAAAGCGCGAGCTCGGAGGCGTGCAGGGCAAGCGTGCCGTTCAAGTCCGAACGCACGCGCCCGTCGGCGCGCAGAAGCTCCCAGCTTTGGATCGCCGTATCGTGCACGTAAACGCCCGCGCCAGGCGGCGCGCGGCGATTGATGACGGGCGCAAGAACGCCCGTGGTGTAGCCCCAGAACGTGCGATTGAGCCCCAGGCTCGCGGCGCCCGGCACCCCGCCGACGAGCGGCGTGTAAAACGAGAGCCCATACGGATGCGCGTGCACGGCCATGATGCACGGGCCGATGACCACCGCCCCAGCGAGCGCCGCGGGCAATGCTTGCGTCACCCAGGGCCGTTCGGGCAAGAGCGCACGCACCTGTCCGAGCGTGAGCACGAAGCCCCGCCCGGCGAGCAGACACAGGAACGGGTAGGCGGTGAGCCAATGCTTGGTACCGCCGAAGATGGGCGTATCGCTCGACCACCAGGGCGCGTAGCTCGTCGCGATCCCGACGAGCCAGAGCGAGTCCACGACGAGTCGCGATGGCTCCCTGCCGCGGATGAACGCGCGCACCGTATCGAACAGGCCGAGCGCCCCGAGCACGAGCGTCACGAGCGGCACCGTCCCGAGCGTCATGACCCAGGCGTAGAGCCGCGGCATCGGCGGCTTCCAGTACGTCTGGCCCAAAAACTCCATGTTGTAATAGTCGTGCCCGAGGTGGAACTTGAACCAAGCGAGCACGCGCTCGCCGGTGTCGAACCACAGCCAAGGCCACGTGAGAAAGAGCACGAGCGGGCCGAGCACGACGACGGAAACGAGCGCCCACGGCACGAGCGGCCCCGTGCGCGGCAGCTTGCGCAGGCGCTCGACGAGCCGAACCAGCCCGAGATGGAGCACGAGCGCGAACGGGAACATCCACGCGTTGTGCTTGGTGTTGAGGAAGAGGCCGTACGCGACGCCGACGGCGAGCAAGCGAGGCCAGCGCCAGTCCTCGAAAGCGCGTGCGTAGAGGAAGCTCGTGAGCAGCCACATCGCCGCGACGGCGACGTCGAGGCACGCGAGGTGCGCGTGGAAGAAGACGTGCGGCATCCACGCGAACGAGAGCGCCGCCACCGCACCGCCGAGGCGGCCCATGGTCGCCGTCCCCCACAGGTAAAGGACCGCCACGGCGAGCGACCCCATCGCCATCCCGGGCAGCCGGTACGCGTCCCCCGACTCGGAAAACAGCGGGAAGCGCTCGTGCAAGAGCCGGTGCGACGCCGCGAACAGGAGCTTCATCAGCGCGGGGTGCTCGTGCACGGGGTCGAAGTAGCGATCGATGCTCGCGCGCGCGAACGCGTCCGTGCCCTGGCTCCCGATGTGATCGAACCAGGTCTCGAGGGCGCGCGCGCAGAAGACGTAAAAGCCCTCGTCGCGCATGTACCCGAGCGTCTTCGTGGTCGAAGCGAGCACGACGAGGTAGCCGACCGCGAGCGCCGCTGCGACGACGAGATCCCGACGCTCGAAGCGCTCGCCGTTCATTCGACCGCCTCGACGGCGAAGCAGAAGTCGCGCCGGTAGCCGCCCTCGGCGTGAACCTCGAAGTCGATGTCCGCCGTTTGCCCCGAGAGCCCGGGGGTCGCGAGCTCGAAGCCGCTCCAGCCGCTCTCGTCACGATGCGACACGGAGCCGAAGGTGCGCCCGGCGCTCGAGGCCGAGAGCGTGATCGGCGAACCGACGCCGTCGCGGAACAGAAAATACGAGAGCCCCGCGTAGCCGTGCAGGCGCGTACCGAGCGGAACGGCGGCAAATCGGAGCCGAAGCGCGCCCGCTTGCGGTGGATGGGCCCAGATGCAACGGCGCGGCCGGTAGTCTTGGTCGTCGATGAGCGTGACGCCGACGAACATCTGCTCGCCGCCCGGACATTGAAAGCGCTCGCTCGGGAACGCGACCTGCCCGTGGAGCCCGCCCGCCGTCGCGGGGAGGTGCTCCTTGAACTCGCACGGTCGCTCGCTGTCGCCGCGCACGAGCGCGACGCTGAGCTCGCCGGGACGCACGTGGTCGACGAATGAGTAGCGCGAGCGAAGCGGCCGCGGGTTCTTGAGGACGCGCAAGACGAACGGCCCTTCGCGCTTCTCCGTCACCACGGGCCAGTCGCGGGCGGCGGGCGAGCGCGCGCCGAGCTCGGCGATCTCGAGCAGGCCCGGCACCGTTCGATCGTCGGCACGGGCGAGCTCCTGGAGCGGGAACGCTCGATCACCGAGCGCGAGACGCGCCAGCGGCTCCGCCCACTCGGGCGCAACCACGACCGGCTCGCCGGACCGTTTCAGAGCCAGCACTGCGCCTCGGAGCGCGCCCCACGCCTCGATGCCCGGCGCGCGTCGCGAGAGCACGACGTTCGTCACGAGCTCGAGCAACCCGAGCAGGGGAACGAGAAGCCAGAGGTAGCGGAGCCGGCGCACGCGCGCCGGCCAATCTGCCATAGAATCCGGAGCCGATGAGGTTCTGCCGCGCCCTGTGGCTCCGCGCCCTTCGCTTGCAGAGCCTCCGCTTCGACGACGGTACCGGCTTGCCGCAAGCCGACGCGCGCGCCGAGCTCACGGGCAAGCTCCTCACGCTGGTCGCCACGTTGCTCATCGCCGGGGTGGGCCTGTGGGAAATCGGCGGGCCATTCGGAGCCGGTCACTACGCCGCCAGCACCGCGGTCGCCCTCGGTGGCGAGAACATGTTGCGCTGGCACGTGCTCGCGCCGATCACGAGCGTCATCCAGGGACCTCCCGCGCCTGGCGACTACTACTGCCACCACCCGTTCGGCGTGTTCTGGATCGCCGCCGTCTTCTCGCAGCTCTTCGGGCATCAGGATTGGGTGTGTCGCGCGCCCGCGGTGCTCCTGAGCGCGCTCATGCCGCGGCTGATCTACGGCGCGGGGCGTGGGCTCTACGGACCGCTCGGCGGCGGCATCGCCGCGCTCGGCTACGTCGCGCTGCCGATCACGCTCGCCTACGCGAACTTCTTCGCGCTCGAGGTGCCGTGCATGTTCGGCATGGCGCTCACGACGTTCGGCTTCGTGCGCTTCGCGCAGAGCTCGCGGCGCCGTTTCGCGGTGCTCGCGGTGCTCGGCATGGGCTTCGCGGCCGCGATGGACTGGCCCGGGCTCGCCTTCGACGGCCTCGTGCTCGGAGGGCTCTTCCTTCGCGGCTTCGTGCTGCGGCGACTCTTCGCGCCGCTCTCGTTCGAGCGGTTCGCGACGCTGTGGGCGTCGGCCGTGTCGCTCTGCGCCGCGGTGTTCGTCTTCCACGTAATCTGGTTTCAGAAGCTCGACCACCTCGCGGAGTTCCTGCGTCAGGGCGAGTTCCGCTCGGCGGGCTCCGAGCTGCCGCTCTCCGACGTGCTCAAAGCGCGGAGCTACTGGCTCTCGCTGGCGTTCACGCCGCTCGCCATCGTGCTCGGCAAGCTCGGGCTGCTCGCGCTCGTGACTCGGCTCGTCGTGCTGCGGCGCGATCTCGAGCTCTTCCCGCTCGCGATCCTCGCCACGGCCGTCTTTCAGTACGTGTTCTTCAAGCAGGGCGCCGACATCCACTTCTTCTGGCCCCAGTATTTCGCGCTCTACTTCGCCTACGCGCTCGGCGCGCTCGTCGCGGCGCTCGGCGCGGCGGCGCATTGGGCGGTCGCGGGGCGCTGGGGAATGTCGCGGCTGGCGCGCATTCCCTGGGCCGTCGCCGCGCTCGGGCTCGCGGCCGTGCTCGCTATCTTGCCCGACGCATTCACGACGCTCCGCTACGCGCGCAAGAGCGGCGGCCGCTTCAACGAGCGCGGCTTCATCATCCACCCCGACTTCGACAAGTCGGCGGCGCTCAAAGCCGTCGCGCGCGACCTGCCGCCGGAGGCCATCGTCGGCATCACCGCGAGCATGAAGCCTTCGTATTGGATGGATTGGGTGCTCTGGCGCCCGCTGCGTTACATGGGCATTCCGCGCGCACGCTCGTTCGGTGTGACGACCTTCGCCGTCGACGCGCGTTTCGAGCAGCGCGCGGCCGTCGAATCGGTGACGCGCGATTTCGCGGTGCGCGCCTTCGGTCCGTTTCTCCTCGCCGACGTCGACGCGCCGCACGAGCCGCTGCGCGGCTACGCTCTCGTACGCCGTCAGCCGACCACGCTCGAGCGCTGGTTCGTCGCTTCCACGCACGACGCCTTCGACGTCGTGCCCGATCCGCTCTTTACCTGGGAGCTTCGCACGCACTTTCGCCAGCTCCCGAACCCCGAGCCGAAGAGCACGGCGCACGACGCCGAAGGGCTGCGCATTCTGCACAACCTCGCGCTCGCCCGCAGCGATCTCGGCGAAGCGACGCGTCTCGAGGCGGAGCTCTTGCGCGGCGTCGACGTGAGCGTCCGGCGCTCCTACGAAGGCGGCGTCGAGCTCCTCGGGCTCAAGCTCGAGCGCCGTGCCTCGACGCTGCTCACGCTCTATTTCACGACCAGTGCGGCGCTTCCGACCGACGTGCCGTTCACCGTGACCTCGCACGTGGAAGAGCCGCCACGCCGGTCGCTCGTTCCCAAAGACACGCTGCCGTGGGACGTGGGAATGCCCTTCGTCATCCCCACCTCGCTCTGGCGTCCGGGCTTCATCTACAGCTCCGTCACCGAGCTCGTGCGGCGCCCCGGCCGCGAACGCTACGAGGGCGCCTTCCGCGGCCCACTCGCCCCCACCCCCCTCACGCCGAACGAAAAGCCGCTACTCGTCCTCGACGACGGCTGACGGCACCTCGTGCCAGAGCTGTTTTCGGGGCCGGGGCCCCGAAAACAAACACAAAGCAAGTATCGGAACCACATCCCCCGGCGGAAAGCACCCCACGACGCTGCAGCCGCCGACCTGACGGTCGATCGGGCGGCTGCAAGCCGGAAAACCTAAAATCGGTCGAGAGCGCCCGGTTAACTATGCCCGGATTCGACCATCTTCCCGATTCTCGCGTTCCACTCCGGCGGCGCTTGATCGGCGTGGTGCAGCACGAGCTTCCACACGCCGTCGATCCGATGCGCGACGTTCGTGCAGTTCACCTTGAGGTCCATCGGACCTTCCGACATGTAAAGGCGTGATTTGTACACGCCGGTGCTGTGCGCCGCGTCGCCGTGCACGGCGACCTTGAGATCGTGAATCGTGCCGATGATGTCGGTCCGCGTCGCGTGTCCCTGGTAGGTCGCGAACACGGCCGCGCCTTCTTCCCAAGTGGCCCACACCTCCGTCCAGCCGCGCGCCCAGTGACCGAACGGATGCACCGTCGTCACGTAGTCGCCGTGATGCCAGACCTCGTTCATCAGCGCCGTGCCCCGACCCCGCAGGAGATCTTCGAGCGCGTCGTAAAACTTCTGGATGGCCTTCCCTGCTTCCTCCGCTGATCCCATCGCCCTTTCCTCCTTACGCTCGTAGCGTAGTCATTGAACTATCATCCAAGCTCGACGCGCCCGTCCAGGCCACATTCCCGCAGCAATCGCGCCAGCTGCATGCGTGTGAGCGCGTTACTCGCAACCACCGAGCCCTTGGCGAACGCGAGCGGTGCGAGCGCTCGAAACAGCACTCGCAGTGCTTCCTGGCCGTCCGCTCCTTGCGGCTTCAGCTCCACGGCTTCCAGCACGAAGGTGCCGCTGGGCGACAGCTTCTGCAGCGCCGTCGGAGCGTCGCTCGAAAACGCGCGCACGACGTCCTGCGGCCAATATCCCCAAACCGTCATGCGCAAAAGCCCCTGAGCGGTCCCGACGATTCGGAACCCACCCGCTTCGGTGCCGACCTCGGCGGGTGAAAACTCGGCAAAGGGCATTCCAGCTAGTATAGCGGCCGCGATTTCGCACAGCCAAGGGCGCGCCAGTATTTAGGTGGGTGAAGGTCAGATGCAATCGCCGAGGCATAAAATCCGAGTGCGCTACCCACACACCGGAAGCACGCGCCTGAATTCGAAACCGCTCGCGCCGCGTCGCTCACCTTCGACGTCACGGCGCTCGTTACCGTGCTGCGCGACGTCGTCTCGGCCCGAGACGTCGCGTGCGCGCCGGGCGCGGCGCCCCGGACCCCACGCGCCGAACCTCGCGCGCCACGTCACGCGCCGCGTGGTCGCACCCCTTCGTCCACGGCGACACGACGCGCGCAAAACCCGGCACGAAGCGCGGCCGCCGAAGGCCAGACTGGACAAACAATGTCCCGCCCCGCGCCTCGGCGCTTGACCCCTCGGCGCCGTGGGTCGACAAGGTGAGTCGTGGTCGCCGCCGCCACCCTCATGCCCTCCGATTTCGAGGCGAAGCCCTTCGTGAAGTGGGTGGGAGGCAAGCGCCAGCTCCTCCCGAGCATCGCCGAGATCGTGACCCCCCGTTTGAAGGCGGGTGCCACGTATCACGAGCCCTTCATCGGCGGCGGCGCAGTATTCTTTCACCTGCAGCCGAAGCGCGCGGTGCTCACCGACTCGAACGAGCGTCTGATCCGCACCTACCGCGGCATCAAGAAGGACGTCGAGGGCGTCATCCGCCGCCTCCGCTCCTACCCGCACGACAAGGATTTCTACCTCGAGACCCGCGCGCGCAACATCGACACCGCGGACGACGTCGACGTCGCGGCATGGTTCATCTACCTGAACCGCACCGGGTACAACGGCCTTTACCGCGTCAACAGCCGTAACGTGTTCAACGTCCCGTTCGGCGACTACAAGAACCCGACCATTTGCGACGCCGACAACCTGCGCGCGTGCTCGCGCGCGCTCAAGGGCGCCCGCATCGAAAAGCGCGATTTCGAGGGCGTTCTCTCGCGCGCCGTGCGCGGCGACTTCGTCTACTTCGACCCGCCGTACGTCCCGCTCACGGCCACCTCGCGCTTCACGGACTACACGAGCGACGGCTTCTCGGATGCGGAGCAGGTGCGCCTGCGCGACGTGGCCCTGGCGCTCAAGAAGCGCGGCGTCTCCGTGCTCCTCTCGAACTCGTCGGCCCAGCGCGTCCACGACCTCTACGGCGACCACTTCGAGATCCAGGAAGCGCTCGCGCGCCGCTCGGTCAACTGCAAGCCGAACGGCCGCGGCCGCATCACCGAGCTTTTGATCTACTGATGTCGCCGCGAGCGATCGTCTGATGTCCGGACGTGGCGCAGCTCCCTCCGGCGGCGATGCTCTCGAGCAACAAGTCGCCGCCCTCGCCGAACGCCTCGGCCTCGAAGTGCGACGCCAGGTCAAAGTCGGCCGCCGCCTCTGGGGCGCCGAACGCCGCATCGACGTCGTCGTCACGGAGCCCGTGAGCCGCCGGCGCCTCGGCCTCGAGTGCAAGTTCCAATCGGTGCCCGGCACCGCCGAAGAAAAGATCCCGACGACGATCCAGGACATCTCGGCCTGGCCGATCCCGGGAATCGTCGTGTTCTCGGGCGAAGGGTTCAGTCCCTACATGCGCTCGTTCTTGATCGCCTCGGGGCGGTCGGTGGAGCTCGAAGACTTGGAGGCGTGGTTGCGCCTCTTCTTCGGGTTGGCGCTCGACTAAGCGCGGGCAGAGTGACGGATTGAGTTGGGGCGGCAGGGGAGCACGTGGGGGCGGTGCTCGCGCACTGCGGCCACGTGCTCAACGCACGAGGCGGCTGAGCACGTTCTTGAGACGGAGGCCGAGAGCGAGGATGTCCTGCTCGTCGGTCTTGGAGCACGCGCCAAGGGCAGCTGCGATTTCGATAGCCGCGCAGCACTCGCAGCACTCAGCGAGGGCGATAGCGTAAGCGCGACTTTTGTCGGCCAGCGTTTGCCGAGCCGCGCCTTCGGCGGTGTTGAGTGCGGCAGACGCCGCGCTGCGCCGAGCCTGTTGCCGAAGGTGTGCGTCCGCGACGCGGCTACCGACGACGAGCTTCACGAGCTGGAGAGCCAGCTGATAGGCGATGAGGTTATGATGTGGAAATGCGTTGGGTGCTGGAGGGGTCGACTGCGTCATGCCCTCCCCCAGCGCAGGAAGCATGACGGCGCCCCGCCGTAAGCCACCGTACTCCGCAGCGCCGGCATGCTTCGTGCGCGTCCCGGCATGACGCAGTCGACCCCTCCAGCACCGTTCCGACCCCAAACCGACTTCCGATCCCTCCGAACCCGCTCTCTTCCGAAGCCCATCTCCTCCGAAACCGATCCCTCCGAAACCGATCCCCTCCGAAACCGATCCCCTCCGAAACCGATCCCCTCCGAAACCGATCCCCTCCGAAACCGATCCCTCCGCTCCCGCTCCCGAATCCGGCCACTCCGGATCCGGGCCCGCCTTCCCCTCTAGCCCGCTTACTTCCCGTCCATCGGCGTCGCGAGCTCGATCGCCTGCTTGTCCCAGAACGCTCCCGCCGCCGGCGCGCCGTTGCACGAGCCGTCCGACTCGCCGGGGCGCTTGAGCCACAGGTACGCGTCGCAGTTCGGATCGGCCGTCTCCGTCGTGGGCGGCAAACCGAGCTTGCGGCCGGGCGGGTTGCACCACTCCGTGCCGTAGGGGCCCGCGCCGTTGCGGCTCGTGTCGATCACGTAGTGAGCGCCGCCGAGCAGCTCGCTGAGCTTCTTGCCGAACGGGAGGAGCTCGTCCATCGCGCGGTAGTTCGACGTGTTGAGCGCGAAGCCGTGAGCGTCCTCGACGCCGGCCATCTTGAGGAGGCGCGCCTCTTCCTCGACCGGGTGCCAGCGCGAGTGACCGCCGTCGAGGTAGACGATGTTCTTCGGGTTCTGGCGCAGCACCTTGATCGCGTCGTGGAGCAAGAAGACACGCTCGGCTTGTTGCTCTTTCGTGAGGCAGTTTTCCTTCTCGAGCAGGCCGAGCGCGTCGGGCTCGAGCACGATGATCGCCGCACGATCCTTGATACCGGCGGCGACCTTGCGCACCCAGCGCTGGTACGCCTCTTTCGTCTTGAGACCGCCGGCCGAGTGCTGGCCACAGTCGCGACCGGGCACGTTGTAGAGGATGAACGTCGGCACCTCGCCCCGGCTGCTCGCGTCGTCGACGACGTATTTGACCTTGCGGTAGACGTTGCTGTTCCACTCGCCGAGCCAGAGAGCCTGCGAGTACTTGGCGATGCGCTCGCGGAAAAGCTTGGCAACGTCGGGCTGAGTCTTGTCGAGGGCGTTCGCTCGGAGCGCGGCGTTCGTCTCCGGATCGATCCAGAGCTTCACGCCCTTGAGGGGATTGCCCGTCGCCTTCGGAGGGGTCGGCGCCTCCGTGATCGGCGCGTCGTCCGCGGGGCCGTTGTCGTCGGCCGCCGTGGTGCCCGCGCCGGGTGACGCCGCTCCGTTCGAGCCGCCGCCGCAGCCGACGAGGGCGGTGACGAGGCCGAGGAGCGCGAGCGGACGGAGCAACGAACGATGGGTTTTGACGCCGAGTGACGAGAGCATGGGGTGGTCCTTTATTCCGGCTGTTGTCCGCGGGCAAGCGGCTCTGGAGGCGCGGCTCCCGCGCAATCATGCCCGGCTAGCCCGATTTCGATCGAAAAATCCGCTCCAGGAACCGGTTCCAGCGGGACTGCCATAGGCAGGCCAGCACGGTAAGGAGCGCGAGCGGGACCGACCAGCGCAGGGTACGGGGGAAATAGCGGAGCTCGACGCGCTCGTTACCCCCGCGGAGTGGTGCCGCGACGAGGTCGCGCACCGCGAGTGCCGGCTCCCCGTTCGCCGACCAGCTCGGGTCGAAGTTCATGTCGTACACGAGGACCGAGCCACGAGCGGCGCCCTCGACCTCGACCACGGCGTGGCTCGGACCCCAGGCGACGACCTTGGCGGTTCCGGTGCCGTCGTCGACGAAGGCGAGCCCGCGGTAACGCCGGTCGCCGCGCGCAATGACCCCGGGCTTGAAGTTCGGATCCACGCCGTAGCAGTTCAAGACGCCCGTGTTCGCGAACATCGCGAGCAGGATCGGTTGCGCCCAATCGCGCCGCACGTAGGCGACGGGCGGATCGCGCCGCTGCTCGAAGAGCGGAGCCTTTTCGATGTTCTCGGGCGCGACCATCCAGAAGGCCTGCTCGAACGGCGTCTGCGAGTAGCGCGCCATGTCCCACGCGAATAGCGCCACGGGCACGAGCAGCACGGCGTCGAGCCACGGCCGCCGCGCGACGCGCGGGTCTATCCACTCGGCGGCGAGCACGACGAACGCCGCGCCGAGCATCAAGAGCATCGGCATCAAAAAGCGTGACGGAACGTGCTGCGACGCGAACATCGGCAGCTTGTGCAGGAGGGCCCAGGGCGCGAGCGGGTGGAACGCGCCGAAGCCAATCAAAAGGCAGAGAACACCGAGGATCTTGTAGCTCCAGCCGCGCGAGCCGCGCGCGAACAGCGCGAACACGAGCACGCCCACGCCGGTCCCGACGTAGATCCCCCACTCGTGCCAGTTGTAGGCAGGTACCTCCGCCGCGCGCACGCCGTAACGTTGATTGGGCGCCGTGAGCATCGCCCAGAGGGCAGCCGGGCCGATCACTTCGGTCGACTCAATCAGGCGCGGGATGCGGCTCATCTGGTCGGCGACCGCGGCGAGCTTCGGTAGACCCAGGCCGAGCGCCGACAAGCCGGCGATGGCGACCGAGACGAGGGGGCGCGTGCCTCGATCGAACAGTGAACGCAGCACGGCGTAGGCGCCGAGCAGTAGCCCGGTGTGCGGCAGTGGATAGATGCCGCCCCAGTACGCAGAGCTCGCCATCGCGACCCCGGCGCCCACGGCCCAGCGTCGCGAGCCCGTGAGCGAGCGCTCGAAGCAGTAAAAGGCCCAGGGCATGAGCGCGTACTGCAGGTGCCACGTGTGACCGACGGCGGCCTGCAAAGCCCAGCGCCCGTTCAAGATGAACAAGGCGGCGAGCAGAGCCCGGAGCGCGACACTCCGCGTGAGGGCGCTCGCGAAAACGTACGTGCCCGCGAGCCCGCACAGGCCTTGGCCGAGCACCTCGAGCCGAATCGCCGTGCGAGGATCGGCCCACACGTAGAGCGGCAGGTACGGCGACACGAGATTGGGCGCCCCCTCGGGATAGCCGAACCCGGGGACGCCGCCGCAGAGCCACGGGTGCCACCACGGCCCCTCGCCGGCGCGCAAGCTGACGGTCGTGATGTAGCGATACGCCGTTTCGACGTCCCAATCGTGAAATCCGTAGGTCGAAAAGTCGGCAAGCATCGGGTGCAGCACGAACAGCAGCGCACCGACCAGCACCACCCCAGCGAGGAACGCAGGTAGCCAGCGCCAAACGTGCGCGCCCGTCGCAAGGAAGTTTGGCTGGCGCGCTGCCGTTGCCGGACCCATCGCGCCCGACTCTAGCGGGTCCTCGCGGCCGCACGAAGCGTGCTTGGGTCGGTCCGCGACCAAACCTGGCCACGCCCGCCACCCGAGCGTCACGAGGCGCCAAAATTCGCTCGAGAAAGCCGAGCCGTGACGGGTGCGTCGAGCAGCCGCGTGAGCTAGCGTGGGCGTTGCCGTGATGGATCGCCGGCACACCGATCGCGAGTACGAGGGCGAGCTCGAGACGCTACGGGAGCAGGTGCTGCTCATGGGGGCACGCGTCGAGGAGATGATGACGCTCGCGCTGCGTGCTTTCGCGGAGCAGAACCCGCGCCTCGCCACGAGCACCATCGCTCAAGATCGGCTGGTCGACGCGGCGGAGATGCAGATCGACGAGCTTTGCCTGCGCATTCTCGCGCTCAGGCAGCCGGTGGCGTCCGACTTGCGCTTCATCACGACCACGCTGAAGCTCGTGACGGATCTCGAGCGCATCGCCGACCTCTGCGTCAACCTGTGCGAGCGCGTCGCGGAGTTCGGTGACGAGCCGGAGCTCGGCGTGACGGCGACGATCACGCGCGTGGGCGGGCTCGCGCAGAGCATGGTGCACGACGCGCTCGACGCGTTCGTGATGGGCGACGCGCCGAAAGCCGAGCAGGTGATGGACCGCGACGAAACGGTCGATCGCCTGCACGCCGAGATCATTCCCGAGCTCGTCGGCTCGATGACGCGCGACCCGTCGCTCGTGCCGCGCGCCATTCGGCTGATTTCGATCGCGAAGTACCTCGAGCGCGTGGCCGATCACGCCACCAACATCGCGGAGATGGTCGTATTCATGGTGCGCGGACAAGACGTCCGGCACATGAGCTAGGTGTCACCCGACGCTCGGCAAACGCGCCGCAGCTAGCGAAAACGACGCTCGAGCGCTTCGCCGATCTCCGAAAGCATTCCGAAGAGATCCTCGGTGAGGGAGGTCCTGGAGAAACCTGGACGCTCCTCCCCGAGTGACTCGCCGAGCCGCGAGCTCGTCACGGACAGGCGCTCGCCGCGGTCCTGCTGCTTGCGCTCGAGCTCCGCTCGCTGTCGAGCGCGCTCGAGGCCGCCGGCCTGCACGAAATCGAGGATGCGCGGAAGCTCGCCCGGGTCGAACCAGACGCCATGCCGCGGGCACACGTCGACGACGACGCCGCTATTGCCGCCGAAGTTGTTGCGATTCATTGCGGTCGCGCACACCGGGCACTTCAAGTACACGACCGGACCGCCCCGCGGATTCTGGCGCGGCGGTGGTTTGCGCGTGACCACGCGATAGAGCTCGCGGCGTTCGAGCAGCTCCTCGAGCAGCGCGTGCTCGACGAACTGGCCGCCGCAGGTCGTGCACTCGCACACCTTGCCGGAGCTTCCCGCGAAGGCGATGCACGCGGCCTGGCAAGCCGGGCAGCGAGTGTCCGTCGGCAGCTCGATCGGCTCGAGACCGAGCTTCTCGCCGCAGCCCACGCAATGATTGGCTTCGGCGGCGTTGAGCGTGAAGCACGCCGCGCAGTGCACGCTCGCGAGCGGGGAGTGACAGTAGTCGCAGCGTGGCGCACCGACGGGCACGGGCGCCCCGCACACGGGACAGCGTCGAACCTCGGCTTCGCCCAAGTCAGTGATGTCGCAAGAATAGCGCGAAATCCTCGACCGTACCGTTCAGCTCGTACCCGTCGTCGATGAGCTTCGCGAGCGCCGGAAAACCCTGGAGCGAGCGGCGGGAATCGAGCGTGTCCCCCGTCACCATCGGGAAGACGTCGTTTCTCTGCACGACGATGGCTTCGGGCGGGTGGCGCCGGAGATCCTCCATCAGCTCGGCTCGGGCGCGCTCGCGCTGCCACGGCGTGCGCTGGGGTACGTTGTAGATGAAGCGCGTCGCGGGCGGCCGCGCGGCGAGCCAGTAGATGACGGGCTCGAAACCCCACACGAAAACGGGCGCATCGGGGCGCGTGCGGGCACGAAGCTCGCGAGCCACGGCGCGATCCGCGGCCAGGCTCACGTCGGCGACAGCGGCAAGCTGGACGTCGAGCGCTTCGCGCCCCTCGTACGGCGTCAGGCGCAGGAGGTATTTCATGCGCAGCGACGAGCGCTCCCAAAAATCCTGCGGCAAGTCGTTCACGGCTTGCCGCATGGCCACGCACGCCCCCATGAAGAGCGCGAACGCGAGCACGCCGCCTGGTCCGCCCGCGAGGCAACGCCGGAAGAGCTTGTAGCAGCCGAGACCGGCCAGGAACGCCACGAGCGGCAGCGTTGCCGCGTAGTGGTACGGGAAGAATTTCCCCTGCATCGCGATGCCGGTGACGTGCAGCGCGATCACGCCGAGCACGAGGAAGAGGCCCTCGCGCTCACGCTGATGCATCGGCGAGATCGCGATCGCCGCGACGACGCCGGCCGTGCCGAGCGCGGAGAACTTGAAGAACGCCTCCTGGAGCGCGTAGTAAAACATCTCCGGCGCGTGCTGACCCTCCCAGCCGAGCGCAGTGTAGCCGGGCGTGAAGTCGTGCATCGTCCAGTAGAGGGCCCCCATCCCGCCGCGGATCGCGAACCACGCCGCGACGAACGCGATCGGCAGCACCACGCCGGCACCGACGCCGAGCACGGGGAGCAGACGCAAGCCGAGCTTCTCCGTCGAGAGCTGCTCGCGTCGCGCGAGGTACGCCGCGCACACGAGCGCGCCGCCTCCGAGCGGTGGTTTCAGGAGCGCGGCGCAGCCGAACATCACGCCCACGAGCACGCTGCGCACGAGACGCCGGCTGCGGTTCCCCTCGGCCGCCGTCAGCACGAGCGCGACGAACGTGAGCACGCCGCCGAACGTCTCCGGCTGACCGGTGTGCCAGAACTCGAGCTCGGCGTGGATCAGCGCGGCGATCGCGCCGCCGAGGTAGCCGGGCGTCTTGCTCCCGAAGAATGTCTGCGCGAGCTTGCCCGCACAAGCGACGAGCAGGACCAAGCCGAGCACTTCGACCAGGCGCGGCGCCAGCATCGTCTTGCCGAAGATCCCCTGCGCAACCGCGTAGACGAAGAAGATCCCCGGCGGCTTGAAGTCCCAGAGGTCACGGTACGGCAGCTTGCCGTGCAGCATCCCTTCGCCGACGAGCGCGTAGATGCCCTGGTCCCGTCCGAACGAGAACAGGAGGATCTGAAGCGCCGCGAAGCCGACGACGACGAACGAAGCGGCTCGCAGCCACGCGTCCGGGTCTCGCACTTGCAGGCGCGGGACGAGCTCCTCCGCCGCAGGCGGGACTGAGGATCCAGACATGAAGCGGGCGAAGCCCGAACCGGAGCATTCCGAAGCCGGGCGGCCGGGTCAAGAAGTCGAGCGGCCGGATTACGATCCGCCGGCGCCGCGAGCGCGCTCGAAGGACTGCGAGAGCTGGTACTCGCTCTTGATGAGGGGGCCGGTGATCCTGACGATCGGGTGCGCGGGCGCCACGGCCTCGAGGCGCGTGAGCTCGGTGTACGAGGCGGCGATGTCCTCCTGGATCAGGACGAGCTTGGCCTGTGCGCGCACCAGCCGCGGATTTTTGCCGAGAGCCTGCTTGAGCAACGCGCGCGCGTCGTCGGGCGCGTTGCGACGCCGCAGGGCCTCGAGTGCGCGCAGAAACAAAAGCCCCGGATCGTCTGCTTCGATGTCGCGAAACGACGCCATCACCTCGTCGTAGCGTCCCCAGGTGCCGGTCGAGAGGTAGTAAAATGCGGCGACGCGCAGCGTGCGCTCGTCGTTCGGAAACTGGCGAATCGCCTCGCGCGCGATGTCGCTCCCCGACGCGAGGTGCTCGCGCGAGAGCACACCGAGCGCCATCTCCGCCTTGCCGTCGAACTCGACGCGCTGCTTCGCCTCGTCGAGCCGCCGTTGGTCGTCTTTCGTGAACTCGCGCCCTGAATCCTGCTTCTCCTCGAGCCGCGCCACCTCGACCTCGGCGCGATGTCCGAGCTCGCGCGCCACGAGCGCGACCGTGCCGTACGCGTCGCTCCATAGAAGCTCTACCGTCGCGCTCATCGTGATCGCATCGACGCCGCCCTTCCCTTCCAAGAACCGCGCGGCATCCTCGAAGCGATCGATGTCGTCCCGCATCACGATATCGAGCAGCTCTTCGGCGCTCTTGACCGCTTGAGGCGGGCTCGGCTTCATGCCGCGCGCCGCCTGCAGCTCCGCGAGCATGTCGCGCGCCTCGGGAGCCGACATCGTGGCGGCCGTCTTCGGAGCATGCTCGTCACCCGCGCAACCCGCGACGAGGACGAGCGCGGCGCACAAGCGAGCGAAAGCGACGAACGAGAGACGCACGGCGCGCGACGCTAGCACCATCCCGCGCGGAGGATCACGTAGCCCGCCGGCAGGGCCGGAACGGTCGCGTTGCTCTTGCCGGGTTCGCGCGTCCGTGCGAAAAACCTGGGTTCAAAAAAACGCGCCCCTAGCTCAGCTGGATAGAGCATCGGACTTCGAATCCGAGGGTCGTAGGTTCGAATCCTACGGGGCGCGCCACAGGAATCTCGCTCGATTCCTCCCCACCGCCTTCCGGCGTGATGGCTCTTGTCACTTGGCGGTGGGTGACAGGAGTTTTGTGTTCAGGCACACGCGCTTAGCAGCCGCAGGCGGTAGTTTGCGAAACTCTTATAACCGTAAGCCCGCCGAATCACGAGCTTTGCCTTGCCGTTGAAGCCCTCGGTGCGGGCGTTGGTGAGGCGGCAGAGGAAGTAGGCGAGCAGCTCGCGGCGCCAGCGCAGGAGCGTCGTTCGGAGCGTCAGTACCTCGGGTAGACGCGACGCCGCCATCGTGTCGGTCAGCGTCGTCAAGGCGCGTGCAGCGCGGCCATGCCCGCGGATTCGGTAGAAGCGGTTGATTGCCTCCTTCACCGCCCACAGCTCGCGGAGCGCCGGCTTATCGGCGAGGAAGCAACGAAGCCGCCAGCGCATCGAAGAGTCCAGCTTACATGGGTTTCGGCGCAGCAAGCGGTAGAGAGGCAGCGCATCGCGTCCGAGGCCGAGCTCTTTGATGCGCCGGTGGATGGCGGGCGTGATCAGCCTGAGCACGTGGAATTTATCGGCAACGAGCTCGGCGTTCGGAAAGAAGCTGCGCGCGAAGTTGCGGTAGCCGTCCGACAAATCGAGCGCGACCCAGCGCACGTTCTCGCGACCGGGAATGTGCTCGAGCGCGGCGCGCAGTACGCCGCCTTCCTTGCCTTCGACGACCTCCATCAGCCGGCGGTTCTTGTGGTCGACGAGCATCGTCACGAAGCGTCGCTGGTTCAGCCGGAAATCATGCTTGAAGAGGTGTTCGTCGATGCCGACCTTCGTCGGCCACGGGTAGAGCCGCGTACGTCGCTTGAGCTCGAGCTGCTCGTACAGAATGCGATGCACGAGCGCTGACGAGCAGTGGTACGTCCTACGCACCGACTTCAAGTCCACGAAGTGCTCGCAGGCCCACAGCACTCGACGCCGGTATCGCTCTGTCGTTCGGTAGCCCTTGCGCACGCCTTGCAGCGGCTCGGTGAACGGCCGCTTGCATGTCGGGCACATGAAGCGCCGCTTGCGCACGTAGAGCGTCGCCGGCTTCGTCCTGAGCGGGTCGTCCTTCAGCTTCACCCAGCGGTGGTCGTAGACGCTCTGCGAGGGCGTCGCGCACTTCGGGCACACCTCCAGCTCGCTGCGCTTCTCCGCGAAAAACTCGGTGCCCCAGCGCCCGTCAGGCCCCGCCGGGCGCGCGTCCAAAAGCTCTAGCTCCGGCAGCAGCAGGTATCGGATTACACTCTCCACGGCCATGTTCGGCTCCTTCGGTTCGTTGATTGAGTCGGCAAACCCAAACTACTGACCTTCGGGCCGAACGTGGCCTCCATCTACCTCCCGCTACCCACCATCAACGGACAAGAGCCACGCGGGGACACGTTGTTGGCGCGTGGGGGCGACGGATTCGGACCTTTCGTGCCGCGACGGTGCGATCCGCGGCTCGCCGTCAGTTGAGGTCATTCGGAGGGTCGTCGGTTTCGAATCCCATCCAGGTCGCGGGAGGGCTAATCGGCGCGCAACGCAGCGAGGAGGGGCGGATGCGCTGTGGGGGATGCGGCGAGGATGTTGCCGGTGGTGAGCATGGTGTCGCTGCCCTCGAGGTCGGTGACGATGCCGCCGGCTTCGCGGACGAGGAGGAGGCCGGCGGCGATGTCCCACGGTTTGAGGCCTGCTTCGAAGAAGGCGTCGCCGCGGCCTGCCGCGACGTAGGCGAGGTCCAGCGCGGCCGAGCCCATGCGGCGCATGAATGACACTCGTGCCATCACGCGCTCGAGCTGCTCGAGGAAGTGCTGGCGCGGCGACGAGGGCGTGATGCCGGTGTGGACGAGCGCCTCGGGGAGCGGGCGCACCGAAACGGCGAGTCGTCGCTCACCGAGGTAGGCGCCGCGGCCGCGCTCGACCCAGAAGAGCTCGTCGCGCACCGGATCGAGGATGACGCCGGCCGTCACCTCCGTATGGTCAACGTGCGCGATGGACACGCAAAAATGCGGGATGCCGTGCAGGAAATTCGCGGTGCCGTCGAGGGGATCGATCACGTAGCGGCGCCCGCTCGTCTCGCGCCCCGCGAGCGTCTCCTCGCCCTCGAAGCGCGCCCCCGGATCGGCGCGCGCGAGCACCTCGAAGATCGCGGCCTCGGCTTCACGATCCGCTTGTGACACCAGATCGGAGCGCCCCTTTTCCTCCACGCGGAGCTCGGCAGGGTTCGCGAAGTAGCCGAGCAACACGCCCGCAGCGGCGCGCGCGGCTTCGACCATCGAGACGACGACGGGGGACTTCATCACGCGCGGTACGCTAACCCGTCGCGCGCACCCTGCGTAGGCTAACCCGCCGTCCGTCAGTGCGGCGGCTTGATGATGACTTCGCACGGGAACGAGGCCGAGAGCGAGTGGACGCCCTCCTGAATGGCCTCGCACGCGCTTCCGACGAGCTCGATCGTCGAGCCGTCGACGACTTTCCAGCCGTCCGTGTCGCTCTTCGGCACGGGCATGCCGTCGAGAAGCACCTCGCCGCGGCTGGCGAGCTTGGGATCGATCTCGCCGTTCAACGACAGGGTGCACGAGCGAGTGCCCGTGATGATGTCTTGGAATGCCGCGGTGAGCGCCTGTTGCGTCGTCACCTGGTAGTAGCGCGGCGTCGCTGGCATGTCGGTCGTGGGGAAGCCTTGACCGGCGTTCGCGAGCTCGGTGAGATGCGTCAGAGCGACGTCGGTGCCAACGCTGATGACGAAGGTCGTGATTCCGCCCGCGAAAGCCGCGGTGACTTCGGCGAGGCTGAGATCGCGGCCGGATGGCTCCTGGCGGTCTTCGCAGAGATCGGGCTCCCCGTCCGTCGCGAGCACGATGAACTTCGGGCCCACCTCCGTGAATGCAGCGAGCTCGCCCGCGGTGAAGGCGACGCTTTCGCCGGTGGGCGTGTCCGGCAGCGTATCGAGGGGCTGGAAGTACGTCGTGAAGTCGGCGAGCAGGCCCGTGCGCGGAGGCATCAGCGTCGCGGGGTCGCCGCCTTCATCGAGCACCGGGCACGTGCTGCCGCGGTTGCCGCCCGCGTAGAAGACGACGCCGAAGCGCACCTGGTCTTGGAGCGTCGCGATCGCGCCGGCCGGGTCGAGCAGCGCCGTCTTGAGGCCGTCCCAACGCGAAACGCCGGGGTTCATGGGATCGAGATCCTCGCTGCTCATGCTGGCGGAGCGATCGATCAAGAGGACGACGCTGGGGACGACGTTCGTCACCTCGAACTCGATGTCGGCACACGCGTCGCCGTCGGCAACCTCGATGACGTCCGTCGTGCTCGCGTCGGGAACCATCAAGACGACGGTGCCGCCGGAGCCGCCGTTGGCCGAGGTCCCGCCGGAGCTGGAGCCGCCCGAGCCCGTGCCGCCAACCGCGGTCGCCCCACCGCTTGCCGCCGGCTCGCAATGCTTGGTCGCCGAGCACACCTCACCCGGCGCGCACGCCGGATTGCAGCCCGGCTGCCCGAGCCCCGCCGTCTCCCCCGAGCCTGCTGCCTGCGAGCAATGAATCAGCGCCAGAGCGCCCAACGAGCCAAGGAGGGTTCCGACGACGGGGCGGCGTTTCAGAGGGTTGGGCATGGAAATCCAACTAGCAGTGGCGCGTCGTCACCCGTTCCGTCTGCCGACGAGCACACCGCAGTTCGGCGGCACCTACCGAGGTGCGTCAACAGATCTGGAACGGCTCGCCGCGCTTGTCCACGCCGCGCCGTCGTTCGCTCCGACGCGCACCCACCCACACTTCGTTCGACCTACACGTGACTACACGTAGTCAAGACCTTCACGGTCGAACGGCTTGAACGAGGATCCGAAATGCCGCATTGAAAAACGATGCTGAGGGACTTCGTTGCGCGGGCGCTGGTCGTCGCGTCGAGCCTCGCAGCAGCACAAGGCTGCGGCTCGTCGGACTCGGCGGAGGTCAACAGCAAGGCGTGCCCGAAGATCGTCACGAACGGCGGCGGAGGGATCGCGATGCCGAGCGACGGCTCCGAAGCACCAGCGTGTGGCACGAGCCCTTGCAACTACCAGTCGCAAGAAGGCTGCTCGGCGGAAGAGACTTGCACGCCCGTCGTGACGGAGGGAACGAACGCCATCGAGCCGCTCTGCGTGCCGGCGGGGGAGAACCCGCGCGGCGCGGCATGCAGCGACCTCACGCCTTGTGAGCCGGGTGACGTTTGCGCCGCCGGCTACTGCCGCAAGCTCTGCTGCGCGGGAGACTGGACGGTGTGCGACGCGGGCGAGAGCTGCTTCCGGAGCTTCTCGTATCAGATTGGGAACGATTCGACGCCGACAGGCGCCTGGCTCTGCTACCCGGTCGGGGAGTGCAGCGTGCTCGACCCGCATCCCGCGGCCTGCAAGGCGGGCGAGGACTGCAAGCTCGTGGATTCTCGGGGGAGCGAGGCGTGCGTACCGAAATCTTCGGGCGCGCTCGGGGAAGACTGCGGCCACGGCACCGGACGCCTCTGTGGCGCGGGCCTCACCTGCGTCGGCCAGCCGGGCGCCGAGACCTGCCGCCGCCTCTGCCGCGCGGAAGAATGCGGTGAGCCGGCATGCCCGGTCGAGGAGGGCACCTGCGTGCATTTCGATCGGGATCCGCCTGGGGTTGGGGAGTGTACGCCCGGCTGGTGAGGGGGCGCACGGCACCGGTTGAAACGAGGTCCGGCTTGAGCTAGAAGCCGCCGCTCCGGGTCATTAGCTCAATTGGTAGAGCAGCGGACTCTTAATCCGTTGGCTTCAGGTTCAAGTCCTGAATGGCCCACCAGGTCGCGAGAAGTTATCAGGGTCGCTAGCCGTTCGCGCGAGGGGGCGACGGACTTGGACCTTTCGTGGCGGAGACGAGCGGATCCGCGGCTTGGCGTGCGGCGGGGTGAGGCGGTGGGTCGCCGGTTTCAAGTCCCTCGTGGGGGCATGATGCAGCCCGTGGGGCCGTGACGTGCGGCGTGCGGAGACGCAGCGCGGGGGCGCGGCTGCGCGGACGCAGCGCGGGGGGCGCGGCTGCGCGGACGCAGCGCGGGGGCGCGGGGGCGCGGACGCAGCGGCTGCGCGGACGCAGCGCGGGGGCGCGGCTGCGCGGTGGAGTCGGGTGGTCACGGCATGTACGCCCTGCACGCGTCGAAGCCGCGGATCGCTGGTTCGTGCCGGAACGCGCGACGACGCCCTTCACCCCGCCCGGCCGTGCTGCTCTCGAAAGCTACGGCTTGCTTTCGCTGCGCGAGACGCTGTGGCCGCGCCGAAGCCGGGCGTCGGAACGGGGGCGACTCTGGAAGCAAAGCGAGAGCGATGCGTTCGCGTACTCGGGCGCGCGCGCCGGCATCTTCTAGCCGGCTATTTTGCGCCGAGCGGGCACGTTTGCCATCGCTCTTCAGGGCGGGCACATCGCCCAGGGGAAAGACCAGACCGCTGACCTCCGGCTCCACCTGCTCACGGAGCGGAGGAATATCGCTCGTGACCACCGCCTTCCCCGATGCCATCACCTCGGCGATCACGCACCGAGCCGCCCGGCCCTCATTCGTAAAACTCGGGGCCCGGCTCCGTGACGACCGGCGCGCCCATCATGGCGCGCAGCGCATTCTTGAGCTTCGCATTCTGGACGAACAGGTCGTGCACCTGATGGGAGCCAGGAGCCGTGAGCGGCGACTTGAAGTAGAAGCTGAGCCATTCTTGCGTGCCCGAGAGCTTCGCGCGCTGCGCGAGATCGATGAAGCGGACGAGATCGAGGACCAGCGGAGCCGCGAGGATCGAATCGCGACAGGAGAAATCGACCTTGATCTGCATCGGGTATCCGAGCCACCCGAAGAGGTCGATAGAGTCCCAACCCTCCTTCGCGTCGCCACGTGGCGGGTAGTACTCAATCCTGACTTTGTGGTGGATGTTCCCGTAGAGCGTCGGGTTCGCCTCCGGGTCCAGGATTCGCTCGAGCACGCCGAGCTTCGACACCTCTTTGGCGCGAAAGCTCGCGGGATCGTCCAGGACCTCGCCGTCGCGATTGCCGAGGATGTTCGTCGAAAACCAACCGTTCAGACCGAGGAGGCGCGCCTTGAGCCCCGGCGCTAGAATGGTCTTTACGAGCGTTTGACCGGTCTTGAAGTCCTTGCCGGCGAGCGGCACCGCACGCTCGCGCGCGAGCGCCAAACCCGCCGGAAAATCCGCCGCCAGGTTCGGCGTCCCGTTGACGAAGGGGACCCCCTCCTGCAGGCACGCCCAAGCGTAGAGCTGGGTGTTCGAGATGGCGGGATCGTTCTCCAAGAGCCCGCGGTTGAAGCCGACCATCGTCTGATGGCAGCGGGCGGGCTCGAGGTAGGTTTCGGTGCTTCCGCAAAACACGACGACGGTCCTCGACACGCCTTGCTCGCGCCTGAACTTGCGAATGTCGTCGCGCAGCTGCTCGACCAGGTCGGCTTTCGTCGCCCCCCGCTTCACGTGCGTCCCGCTCAGGCGCTTCACGTACTCGGGATGGAAGGCGCCCCGCATGGGAACGATGGCGCGGAGCTCCTCCGCGATCGGGGTGAGATGCCTCTCTTCGAGCACGCCCGCGTGGCGAGCAGATTCGAGAGCGTTGTCCGGAAAGATGTCCCAGCCCCCAAAAGCGAGATCGTCGAGCGAGGCGAGCGGGACGAAATCGCGCACGCGCGACAATGTGCCCTCGCTTTTTTTGCCGACGCGGAGGCTGCCGAGCTCCGTCAGCGAGCCGACCGGCTCGGCCAGCCCGCGCTGGGCGAGCAGACAACCGGCAACGAACGTCGTCCCTACGGCACCGAGGCCCGGTATGAGAACGCCGAGCTTCCCTTCCGCTTTGCTGACGGCTTGCGCAATCAATGGTCCTGCTTTCTACGTTCCAGCTCCCCGTCGGGCGGCACCGGCACGCCCACGCGAGCGAAGCAGGCACCGTGCCATCGCGGGCCGCGTGGCCGAGGCAGTGCGCCACGTGGAGGGGTGGCGTCTCCGCGGGAGCGGACGCATTAGTGAGTCATGGCGTCATCACCCGGCCATCCGCACTCGCACGCGAGCGAGAATGAAGCTGCGACGGCAAGCAGCGAGCTCGCGCGAGTGGACCCGGTGTGCGGCATGACGGTCGATGCGTCGAGCGCGCACCGCCTCGAGCACGAAGGGAACACGTACGTCTTCTGCTGCGACGGGTGCCTGGAGATGTTCCGCGCCGAGCCCGGCCGGTACCTCGACACCCGCGCGCCGAGCGGAAACCCCGCGCCACACGCGCACGACTCGCCACACGCGCACGACTCGCCACACGCGCACGACTCGCCACACGCGCACGGCGCGCAACAAGCGCACGGCGCGCGCGGTACGCAGGCTCGTCCCCCCGTTTCGCCGCGCGCGGCCACGCAATGGACGTGCCCGATGCACCCCGAAGTGCTGCGCGACGCGCCGGGGAGCTGCCCGAAGTGCGGCATGGCGCTCGAGCCGCTCGCGCCGACGCTCGAGGAGGAGGAGAGCGCCGAGCTTCGCGACATGCGGCGGCGCTTCTGGGTCGCGACGGCGCTCAGCGTGCCGCTCCTCGTGCTCACCATGGGCGAGATGCTGCTCGGACATGCCGCATCCCTCGGGCTCGATCTGCGAACGCGCGTCTTCGTGGAGCTGGTGCTGGCGACGCCGGTCTGCACCTGGGCGGCGTGGCCGTTCTGCGTGCGGGCCGTCGAGTCCGTGAAGAACCGAAGCCTGAACATGTTCACGCTGATCGGGCTTGGCGTGAGCGTGGCTTATGGCTACTCGGTCGTGGCGGCGCTCTTTCCCGGCGTGTTTCCGGCGGCGTTTCGCGGCGAGGGTGGAGTCGTCGACGTCTACTTCGAAGCAGCAAGCGTCATCGTGGCGTTGATCTTGCTCGGGCAGGTGCTGGAGCTCCGAGCGCGCTCGCGGACTGGCGCGGCCGTGCGGGAGCTGCTCGGGATGGCGGCGAAATCGGCGCGGCGGTTGCGAGACGACGGGAGCGAAGCGGACGTGCCGCTCGAGGAGGTTCAGGTCGGCGACCGACTGCGCGTGCGGCCGGGCGAGAAGGTGCCCGTGGACGGCGTGGTGCTCGAAGGACGGAGCCACGTCGACGAGTCGATGGTGACGGGAGAGCCGATGCCCGCGGAGAAGCGTCCGGGAGAGCGCGTCGTGGGCGCTACCGTGAACGGCACGGGCGCATTCGTGATGCGTGCGGAGAAGGTCGGGGCGGACACGCTCCTTTCGCGCATCGTTGCGATGGTGGCCGAAGCGCAGCGCAGTCGCGCGCCGATCCAGAAGCTCGCCGACACGGTTTCGGGCTACTTCGTGCCGGCCGTGATCGTGGCAGCGCTCGCGACGTTCGGCGTGTGGGCGCTCGTGGGGCCGGAGCCGCGCCTCGCGCACGCGCTCATCAATGCCGTCGCGGTGCTCATCATCGCGTGCCCGTGCGCGCTCGGCCTCGCGACGCCGATGTCGATCATGGTCGCTACGGGTCGCGGGGCGTCCGTGGGCGTGCTGTTTCGGAACGCGGAAGCGATCGAGGTGCTGCGTCAGGTGGATACGCTCGTCATCGACAAGACGGGCACGCTCACGGAGGGGAAGCCGAAGCTCGCCACGGTGCGAGCGGAGCCGGGCTTCGAGGAAAGCGCACTCTTGCGCTGGGTGGCGGCACTCGAGAGGAGCAGCGAGCACCCGCTCGGCGCCGCGATCGTGAGAGGCGCCGAAGAGCAGGGACTCACGCTTCCTGCGAGCGAGGCGTTCGAGTCCATCACCGGGCACGGCGTGAAAGGTCGCGTGGAAGGGCACGAGGTGGCGGCGGGAAACCTGGCGCTGCTCCGGCACATTGCGCACGACAGCCGCGAAATCGACGATCGCGCGAACGCGCTCCGCGCCGACGGACAGACGGTGATGCTCGTGGCCGTGGACGGGAAGCTCGCAGGTTTCATAGGCGTCGCTGACCCGATCAAGGCGAGCACGCCCGCGGCGATCCGCGCGCTCCACGCGGACGGCATCCGCATCGTGATGCTCACGGGCGACAACAAGAAGACGGCGGACGCGGTCGCCGCGAAGCTCGGCATCGACGAGGTCGTCGCCGAAGTGAAGCCCGACGAAAAGGCCGAGCACGTGAAGCGCCTGCAAGCGGAAGGGCACGTCGTCGCCATGGCGGGCGACGGAATCAACGACGCTCCGGCGCTCGCACGGGCAGAGGTCGGGATCGCGATGGGCACGGGCACCGATGTCGCGATGGAGAGCGCGGGAGTCACGCTCGTCAAAGGGGACTTGGCCGCCCTCGTCCGCGCGCGCCGCCTGAGTCAGAAGACGATCGGCAACATCCGCCAAAATCTGTTCTTTGCGTTCATTTACAACACGGCGGGAGTGCCGATCGCCGCCGGCGTCCTGTATCCGTTCCTTGGCGTTCTGTTGTCGCCAATGCTCGCAGCCGCGGCCATGAGCATCAGCTCCGTGTCCGTGATCGCGAATTCACTCCGCTTGCGACGCGCAGCACTCGAGTAGCGGTCATTCACATCGCTGGCGTGGCGGGGCACGGACGGGTACAATCGGAGCGTGGGACGGAAGCTCGCCGTGTGCGTGACGCTGCTCGCCGTGGGCGCGTGCGGAGGAGAGAGCGCGTCGCACCGTGATGGCGAAACTAGCGGGCATCGGGCCGGCGCACCGCCGACGGGCGCCGGCACCGGAGCGACCGGTGGTACGGGCGACACCTCGAGCGGAACCGCAGGCACGGACACTGGCGGGACCGCAGCGCTCGGCGGTAGCGGAACGAATCGTGGTGGCTCAGCGGGTGCTGCGAGCGGCGGCGGACCGGGCGGCGGAAGCGACGGCTCTTTGCCCGCAGCAGGCACTGGTGCAGAGCCCGCGGCAGGCGGCACGCAGGGCGAGGCGGGAGCAGAAGGCGCGTCCACCATTGCAATCGACGACGTCGATCACGAGGGCGGTGAGCCCACACCGCCCGTAGGGTCATCCGGCGCGTTCTTTTGGCTCTACGGCCTGGGCAACTGGTTCGTCATGGCGCCCGCGCCGGATGCCTACGTTCACGACGCGCAACCCGAAGAGATCGTCCCGCCGCGCGGAGACAGCACGAAGGCGTACCGCGTCCAGGACGAGGGTCGTGTTGACGGCGTCGATCTCTATGCCCAGCTCAATCACCCCGAAGGTCGCGCCATTGATTTGAGCGCCTTCGCCGGCATCTCGTTCTGGGCGAGGCTCGCAGGGAGCGAGCAGATCAAAGTCGGGGTGAATCCGGGTGTCTCTTACTTCAATGCTCCTTCCGACGTGCCGACGCACACTCTCGCGGTATCGCCCGAGTGGCGTCAGTTCACGCTGCGCTTCAGCGAGCTCGGCGCGGACGTCCACGGCGTCGTCAGCTTCGATTTCATCGTCGGCGAGGGCGGCGACAAGTTCGATTTTTGGCTCGACGATCTCGGCATCTTCTGCGATGGGCCCTGCCCCGCCTTCGACTGAGCTGGAAGCGGGGAGGTTTGGGTTCTTCGCGCTCGCGGTCGCACTCGTTGCGTGCGCGGCGTCTTCCACGCCGACAGTCGTCCCCCCAAAAGCTGCACCAGCCGGTTGCGTCATGGGACCGGCTCCGGTCGCGTCAGCCAACGCGCCGCCGTCGAACGCGGACGAGCCGAGCAACGTCGACGAAGACGCCGACGACAGCGACAGCGAGGAGATCGAGCCCCCGAACCCCGCGCGCGAGGCGGAGCTCCGTTGGGCGAAGGCGCGCTTTCCCGAGATCGGCGGCTACGAACGGCTCGACGCAGGCCTGCTGAAGCGGCTGCTCGATTGGGCCAAACCGGGCGAGACAATCAAGGTTTACGACCGAGCTTGCCGGCCGACGAGCGTCACGCGACGGAAAACCATGCTGCGCGGTATCGCGTATCACGGGCTCCGCTACGCCGGCGGATCGTCCGACGAGATGTCGGAGGGCTACTCGGAAGTCGAGATCGGTTGGCGCTTCCACACGTTCAGCTCGAATTGGAGCAGCTATCGTCGTGACTCGCAGGGCAACTGGGCATTCGACGGCTCTGGCGGCTTCGGGGACGGCGGTGAAAGCGTCGGTCACTTGCTCTCGGCGGTGACGGCCGACGCCGCATGGTTCGACGACTCCGCGCTCGGGCTGGCGCTCGAATGCGGCCGCCTCACTGAAGTGGAAAGCGAGTGCACCGGCGGGGGCAAGCGCCTGTGTGAGCGCTGTGAGGGCTGGGTACCGCGCACGAGCTCCCACGAGCCGAACACCTTCAGGCACCGGACGGGCAAGAAGCGGCGCGTGAAAGACGCCGTTCGCGTCGATTGCAGCGCGCCCTGCGCGCCGATCGAGCAACCGCCGGACGTGAAACGCGCCAATGCCGCGCTCGAGGGCGTCCTCTTCGTCGAGCCACGGGCCACCCCGCCGAAACCGATGGTGTTCAGAACCGAAGCCGCGTGCCGCGAATACACGAAGCGACATCCCTTCGACCGGGAGGATCTGACCGAATGGCGTGGTGACGGCAACGGCTACGACGACGCCGATGAGTAGTCCTCACGGTGTCGCGGCCGTCCCGTCGAGCGCGCGCAAGAACGCAACGATGTTCGCTTGCTCCTCGTCGGTGAGCCCGAGCGGGACGAGCTCGCTCTTGCCCGCGTAGGTGCCCGGCGGATCGCCCCCGCGCGCGTGGAACGCGACGGTGTCCTCGAGAGTGCGCAGCAGGCCCGAGTGCATGAAGCTCGGGCGCGTGCCGACGCAGCGCAGCGTCGGCGTGCGGAAGGCGCCGTCGAGGTGCGCGCCGAGCGTCGTGGGCAGGCGGCCGTCGTCGCCGTCGCTGTACGGGCCGGTGATGCCGAGTACGTCGTTCCGCGCGGATTCGAGGTCGACGAGCGCGCCGTGATCGTCGTCGTTCAGGATGCCGGCGCGCGTCGGCCCTTCGGAGAGGCCGAGCGCGTGGAATGCTTGGTCGGAGAAGTACGGGCCGGAGTGGCACGAGGCGCAGCGCGCTTTGCCCGTGAAAAGCTCGAAGCCGTGCTGCTCGGCGGCCGTGAGCGCTTCGGCGTCGCCGTGAGCGAAATCGTCGAAACGTCCGGGGCCGCACGTGAGCGTGCGCTCGTAGGCGGCGACGGCTTTGCCCATGTTGACGACGACGCGCGTGACGAAATCCTGGTCGTCCGCCGAGAGCGAGTCGTACTCGGCGCGGTCCCCCGGGGTGCCGTGACACTCGTACAGGGGATCGGGCGGGAGCGCCCGTGGGTGGTCCATCGTGCTCGTCAGGCGGCAGCCGGTCGTTTCGGGGGTGAGCGGCGGGAAACGAGTCGCATCATCGAGCGGTGCGAGCGCGTCTCTGCCGAATACGGCTTCGTATTCAGAGCGATAGAGAGCTCCAATCTGCTCGGCGACGAAGAGGCGCGAGCTGTTCATCTCGACGGGGTTCTCCAGCGGTCCGAACACCTGCGCGTAGAGCGTGGAGTGGCGACCGCCCCACATCACGAGCTTGGCCTGGCCGACATCGAAGAGCGTCGGCGTGCGGCGGTGCGTCCAGCCCGTGCCGAGCGAGATCTGTTTGAAGGCGGAGCGCGTGTCCAAGAACCCATGCTCGGGCTCGTGGCAGCCGCCGCACGACACCTTGCCGGTTTCGCCGCGCAAGCCGAGCGAATCGGGACCGCCGTCGTCGTCGAGATCGAGCAGCGCCCCCGCGAAGCGCCGCTCTTCGAACAGCTTCTCGCCGAGCTCCGCGGCCTTGGGATCGTCGGCGTACGCATTGGTCACGTCGTCGACGGGCGGTGGCAGCGCATCCGGAGCGAAGGCTCGAGCGCGTTCCGCAAGGCTCTGCGCCGGTGCGGGACCCCCGCTTCCCGCGGGATCGCCGCCGCCAGCGCCGCACGCGGCGACGCCGAGAGCCAGCCCGACGAGCGCTCGGGTCGCCATCGCTACTCGACCTCGATTTCGAGATCGATGTTCGCGATGTGCATCGAGTTCGGCGGCACCGAAATGCCGGGGTTCGAGTTGGTGGCGAACTCCACCGTGTTGTCGCCCTCGACGAGATCCTCGACGGGGATGGGGACGCTGAAGCCCTGCCGCGCCCAGAAGGTATTGATGGCGGGAACGGTGTACTCGCGCCAATCCTTGCCGTTCAGGCGGAGCTCGAGCACGTCGCCGGCGGCGACGTACGTCGTGTTGAAGTTGATCCGCGCCGCAACGCCGCCCGAGGGGTCAACGTCCCTGAAGGTCATCGTGCGCGGCATGCTGGGCCCCTCGCCGATGTCGAAGATGGCGCCGTCGGTCACCTGGTAAGCGATGCGGAACGCGTCTTTGTCGAGGCAGTCCGAGTGAACCTTCGTGAGCGGATCCGGAAGCTCGTAAGCGCGCGGGAACGGCAGGACCGGCCCGTCGAACGCGATCTTCGCCCACTGATACGACTGGAACGTCGTTACGTCGGCTTTGTGCGCGTTGTAGTGGACGTGGCTGAAGTGCACGAAGCCGCGGTCGAACGGCAGCTCGATGTCCGCTTCGGCAATCTGCACGAACTCGTCCGAGCCCGCGTTGGACGCGAACACCTCGATGCGGTCCGTGCTGACGTGGATCTGGAACTTGTTCATGGTTCCTTGCTCCGTCTTCACGCAGCGCTGGTTCGCCATCGGGCCCGCGAACGGGTCGTACATGTCCTTCGTCACGTAGTCGTGCGTGACCATGATGCGCGTGACGCCGACGAGCCCCGCGCCGGCCGTGCCGAGACCGGCAGCGGGCTGACCACAATTCAGATCGAAGGTCACCGCGACCGCATCGCGTGACGTGACGAGCTGGTCCGGATTGTGGAGATTGGGGCCGGGAACGGCCTCGTTCGTGATCCACGTCTCCGTCCACCAGCCGTGGCTGCCGGCCGTGCGGGCGTCGGCGCTCCACTCGACGATGCCGGTGCGATCTTCGAAGTCGAAAGGCTGGCGGATGCGCGCGGACAGGTAGTTGAAGTCGGTGTTGTCGTCGAAGCCCTCGGCCCAGCGCGGCTCGTCGTTCTCGTTCAAGCAGAACTGAGAGTCGGGGCCGCCGGGTTCGACCGTCTTCCACACGCCGCAGAGGTTGATCGGGCTCTCCGGAAACGCGAACGCGTACGCACAGCCGAAGCCGAGACGCGACACGCTCCAATGCGCGTCGTCGAGATCGCCCGCGCGCCCACCGGGCGACGCTTTCGAGAACGTGTCGCAGAATGCGGCGTCGGGCAGATCGCACCCCACGTCGACGGGATGCGACGAGCCCGTGCCCGCGCTCCCGCTCGATGAGCCGCCCTTGCCGCTCGTGCCACCTTTCCCGCTGTTTTCGTCGTCGCCGGCTGCACCGTTCGGGCCGCCCGAGTTGGCACCCCCGCTCGCGCCGGAGCCGCCCGACGACGCCTTGGTCCCTCCATGGTCGCCGGGTCCACCGCTGCCGCTCGTTCCGCCGTTACCGCCGCCTCCGTTGCCGCTCGCTGGCGCGGCGCCCGAGCCCTGGCCGCCTGTTCCCGCAGCCGGTGTCGCGCCGGGCTTGTCGTCACCCGAGCACGCGACGACAGCACCGCTCGCCACCGCCAAGGTCAACACGCAGACGAGCGAGCGCGCCGCGTTCCGCTTTGGATCCGATTTTTTCTGGCTCATGGTGATTCCTCGCGGCTAGGTTCGTCGGTGGAGAGGATCAGGTCGATGTTGAAGGCGACGGGCGGGTACGACATCGGCGCGCCCGACGTCGTGAGCTCGAGCACGTTCGTTCCCTCGACGAGATCGGCGAGGTCCACGTCGAGCAACGACGCGCGCGTACCCGCGTTCGGCAGCGTCGCCACCATCGCGTTCTCGCCGGCGCTTGGCTTCTGCGCTTTCCAGGCGTGGCCGTTCAGGCGGTAATGGAGCGCGAAGTCCTCAGAATAGGGCTCTCCGGCGTATTTGAGGCTCCAGTTGCCGAGCGCGATGCGCGCCGCCGTGACGCCCTCGAGCTCGACGCCGGGGATCTCGAGCTGCTGCGCGGGACCGGTGCTCTCGTCCGCGAGCCGATAGCCGATGTTCACTTTGCCGGGTGTCTCGAACAGCGAGTCGGGCGCTTCGTACTCGCGGAACGCGCCGGTGATCGCCGGTCCGTCGAAGCCGACGTTGTCCCAGCGCGCCGCCCAAGCGTCGACCTTGTCCTCGCTGTACTTGAGCGTGGCGTGGTTGTGCGTCGTGAGGTGCACGTACCCGCGCGTGAACGGCAGGTCGATGTCGCGCGACAGAATCGAAACGGGTGAACCAAACGTCACGCCATCGTCGGAAGCGTCCGTCGCGACGATCTCGACGTGATCCTGAGACAGCTCGACGCGGAAACGATTGAGCTTGCCTTGTACCGCCGTGACGCACGGCTCGGAGGCGCCGTCCGCCGTATAGACCTCGCTCTGAACGTAGTCGTCGTACCCGAGCAGGTGACTCACGCCGACATGGTCGCCGCCACAGTTGTGCGCGAGCTGGATCTCGAGACCGTTTCGCGGAATCGCGCCGTTCTCGAAGTTCTGCTGCAGCGTGAACGAAGGCGCGGGCGCGGGATCCTCGGTGATTTCCAGCGAAATCCAGCCGAGCAGGCCCACGTTGTAGCCCTCGGCGTCGAACACGATTTTGCCGGTGCGGCCCGCGAAGTCGAACGGCTGCCGGATCCGGTACGAGTTCTGTCCGTAATTCTGCGCCGCGACGAGCACGAGTAAGTGATTGCTCTGAATGCCGTCGTTGCCGTCGCAGACGAGCGCGTCCGAGCTCGGAAAAACCTTGGCCGGCAGATCGCCGCGGCACGCGGGCACCGTCGCGGGAAGGATGCCGACGGCTTCTCCGTCTGCGCTCGGGCCGCCGATGTTGCACATGCGCGCGGCGCTGAAGCGCTCCGGATCGAGCTCACCGGCGCGCGTGGTCTTGCCCGCCGGTGCGTCGAACGTCTCGCAGAACGCCGCGGCGTCGAGGCCGCAGCCCGGGGGTCCCGGCGGGTAGCTCTTGCCTCCGCCGGTGCCGCCGCCTGCCTTTCCGCCGCTCCCCGAGCTGCTCGCTCCAGAAGCTCCGCTACTCCCACCGTTCGACGCGCCGGACTCGCCGCCCGCATCCATGCCTCCGGTTCCCGCACCACCGGTGGGTGCCCCGCCGCTTGCCGCCATTCCGCCCGTGCCCGCGTTCCCCGCATGGCCGGAACCCGCCATCACCCCGCTGCCCGCCATGCTCTGGGCCGCGTCGGGCGCTGGTTTTTCGGCCGAGCTGCACGCCGCGCTCGCCGCAAAGAGCCCCATCGGCAGCAAACGGCCAGCGTTCCCTCGCAGCAGGCGCGTCATTCATGGGGGCTTGCCGCGAGCGCGCGCGACCCATCAGAAAAAATTCCAAAACCGTTCAGCGGCCTTGGGGAGCCCTACGGCGCGTACTTCAGCAGCGCCGGAACGAGCCAACCGGTCGCGAACACCCCCGAGCAGGCGATCCCGAGGGCGAGCGTCGTGCGAGTGTCGAGCGTGGCCGATTCGCCGTCTCGGATCCGGATCAGACCCGCGATGCCCGTCAGGTAGATCGAATCGGAATACGTCGCGAGCGCCTTCGTTTCGTCGGGGACGCTTCGCACCATCTCCAAGGCGCCGCCGCCTTTCGGGAAGCGGAACAGTTGGCTCGCAGCGACGAAATACGCGTCCGTTCCCGAGAGCGCGAGCGTCACGGGCGAATCGAGCCCGCCGGCGAGGAGCTCGCTCGCTGCGACATTTCCGAGCGGCGCACGCACGAGCTCGCCGCTCTGCGGGGTGTTTCCTTGGTTAATCCAATAAACGTGCGTCGCATCCGTTGCGATCCAAATCGGCGCGGCCTGGGGGAGAAATGTGCCTTTCCCGGGCTCTTTCGGGACCATCGCGAGCTGATTCGTGTCCGTCAGCGTCGCGTACACGTGCGTCGCGTCGAGCGCGAGGACACCGGGATGCCCCTGGATATCCGAGACCACCTCGGCGGGCCCGCCGGCTTTCGGAACGCGAAAGATGCGACGCCCGAACTCGCTCCAGAAGAGGTGCGTCGCGTCGACCGCCATGTGGAAGACGCCCATGTCCGACGTCGCGAGATCCACCATGCTGCCCCCACCCACCGGTGTCTTCACGATCGCGTTCGCTTCACGCAGGTAGTACGCGGACACGTCGTCGACGGCGAGCGCCGTCGAGCCCACCTGAGCGGCCTCGAGATCGCGCACGACGCACGTCGCCTGATCGCAACGCGCGATCGGCGCGTCGCTCGCGCACGCGAGCACCCCGAGGGCGCTCTCTTCGTAACCGACGACGGACGTGACGTCGCAGCCCGCAACGAGCGACGCCACGGCGACGAACGCCACCGGAACGGCGACGAGCGCCACCGGAACGGCGACGAACGCCACCGGCACGGCGACGAACGGAGCCGCGGAGGCGGGAGAGCGCGCTGTTTTCGAGCCGTTCATCGCGACGAGGGTTTCTCGTCGAGTGTGCCCTGCTGGAGACTCGAGGGAAACTGTCGCTTGAAATCCTTTGCGCGCTGGTTGGCGGCGTCGTCCTGGCCGGCGGCGCGCAAGGTGCGGACGAGCAAGACCTCACGCTCCTCGGCGAGCTCGCCGCGCGGGAACTTCCGCGCATGCTCGCGGAGCGCGGTGAGGGCAGAGGCGTCATCACCGCGCATGAGCGCCGTCGTCGCGCGCTCGAGCAGCAGGCGCTCGGCGCGAAGATTGGCCGCACTGGTGGCGCTAGGACGGCTCGGTGCCGCGGCCGATGGTGGAACCGACGGCAGCGCCAGCTCCGGGCTCGGCAATTCCTCGGGCGGTGGCGCTGATGGGATCGTCACTGGTGCCGGAGGTACCGCGCGAGCGCTCGGCGTCCCCGCGGGTGCCGGCGCGTTCTCGGGCGCGGTGAGCGCCGCGTGCGTTGCCGCCCCGCCGATCGCTCCGACCGCGCCGGCGATCGCCGCCACGACGAGCTTCGCCTTGAGACCCGCTCCGAGCGCACCGGCCGCCTTGCCGGTGGCCGCAGTTTCCGCGCCGCTGCTCGCTCCCGCGGCCGCTGCGCCCACACCGACGCCAATCGCGCCCGGGACTACGAGCGGCCCGAGCCTGGCCAAGAGCCGCGCGCGCTGCTCGGGAGCCGGCGCCTCGATATCGCGCTCGGCTCGGAGCAGCTCGTCGAGCTCGCCGGACAGACGCTCGGGCTCGGTCACGATGCCCTCCGGCTTGCCTGCAGGCGCTTCACTGTGGCGGCGAACTCCTGGCGCGCGACCCGAAGTCGCGAGTACACGGTCCCGACGGGGATCTCGAGGGTGCGCGCGATCTGCTCGCACGTGACGCCGTCGAGCTCGTGCAGGACGAAAACGGCGCGCCGATCGAGGTCCACGCCGTCGAGCGCGAGGAGCACGAGGCGGCGCTGCCGTTCGCGATCGACGAGAGCGTCCGCCCCTTCGGCGAAATCCTCGCGCTCGGCCGTGGTCTCGTCGATGACCTCTCGCCGCGCCTTGCGTCGGTAGTGAGAAGCGACGCGGAAGCAGAAGGCGAAGAGCCAGGGTCGAATCGGCCGCGCGGGATCGTATTTTTCGAGGGCGCCGTGGACGGCAAGAAACACCTCGTGGGCGAGATCCTCGACGTCGCGCTCGGCGACCCCGAGCCGCCGGAGCGAGCGCCAGACGTACGCGAGCTCGAGCTCGAACAACGTCCTGAAATCGATGGGAGCAGGGCTAGCCGGGGGAATGTGGCCCTCGCCATTCGGACCTCACACTGACCCTTGCCATTCGTGCCGAGGACCCATCGCGAAAAGTAGAGCGGACGGCGCGCCCGGGGAACTGCCCGTCACCGAGGGCGGAAAATCACGGCGGCAGCCGCCACCATTCCAACGCGGCTGGATGCCCACACCTCACGCTGTTGGCCGTGGTCGTCGATCACGAGGTGCACGCGGGAGAACGCGACCGGCAGCTCGGCCTCGAGCCCGAACCCGAAGCTCGGCGAGAGCAAGAGCTCGAGACCGGCGCGCGGACCGAGCGAGCCGATGAGATCCTTCTGCGGCGCGGCGCGTGTGACCTGCTCCGCGTCCGAGCTCAGCATGCCGATGCGACCGGCGGCGCAAAGCGCGAGAGCGACGCTTGCCGTGAGCGTCGGACGGAAACAAGGCACGAGCGCTGCGTCGAAGAGCTGAGCGGTGACCGTGCCGAGGGGCGAGCTTTTCGAGCTCTCGAGCGTCGCGCTGGCTTCGAGCATGACGAGCCACGAGTCGGCGTCGAATCCGCCGCCGAGGCGTGCGCCGGGCATGATTCCCGGAGTGAGACCCCAAGGGATGAAGACGCCCGCGATGAAGCGTGGACCGAGCGCATGTTCTGCGTTTGGGGCGGACGCAGCGTTCGTCGGCGGCTCGCTCGGTGGAGGGGGAGCCGTTGGCGGCGGGGGCTCGGGCGGAGGAGGAGCCGTCGCGACGGGCGGCTCCGCAGCCACGGGCGCCGCGGCGGGGGTCGGTCCCCGCGCGGCGGCATCCGGGTCGATCGCCACGGCCGCCGCGAGTGCGAGGCTTGCCGCGAGCTCGTCACACCCGTCCCCCGCCGCGTGCAAGGTGCGTTCACCCCGCGCGGTACCCCCGGACGCCAGCGTCAATGTTCCGCTGAGATCCGAGCCTGTTCGACGCAGCACCACGCGCAGCGAAGACGGCGCGCCGGCCGCAAACGGGTCGTACCCGAGCTTCGCGCCGACCAGGGCGCGAAACGTTGCTTCATCGGGACATTCGCTCGCCGTTCGGCCCTGCCGCAAGTAGTCGAGCGTCGCGGTCGGCCGTTCCGTCGCGCGGACGGGCGCCGGTGCTCCCAGCGCGAGACACGCCACCGCCACACGAGAAACGCGCAAGACGAAGTGACCATAGGTCCTTTTCAGCTAAACGTCCCGTCGCTTCGCGCCGTATTCGGTGTTACTGCACGAGCGTTCCCATGCGCCGTTCCTTGTTGCTCCTCGGCGTCTGCGCGACGGCGCTTGCCTGCGGCCCCGCCGACGTTCCCGAAACGCCCGACCTCAGCACGTGGGAGGGCGATTTCGAAAACCCGACGGCCGTTCTCGATCAGACCAGTGTGAGCCAGGCACTGCGCGACATGCCGTCGCTCGGCCAGCTGGCGGCGGGCTTTCGCGCCGCGGGTGGCACGACGGACAGCATCGACACGGCCGACCAGCAGGCGGCTTCCGGCTCGGGTAGCCGCCTGAACATTCAGGGCTCGATCAAGGTGAACGTGCGCTGCCCGGGCGGGCTCGATGTCCCGGCGTTCGGCTCGAACGGAAACATCGATCTGACTCTCGGCGTCGAGAAGAATCTCATCAAGCGCGGCGTCGCAATGAGGGCGAATGACTGCGTCATGCGCGGCAACGTTTTCGGCACACCCGTTCGCGTCGAGATCGACGGCCCGATGCTCATGGACCTCGGACGTGACCTCGGTCTGCGTCAGCGCTGGGTAGGCCGCCTTTTGATGGTGATCGTAGGCACGATCGACATCGAGGGACTCAAGCTCGATAACCTCGCTGCGCGCTGGGACAAGGAAACCTTCGAGTATCTCTTCCGCTTACCGAGCGATAACACCTGGGTCATCGCCTCCGTGGCGGCCGACGGCGCCATCTCCGTTCGCGACAGCAAGACGACGTGGAGCTGCCCGGACGGCACGTCCTGCTCGGCTTTCCCCTGAGCGCAACATGAAGCATACACTGCTCCTCGCCGTGCTCACGGCGTGCACGCTCCTCTCCACAGCTGCGTCCGCCCAGCAGCTCGAGAATCCGCGTACCGACTACGCCGCCTACACGCGCCCGAAGGGTCGCATGGCGGTCGGCCCGTTCAAGGTCGAGCACGGCATCATCGACGAGATCATGGTGGGCACGCACCCGCTGCCGTGGCTCGCGTTTCCGATCCTCAAGGTGCCGGTACCGAACGCGTACCTCAAGCTCCGCACCTCGTGGTTCGACCCGCTCACCTTCTCGCTGCGCGGCGGCGTGACGTACGTGGACGCCAAGGCCCTCGCCGAGCTCGCCGACGATTCCGCCGAAGCGAGCGCCCTTTCGCTCGTTTCCGATTTCACGGCATCCTGGAAAATCAACGAGAAGTTCTCGCTGAGCGCCGGCTTCGACTACGCGCACGTCAGCGCCATCGGCAGCAGCAAGGACGAGGCCGCCAACATCGAAGGCGCGTCCACGGCGGACACGTACAGCGCGCGCTTGTTCGGCGAATGGCGCCTCACGCGCGTGTTCGCGATGACGCTGCTCACCCGCTACCTCATCTACCAGAGCCCGATCGACACGAGCAGCTCGACCGAGACCGGTTCGGTGTCGGTCGAGACCGACCTTTCCGCGGAGCCGACCGAGCAGCGCCACTTCTCGATCGTGCCGGGCGTCTCCTTCGCGTGGGAGCATTGGGAGCTCTCGGGCGGCGTCGGCTACGGCATCTTCTACCTGCCGATGCTCGGGCTCGCGACGGCCAAGCGCTGGCCCATCCTCGATCTGAGCTTCGCCTATCGCTTCGACCTCTATCATTGATAGAGTTTCGGCCGGGATCCCGTGCCGAGGAGCCTCATGCCCGTGTTGGCGCTGAACGCGCTCGTCGTCCTCGCGGCGCTCGTGGGGCCGGCGTGGGTGCTTCCGTTGGCGCTCGCGGCGCTCGCGGCGGCGGTCGTCGCGGGGATTGCCGAGCGCCGTAGCAAGACCGCAAAGCTTTCGCCGATCTCGGTTGCGCCAGCGTCCCCCGGCGATCCCGTCGCGAGCTACGACCTGCGCAAGCGCCTCGCGACGGGCGGCATGGGCGAGGTCTGGCTCGCCCGGCATCGCACCCTCGAGCGCGACGTCGCGCTCAAGCGCATCAAATCGGGCGAGATCGACGACGAGGACGTGAAGCGCTTCGAGCGCGAAGCGCGCGTGCTCTCGACGCTGACGAGCCCGCACACGGTGGAGGTGTTCGACTTCGGCGCGACGGGGGACGGCGGGCTCTTCTACGCGATGGAGCTGCTCGACGGCATCGATCTCCAGACGGCAGTAGAGAAGCACGGTCCGTTCCCGCCCGAGCGCGTCGTCTACCTCCTCGCGCAAGCCTGCGCCTCGCTCAAGGAAGCGCACGCTCAGGGCCTCGTGCACCGCGACATCAAGCCCGCAAACTTCATGATTTGCCGCTACGGGGGCGAGCTCGACTTCCTCAAGGTGCTCGACTTCGGTCTCGTGAAGAAGCCGATCGGCCCGAGCGGCGACCCCGGCATCACTCGCCCGGCCGCCGTGCTCGGGACTGCGGCCTACCTTGCGCCAGAGAGCGTGAAGGGGAGTAAATTCGTCGACGGGCGCGCCGACCTCTACGCGCTCGGTGCCATCGGGTTCTGGCTGCTCACGGGGCGCCTCGTGTTCGAGCACGACCGCGCGATGGCCATGATCAACGCGCACCTCACGGAGCCGCCGCCGCCGAGCTCCCACCACTCGAAGTTCGCGGTTCCGGTGGAGCTCGACGAGCTGCTCCTCGCCTGCCTGGCCAAGGATGCGAACGATCGCCCGCCGGATGCCGGAACGTTGCGGCGTCGTCTCGAGCAGATCCCACTCGAGGAACGCTGGGATCAGGACCGCGCGGCCACGTGGTGGAGCGCGTTCCCCCCACGCCATTTTGGCTGAGCTCGAGCCGCTTGGCGCGCCAGAGTTCGTGATACGATCCCGCGCATGGCAGAGAACGTCGTGGTCGCGGGGTCGGCCGCCACCGAGCGCGAGAAGCTGAGCTTCGTCGAACGGGCGCTGTTCGGCGGCTGCGGCGTGGCGCTGCTCGTCGGCTTTTTCATGCCGTGGTTCAAGGTCGGCGCGCTGCTCACCGTGAGCGGTCTCAGCCTGCTCGTCTCGAGCGGCGAGATGGTGGGCATGCTCTCCGGCTCGAACCGCTTCCTGCTCGTCATCGTGCCGTTGCTCGGCGTGGTGCTGGTCGGCGGGAGTATCCTCGGCACGCGCCTGACGCGGCTCATCGCGGTCGCCGGCTCGGCGCTGTTCCTGCTCGGCGGCATGTTCATCACGATCCGGCTGTTCCTGTCGACGACGGGCACGGGCATGTGGATGGTGCTGTTCGCCGCGCTGCTTGCGCTCTCCGTCGGGTTGATCGCGATCGGCCGCAGTCAACGCTCCTGAGAAGAGCGCGACCGCGGACCGTGCTGCGCCGTTCGGCGCTTTCTACTTCTTCAAGTAGAACGACGGATCGAGGTGGTAGAGCTGCGTGAGCGGAGCGACGAGGCCCGTCCACCCGGTCTGATGGCTCGCTCCGATGCCGGCGCCGTTGTCGCCGTGGAAGTACTCGTAGAACAGCAAAAGATCGCGGAAATGGGGGTCGGTCTGGAACTTCTCGGCCGAGCCGTACACCGGACGCCGCCCGTTCTTGTCGCGAAGGAACGTGGCCGTCATGCGTCGGGAGAGCTCGCACGCGACCTCCCACAGATTCATCATCACGCCGGAGCCGGTGGGGCACTCCACCTTGAACCCGTCGCCGTAGAACCGGTAGTAGGTGACGAGCGCGCGGACGATGAGAATGTTGATCGGGAACCAGACCGGGCCGCGCCAATTCGAGTTTCCGCCGAACATGCCGGTGTCCGATTCGGCGGGCATGTAGCCCACCGTGTATTTCTCACTGCCGACGACGAACTCGTACGGGTGATCCTTGTGCCAGCGCGAGAGCGAGCGGATGCCGTGCGGGCTCAGGAAGCGCTCTTCGCTCAGCATGCGCGACAGGATGCGGCGCAGCTTGTCCTCGTTGCAGATGGCCAGCATGCGCCGGCCCTCGACGCCGACCTTCTCGGGCGGGTGAATCGCGCCGGCGAGCTCGGGCCGGCGCCGCAGGAAATCCGCGGCCTGCTGCCGGATACCGGGGAACTTCCTGAGCTGATCCTCCTCCACGATGCTGACCGCGCAGAGGGGCAAGAGGCCGACCATCGAGTTGGTCTTCAGGCGCAGCGCCCTGCCGTCCGGCAGGTGCAAGAGATCGTAGAAGAAGCCTTCGCTCTCGTCCCAGAGCTCGTCTGCGTTGTCCCCGGGGCGGTCCATCGAGCCGGCGATCCAAAAGAAGTGCTGCGCGAACTTGCTGGCCAGGTCCTGAACCGAAGCGTCGGCGTCGGCGAGCTCGAGCGCCATCTCGAACATGTTCTGGCAGAAGAGCGCCATCCAGGCCGTGCCGTCCGCCTGCTCGAGGTAGCCGCCCGTCGGTAGCTTCGCGCTGCGGTCGAAGACGCCGATGTTGTCGAGACCCAAAAATCCGCCTTCGAACAGGTTTCGACCCGCCGGGTCCTTGCGATTGGCCCACCAGGAAAAATTGAACGAAAGCTGCTGGAAAGCGCGGCGCAAGAACTCGAGATCGCCCTTGCCCGTGCGTCGCTTCTCGACGTTGTACTGGTACAGCGCGGCGAAGCACTGCACGGGCGGGTTCACGTCTCCGAAGTTCCATTCGTAGGCGGGGATCTGACCGTTCGGATGCAAGTAACCGGACTGCAGCATCAGGAGCAGCTGCTGCTTCGCAAACTCCGGATCGACGGCGTTGAGCGCCACGGTGTGGAACGCCAGATCCCACGCCGCGTACCAGGGGTACTCCCACTTGTCGGGCATGGAGATCACGTCGTCGTTCACCATGTGCATCCACTGCGCGTTGCGGGTGCGCGGCTTCGACTGCCCGTGGTACGGCGCGTGGCCGTGCTGCTCGAGCCACTCGCCGAGGTCGAACAGGTAGTACTGCTTCGACCACAGCATGCCGGCGAGCGCCTGGCGGATGACGTTGCGCTCGTCCTCGGTCGCGCGCGGGGGCATGATACTCGCGTAAAACTCGTGCGCTTCGCGGCGGCGCGTTTCGAACGTGCCCATGAAATCCGCGCCGAAGGGCATCGGATCGTTCCGTGCGCCGCTGCCGGTCTCGCTGGTGAGCCCGCGCACGATGAAGCTCGTGACGGGCTCGTTCGGCTGAGGCGAGTCGAGGCGGAACAGACGCAGCGAGACGCGCGTCTCACCGCGTGCCGGCACGCTCAGCCGATGCTGGAAGGCGGCTTTGGTGCCGCGCTGGTCCGGGTTCACGGCGCCGCTCTTGCCGTTGATCAAGAGCTCGTGAAACGCGTCTTTGACGTAGGGCGTCGCGTTCGACCGACCGAACACACGATGAGTGTTCGTCTCGTTCTCGGTGAAGAGTACCGGTACCGTGCGGTCGCTCAAGAGCACGTACGTTCCGAGGTCGGCGTGCTCCGCGAAGATGCCCGTGAGGGCGCTTGCGCCCAGGCTCCGGAGCTCTGGTCGCGGCGCGCCTGGCTGAGCGTGCCACGTGTTGCGGAACCAGAGCTGCGGGAGCAGGTGAAGCTCGGCCGCGTCGGGGCCGCGGTTACAGACGGTGACGTGAATCAACACGTCGTTCGGCGTCTTTTTCGCGAATTCGACGAAAACGTCGAAGTAGCGATCGTCGTCGAAAACGCCCGTGTCGAGGAGCTCGTACTCGGGCTCGGTGCGCGAGCGCTCGCGATTCACGCGCACGATCTGGTCGTACGGGTACGCCGCCTGCGGGTACTTGTAGAGGTACCGCATGTACGAATGGGTCGGCGTGCTGTCGAGGTAGAAGTAGTACTCCTTCACGTCCTCGCCATGGTTGCCCTCGCTGTTCGTGAGGCCGAACAGGCGCTCCTTGAGGATCGGATCCTTGCCGTTCCAGAGCGCGAGGCAGAAGCAGAGCCGTTGCTTGTCGTCCGAGAACCCGGCGATGCCGTCCTCGCCCCAGAGGTACGCGCGCGAGCGCGCCTGATCGTGGCTGAAGTAGTCCCACGCGGCGCCGTTCTCGCTGTAGTCCTCGCGCACGGTGCCCCACTGGCGCTCGCTGAGGTAAGGCCCCCACTTGCGCCATACGTTCGAACCGATACGAGCCTCCTCGAGACGACGCCGCTCGGCGTCGAGCTGTCCATCACTCATGTCGCTTCCCTCTGGTTGGACGGCGATTCTAGCGGGTCCTCCCGGCCGGATGAAGCGTGCTGGTTCGACGCTGAAAGGCCGCTTCGGCGCTCACAGTCTCAAGGCAAAAAGTGCGCGGTGCTGTGAGCGGTCGCTACCGGAGAGATCGAGCTCGTACGCGTAGCTCAAGCGGAGGTGGCCGATATCGAGCGTCGCGCCGACGAGCGGTAGCACGCGAAACTCCACATCGGTCGAGCGCACGACTTTGCCGTCGACGAAGCACGGCGGCGTCGCGCAGGCGTACGTCTGATCGATGCGCAGGGAGGAGTCGTGCCAACGGTCGTAAAAGAGCGCCAAACCGAGGTTCGGCGTGAGCTCGAGGAAGTCGTTGAGCGGGAGCGCATAGCCGCCCGTGATTTCGGCTGAAAAGCGCTCGAGGCGCGTCGCGATCACGATGTCGTCCTCGGGCTCGACGTCCCCGCCCAAAAAGCCCAATCGGAAAAACACGGGGTAGTGCTTGACGAAGCGCATACCGGCGCCCACATCGAACCCGTCGATCACGACATCGGCCCAGTTGACGGCGAAGCCGAGCTCGAGGCCGTCGAACGCTACGGTCTCGTGGCGCTCCGGCTGGCGGCCGATTTTCGGAACCAGCTCCTCGACGCGCTCGATGCGCGCGATCATGCCGATGCCGGAGGCGTTCGTCAGCTTTGCGCTCACGACGCCGAGCACCTCGCCGCGCTGATTCAAGACCGGACCACCCGAGTTGCCCGGGTTGATCGCCGCGTCCGTCTGCAGCCAGGAGCCGGCGACCGCACCGACGACACCCTGCGTGAGACTCCAGTTCAAAAGTCCCCGCAGGCGAGGGAGGGAGCGCTCGAGGCCCGAGAACGGGTGACCGATCACCGCGACGGTCTCGCCGACTTCGACATTGCCGTGGTACGGCGTGAGCAGATGCGCTCCCTGCGCGTCCTGGCCGAGGTCGACGAGCGCCGTGTCGTGCTCCTCCGAGTAGGCGACGAGCTTGCCGGCCCAGCGGCGGCCGTCCGTCGCGCTCACGATGATGGTCTCCGCCTCGTCGACGACATGGAGCGCCGTGGCCACGTAGCGGGGGCTGTAGAAAAAGAAGCCGCTGCCGGTGCCGCGCTCGGTCTCGATCAGCACCACCGAGTCGGCGACCTTTTCATAGACGGCTTTGAGCCACGAACGATCGTCGTTCGAAGCGGGCGGGGTCGCTGCGGTGGGATTGGCAGAGGCGTCGAGCGCGCGCGGTGCGGAGGCGTCAGGCGCCGACGAAACGGGCGCGGGCGCGGGGGGAGCCGGAGCGGGCGCGGGTACGGCGGCTGGAGCGGACGGCGCTGCGCGGGGAGCAGATGCGGGCGCAGCGGGCAGCGCGGTGGGAGCGGGGACCGGCGCCGTGGCCGAAGCTTGCGCGGCGGCTCGCGGCGCGACGAGGACCAGCGCGAGCAGCAGGGACGACCATGCGCGAGCGGCGCGCAGCCAGTATGCTTCCCCTATCGAAGGAGCTTGGATGTCCCTCACCTTTCGCATGCGCGCCGATCTCGCCCGAGCCATGAACCGCTGTCCACACGTATTTCTCGCCGTCTTCGCGAGCGCGCTCGTCGCCGGCTGCCAATCGAACCAAGCGAAGCTGCAGAGCGTCGCCACGGACGCGGGCGGCGGCTTCATGAAAGGCGAGCCCTTTCCAGCACAGTGGGATCCGAAGCTTGGAATTCACGTGACTTGAAGTCGCGGC
>JADMIO010904350.1_pt1 | contig 63210 bp, 48 predicted proteins | sample 8958161 | NCBI WGS metagenome assembly JADMIO01 (sample SAMN16585339, study PRJNA669376) | soil metagenome | isolation source: Crop rotation soil | place: USA: Cullars Rotation, Alabama | collected 2011
GCCGCGACTTCAAGTCACGTGAATTCCAAGCTTCGGATCCCACTGTGCTGGAAAGAAATGGAGCTTGCTGGCCCTGGTCGTTACTGGTGTGTGTTTCTCGACAGTGGCGCTTCTTGCACCTTCACATTGGACGCAGGCCAACGACGTGCAAGAGCTCACGGAGACGGATGGACGAAGTCAGGACGCCTTGAAAAATGAACCGGTGGTTGATCAGCCCGCGCCATTAGCACCAACGCTTGTTCGCCCCTCAAACTCCGTGATTGCGCTGCCATCAGAGAAAACGGGCGCGCCTACGGCTGACATCGCCTCACAGCCCGCCAACCAAGTGCGAGTCCGTGCGGAGCAGGTGTTGGCGAAGGTCAACGATCAGGCCATTCTGCTCAAGCACCTCGTCCCGCTCCAGCCAGAGGAGCAGGAACAGGCACTGACCACGGAAGAGTACGAATCGCGCCTGAACCGAGCCATCGAGACGGAACTGACCCTCCAAGCCGCCGCGGCGCGGGGAGTGGACTTGACGCCTGAACAGAAGAAGCGAGTGGATGGCATTGCGCAGAGGCATGAACAAACCTTGCAGCAATACCAAAAGCAGGGCGTCCCCTGGAGCTCAGTCACGCCCACACAAGTAGAGTTCGAGAAACGGCTGACCTCCGCTCTGATGCTGCAACAGAACCTCGTGGCGGCAGACGCCCACTTCTCCCCTGCTTCGGACCCGAGCATGCAAGCGCGATACGACCAAGCACGAAACGAAGTGCTCAGCCGGCTCAAAGCGAAGGGCAACATCAGTACCTCGGCAGTCGGATTCGAACGGTGGTGAAACCGTTATTGCCTGAAGTAGAACAGCCGACAGTGTCTGCGCTAAGTCACGGCACGAAGCGCAACCGGTAGAAGGCCTGCGGTGGTTGTTTCAGCAGGTCCGCGAAATTGTCCCGGACATGGATAGAGCCGTCGGCCCAAGCCTGGACCGACCAGGTTTGCAGCGTGCCCGTGAACATAACGTTCGTCGCTCGCTGGCACTCGTAGTAATACCACGGCACGCCGGTGAAGCTGGCCGTCACTTCGCCCGGCACGCTCAGGTCCAGGGCGTTTGCCTGGCTTGTCGGGCTGGCAATGATGGAAATCACTCCAGTTCCCGTCGCTGGGATTCCGCGGTCGTCGGCGATGGTGTAGGTAAAACCATCCGCCACTGAGTTCGCGGGAACAAGAATCTGCGTGGCCTGGATGGTGAGCGCGAGCCCGTTTGAAGTCGTCGCACTGACGCCAACGAAGAACACCGGTTCACCGTCCGGGTCGTAATCGCTCCACATCAGGTCGGCGATGTTGATGGCGAGCGGTTGGCCGGCAAGTTGGTAGAAAACACTGCCAAAGGCCAGGGGCGGCGCGTGCGGAGGCGGAGCCGTGGCGAGTTGGACGACAATGTTATCCACGAACAAAAGGTAGCTGGGCACCGGGTTTTGCGGCGGCACTTCAATTTTCACTTTCGTAAAAGGCGTCGCCGAACCGAACGACAACACCCCCTCGGGATAGGCACCGGTGACCCACGCGCCGCGCGCCGAACCGGTCGCAACGCCGAAGGCCATCGCGGAATTTGTGAAAGCACTGACCCGAACGAGCGCAGCGGTCGTATTCGCTGGCCACTTCGCCCGTAACGAACGTCATGGTGAAGTTGGTGACGGGCTGGCTGAATTCAACCGCCATTGTGCTGCCCCAGGTGCTCGGATAAAGAAAATTGCCGAAGAACACGCCGGGAACCCAGAAATTGAAGTCGTTCTGGACCGACCATCCGCCCGTAAGCGTGCTGAACGTCGCGGTGACACCGTTCTTCGTTTGCGTCGCCGGCAGACCCTGGCCCGGCCCGACCAAAGGTGAGCCAGTGTCAAAATCAAACGTCGCGCTGGTGCCGGCGGCTGCGAAGTTCGCGACGAGCGTTCTGTGGTTGGTGAGCGTGAAACTATAATTCGCCGACGCACTGACGGACTCACCGAACTCGGTCCAGTTGACAAAGACGAAGCCGAAGTTCGGCGTGGCAGTGAGATTGACGACGGAGTTGCTTTTGAACGAGCCGTCGCCGGAGGCAGTACCGCCGTAACTCGGCGAAACGCTCGTGGTGACGTTGAACGCGGGAACAAAATTCGCGACAAGCGTGCGGTTCGAGCGCACGGTGAAGGTGTAGTTGACGGCTGTGCTCACCTGCGCCCCGTTCTCAGTCCATTTTTGGAAACCCCAACCGGCATTCGCGGACGCGCTGACCGTGCAGGGGGCGTTGCTTGAATAATTTCCGCCGCCACCTGCCGCGCCCGCCTCGACGGGCGAAGCGATCGCTGCGACGGTGAAGTTTGGCGCGGGCGGCACTGGCGGGTTGGTGTCAATCAACGTCAGCGCTGTTACCGCCCAATCCACCCACAAATGGATTTTGTAGGTATCGTAATTCGCCAGCGCCGGCGTATGCGGGAAATTCTGCCCTGCATAGCCAGTGGCATCGAACATGAACGGACTGCCGGGAGCGTCGTTTCCGTTGAATTGCGGCGTGATCTCGAATTGCGCGCCCGCGCCCGCCGTGTTGGCGAGAATTCTTCCGGTGAACGCCAACAGATCGAATCGCTTTCCATCGGCGCGTTTGAGCGTGATGTTCGCGCCGCTACCGAGCAAGGGCCCGGTGGTGATGGCCTGGGCCTGGACGCCGTTCGGCCAAAAAATGCTGAAGAAACGGCCCGTAGGCGGTCCGCCGCCTGGCGACCAATAGCCGTCTGCCGAGTAGGTAAATCGGTAATCCCCGCTTTGAATGGTGACGGAGTTGATGTTCGATACGACCAGTGTTGCTGTCTGCGAGGCGTTAAAAAAAATATTGGTGACGGCTTGAGCCGCTGGCACGCTCCACAGACAACTGCAGAGGGCGGCCAGATTGATAAACCACTTGGATTTTTGCAGGGCATACCCGATCGGCTTTGCGCACGGTGGCGGCATTGTCCCATCGTGCCGGCACAGAGTCCGGAGGAGAACCGGCTGCGATGGCAGAAGACCCGCAGCCTGGGGTGGTCGGTCTTTTAGGCTTCTCATGGCAACACTTTCGCGAATGCCACGTCGCCTTGCTTTACGAGAATTGTTAGAAATCGACCTCGGCTTGGTCTGCAGGCCTGGGCCCCCTTGATACAGCGGCAGGCTGGCTCTTGATGCGCTTGCCTATTTCATGCCGCCTTTGGCAGCCGCTCCCGGTAAATTGTCGGAGATTCGCCCACGACGTTTTTGAACACTCGGTTGAAGTGGGTCAGGGATTGGAATCCCACTTCGTATGCGATTTCGCTGATGCGCAGGTTCGGATTAAGCAACAGGTTCTTCGCCTTCTCGATGCGCGTGCGCGAGACAAACTCGGTGAACGTCGTGTCCGTTACTTTCCGGAACAATTTGCAAAAGTAGAAAATGCTCGTGTGAACCGCCGCGGCGACCTGCCCGAGCGAAAGATCCTCAGTGAGATGCTCGCGGATGAAATCCTTGGCTTTGGTGATCACCTGCGGCTCGGAGTTGGCCGTCTGCACCGCGATCTGATTGCTCTTCATCGAGAGATGTTCAGCGAAAATGCCGAGCAAACTGGTTACGGAATCAAGTTTCTTCTGGGAAACGACAGGGGTGGCGAAGTAAGCCTCCTTGGCCTTCGGGTTGTCGATGTCCACTCCCAGCTCCTCCGCCTTGGCGACGGCGCGTTGGAAAGATGCGCCGGTCGGCTTCTGTCGCAGCACCTGGCCGGTCTGCAGGAAACCGATGGTCTGCGTGCCCAGCTTCACCGGCACCGCCGTCTCGCAAAGGCCGTAGGAGCAGGTCATCGTGCAGGGATTCTCCGAGGCGGACTGCGCCAGCTTCTCCTGCATTTGGAGGCAAGCGGCGCAGGTTCGGCTCTTTTCCGCCATCATCGCGCAAAATGGGGTTTCACGTCGCTTGCCGTGGAGTGGCAGTTGCCAGGTTTCGACAGGCCGCAGCGTCACGGGCATGCCGGTCGCCTCGCTGTAGGCGCGTTCGTAGTTCTGAAACAACTCGGAGTGTTGCAGGGTTTCCAACAATTGTCCGTTCGCATTCATTGTCCGGCCTTTCTCGTTTTTGGTTTACACGATGTTGTGTTCCACAAGGCCAAGATTCGGCTACAAGCGCGCGTCGGGAAATTGGGAGAGGAGTCGCGGACTCGATTGAGGGGCGCCCAGACAAAGGGTAGGGAATTTCCTTAGTGGGAAGCGAACAGATGAACCGCGCACCGTTCCGCGAGTGGGGCGCAATTCCAGTGGCGGATTGAAACCAGCTGTTTCGCCGGAGCGTGGATACGCATCCACGGCAATCCGCTCCTGCGAGATGCTCACCGCTCCCGGACTGCTGGTTAGTCGGTAATGTCCTTAAACTCCTTTGCGTCGAACGCCCGCAAAGTTTGCGCGCGGACGTTACCCAGGGCCATGAGTTGAGTCAGACAGCGAAGAATCTTCGTCTCGTCACCGCTCAGGATGAGCACGCCGTCGCAGGAGCCAGCCGTCCAAAGTTGGGCTTCAACGGCAATGCCGACACGCTCTGCCGCCTTGCGGAAGCCCAATGCACGGGCGGCACTTTTCTTGAGGGAGCGAGCGCCCTGGTCGGTAAAACGAATGAGACTGACGTAACGAGCCATATCATTTCCTTTCTCTCGTGTTGGTTTGCTTTCCCGGACTTAAAACACCTCCGCTTTCAGCCCCGTCGCGTCACGCACGCTTCGGGCGATGGAGGAAAGCAGGCGCAGCGACAAGTGGCCGCACTCGGATTGCGTGGTGCGGCGGGTCGCAGAGTAAATCTGCACGAGTGAGATTTGCGCGCCGGCTCCCTTCAGTTCCCGTAGCCGTTGGACATAGGCTTCAATTTCCGAGGCGGGGGGTGCTTCGCCGCAAACAGACGGGAAAAGGGTTTGGATGACGACAGGCCGTCGGCGCGCCACAAGCAGGATGTTGGCGAGAATCCTTTCGAGCGGGCAGTCGGGACGGTTGACGCGGTTCATGTATTCCTGTGTGCCGGCGTCCAACTTGGCCCACACTTCGTCGCGCGGCGCCAGCAGGCGCAATCCCTCACTGACCTCCGGCCGGTCCAACCCGCTGGCGTTCGTGATCAGCACGACCTTGTAGAAGGGAAAACGGCCACGAGCACGAAGATGGACGACGGCTTCGACCGCTTCAGCGAAGTTCGAACAAAGCGTCGGTTCGCCATCGCCACTCAGAGCGACATGGCGCAACTCCAGCAATTCTGGAGGCGCCCCTTGATAGCCAGGTCGCTCGCGGAGGGTTCCGGTTTGAACTAGGGCCAGTGTGCGCTCCAGTTCCGCCGTCATCACCGCCACGTCCAGCCGCGACTCGCGCGACGACTTCGTGCGGTTCACTTCACAATAGGCACAGTCGAAATTGCAGAACTTGTCAGGATTCATGTTCACCCCCACCGAGAGTCCGCGGGCGCGTGCCGAGATGACGGTGTAAACGAAACGGCCATCAAGGAAATCGCGCGAACAGCCGAAGGCTGTATCGGCGGCCTTGGCCGGACGTGCGTAGGCTATGGGGAGGTTGAGTTTCATCGCCATAGTCACCCCCACTGATGGGTGTCCGCCGTCATGTTCAATTGCCTGAACTTCTGTTCGCATCTGTAACAGCGTCGCCGGTCACGCTGAATCACACTACCCGGCGATTGGTAATCGCTGGCCTTTCCTTGGTGGAGAAGAGGCTTTCCACACGACGTCGCCCGCGTTCGTAAAGAGCCATGAGGTCGCAGGCCGTGAATGTGAGCTGCGGATCTGTATCGGCCCACCTTTACTTAGAAGAGATACCGTACCGAGCAGGAGACCATGTGTGCGTGATAGTCTTCGTTTCCTCCAAAGGTTTCGTCGATGTAATGATAGTAACTGTAGCGCAGGAACAACCGGATGTTGTCCCGGATGCGGCGCGTGATGCCGGCAGATACGCTGTGCTCCTCGGCTCCGGCGCCGTAGGGCACCCCGGACGACGAGTTGTCTTTGTAATTGTCCGCCCGGTAGTAAAGATAGCCGAGGTTCAAGTCGGTTTTATCGTCGAGGACGAACGTAGAGGAGAAATTGACCGTCCAGTAGTTGTTCTGCGCATCCAGGACGGCCTGGGTGTAGTCAGAGGCTGGCGTGGTGGTCTTGCTCCAGACGTAATTCAGCCCCGCCTGCAGGTTCAACCGGGACCACGGAGTCCAACTCACGTCCTGCGCGAAAATATGGCTCCCCATCTCTGAAGACTGCACTTCGCCCAGGCCCGAGATCTCATCCGGTTTCGTACGAATGATGGACGACTGATATTCGTAGCGGCTGACCAGTGTCACATTCTGCCAGGGACGGAGCATCAGACGAGTTTTGCCACCGTAGCTCTCAATGCCCTGCCTCACAAGGTAAGCAGGATATCGGTTGGGACTAAGGGCGTCATTGGGGGTGCTGTCAGCGTTGTGATCGTAATCGTAGCGATGCGTCTTGTAATCGCCGCCGATGTCGAGAACGGCGCGGCGTGTCGGGTACCAGCGGATGCCAGCAGAGTATTTCTGGAAGAAGCGGCTGTCATCGGTCTGACGCTGCACCGGCGAGACCCCGATGCCGCCCACCGGGCCCAGGCCGCCGTTCTCGGTCAGGTCCCCGCCGCCCTCTGTCCACTCGCCGCGGGCGTAGAGGGTGGTGTTGGTGACGCCAGTGTAGTTCACGTCCAGGCGCTCCCGCAGATCGAACCGCTCGCTATCGCTCCGGGCAGAATACGGGACAGGCGCGAAGGCCCCGAGCGTTTGCAATCCACTGGAATGAGCGTCCAACATCTGCTCCTCCACCCGCACGGAAGGCAGGATGGCCAGCATGAGGGTCGGCTTGTACATCAGATTCAAGTTCAAGACATGCTCGTCCAGGCGCGATCCGCCTGTGAGGCCATAGTGGCCCGCGCCATTCTGGGCCGCCGGAGTGTAACCGGCGTCGAAGGAGGCCCCGTAAATCCGGCTGCCGGAAATATCATTGTCCAGGCCGGAATAGGAGTAAGCCGCCGAGAGCACAAGATTGCTGCGGAGACGGGTTTCGGTGAAGGCGTGCGCGTTGAAAAGGTCGAAGGAGGTATTCTGGTGATCCGTGATGCGTTGCTGGCCAGGCTCCCCGGGGGACTGGGTGATGCGCAGAGCATTGTCGAGCTCGCCGTTCTCATAGCGCAATCCCACGCCCAGATCCGTGGCCTTGATGGTCTTGATGACGTCGATCTGAAATGCGTCGCTGTGCTCGTCAATCCTGTTGACGGAAGGCGAGAGGCCCTGCGTGACGTTGATGTCGGGATGAGCGATCCCCCAGATAGTGGAACTCTTTTCCCCTTCGCGAAAAGCGTGGGAGTATTTGAAGGTGACTTGCGGAACGTTCTTCAAAGTCAGTCCGCCTTCAAAGCTGAAGTTTCCGCGGTCGAGCGCGAGGGCGTCATCCGACAGCGGATAAAATTGGTGGGCGGGCGGGTAGTAACCGCCGTCGCCGTTGTACCAGGTGCGGAATTGGTCGTAGGAAAGCCGCAGATACCCGACATCGTCCCGCCGTAGATCGAGGCTCAGCTTGTAGTCATTCTGGTCCGGCAGGGCCCGGCCGTCGATGGTCAGGGTGGACTTGTCGATCGTCTTCTGATAGCGGAAATCCTCGACGCCACCAAAGGCGCCGCGGGAGGCGCTCCGCCGGGATTCGGCCTGTGCCTTGTTGCCGCCGAACCAGAAGCCGCCGACGCCGAGATCGATCCAGTTGCTGTAGGTGTTGGTGCCGCCTTCAAACATTTGCTCGGGAGTCAACGGCTCGGCGTGTTCGGGCGGCGCGTTGGTGGTGGCAGGGGCGGGCGGGGCATTCGTTCCCGTGGCTCTCGGCGGCGCGTTGGTGCCTGCGGCGGGCTGTGCATTGGTAGCGGCGGCTGAGAGGCACAGGACGGCCAGGGCTCCAGCGGCCATCCGCCGTCGCCATTTCTTTCGGCTTCTCGTTTTAGAGATCACAATGGCGCGTCCTGAGTTGGTTAAATTTAGAAGCGCAGCGACGAATCAACGCGGGATCCATGGACAGCCTCATGGCAGCCCGCCGTCCAGCAGGTGCCTTGTTGGAGACGTTGCACGAAGCGGGAATGATCGGCGCCGCCAATCATGATCGCGCCTCCACTGACCTGCTGGAAATGACATTTAAGACAAAGGTTGGCATTGCGGGCGGTGAGAAGCTTGGCGTTGACCGAACCGTGGGGGCTGTGACAGACCGAGCATCCCTCCCGGATCGCTTCGTGTTCGAACACATGCGGGCCGCGCTGGGCGGAGTGGCACCGAAAGCAGCTCTCGTTGGCGTCGAGCAAGGAGGTGCCACCGCCGCTGTGGATTGAGCCCCTGTGCGGGGAATGACAGTCTGTGCAATTCATTTTCCCCTCCGGGACAGGATGGTGGCTCGAAAGGTTGAACTGCCCGCGGACGTCCAGGTGGCACTCCAGGCAGACGTTTTCCTTGATCCGTCCAGCCGGCAACACGGGTGCGGCGCCGCGGAGATTCGGACTGGGCCGACCACCGGTCAAAAGGTAGGGAGGCTTCACTTCCGCACCAGATTGGATGTGAAGACTGCAAGGGCCGTGGCAGGATTCGCAGCCCACGCCGAATGCCTTCGGGCCGGGCGTCATCAGGCGTGCGTGATCCGCCGAGGTGATGAAGTCCCGGTAAATCTTCTCATGGCACTGCTGGCATTCCTTGGAACCGACATATTCGGCGCCAGGGACCATGGGAAGGTTCACCACGGAACGGCGCACACTGGTGCAGGAAACCACCGCGACACCGACGGCAATGACGCCGGCACCGATTGCCAATTTCCAGCCTCGTCCCGAGAGCAGCTTGTCCAACCCGTGGAAGTTGCGATTCATTATGTGTTGCCCGTTCTTGCGCCAGCATCGTGGTTCGGAAGCCAATCGGAACCACGAAGGCCGACGATGTATCCGCTTCGTCCTATTGGTCCTATTGGTTGAGTTCGGTGGTCACCCAGTTTAGGGCGGCCTGCAAAAGGGTGATGGCCAATGGGCCGTTATGGACGCCGGCGCTGCCGTCATTGGCGACCAGGTAAAGGTTGAAGCGCGCCTTCTTGATGTTGGCCGGGACGTATTGCTGCTCGTCCGGCCGGGGACCGTGAGCAGTGCCGTCCGGGCTGGAGAGCTGGCCGGCATTTTCATACTCCCACGCGAGGGCGCCATAGGAGCGTATGGCCGTCGGGGACTTGGTCGTGCCCCACCGATCCAGCCCTTCTTTCACGTCTTCGCTTAATGTCGTGATAATCGAATCCAGGAGACCGACAAGTCCCTGGGCATTGTCCGCGCTGCCGTGGCAACCGGCACAGGCGTCATAGGACGTCAGCTTGAACTTGTGCCCGGATTCTCCAGTGGAAGTCTGCATGTGGCAGCCGACGCACTGCTTTTCGATGCGGGAGTGAGCGGCGGGAAAATTCGGAGGGACACCATTCATCATTTCGCCCACTGTGCCCAGCAGCATGTTGTAGTGAAGGGACGGATGCGGTGGTGATTTGGTGGATGGATAGGACGCGCCACGGTCATTGTGGCACTGGGCACAGCCGTTGATGCGAGCGTCGTAATTGGTCGCGAAAGCGCCGCCCGTTCGATAGTCGAGGAGCGAGGCGAGGGCCTCGCGGAGCTGATTCGTGTAGCGCGCTCCCAGGACATCATTGGTGAAGTTGTAGGCGAACCCGGTGAGCTTGTTGGTGAATTGCAGCACACCGGCCAGGGCATTGGTGTGCGCGTGGGTATCGTGGGGATCGTGGCACGTGGAGCAAGCAATGCCGATGGCACCGGCTTCGTGGCTGTTGGGCAGCGAAGTGTTTTCCATCAACGCCTCCCGGACAGTCCCGGAGTGACAGCGTCCGCAATCGGAGATGGCACTGGAGGCACTGGAGGAGAAGTTTGAGCGCACCGCGCTATTGACTGCACGATGGGTGGAGGAATTCCAATTCTCGAAATAGGGCGGGTGCGAGGCCGCCACCCTGGAGGGCACGGCCTGGGCCGTGTGACAACCGCCGCACATCGTGGCCGCGATCTCGACCCGCGGGCGCACGGTGAAATCGCCCGGGTTGGCTGCGTGCCGGCCAGCGGGGCCGTGGCAGTTCTCGCACTGCACGCCGGCCAGGTGGGTTGAGTAAGTCAGGACGCCGTTTCGATTCGTCACGGTGAAGCCCGTGGGCAAACCGTATCCGACGGTGTGACAGGCGAGGCAGGACGGATCAGTCTGGCCGCCTTGCATCACGAACGAGCGATTGGTGAAGGCGTCTCCGTGCGCGGTCTGCATCACGCTGGCATGAGTCCCCGCGTGGCACTCCAGGCAGGCGCGGGAACCGGCATAACTCGCCGTTGGGCCTGAAACCCTGAAGAAAGAATTCGCATGGCTCGGGCCCAAGATGGCTTGGTTGGTCAAGCGAACGCCGCCGACCTGGCGCCAGGAGACCGTCATGTTCGTCTTCTCGAACAGTTGATAATATCCGGCCGGACCAAACCACGTCACACTCACCCCGTTGGAGATTTGTTGAATCGGCCCCATCATCGGCATTCCGGGCATGCCGCCCGGCACTGTGATGCTCAGATGCTGAATTTCCTCGGAGTCTCCAGCCGGGCCGAAGCTGAGGAGACCCACCGCCACCACGAGGAGAGCGGCGGCATGGACAGAACGCGAGGGACGGATCGCGCACTTCTGATCGTGGCGTTTCATCAGAGGGTCGGGACCAATGCCTTCGTCTTCGTCAGCGCCCGCAGTTTTCCTTCGATCCTGCCAATCAAATTGGCATGGTGCGGAAGCGTAAAGCCGGCTAGAAAGTGCCTCTCACGCATGAGACCAATCCCGCCGCCCCGAATTGAGCCCCGAAGGCGGCGCTTCCACCATGCCCAGTCTCTCATTCGCACGCTGCTGATCGCGGCGCCGTGCCTGCTCATCGGGATGGGTCTCGGCGCCCTCTGGCATTCCCGCCGGGTGCAACCGATTGCTGCAAACACGGAGGGGACCGCCCTGGACGTGGGAACGCTGTCGGCCGGGACAACAGCGATGCAAAGCCTCAAAGTGCCTGTTCAGATCCGGCCGGATCCGGCGATCGTTGCGGAGGTGAAGCGCCAAATCCCCAACTTCGCTGCTGTGTCCCTGGAGGAAGGATCGCGAATTCTTCGCGAGGCGGCACTGAAGGACCTCCAGGCGGCGCTGAGTCAAACGGTAGGCCAGGTCAAAGAGGCCGAGCAACGGATCGCGCGGGCGGAGGAGACGAAGTCCGAGGCGGAGAAGCAGGCCGCGCTGAAGGAACTGCAACGGTTGCAAGCTGAGCAGGCCGCAAAGCTCCGGGAATGCACGACGAGATCCTCCGCCCAAATCGAGGCGTTGCGGCAGCTCCAGGAGCCGGCCCGCTGACTTCGTAACCCCCCTCCGCCAGACAGGAACCGCGCCGACCCGGGGAAACGGGGTCTGCCGCGAGACCATCGGATCAATCGTGGTCATCGGCGCACGATCTGGCTAGGGCGAAGACATCACACGGTAGAACTGCTGCGCCTTGGATCGCGTCGGGGTGACGTAACTGATGGCCTGCCCGGTTCCCGCGAGGGGCGTCCCGACGTTCTGCCAGCCGCTGCCGAAATTTGAGATCGCCTGGATCTGATAGGTTCGGCCGACTTCGGTATCGAAGGCAATTTCTGCGGCGGTGTAGATATGAATGGTGTTGGTGCCCCCGCCAATCGAAGTGCCATTGGACCATACGACGCCATCCGGCACCACCAGTCCGGGAACTGTGGGATTCAGACCCAAACCGTACTTAAGCCAGTTGGGGACGCCGTCGCCAGCCGGCGCAGCGTTCAAGCCGGCATTCGGGGCATTCGCGCTGCCGAAGTATTGGATCTGCCAGGAGTCGGGCAGGCCGTCCATGTTGGCGTCGCCGGTCAGATCGGCGATGGACGCTTTGAGCACGCCGACGGCGTACGGGGCGTTATGAACGCCCCGGCTGCCTTCCACATTTACGAACTGCCAGTTCCATGCGCCATTCAGGAATTTGGTTGGCCAGTTCGTTTTGACTGAGATGCTCGACTTGACGAGGCCGTCGGCCACGTAATTCCCGTCCGCGCGGTAGGTCGAGTTCGGGAGGAGCCGCGAGAGCTTGTCCAGCAGATGCTGCACTTCAGTTTGAACCCCATCGATTACTCCATCCCCGTCGTAATCCTTGCGGGCGAAGTTGAATGTGTTGATGGGGCCATGGCATTTCACGCACGTGTCCACCAAATCCACTGTGTTGGTCACCCCGGCATTCACCACGTCGTAGGTCATGCTGTAGGTATGCCCGCCCGCCTTGCCGAAGGCCGGGTGGGTGGTGGCGACCGGTTGCATGTGGCAGCCCACGCAGACATTCGGGATGACGGCACTGTGCGAGCCGCTGGGGATGGTCTTGCCGTAGGTGATGCCGTTGACGCCCTCGACCATGTCGCCGGCGGTGCTGTTATGGGGACCAAAGCTAACGCCGCCTGCCCAGGTCGGTTGATTGAGTTTGTACTTCGCGATGTTCTCTTCGGCCGAACCGTTGCGGGAATGGTGGCAGGTCATGCAAAGGGCGCCGTTGCCTACATTCGTCACCGTGGTCCCTTCCGGGAGGGTATAGATGGCAGTGGCACGCAACTGATGAGCATTGGTGGCGGAATGAGGATCGTGACACGCAGAACAGGTGATCGCCTCGTATACCGTGTTGGAAATGATTTGAGTGCCTTTCGCCGTGAAGATGGCGAAGCCAGGGGCGGTATGGCAACGAACGCACTGCTCGCGGCCCGGGCCGGAGGGAGTGCGCGGCGCCCGCGCGTGCCCGGAATGGCTCCACTCGGTGGCCTTCGTGTTCCAAGCGGTCGCGATGGCGTGAGTGGTCCGGCTGTCATGGCATTGGGCGCACGCACCGGCGATCATCGACACCGAGATATAATTGGTATCGCCGAGCACGGGGAGGGAACCGAAGACATGCTGGTAACCCGGCCCGTGACAGTTCTCGCACTGAACGTTCGCCAGGTTCTTCAGGCCGTCGGGCATTGAACTCCAATTGTTGCTTGTCAACGTGGCGGGGAAGGTCCAACCGTTGGTTGTGGCGGCGTAATCGAATCCGCCGCTGTTGGCGTTGGTGTTCCCATCATAGCCGACCGTTCGGAAAGGCAGATCCGCCGCGGCAAAGTAATCCGTGCTCACGCCGCTGATTGCCTTCTCAAACGTGTGCGCGTGCGCCGTCTCGATCCAATTGGTGTAGCGGTTCGGGGCGATCAGGCCTCCGCTGTGACACAGCACGCAGGAGGCGTTGACTCCGAGGTAGCTGCTTGCCGTGATGCGCTGCGTGAGGTTCGTGTTGCCGTTCGAGGCGGTCCGGATGCTGGCGCCCACGGTGTAGAACCCAACGACGTCCGGGCGGAGCATCGTCCGCCCCGCCACCTTGAATAAGGGGGCACCGTTCTGATCGATGCGGTCAGCGATCTTGTAAGTGGGCACGTTGATTCCCAGCGGGCTCGCTTCCAGCGCCGCCGCGGATCCGGGTGGTTGGACGGTTAGTGTCCAAGTCACGTTGGTGATGTCCGAGCTGGGAATGGCATTATTCACCAGGACCTCCACATAGGCCGGCTGGCCGACCGGCATGGTGGACAAGCCGCTCGCGCCCTGCACGCCGGTCAAACCATAGTCGTAGATCTCCTGGGGCGTCAGCGGTCGCAGAGTGATCTGACCTTGCAAGGTCGGTGCGGCGGCCCACGTTATGGTGGTGGAAGCAAAGGTGAGACTGACCAGGGCCACGCCGATGAACAACGCGCTACTGGAACCGAAAGCCGTAAGATGGATTCTCATACCCCCCGGATGAAGCGCCCCAGTAACACAGTGCCATTATTCAGAAACTTTCCATTTTTACCAGAACATCCTGTTACCAATTATTGCCATTCCAAAGACAAGAAATGTTTAGGTCCCGTCCCCGGCCGTTCGTTCGCCGATGGCGTTTCTTTTTGCACTCTGCCCTTGCATCGCAGTTGCTCTCCCCGTAAAAATTCAGTCCACCTGCACGCCATGAAAAAACTACTCCTCCTCGTCGCTGCGACATTTGTTCCTTTTCTCTTCGCCAGCCCCTCCCGGGCCGCAGAGGCCCAAGCCAACTGGACCAAGCATTGTGCCTCCTGCCATGGCAAAGACGGCAAAGGCGAGACCAAGGCCGGGCGCATGGCGGGTGTCAAGGATCAGACCGACGCGAAGTACCAGACGGGCTTGACGGACGAGAAGATGTTTGCGGCGATCAAGGACGGGTTGAAGGAGGGCGACAAGGAGAAGATGAAACCGTTCAAGGACAAATTGAGTGACGACGAGATCGAGGCGTTGGTTGCTCAGGTGCGATCCTTCAAGAAGTAACAGCCCGCCGGTGTTTGTTCCCGGCATTCAGGTGCCGTTTTTGGTGCTTTAGTTTCCTGCCTCTGGTTCCCGCCTCCAATTCGGGCGGCTCTCCCACTCCTGTCACCGTCAGAGCAAAAAAAGGTGTAGCATTCGGCAACGGGGGGTTAGCCATCCTGCCCGGCGTTCTTCAAATTGCCGCCGGAAAACATGAGTGCAGCCGCGAACAAATCTCTCGCCGTGACAGGACTGACGATTGGTTTTTTCGGCATGGCGGTCGCGTTCTACTTGAATCTTTGGGGCCGCCCGGCGGCGCTTCCGTCGATACCGGCCACTCCGCCTGAATTCACCAATACCGCAACCGTTCGGATGTCTGCGGCCGACCTGTTTCGCACCGGCGGCGACACGTCGGGAATGGCCTGCTACTCGTGTCACGATGAGAAGAAGGCGGTCGTCGTTCACCTCGACACCAACGGAACAATCATCCTGCCCGAGGCTCATCGCGATCTGGTCCTGAAGCATGGACGCAACAACCGCAACGATCACTGTTTCAACTGCCATGACCCCAAGAACCTGGAACAGCTCCGGCCCCGCGAAGGCCAGGCCTTCAAGCTGACCGAGAGCACGCTGCTGTGCGCCAGTTGCCATGGGCCGACCTATCGGGACTGGGAAGTCGGCGTCCACGGGCGGACCAGCGGATTTTGGGATCGCAAGCGCGGCGGGATCGTGCGCCAGGACTGCACGTCCTGCCACGATCCCCACGCACCCGCGTTTCCTTCAATGAAACCCGGGCCCGGACCGAACCAGTTGCATGCCGACCTGCCGGCAATAGCACCCGCGGAAGAAAGGAACCATTGATATGTGCACTGCTTCCTGTTGCCAAAATGGTGGCAGCGCCGGTCGCCCGGCCAATGCCGGAATGGATCGTCGCAGCTTCCTGCGAAAGTCCACCGTGCTGGCTTCGGGCATCGCCGCGATTGCCGCCAGCCTCGCGCCACTGCGGGAACTGACCGACCTTGGCTCCGTGGAGGAATTCCTGCAAAAGCACTACAAGGAACTTACCCCCACCGAAATGGAGAAAGCGCTCGAACGCATCCGCAAGGAGGTGGAGCGACAATACGGCGTCCGCCCCCACTTGCGCGATCTCAAGCCGATGGATGGGGTGGAGTTCGTGTATTGCCTCAACCTTACGCGCTGCATCGGCTGCAGGAAGTGCGTCCACGCCTGCGTCGCCGAGAATAACCAGTCGCGCAATCCGGAGATTCAATACATCCGCGTGCTCAAGATGCCCAACGGCACGTTCGACATGGAGAAGGGCGATCACAAATACGCGCCCGAATCCGTGCCGGAAAAGGGTTTCTTCTACATGCCTGTCCAATGCCATCAGTGCAAGAACCCGCCCTGCGTGAAGGTTTGTCCCGTCGATGCGACCTGGCAGGAGGCCGACGGCATCACGGTTATCGATTACGACTGGTGCATCGGCTGCCGCTACTGCGAAGCTGCCTGCCCCTACTTTGCCCGCCGCTTCAACTTCGCCACCCCGTCGCTTCCGAAGGAGAAGCTCAACCCGGAGATGGCGTATCTCGGCAATCGCCCGCGGCACAAGGGCGTGATGGAGAAATGCCACTTTTGCATCCAACGGACGCGCGAAGGAAAGTACCCCGCCTGCCTCGAAGTGTGCCCGACCGGCGCGCGAAAGTTCGGCAACATCCTTGACCCGAACAGCGAGGTCTCCTACATCCTGAAAAACAAGCGCGTGTTCGTGCTGAAGGAGGAGGTGGGAACTCTGCCGCGGTTCTTCTACTACTTCGACGTATGAGACAGGCGGTTAAAAATTACGGTGTCTTTCTCTGGCGCTGCGCCCGTCTGGTTTTCGAGGGCGACTGGCGCTATTACCTGTGGGTGGGTCTGCTGTTTGCCGTGTGTCTGCTGGGCTTGAACGCCTACGCCAGGCAATTCGTGCATGGCCTTGTCGTGACCGACATGACCGACCAGGTGTCGTGGGGCGTTTATATCGCAAACTTCACTTTTCTCGTCGGGGTGGCCGCTGCCGCCGTCATGCTCGTCATCCCGGTTTATATCTACAAGAACGAGGAACTCCACGATCTGGTCATCTTCGGCGAACTGCTCGCCGTATCGGCGATTCTCATGTGCCTGGCGTTTGTGACCGTGGACCTCGGTCGCCCCGACCGCTTCTGGCACATGATTCCCGGCATCGGCAAATTGAACTTCCCTGGTTCGCTCCTCAGCTGGGATGTCATCGTGCTCAACGGTTACCTGGTACTGAACGTGTATCTTTGCGCCTATCTCCTCTACTGCCGTTATCGGAAGCAGGCGCCGTCCAAGTGGCTTTACCTGCCGGTCGTCTTCGTTGGGATTGTCTGGGCCATTTCCATCCACACCGTGACGGCCTTTCTCTATGTGGGCTTGGGCGGGCGGCCGTTTTGGAATTCATCAATTGTCGGCCCGCGGTTCATCGCCTCGGCCTTCACGGCCGGTCCCGCGCTGATCATCCTCGCCTTGCAGGTGGTCCGCCGCGTCACGGCCTCTGCGCATGCTGGTGAACGCGAGGGTGCCGCCGAATCGGGAGCAGCCACGAGCCGCGCGGCCACGCTCGAAGACTTGAATCTGCTGGGCCTTCACCTGCCCGAATTCGCCGCGGTTCCGTCGGAGCTTCGCCAAAGCTGCCTGGCCGGCGCGAAGGTCGTCGAAGTCGCGGCGGGCGAAGCGCTGTTGCGCCAGGGCACGAAAGAACAGGATGCCTACCTCGTTCTCGAAGGGCGGGTGGTCGTGAAGCGCGAGGAGGGTGGACGTTTCCGGATCATCCGCAGCGTAGGCCCGGGTGAACAGTTTGGTGAGATTTCGGCTCTGCAAGGAACGCCGCGCACGGCCACGGCCATCGCCGAAGAGACCACGCGGGTTTTGCGCCTCCCAGCCGACTCACTTCGGAAGTTGATGAAAAACCCGGCGATGAACCGCGTGATCCGCTCGCGGATGACGGAACGGCTCAAGATCACGGATCGCGGCCTGTTGACGCTGAGGGGCATCGTGCAGGTATCGATGCTGATCAACGTGTTCCTGCTCCTGAACGAACTCTTTAAGGAGTTTTATACGGACAACCTCCATGTGGCGGCGTCGAAGTACCTCTATTTCGGATTGCACGGACATCATGCCTTGGTCCCGTGGATTTGGACGGCCATAGGCTGCAACCTCGTCGCGATGGTTCTCCTGCTGTTGCCGGTGAGCCGCAGCCTCAAGTGGCTGGACGTCGCCTGCGTGCTGGCCATCGTGGGTATCTGGATCGAAAAGGGCATGGGATTGGTCGTGCCGGGATTCGTTCCCTCACCGTTGGGCGAGATTGTCGAATACACGCCGACGCTCAACGAAACATTGATCTGCCTGGGCATCTGGGCGTTTGGCTTCCTGTGCTACACCTTGTTCCTTCGCATGGCCGTGCCCATTCTGCAGGGAACCCTCTCGAAGGCAAACGAACCGCGGGCCAGGCAGGAAACCGAAGCCCGGACGGTTGCAGAACCAAACCCCGCTCCGCTCAAGTAACCATGGCGATACAACTCACAGCCGAAGACGCACGCCAGTCGATGCAGGCCCATGTCGCCCTCAAAGGCGCGGAGATCCACGCGAAATACGGCCCGCATATCGGCTGGAACGAATTGCTGGCCATTCTGGCCGATCGAAGCTGCGTCCGTTATCCCTGCGAAATTGTCTTCGATTCCGCGGGCTTGCAGCCGGGCGAATTCGCTCATCCCATGGCCAAAACTGAACGGCCCGAAGCGGGCTTCACCATTTTTGTGCATCCGCTTCTCCTGCTGCAACTGGATCGGGTACCGTCTCTTGTTCTTTACCAGCTTGTCCTGGTGAACTACGGCGACTTCGCCTCGGCAGACGACGCCGAGACGTTTGGCGCAAACGCACTGGGTGTCTCGAAGGACGACTATTACCGCGCGTTGTGCAAGATGGCGGATGAGATCGCGGGCGACCACGAAGCGTAAAAGCAGGCGTCAGGCCTTTAAGCCTTGCCTACGCAGCCGTTGGGGAAGGCCGACTGTTTCTTGACCAAAGCAACGAGACGAGACTAGACCAACTGACAGCTACATTTTGCCAATCGGCGCCGAGTCACGCGGCGCCATTTGCGCGATAGAACTGACTCATGAAACCGCCTGTTCAAATCACCTATCGGAACATGGAGCCATCGGAGGCCGTGACAACGCGGGTCGAAGCCGAGGCCGCCAAGTTCGCCCAATTTTTTGAACGCATCACGAGCTGTCGAGTGGTCATTGAGGCACCACACCGGCATCACCAACATGGCGAACTCTTCCGCGTTCGCGTCGAACTCGCCGTGCCTGGAACGGAACTCGTGGTCAACCATGAGCCGACGCCACACGCCACCTTGAGCCGCGAGGAATCACTGGCCCTGTCCAAAAAGATCGAAGTCCACCCCGAACACAAAGACATTTACGTCGCCGTCCGGGATGCCTTCAGTAGCGCTCGCCGCCAGCTGCAAGATTACGTGAAGCGACTGCGCGGCGAGGTGAAGGGACACGGGCAGGGACCGGCACTGCCGTGAGCCAGTCTGCCGTTATGGGGATGCCGGGTATGAACAAGGCCACAAGCCGCGCGAGCGAGGACTTAATGTCCCAAGAGCAACTTCTCCCGTTCCTGCTCAACCCTCACTCCTATCCACATCGGCCACGGACAGTGCGCCTGGTGCAGACCCACGCCTCGTTCGTCCTCATCGCGCCGCCGTTCGTTTACAAAGTGAAGAAGCCGGTGAACTTCGGCTTCCTCAATTTTTCCACACTGGAGAGGCGCCGGCACTTCTGCGAACGCGAGGTCGTGCTCAATCGCCGGCTCTCCCCCGGCATTTATCTCGGCGTTGTGCCCATCTCCAGGCGCAATGGACGGATCGAGTTCGGCGACGGTGATGAGGTGGTGGAATACGCGGTGAAGATGCGGAAGCTTTCCGAGCGCCATTTTCTCGACCAACTCGTCGAACGCGATGAAGTCGTCCCCGGTGATCTCAACCGGTTGGCCCAAGTGCTCAAGCAGTTCTACGAAACGCAACATCCCACGGAAGAAATCGAAGCATGGGGGCGCATCGACCGACTGCGCATCAGCACCGACGAAAACTACCGCCAGACCGGTGAGTTCATTGGCCACACGATCTCTCGCCCAGCGTTTGAGACCATTCGCTTCCATAACCGCCTGTTTTATGGGAGGCACCGCCGACTCTTCACCTCACGCATCAGGGAACGACGCATCCGCGATTGCCACGGGACCTGCGCCTGGAACATATTCACGTTACGCCCCGCGCCTTGCACATTTACGACTGCATCGAGTTCAACGATCGTTTCCGTTACGTGGACGTGGCCAACGACGCTGCGTTTCTGGCGATGGACCTGGACTACGAAGGCCGGCCGGATCTGGCGCGCTCGTTCGCAACGCAGATGGCGTCCGTGCTCAATGACGATGGCATGCCGCGCCTGATGGATTTCTACAAGTGCTACCGCGCCTTCGTGCGGGGCAAGGTCGAGAGCCTGCACAGCGTCGCCCATGCGGCGCCGGAGGCGGAACGTCAGGCCAGCGCGGAACGGGCGCGGCGTTACTTTCGCCTTGCCTTGCAGTATGCTGTCGCCGGCTCGCAGCCGATGGTGCTCGCCGTCATGGGCCGCATTGCCTCCGGCAAAAGCACTCTCGCGCAGGCGCTGGGAGAGGAACTCGGCTGGACGGTCTATTCCTCTGATTACCTCCGCAAGAAGATGGCGGGCTTTCCCCTTTACGAACGTAGCAGCGCCGGCGCGCGGAAGCGTCTCTACTCGGAGAAGATGACAGAGCGAACTTATGACCGATTGCTGGCCGCCGCCGCGGAGCAATTGAAAAGAGGGAACAGCGTTATCCTCGATGCCACGTTCGCGCGACGAAAACAACGCGAACTGCTCGTTGAACGTTGTGGGAAATGCGGCGTCACCTGGCGTATCCTCGAAGCCCAAGCCGGCAGCGCTGCGGTGAAGAAACGCCTCCGCACCCGTGAGGCCAGGCCCAACGAAGTTTCCGACGCGCGTCTCGAAGACTACGCCGCGCTTACACGCCTCTACGAGCCGCCCCGCGAACTGCCGGCGGCGCGCTGTGTGAAAGTCGGCACTACCCGACGACTCGACCAAACCGTAACCAAGTCGCTCCAGGGCCTGGCGCGTCTCCAAGTGGAGTCGCTATGCCCATCCCCTTGAGGGCGCTTTCGCCAGCAATAGCGCCAGGCCGCACCCATCGAATCATGCACCGTGGCGGCACGCGGTTCTCCACCACTCGTCTTTTGGCGCTGGCCAGCGGCTAGGTCTAAAGCGCCGCAACGGCTTTCACTCCGCCAGTGACTGCTTCCGCCTTCACCCTTCAAGCGCCGACTCGACCTGGAGGGCGAGGATCTGCTTGCGCGTGGCTTGCAATCGATGGATGGCGATTTGGGCCACGCGTTTCATCAGCTCGTATCCGAAATCGCGATTGCGCTCGGCCATGACGAGTAAATGTGCGCCACTAAGGGCGATGGCCTTCGTTGGCTCGATAGCCTTCGCTTGGAAGTGCCAGGTAAAAGGCGGAAACAGCCATGACCAACCGAGCACGTCGCCGCCAACGAGAGTTTGCACGAGCGTCGTGCCGTTGGCTGGTTGGTGCGCCTCCAGGGTAACTTTGCCGCTCTCAATGAGGTAGAATTGGTTCGCCGGTTCGCCTTCGCGAAACAACACCTCGCCGACTTTGAACTGAACGGCCTTGGCGCCGTCAGTCAGCAGGGCGAGATGCTCCGCCTTCATTCCGCGGAAAAATGCGTGATTGGTGATGGCTTCGCTCATGGTTTTCATACAGGGCTTTCTGGTTTCAGGGACTCGTTGTCGTTGCCAAAACTATCAGTCGCACGGCAAGACTGCCTCTCACGGCTTGTCGAGGGGTGGCTGTTTCTTGCGCAGCCCCCCGGCCAGTGACTCAAAAATGAGTGTCCCAATGCCAATTCCGGTGGAGCCGCTCCTCCGCGTCTGTGGTCAGGTCAAGACAGAGCGCGCCGAAGTCACCGTCTCACCAAGTTCATCATGAAGCGTCACACCCCATCCCCGAAGCGCTGCCGCATCGTCCTTACCGGCGGACCCGGCGGCGGCAAGACGACAGCCGCCGATTTGTTTCGGCGGGAGATTGGCGACCGAGTCGTTATTGTGCCGGAGGCCGCGACCATTCTTTTTCAGGGTGGCTTCCCGCGTTCGCGCGAACCCCGAGCGTCGCGAATCGCGCAGACGGCCATCTTCCATGTGCAGCGCCGCCTTGAAGACGTGCAGGCCGCGCTCTTTCCGAGCCGCACGCTTCTCTGCGACCGCGGCACGGTTGACGGCGCCGCGTATTGGCCGGGCCAAACAGACGAATACTTCAGAGCCGTCGGGACGACCTTGAACGTTGAGCTCGCCCGCTACGATGCAGTCATCTTCTTCGAGTCGGCGGCCCTCGGCGGAGTCTCCATCGAGGGCGGCAATCCCTTTCGCAACGAGTCCATCGAGGAAGCGGTAAAGCTCGACGCCAAGTTGAGATCCCTCTGGTCGCGGCATCCGCGATTCGTCCTCGTCCCACACAACCCGTCGTTCTTCAATAAGATCAGCTTCGGCCTCGCCGCGCTCAAAGAAATCGTCATGCAATTGAATGGCAAGCCCCGGAGGCGTGCACCCGCCAGAGTATTTGCGCGGCTTGATTGAAGACGACATGGCAGCGCGTGCTTCGACTTCTCCGCCGAATCACTGGCATCAACTCCAGGCCGAAGAAGTCGCACGCCTGCTTGGCGCGGACTTGAAGGCCGGCCTGTCGGCGAAGGATGTCTGCCGCCGCCAGAAGGAATACGGACCGAACCGCATCACCCCTCGGCGTGGCCCGCCGGCATCGCTCAAGTTTCTCCAGCAGCTCAATCAGCCGCTCGTTTACATCCTGCTTCTTGCGGTCGGCGTCACGGCGTTCCTGGGCGAATGGGTGGATTCGTCGGTCATCTTCGGCGTCGTCCTGTTCAATGCCGTTGTAGGCTTTCTCCAGGAAGCCAGGGCCGAGAAAGCCATTGAGGCACTGGCCAAAATGGTTGCCACCGAAACCACCGTGCGCCGCGACGGTCGCAAACTCCGCGTCCATTCCCAGGAACTCGTGCCGGGCGACGTGGTCCTGCTGCAATCCGGAGATCGCGTACCCGCCGACCTGCGGCTTTTTCATGTCCGCAATCTTCATGCGGATGAATCCGCATTGACCGGCGAATCACTCCCCGTAGTCAAACATCCCGACCCGCTGGCGCTGGACACTATTCTCGCCGACCGAAAAAATCTCGCCTACACGGGCACACTCATCACCAGCGGCCAGGCCGAGGGCGTCGTGTGGGCGATCGGCGACCAGACTGAGACCGGCCGCATCGCCCATCTCATTTCCAGCGCGGTCGAGTTGTCTACGCCGCTGACGAAGAAAATCGCGCAGTTCAGCAAGCTCGTATTGTGGGTCATCATTGGCCTGGCGGTGTGACGTTCGCCCTCGGCGTCGCGCGTGGCGAGAAACCGGCCGGGATGTTCATGGCTGCGGTAGCGCTGGCGGTCGGCGCGATTCCCGAGGGCCTGGCCGCCGCCGTTACTATCGTCCTCGCCATCGGTGTGTCCCGGATGGCAAAGCGGCAGGCCATCATCCGCAAGCTGCCTGCGGTCGAGACGCTGGGCAGCACTACCGTGATTTGCTCGGACAAAACCGGCACGCTCACCGAAAACCAGATGACGGTGCAGGAAATTTTCGCAGGCGGAAAACTCTATGAAGTGACCGGTTCCGGTTACGAACCCAAGGGCGACGTTCGCCTCGATGGCAACAGTGTGAGCGGGCCGAAGCATCGAGCACTCGCCGAGTGCCTGCGCGCCGGCGTGCTCTGCAACGAGTCACAACTCGTCCGCGAAGACGGCCGGCTCAAAGTGCAGGGCGACCCCACCGAAGCCGCCTTGCTCGTCGCCGCCGAAAAGGGCGGAGTGATTCACGCCGATACGCACCGCGCGGCGCCGCGCGTGGACATGATTCCGTTCGAATCCGAAAATATGTTCCGCGCCACGCTGCACGAGGGACACAAAGGCCGCGTCATCTACAAGGTCGGTGCGCTCGAACGCCTGCTCGAACGCTGCATCGACGCGCTCGGCGAAGGCGGCACGCAGGTCCCGCTCGACAAGGACGCCGTGCATCGCGCCGCCGAGACGATGGCCGCGCGCGGACTGCGCGTGCTGGCCCTGGCCCGGCGGCAAGTGGATGCACGCCACTCCAAGCTCGAGCACGCCCACGTCTCCGAAGGTCTTACCTTCCTCGGGCTGCAAGGGATGATGGACCCGCCGCGATCTGAGGCCATCGTGTCCGTGCGCGAGTGCCAGCAGGCCGGCATCGCCGTGAAGATGATTACCGGCGACCACCTCGTCACCGCGCGAGCCATCGCCAGCCAAATCGGGCTGAAGGGCAATGAGGAACACGGGAAGCTCGTCGCCCTCTCTGGTCGTGAACTGGAAAAAGTTTCCGACGAAGAACTTCCCGAACTTGCCGAACGGACCGCCGTCTTCGCCCGCGTCGCGCCGGAACAGAAGCTCCGCCTCGTGCGCGCCCTCCAGTCGCGCGGCCACGTCGTCGCGATGACCGGCGACGGCGTGAACGACGCGCCCGCGCTCAAGCAGGCGGACATCGGTGTGGCGATGGGCATTAGCGGCACGGACGTGGCGAAAGGCGCTGCGGCGATGATTCTCACTGACGACAATTTCGCCAGCATCAAGGCTGCCGTGGAGGAAGGCCGGGGCGTCTTTGACAATCTCACCAAGTTCATCGTTTGGATCATTCCGACCAACCTCGGCGAAGCACTGATGCTTTTGGGTGCCATCGTTCTCGGCCTGCCGCTGCCCCTGCTGCCGCTGCAACTGCTCTGGATTAATTTGACCGACACCCTGCTTGGACTGTCCCTGGCGTTCGAGCCGAAGGAACGCGATGTGATGAACCGCCCGCCGCGCCAGCCGAAGCAGCCGTTGCTCACCTTTCCGCTCATCATGCGCACCGGACTGGTGTCGCTTATCATGCTGGTCGCCGGCCTGGGTTTGTTTCTTTGGGAACTGCGTGTCGAGCAGGCCGGACTGGCGGCAGCACGTACCGTGGCTGCCAATACAATCGTTCTGGCGCAACTGATTTATCTTTTCAATTGCCGTTCCCTTACCCACTCAATCTTCGCCATCGGTCTGCTCACGAACCGCTGGACCATTATCGGCTCCCTGGCGATGCTGGGCGCGCAGATTCTCTTCACCTACTCGCCACTGATGAACAAGCTTTTCCACACCGCGCCGCTCGGGTTGGAGTCCGGGCTGCGCATCATCGTGGTAACCGCTCTGACTTTTGCCGCCGTTGAGTTGGAGAAATGGATTCGCTTCGGCGGCCGGCGGGGTGAGCATGCGATACCGGAATGACAAACTACTCAAAACCATAAAAGCGCTGGTTCTACCAACCTCCGCAGCGAACCCGTAAGAACTGTGGCGGGCTAGCCCAGCGCCAGTTTCGCGCAGGCGTCAAACACCGCCAAACGCGCCCGGTCATGGAAATCTTCTCGTCGCTGAAAGCGAGGACGGGTTCACGGAAGAGTGGTGCTCCTCGTATTCGAAAAAGTCAAAATCGGCGGCCTTGTCTGTTCCAGCCAAGTCCTGACACGCCATCCCGACAAATGCGCCCGTGAAATGGGCTTGCCCGGGTGCAATGCACTCGTCCGAGAGAATGCTGGCGTCGAATTGTTGCGGCAGCCAGCGCCAGTCGGTATCCACGCCTTCGACGCGATAGGCGAAACGCATTCGCTCGCACTTTACTTCAACGCACAAATGAACCGGCTTTCCAGCGGGAATTGGAATGGGGGGGGTGAAGGCGTCGGCTTGGGGCGAGTCGGGGGCGCAGGACATGACGCGCAGATGTTTGCCGACTGTCTCGTCGTGCGACAGGTAGAGGTAATGGAATTTCGTGCTGTTGTAGTAGCAGACCAGTCCGGCGAGGTGTTGAAAATGTGCCGGCTCGAACTCGATGACCGTAACCGCGCTGAAGCAGTGCGACTGCTGGCGACGCGCAACGAGTGATTGGCGAAACAGACTGCCAATGGTTTCGCGGCCGAAGAGTCGCAGGAATCCGGGACGCGCAATGAGGCTGAAAATTTCTTCGGGCCACGGCGTGCGCAGCCATTGGAAATCGATGGGCAGTTGCGGCGAGTTGAAATCTTCACGCACGAGCGCTGGCGGGCATTCGTGCGCCGGCACCCCTGGCGCTGGCGTCTCGATGGTAGGAATGCCTTCCCCATCGAGGGTGCGCAGCCAATCATCCCCGCCCCAAGTCATTTTCTGAATAGCGGTCTCGCGACCAAGCGTGCAACGACCGCGTTCGCGGAGCGGCCGGCCGATGAGATAAGCCATGTAGGTTTCACCGCTCTGCGTTTCAACCAAACTGGCGTGACCCGCGCGTTGTAGTTCCGCACCCGGCCGGTGCCGCGCGGTCATGATGTATGTGTCGGGATGCAGTTCGTACGGACCGGTGAGATGGCGCGAGCGCGCCATTGTGACGGCGTGATTCCAATTCGTTCCACCTTCAGCGGTGAGCAGGTAGTACCAACCGTTGCGCTTGTAGAGATGCGGCGCTTCGGTGAAGCCGAGCGGTGTGCCCTTGAAGATGTTCACGCGCTCCCCGATGAGCTTGCGTTCTTGCCCGGAGTATTCCTGCAAAACGATCCCCGCGAAGCGATTGTTTCCAGGCCGGTGGTCCCAAAGCATGTTCAGGAGATACTTGCGACCGTCGTCATCGTGGAACAGCGACGGATCGAAGCCGCTGCTGTTGAGATCAATGGGGTCGGACCAATCACCATCGATGCGCGGGCTGGTGACGAGGTAATTGTGAAAGTCCCGCATCGAAGAGCCGCTCGCCCCGGCAACGCTCGCGCGGCCAAAGCGCTTCACGTCGGTGTAGATAAGCCAGAACAGTCCGTCGGCGTAGCTGAGGCAGGGCGCCCAGATGCCACACGAATCAGGATCGCCCAGCATGTTGAGCTGGCTGGCGCGATTGAGCGGTCGCGTCAGCAGCCGCCAACGGACAAGATCGCGCGAGTGATGAACCTGCACGCCGGGGAACCACTCGAATGTTGAAGTGGCGATATAGTAGTCGTCGCCCACGCGCAGAACCGATGGGTCTGGATTGAAACCGCGAAGAATCGGATTGCGGATGGTCATGCGGGTTTCGTTCTAGCAACAGCACGTCGGGTGGCCAGCGCCTGTTCGATTTCGTCCACCCGCTTTTGGTTGAGGGGATAAATCATCAATGCGACAGCTTTCAGCAAGGCGAACAACGCCGGTCCAATCGAGAAGGCGAGCGCGATGCCGAGCAGCGCATGGGCGGTCTGCATCGCCTCGCCTTTGACGTAACCAAACTGGGCCAGGAACAGCGGAACGAGAAAGCCTCCGATCAGAATGCCTGCCTTAATGGAGAAAAGAGACGCCGAGTAAATGAGGCCAGTGGAGCGACGCCCATATTTGAATTCTCCATAGTCCGCCACATCGGCATAAAGCGCCCAGGTCAGCGCGGACGTTGGACCCGCGCAAAATTGGGCGAGCACGTTCAGAGCGATCATCAGACCGAACTGGCCTTTCGGAACGAAGAAGAACGAGAGAAAGCATAAACCGGTCACCGTGCTGAGCGCGGCGGCGTAGTATTTCTTGTCGATCTTTCGCGCGACGGGACCGAGGCACATGGTGCCCAACACCAATCCCAGCGCGCCGCTCGTCAGGAACAAGGTCGTGCGATCCAATCCCCACATGACCGGAGTGGAACTAAAGCCTTGCACATATTTGAAGAAGAAAATCGTGCTGCCCGAGCGCAGGGCCGAGAAGGCGTTGGAAAAAATCGACGTGATGAGCAGCACGACCCACGGCCCGTTCTTGAAGAGTTCGCGAAGTTCTTCGCGCACGTTGGTTTTCTGCTGAGGCGGCGGCTTCACCCGTTCCTTCGTCGTGGCGAATGTAATCAGGATCAGCACCACCGACACGACGGCGAAGATCGCCATCGTCAATTGAAAGCCGCGAATCTCGTTCGCGGCCCCGAGGTGTTTGACCAGCGGACGAACGAATAGCGAGATCAGGAACGCCGCACCGAACGCGCCGACGAACCGGCAGGTGGAGGCGACGGTGCGGGTGCGCGGCGACGGACTGATGACTCCCAACATGGCCGAGTAAGGCACGTTGATAACCGTGTAACTCAACAGCATGAGTGCGTAGGTGACGGCAGCGTAGATAATCTTGCCGTTCGGACCGAAGTCCGGACCGGCAAACATCAGGTAGCCGCAAATGCCGTAGGGAATGGCTCCGAACAGGAGATAAGGTCTGAACTTGCCCCAACGCGTGTTTGTCCGGTCAGCAATGAGCCCCATGATCACATCGTCGAACGCGCCGAAGGCCCGCACGACCGGGAGCAGCCACAGCAACGCGGTCGCCGGGATGCCCCAGACGTCGACGTAATAGTAGGTCAGGAAAATGTTGAAGGTCTGGAAAAAGAAACCCGACGCGGTGTCGCCCAGTGCATAGCCAACGTATTCACCCGGCTTGAGGCGTTCGCCGTCGGCGGGAGTGGTCTGCGCTGGTTGATTCGGCATTTGCTAGAGGCAACGTCGCGCTACTTGCCCGCGTTCACCTTCTTAGCCTCAGCAATCACCGCATCGAACGCCGGCTTCGGTTGACTATTACCATCGAACAAAAGCGGCTTGCCATTGGCGCGCCAGGAGTTCGCGTCGTTCGCACCCCAAAATGTGACCCACTTCACGGAATCGCGGTGCTTGAGGAACGCGCGGAAAATTCCGGCGTAAGCCTCGGCCAATTTATTGTCGGCGTCGCTGACGAGTCCACCTTGAGTGGTCGCGGCGTTGTTGGTGATGTCCGCTCCGAAACCGCGCTGGCCTCCCGCCGCGCTGTTCACGTCCAATTCCGTGATGTGAATGGGCAACCCGAGTGTGGCGATTTCGGTTAGTGATTGATCCATCATTTCAAAGGTGGCCGCAACATTGAGATGCGCTTGCGAACCGATGGCGTGGACGGGCACCTTCTGCGCCTGCAATGACTTGATGAGCGTGATGAGCTTTTTGCGTTTGGCTGGATTTTCCAAGCCATAGTCGTTGTAGCGAAGAATCGCATCGGGATCCGCCTCATGTGCGAACTGGAATGCCTTGGCGATGAAATCCGGCCCGATGATTTGCAACCAAAGGGAATTGCGCAGCACATTCGTGCCGCTACCGTCGGCGAGCGCTTCATTCACCACATCCCAGCTTTTGATCCTGCCCTTGTAACGACGGACGACCGTGTGAATGTGATTGCTCATTCGTTCAAGCAACTCATCTCGCGACGCGCGCGGGCCGTTGAATGCACCGAAGCCCCCCAATCCGCCGCGCCCCAATCGGCCCGGACCCGGCGCGTTCGTGTTCACTACAGCGGGCGCCTCATTGGTCGCCGACGCCGGCGGTGGATTTGTTCCGGCGAAAACCCAGTTCGGCGTTTGGCTGTGCCATACGAGCGTGTGCCCGACGACTGTCATCTTGTTGCTCAAACCAAAATTCACGAAGGCATCGGCGGCGTTAAAATCGTAGCCGTCCGCACCTCCACGCGGATGAATGAGCTGCCACTTGAGATCGTTCTCGGGCGAGATCTGGTTGAACTGTTCCTTGACCAGAGCAACGTCCTTCGCGCTCTGCTCGGCGCTGCGACGGAATCCTGCTCCGCCCGTGACCATGTTGCGGTTGACCGCAGTGCCGACGAGGAAATGATCTTTGAAAGTTTCCTTTAGTGAGGCGGGTTGGTCGGCGGCCACGCTCGCCGCGGCGGCCAGCAATGCGGCTGAGAGCAAACTGTGTGCGAGGGCTTTCATGATGTTCCTACTCCGGCACAAGCTTGAAAACTTTCCCGCGCGAGCCGACCGCGGAGTTGATTCCGTTGGCCAGCACGTAGAGTTCTCCGTCCGCATCTTCGCCCAGCGCCCAGATGAAGGACTTGATTCGTCCGTTGGGAAAATCTTTCAACGCGAGCGGTTGGACAGTCCAGCGCAAGCCGGTCCCGACCGACGGAATGGTCGCCACCAACAGGGTGCCGTCGGGAATGGCCATGCTGCGCGACCAATCGGCGAAAATGTATTTCCCGGCGAGCGCCGGGAACGCCTTGCCCCGATAGACGTAACCGCCGGTCACGGTGACGCCATAAGACTCGGGATCGGTGCCGCGCCCGCGCAATGTTTTGTAAACGAAGACGGGATCGACGAACGGCTTGCCGTCCGCCCCGACGGTCACAGCGTTAGTCGGGGCCTGGAGCGGACTTTTGGGATCGAACCCGTCAAATCCTTCGCGCAGGCGCCAGCCGTAATTGCCGCCGTTGACGACGACGTTAATTTCCTCCCAACGATCCTGGCCGACGTCGACAACAATCAAATCGTGTTTGCCGCCGCGATCGAACGAGATACCCCACGGATTGCGAAACCCATAGGCGTAAATTTCGGGAAAACCTTTTTTGCCGTCGGCGTAGGGATTGTCCTTCGGAATGCCGTAGGGCGTCCCGTGATCGACGTCGAGCCGCAGAACCTTGCCGAGCAGCGTGTCGAGTTTCTGGCCGTTGCCCTCCGGCGGATGCCCGCGTCCACGCGCCACGTCACCAACGTCATTGAAAGCACCCCCATCGCCCACGGTGCCATACAGGAAACCATCCGGCCCGAACGCGAGACGGCCGCTGTTGTGATTCCAGTCCGGTTCGTCGATTTCCAGAACGACGCGTTCGGAGGTTGGATCGGCGGCGGAGAAATCAGCGGCGGCTTTGAATTCGCTCAATCGTTCCGTGTGGTCCCACTTTTCTGGCGCACTGGTTCGACGGGGCGCGCTATAGACTGCGTAGAACTTGTGGTTGGACTTGAACTGCGGGTGCAAGGCCAGTCCAAGCAGTCCGCGCTCCTCCATCCCTTTGCCAAGCGTGATGATTTGCTGTCGCAGATCCAGGAACGGCTGTTCGGATTTTTTCCCATCGCGGTCAAGCAGTTGAACGGTCCCCCCTTGCTCCGCGATGAGCAACCGACCTGTGCCGTCCGGAATGGTAACCAGTGCCATCGGCGCGCCCAGTCCTTCGGCGATCAATTTCAGGCCGATGTTCGAACCGAAGTTTGTTTCGGCCGCCGCGACAGGAAGCGAGGGCGCAAGGAGGGCGGCCAGCAGGCCGACGGTGAGCCAGCGCCGTGGTGAGTGATAATTTGAATTGTGAGTTTTCATTGGCAGCACGTCATTTGTGAGGCGTGGATTATCGGGCTCAGTTGGTAATCAAGGAGACAACTTGACCTTAACGTTCTTCAACGGCGTCCCGGCCTTGTCCATCAGGCGCATCGCACCCTGCCAACTATTCTGTTCGTTGGTGATCTTGAACACGATGACATTAACGCCTTTCCTCAAAGTGATCCTTCCCTTGTCTGCATCGAGCATAAGCGGGCGCGCCTCAGTGAATGCGTAGATGTCCACGCCATTGAAGTAGATGCGTCCCTGGTCATTGCTGCCCACTGCCAAGGTGACCTCCGGAACATCCTGGTCACACTCGATGTAGGTGACCATGTATCCGGCGACGTGGTCATTGCTGGACTTCAAAGTTTCGTTGAAGTCGAAGTAATTGGTGGAGGCGGTGACGTTTCGCCAGCTCAACTCTTTGCCACCGATTCTGACCTTGTCTCCGGCCTTGGGACGAAGCGCAGATTCATTCCTAATTTGGTCCTTGAGCAACGACTCGGCGCAAGTTTCCCCGTCGGGCAGCGGGATGGGCGCAAGCATGACCCAGTCGCGAATGTATCCCTCCGGGTCGAGGCTCAAGGCGTCAGCCGCGCCGGCCTTCGAGAGCAACAGTGCCCACAAGGCAGCCGAACCGATGGTGGAGAACAGTTTCTTCATGATCACTCGAACGGGTTGGGTTTCTTCACCGGCACCGTGATGCCGTCTTTCGGCGGCGTCTTCAACGTGTCGAGGAAGGCGAGGATGTCGGCGAGTTCCTGTTCCTTGAGCAGGACACCGAGGGGCGGCATCGGCGAGATGGTCAGGTTCTCGAATCCCTTCGCCAGCTTGGCGTTCGGGTCCATGAGGCTCTCGGTGATGTAAGCCTTGTCCGCGCGAACAGCGATCCCGTCGAGAATGGGGCCAACGTCGCCGCCTTTGCCGTTGACGGTGTGGCAGGCGGCGCATTGTGTCGTGGGGTTGTTGTAGAACAACTCTTCACCGCGTTTCGGGTCGCCCGCCGTGACTTTCACTTCGTTCTCGCCGACGCCCGAAACTTTGTGGATGCGGCCGAGCAGAGTCAGGGCGTCATTCAGGTACGCGTCGTTTTGGTTGACGGGAACGCGGGAGAGTTGGGCGACGACGGTTTTGATTTCGGGAATGGTCGGGAACTCCGCGAGCTTCACGAACGCGGCTTCGCGCGTGATCAAATCGGGGTCTTGAACCACGGCGCTGCTGAAGAAGAGCTTGCTCCCCGCCTCGTTCCCGGGGAGGGCGCGAACGGCGTTGCGCCGCACTGCCGAATCCTTGTCGAGCAAGGCCGCCTGATGCGTATCCTTGTCGAGCGCGCCGATGCCCTCCAGGGACCAGAGCGCGTGAATGGCTCCGGTTCCGCCAATACCGGAACGCACACGCTTCTTCAACGCAGGCGCGGCATCGGTCATCTTGTTGTCCACAATCAGGCGCTGCGCCGTGAGGCTCCAGAACATGTTGCCGCTGTCGAGCGCGGCAACGAGCCCGGAGGAGCTCGCTTTGGCCAGTGATTTGATCGAACTCTTTGGCGCGTCCTTCCACACGACGCGGTAGATCCGCCCGTGAGTCTGGTCACGCAAGTTGTTCGAGGTCATGTAGGCGCCACCGCGTCCGGTCGTGGCCTGGACCCCCGCGGACTGCGTGCTCGGGGTCGGGTTATGCTGGATGACGAAACTGTAGAAATCGATTACCCACACCGCGCCGTCTGGGCCAACATCGGCAAAGATGGGCGACATCCATTCGTCAGTGCTGGCGAGGAGGTTGCCGCCATCGAGCGCCTGGTAGCCACCGCCATCCCGCTGAATGTCCATGATGCCGATGAGCTTCGCGGTCGGCTCGGTAACGAGCGCCTTGCCTTGCAGGCGTTGAGGCAACGCGTCGCTCACCATAAAAGCGTGGCCCGCGCCAGCCGTGTAGCCTCCGAAGTTGTCCACCATGCGAACATTCGGCGTGTTGGGATGCATCCGCATTCCTGGGGCCATCGACTTGGCGGAAGCAAGGCGGCGAACATTGGCAGTGGCCGCAGGAGCCTCGGGCGTATTGGTGTCGCCGAGTCGATAGCCGGGGCGGAATCCACCACCTCCCCCTCCTCCCCCACCACGCCGCCCTAACCCGGCCTGCGTCGGGTTCAAAATGGTTGCAGGGAGATAGCCATAGAAAGTTGGGTTGCCATTCGCCGTCGAGCCGAAGACATCGCCGAACGCATTCTGTCCGAAGCCCCAGGTGTTGTTGTTGAACTGATAGAGGAACTCCAACGCCGAGCCATCGGCCTTGAACCGAAAAACGCCTTGTCCGAACTGAAGTTCTTTGCCACCGACGTTGCCGCGGAAGTTCGAGTAACCCACCACCCCGTACAGCCAGTTGTCAAAGCCGCGGCCAAGATTGCTCTGCATCGCGTGCGTGTCGCCAGTGCCCCAGCCCGGCAGAATGGCCTGGCGGACATCGGCCTTGTCATCGCCGTCCGTGTCTTTGAGGAAAAGCATGTGGCGCGCTTCCGACACCATGACACCGCCGTTCACGAAGGTGAGTGAGGTGGCCAGGTTCAATTTGTCGGCGAAGACGGTGAACTTGTCGGCCTTACCGTCACCGTCGGTGTCCTCGCAAATTTTGATGTCGGCCTTGCCCGGCTCGCCTTCGTTCACGAGACCATGGGGATAATCGCGCGCTTCGACAATCCACGCGCGACCACGCTCATCCCAGGCCAGGTAGATCGGCTTCACGACGTCCGGCTCGGAAGCGAAGAGTTGCAGATCGAAATCCGCCGGCACCTGCGTGTAGCGCATGCTGTCTTTCGGGGTGAGAGGAGACTGGAACTTAACTGGTTCCGGGCGGCGCTCGTAGTTCGGCACTTCGCCGTCCAGTCGCTTCAACGCGGGGCGCGAGGCGAGCGACGCTTCCCAGTCTGACTTGGCTTTCTTGCTGATTGCCCCGAGGACAGCCTCGCGCAGAACCGAATCCGCCGGGCGCTTGCCATCGGTGTATTTGATCAGCGCGCTGCCCGCACTCTTGAAGCCATCGAGCATTTTCTGCTGGGCCGCGCCAACCTCGGCGTCAGGCATCATCACCACCGCATCGAAGTGTCTCAGATAAGTCTCGGTGAGATCAGTGCCATCGGCGCGATGATCGAAATAGATCGCCTCGGGCGCGAGCGTCTGGCCCGGCAAATAAATATAGTTGGTGCGCGGGCCCCCAAAGCCGCCGCCACGCCCCCCACCGCCGACGCTGACGGGGCCGAGATACAGCACATGCAGCGGCCTATCCGGCACGTCCGCTGCGAGCGTGTTGAGGACGATCAACCCTCCGGTCAGAAGAGTCAGAATATTCTTGGTGTTGTTCATCTACGGAATCAGTAGCTGTTATTTCGCGCCGTGAGCGGAGTTGCTATTTCTCCGTGGGCTTAAAAATCAGTTGCGAAAACTGATAGAGCGCCTTCTTCCAATGCTGGAAGTCGTGCGCGTGTTCGTCCACGTGCCAGATGTGCGGCACGTTCTTCTCTTTCAAGTAAGCGTGAACGTTCTGGCTGATGCGGATGAGCCCATCTTTGTTGCCGCAGGAGAGATAAAGGAGCTTCAACTGCTTCGTCGCCTTTTCGGGATCGGGCACAAGTTCCGCCGCCGGCTTCGTGTTCGGTGCAGAGGAGAAACCTCCGACCCACGCGAAGGAGTCGAGGTTGGCCAGGCCGAAGTTCAACGATTGCCCGCCGCCCATGGAAAGGCCTGCGAGCGCCCGACTCTCCCGATCCGCCTTCACGGAATACTTCGACTCAATGAACGGGATTAAACTGCCGAGCAAATCCTGGTCAAACTTGCCGAACGCGGGAGCTGTCGCCATCGCATTGGGGCCGGGCCGGTCGTCCGCTTGCGCGCGGCCGTTGGGCATCACGACGATCATCGGCCGGGCTTTCTTGTCCGCGATCAGATTATCGAGAATGACCTCGGGGTGCCCCCCGCGCCGCCATTCCTCCTCGTCGCCACCAATGCCGTGCAGCAGGTAGAGCACGGGATACTTCTGGTCGGCGGAATAGGCGGGCGGAGTATAGACCAGCGCCTTGCGCTTGTTGCCTACGGATTTCGAGTCGTACTCCACCATCTCCAACTTGCCGTGCGCGATGCCTTCGCGCGCTTTGTCGAAGCCCTCTGCCGGAGTCGGGAAAGCCGGCTGGTCGTCCGGTTTCAACTCGATAGGCCCACCGAATCCACGACCACCAGCCCGTGGGCCTTGCCCACGCTCGCCGGGCGCGGCAGGACTTTGCGTGGCACCGGCGCGTTGCGCGGTGGCCTCCGAAGAGCCGAAATCACCGACCTTGCGCGTGAACTTGATCTCATCGGCAGTGATTTTGCCGGTAAAGGTGATGTTAATCTCGTTGTCTTGAAGTTTCAGCGGCTCGACAAACGTCACCGTGTCGCCATCGACTTTACCTTCTTTCAACTCGGCTTCGCGCTTTTCGCCGTCACGTTCCACGTTGGCTTTGCCAGTGACCATCGTGCCGTCCTGCTTAAGCGTGAAGGTGTATTTCTGCAACCCGCGTTGCGTGTTGAACCCGGCTTTCCACGTGCCGGTGACATCCGCCGCCAGTGCGGACAGCAAACAGGCTGAGAGCATCAGAAGTGTAAGGTGCGTTTTCATGAGTCTGTGATAATTGAGCGCCTGAGCAGGATGAAAGTTACCATCAATCCTTGAACAGCAGTGGCGCAAGCTCGTGCAGGCTGCGCCGCCAACTCAACCACTCGTGAGCTGTGTTTGGTGATTCGTAAAACACGGCGTTCACGCCGGCCTCTTTCAGAGCGGCGGTGGCCGCTTTCGGATCGCCGCCGCGCGTGTTCGGTCCCAGCTCACGGCTCCCGTAGCTGATGAACACGAGCTTCACCTGTTCCTTGAACTTGGCCATGTCCGTGATGTTCGTCACCGCGATGCTGCCGCCGCTGAATACACCAATGTGCGAGAACTTGTCGAGATGCGCCGGCGCAATGCTTCGCGTTTGCATGCCGCCCATCGAGAGGCCGGCCATGGCGCGATGCGGTTGATCCGCAATGGTGCGGAAATTCGCGTCAACGTAAGGAATCAGGTCTTCGATAACTACTTTCTCAAAGGCGCTGAAGTTGAACGCGCCTCGTCCCGGGCCACCGCCGGCCGGAGCCGCGTTCGTTGGCCGCGGACCACCGACCCCGCCGTTCTCCATCACGATGATGAACGGCTTGCTTTTGCCCTCGGCGAGCAGGTTATCCATGATGAAACCGGTGCAGCCCTGGCGGCCCCAACCCGTTTCATCCTCGCCCCCGCCATGCTGCAAATAGAGCACCGGGTAGCGCTTGGTCGTGTCTTTGTCGTAATCGGGCGGCGTGTAAACATAGATATGCCGCGTCTTGTCGGCAGACTTCGAGAAGTAATTCAACTCGCGCAGTTGCCCGTGCGGCACGTTCTTGAGCGCATAGAAATCGCGATCCTTCGCCGGAATCTCGACCGCGCTGCCCCAGCGACTGGAGCCGTAGTAGTAGTGACTGTTCGGATCAGGCACCTCAGCGCCATCGATCTTGATGGCGTAGTAATGAAAACCTTCGTCCAACGGGCGTGTGTGGCCGTACCACGCGCCGTCTTCCCCCTTGGAGAACTCGCTGCTGTCTCTAAAAGTGCAGCCCACGCTCTTGGCTTCCGGCGCGACGATTCGGAACTTCACGCGGCCTTCCGAGTTGTATTGGGGATACTGTTTGCCCGCCTGATTCGATGGGCAAGGCTTCCAGTCATTGGCTGGCGGGTTGGTTTGTGCCACACAGAGTTGGCCGCCCAGAATCGAAGCGAGCGCAAGGAGTGAGAGTTTTGTTTTCATGATGTAATTATGAGTTTTAGTTCCGCGTTTGAATGAGCGGATCAGGTTGTGGTCTGCCGGTCGAATAGAGGGCGCGGATTTCTTCCGGAGCAAGCGCGCGGCCGAACAAACAGAACTCATCCATCGCGCCGCCGAAATTTCGAATCATGAAGGGGTCGTTCTTCGGAAATCCCTTGGCGTTCCAATTGCCCAACTCAGCCGCGCCCACACGGAACGGCGCTTTGATGGTTAATGCATGCTCGCTCGCCGGAACACCATTGAGATAATGGACAACCTGCTTGCCGCCTCCGTCGATCACGACGGCCAGGTGCACCCAGAGGCCGAATTGATTGAGGGTCAGCGCCGGCGGACTGATGCAGATCTGGTGATCGCGCGGTTCGGACCCGATCGCTGTTAAAGCAAGCACACCGTCTTGGCGAACCGACCAATGAACTGTCCCCGCTTCGAAGCCGTCGCTCATGAAGAGCGAATTGATTTGGCGATCCAGGCCCTGCACGCACACCCACGCGGCGAGCGTCAGGGAATCATACTCACCAGGAACGTCGAGCCGCACGCGATCATTTACGCTGCGAAATTCCAGCGCGTGCTTATCGAGCCAGCGGCCCTCAGTCCACTGGCAGCCAACAATGGTGCCATCCGGCGCGGCGTTCTTCCGATTGCTCGCGTTGCGCAGCCGCCATTCCGAGGTGTCCGTTTGTTCAAAGTCGAAGTGCACGAGCAGCGACGGGTCTTCATCCAGCCGGCTGCTTGCCGCACGCGATTGCTCGTGTCGCAGCACGTCCGCAGCCGATGACTTAAGCTGCAACTCGAACAGCGACGCAAACGCTTTGGGATCGGCCGTCATGAGTTTCAGCGGACGCGAGTTATCGGCCACGGCTCCGGCGCCTTCTTTGAGATTCTGCCTCGCTGCGCCCGCCGCCGGGTGAAATTCCACACTGCCTTTGAACACGTGCAGTTCCGTTCGTGGTTCCTTCACATCAAGGCCAAATGCCGTGCCAAGGTCTGTCACGTTCATCTGCGGACTCCTGACACAAAACCCCCGCGCTTGCGGCGGAATTTCCGCGATGAGCTTGCCGTTGCGAACCGAAGTTTCCGTTGGAGAAACGATTTGAAACTCAGCCGGCCCTTCAATCACAACGCGCGCTCCGCTGTAGAAAACGATTTGGGCCAAACCTGACCTGAGCCGCAGCCAGCCGGGTTCCAGGGGCGCACCCAATCGCGGGGCTTCTCCGGCTGCGCCCCACTGCGCATCCACGACGCGATTCAGCATGGCGACGGCCCTGCTCGTTGTGCCCCGGCGTTCGCTGCGATGTGCCAACCGGAGCGCCCACCACCCCGTCGCGAGCAATGCAACGCAGGCAGCCAACGCGAGAACCCAGTTGGTCTTTTGAGCTCGCGCGCGTTGCCGGGATTGAAGTGGAAGAATGTTTTCCGCCGCCGCGATCCTCTTTTCGCTCGCCTCGGCAAAAAGATCGGGCTCCGATGCCAGGCGCGACTGCAGTTCGAGCCGCAAGACGTATTCATCGCGAGCGGCCGCGTCGTTGCGCAGCAATTCATTCAAGGCCCGGACTTGCCCGTCAGAGGCTGACCCGTGACACACCGCGGCGACCGCGTCATCGAATTCGAGCGAAGGGAATACGATCTTCACGACGCAGCTCCTTTCGCTGCGTTCTCAATGCAGGTTTGGAGCGCCTGCCGAATTCTCTGAAGCGTCTTGTAAGCAGCCGCGACCGTCCGTCCGGAATCGTCTGCGAGCTTCTCAACGCTTTCCCGTCGATAGTAGTAGCCCTCGATCAGGGACCGTTGCTCGGCTGGCAATTTATTGAGGCAGCCTTCGAGGTGCCTCAGGCGCGTTTCAATTTCCGGCAGCAACTCCTCACGTCGCTGCGCCAGTTCGTCGACGAGTCCGCCTTCGAGCAGGACCTGCCATCGCTGGCGCCGCTCGATCCATTGCTTGGTCTTGTTCAACGCGAACCGGCAGGCCCACGGCGTAAACGGTTGGTTGGGATCGTAAGCATCAAATTTTTCCCAAAGCATGAGCGCCGTTTGCTGCACGATGTCCTCCGCGTCGGCGACATTGGGCACCAGCGCGGCGACATAACGAAAGATTTCCCGCTCGCTGCGCAGAAACAGCGAAAGAAACCGCTGCTGCGCAGCAGCTTGATCGCCTGAGGGGCCTTTCGAATCGTGTGACACGTGTGTGGCTGTACATTACTTCCAAGAAACGACGGGTTTTGGACAACCAATTTCAGAAATTCTCAACATTCATATTGGCGGGCACCGAAGATACGCAATGGATTTCCAACGGGATGGTGCTGTCGCGAAGCCTGAACTTGAACGCCGCCAAAAATCACCGTAAGTAACTAAGGGTATGCTCTTTGCGATGTTTTAAGCGAAGGCTTGAGCCGCGTGACGCAGTTCTTCGATGAACACCGCAAGCGGTTTCTCGGTGGCGCGACTAGCCCGATGGCCGGCGGCGATGCACACGGGCTTCGGTGCGGCGGGCAGCGCCTTCAAGCGGACGCCCGCTGGGACGAGACGGGCTGTGCTGGTGGTGACGACGGCGACACCCAGGCCGGATTCCACCGCCGCGAGCAGGCTGTCCACGCCGTCGTATTCGCCGGCGATGGCGGGTCGTTGTTGATGTTCACGTAGCCAGCCGGTGATGGCGTCCCAGTACTCCGGGTAATCGCGCTGGCAGAAGACGAGCACCGGTTCGCGTGCGACTTCGGCGGCGGTGACATGCCTGCGCCGCGCGAGCGGATGCTGGCGGTTCACGGCCAGTTGCCAGGAGACCTGCACAAGCGGCGTCCATTTCAATCCGTGAGCGTCGCGCCTTTGCCCGACGCTCAATGCGACGTCGAGCGTGTCGCCTTCGAGGCCGGCGAGCATTTCCTTGGTGGAAAGGTCGAATAACTCGACGCGAGCGGCGGGATGTTTCTGCGCGAAGTTTTCCACCGCGCCGGAGAGCAGCCCGCTGGCGAGCGAGGGCGCGTAGCCGACGCGCAAGCGCACGCTTTGTCCGGCGACGCGCACGCGTTCGAGCATCGCCTCGGCGCGTTGGAGAAGTTCGCGGGCCTCGCGCAGCAGGGCCTCGCCGGCGGGGGTCAGCCGGATGGAGTGGGCCTGACGCTCGAAAAGACACTGGCCGATTTCGTCTTCCAGCGCCTTGATTTGTCGGCTCAACGCAGGCTGCGTCAGGAAAATTTTCTGGGCCGCACGGCTGATGTTGCCCTCCTCGGCCACGGCCACGAAGTAACGCAGTTGACGCAGTTCCATTCCGGGAGCATAAGCAAAAAGCAGTCTCAGGCCAAGAACTCGGCATTGGCCACTTTCGGGCGCAGCGGCCATGATGGTCGCATGAAAACAACGGAGACGACTTTGACGATCCGGCGGGCGAACGAACGCGGCCATGGCGACCACGGCTGGCTGAATTCGCATCACACCTTTTCCTTTGCCGACTACTACGACCCGGCGCACATGGGCTTTCGCTCGCTGCGCGTCATTAACGACGATCGCGTCGCGCCCGGCCAGGGCTTCGGGACGCATCCGCATCGCGACATGGAGATTTTCAGCTACGTGCTCGAAGGCGCGTTGCAGCACAAGGACAGCCTGGGTAACGGCAGCGTGCTCAAGCCGGGGCAGATTCAACTCATGAGCGCGGGGCGAGGGGTGACCCACAGCGAGTTCAATCCCAGCCCCACCGAAAGGCTGCACTTTCTGCAAATCTGGATTCAGCCCCGCGAGCGCGGCCTTGCGCCGAGCTACACCGAGTGGCGTCCCAAAGCGTCGCAGGCGGACGCGGCGAAAGTGCTCGTCATCTCACCGGACGGGCGCGAGGACTCGGCGACGATTCGCCAGGACGCGGAGATTTATCGCATTCGGCTTCAGCCTGGACAGACCGTGACGCACCAACTGAAATCGGGCCGTGGCGCTTGGCTGCAAATCGCCGAGGGCGCGCTGACGCTCAACGACGTGGCCCTCACGACCGGCGACGGCGCGAGCACGAAAGAACCCGGCACGCTCACGCTTGTCGCGACCGGGCCGACGGAAGCATTGCTATTCGACCTCGGGTGAACCAGAACCCAAACCACAAACCACGTAACCAAATAAAAACATGAACCAATACAACAAACTCTACACGCCGGCCGATTCCGCCGTCGTGTTCATTGACCAGCAGCCGCAGATGACCTTCGGCGTCGCGAGCGCCGACCGCGCCACGCTCATCAACAACACCACGCTTCTTGCGCGCGTCGCGAAGGAATTCAATGTGCCGGCCGTGCTCACGGCCGTCGAGACGGAGGGTTTCAGCGGCTACATCTGGCCGCAGTTGCTCGACGTGTTTCCCGGACAGCAAGTCATCGAACGCACGTCCATGAATTCGTGGGACGACGCAGGCTTCCGCAAGGCCATCGAGGCCACGGGCCGAAAGAACATCCTCATGACCGGACTGTGGACGGAAGTCTGCATCACCTGGCCGACGATTGAAATGCTGGGTGCCGGCTACAACATCTATGTGGTCGAGGATTGCTGCGCGGCGACTTCACCTGCGGCGCAAGAGGCGGCGCTGTCGCGTATGGTGCAGGCAGGAGCGACGCGCCTGACTACCATCGCGGCCCTGCTCGAATGGCAGCGCGACTGGAAAGACCACACCCACTATGACGCGCTCATGGGCATCCTGAAGAAACAGGGCGGCGCTTACGGGGTGGGCGTCGAGTACGCCTACACGATGGTCCACAAGGCCGCACAGTCGGCGCAGAAGCCGCAGGTCGTCACAAAGTCGGCGGGTCGTTGATTCGTCATCAGGAAGGCGGGGGCGATTCATAGTCGCCCCGCCTCCGTGTTCATGGAAAGATTCGCCACCATTTTCGTTTTGGCGATGTGCCTTCGGGCAGGGGGCGCGGAACGCCCGGCATTTCAATTGCTGCGCTACAACGAGGACTGGTCGTTCCTGCACGACCGGACGCAACGTGCGGATTTTTTTGACCCCGCGAAGTACGTCCCGCTCGACACCAACGGAAACTGGTATCTTTCGTTTGGCGCTGAAGCGCGGCTCAAATACGAACTCTACTCCGAGCCGGTCTTCAACCAGAAACCGGCGGACGATAGCGGCTTTCTGCTCCAGCGTTACCTGATGCACGCGGACGTTCACGCCACGCCATACCTTCGTGTGTTTGGCCAGTTGCAAAGTTCACTTGAAGACTTCCGCACCGGCGGGCCACGCCCCACCGACCGCGACGACCTGGACTTGCATCAAGCCTTTCTCGATGTGCGAGCGCCGTTGAACAACGACGATTCGCTCACGCTCCGCGCGGGCCGGCAGGAGATGGCCTACGGCTCGCAGCGCCTCATCAGCGTGCGCGAGTCGCCGAACAACCGCCTGGCGTTTGATGCAGTGCGAGTGCTGACCCACGTCGGGGAATGGCAGGCCGACGCGTGGCTTGCCCAGCCGGTGGAAATTGACCCGGGCATTTTCGACGACCAACGGATTCGCGAGACGGCGTTTTGGGGCGGCTACGTTACCGGGCCGGTTGAATTCATTCCCGGCCTGCGTACGGATTTTTATTACCTCGGCCTCTCACGGGAGAACGCGACGTTCGCCCGCGGCACGGCCGATGAAGTGCGGCACTCGCTGGGCACTCGCTTGTTCGGCAAACAGGGCGCGCTCGACTGGAATTTTGAATTCGTCGGCCAGTTTGGCTCGTTCGGCAAGGACGGCATTCTTGCGTGGACCACCGCTTCCGACACCGGCTGGACGTTCACCGATGCTCCGGCCAGACCGCGGCTGTTTCTGCGCGCCGACATTGCGAGCGGCGATCATGGCGGTTCGAATCTCGGCACGTTCAATCCGCTCTTTCCGCGCGGCTCTTATTTCAATGAAGCCGCCCTCATCGGTCCGCAAAACCTCATGGATTTGCAGCCGGGCGTGGAGCTCGCGCTCACGAAATTCCTGAAGCTCACCACAGGCTGCGACTTCGTTTGGCGCGAAAGTCCGGACGACGGCGTGTATGGCGTGGCGCTGAACCTGCAAGTGCCGGCAGGCGCGAGCCGGGCGCGTTACGTCGGCACATTTCCAAGCGCGTCGCTTGCGTGGCAGGTGGGCCGGCACTCGAACCTGACCCTTAACTACGTCGCGTATGTGTTCGGGGATTTTGTGGCGCAATCCTTGCCCGCTCAAAAAAATGGCAGCTACGTTTCCGCTGTCGCTACCTTTCGCTTTTGATATGCCGATCCACATTGCCATCACCCGTCGCGCGCTGCCCGGCCGCGAAGCCGAATTTCAGCAGGCGCTCCGCGAATTCTTCCAAACGTCATTCGGGCACGGCGGCGTGCTGGGCGCGACGATGATTGTCCCGCCGCCGGGTTCGGACTCGCGCGAATTCGGCATCCTGCGCACGTTCGCCGATGAGCCGGAGCGCGACGACTTCTATGCGTCGCCCATTTTCAAGGCGTGGGAGAAAAAGTGCGAGCCGCTGGTTGAGAGCGGCTCGTGGACGCAGCGCGAACTGCACGGACTCGAGGCGTGGTTTCGTTCGCCCGGAGGCCCGCCACCCCGCTGGAAGATGGCGCTGGCCACGTTGCTGGGCGTTTTCCCCACGAGCCTGCTGCTGGCCGTGACGGTGGGCGCCCTTGTTCATGACTGGCCGCTGCCCGCGCGTTCGTTCCTGGTCGCCGCCTGCATGGTCGCGCTGCTGACGTGGGTGGTCATGCCGCTCGTCACGCGCCTGCTTCATTCCTGGCTGCACAAAAACCAAAACTGACACCTCGCCATGAAACCAAACTCGGCCCCCGACCTCATCCTGCACAACGGACGCATCACCACGCTCGACCCGAAATATCCCGAGGCGTCGAACCTCGCCATCCAGGAAGGCCGCATCGTCGGCGTGGACAACGCGGAGAGCTACGAGCGCAGGCCGGAAACGAAGGTGATTGACCTAAAAAAGCGCCGCGTCATCCCCGGACTCAACGACTCGCACCTGCACGTGATTCGCGGCGGACTCAACTACAACATGGAACTGCGCTGGGACGGCGTGCCGTCGCTCGCGGATGGATTGCGGATGCTCAAGGAACAGGCGCAGCGCACGCCGCCCGGCCAATGGGTGCGCGTGGTGGGCGGCTGGAGCGAGTTTCAATTCGCCGAGCGCCGGATGCCGACGCTGGAGGAAATCAACGCCGCTGCGCCGGAAACGCCCGTGTTCATCCTGCATCTGTACTGCCGCGCGTTGCTCAACCAGGCAGCGTTGCGCGCGTGTGGCTACACGAGGGACACGCCCAATCCGCCAGGCGGAGAAATTCAGCGCGACAGCACGGGCAATCCCACCGGCCTGCTCATCGCGAGGCCCAATGCCACGATTCTTTACGCCACGCTCGCCAAAGGGCCGAAGCTGCCGGCGGAGCAACAGTTGAACTCCACGCGCCACTTCATGCGCGAACTCAACCGTCTCGGCCTCACGAGCGTCATTGACGCGGGCGGCGGGTTTCAGAATTACCCGGAGGACTACGCCATCATCAACCAGCTCCACGAGCGCGGCGAGCTGACCTTGCGCATCGCCTACAATCTCTTCACGCAAAAACCGAAGCAGGAAAAGGAGGACTTCGCGCGCTGGGTAAAGATGACCGGGCCGGGCCAGGGCGACGACTACCTCCGCTGCAATGGCGCAGGCGAAATGCTGGTGTTTTCCGCCGCCGATTTTGAAGATTTCCTCGAACCGCGCCCGGATCTGGCTGGCTCGCTGGAAACAGAACTCAAGGATGTGGTGTCGCTGCTCGCCGCGAACAAATGGCCGTTCCGACTTCACGCGACCTACGACGAAAGCATCACGCGCTTCCTGAATGTGTTCGAGGAAGTGAATCGCGACGTGCCGTTCCAAGGCTTGAACTGGTTCTTCGACCACTGCGAAACGATTTCGGATCGCAACCTCGAACGTGTCAAAGCCCTCGGCGGCGGCATCGCCATCCAGCATCGCATGGCGTATCAGGGGGAATACTTTATGCAACGCTACGGCAGGCAGGCTGCCGAACGCACGCCGCCGGTGCGGAAGATGTTAAAATTGGGAATTCCCGTCGGAGCAGGAACGGACGCGACGCGCGTGGCGAGCTACAACCCTTGGGTTTCCCTCTACTGGCTGACGACGGGCAAGACTGTCGGCGGCGTTTCGATGTATCCCGACCAGAATTGCCTGAGCCGCGAGGAAGCATTGCGCCTCTACACGCAAGGCAGCAGTTGGTTCTCCTCCGAGAGTGGCAAGAAAGGCGCGCTGGCCACCGGGCAACTTGCCGACTTGGTCGCGCTCACCCACGACTATTTCTCCGTGCCGGAGGAGCAAATCAAGGCCATCGAATCCGCCCTCACCGTCGTTGGCGGAAAGATAGTGCACGCGACGGACGAGTTGGCGACGCACGCGCCGCCGCCGCTTCCTGTCCTGCCCGAATGGTCGCCGGTCAAAGTCTTCGGCGGCTATGGCGCCCCGCTCGACGTGCGCAAGGCCGCACGCGCCGGAGTCCCGATGCAACATCAGCACAACACGGAATGTCATTCGCACGGCTGCCATCACGCTTGGCATCAACTCGTGGCCGGAGTCGAAGCCGCCCGCGCTCGCTACGCTGGAGTCTTCGGCCTGGGCTGCGACTGCTTTGCGTTTTGATTGAACGGGCAGACGGCGCGGGTACAATACTGCCGCGCCTCCCGCCGGCACCATCGGCCCGCCCGACCACTGTCCACCTTTCTGAAGAACAGTGGCAATCGGGCGGAGTAGGCCTGCACTCGTGACGAGTGCCCCATTCCCAGGAGCCGATTTTCGGTCGCGCAACTTTCAACCAAAATTACGTTGGACATACATTGCACTGCAATGTATGCAATTGGCCATGCAACTGGAAAAAGAGTTGGTGGCCGCGTCCTCAGTGCCGTTGGTGCTCTCGATTCTTTCCGAAGGCGATAGCTACGGCTACGCGATTATTCAGCGGGTCAAAGAGCTGTCCGACGGGAAGATCGCGTGGACCGATGGCATGTTGTATCCCGTTTTGCACTGGCTCGAAGACCAGGATCTGGTGCGAAGTCGCTGGACCACATCCCAATCAGGCCGCAAACGAAAATATTACTCCCTGCAAAAGGAAGGCAGGCAGGAGCTCCAGCAGCAGAAGAAGCAATGGACACTGGTCAACGCGACCCTGAATCGACTATGGAGACTTCAAAATGCATAACCTCGAACAATCGATCACAGAATGGCGCGACATGATGACGACGCGCGGCGTCGTGCGTGAGAAGCTCGACGAGCTGGAAGATCATCTGCGGGAAAACGTAGAGCATTTTGTCGGAGCCGGAATGACCGAGGCCGAAGCTTTCCAACAAGCCGTCGCCGCCCTCGGCCCGGCTCCTGCCATCGCCTCAGAGTTTCGGAAGCTTGCCCAATCGACCTGGCTGCCAGTGAAAGTGGTCATCGGGCTTGGTCTCGTCGCAATCCTGTTGACGGCTATCTGGTTCGTCCGCATCGATCAGCGCGCCGGCTTTCTCCTGGCCAGTCATGTTTTCACGGCGACGCTTGGATACGTGTCCGTGTTCCTCACAGGATTGCTCGGGATTTGCTTCGTCTGCCAGCGCTCTCTCTCGGAATTCTCGGCAACGCGCCTGCAATCACTGTCGCGGGTCAGTTTTGCATTCGCCTGGGTTGCGTTCTGCCTGACCACCATTGGAGTAGTCCTGGGCGCGATCTGGGCCCGCATAGAATGGGGTCGCTTCTGGGCGTGGGATCCAAAGGAAATCGGAGGATTGAGCGTGTTTGTATGGCTGATTTGTTTTCTCTGCGCCCATCGGTTGATAACCGCTCGCGGCGTCTTGGTCATCAGCGTCGTCGGCAATGTCGTTGTCAGTTTGGGGTGGTTTGGAGCAAACTTGCTCAGCGGACTCCACAGTTACGGAACACGAGCCTATTCGTGGTTCTTGCTGGCGGTTGTGATATTCAATCTCCTGGCATTTCTGGTCGGGTTCGCTCCCGCCGGCTGGTTGCGATTACGCAAGGCATGACCCAACGCGGCGAGGCTGCGAAAAGGAACGCCAACACTCGTTCGAACCTGCTGGCGGTCCTTAGTCGGTGAGTTGAATTTTGTTTGCAACCTTTGCAGAACGTTTCCCCATGTACAGGATGGAAGCGACAACGACATGGACCAAACTCACGCGCAGCATTCCGGGTGCAGCATCCCCCATTGCCGCGACTGCCAAATGAAACGCCCGGCCATCCGACGCATTGCATAATATGCCGATCGATGACCAAAACTCGTCTCCATGTCCCGACTGCGGCGCACCAATACCTCCCGGCCGGCCCAAAGGGCTGTGCGCTACCTGCGCCCTCCAAGGCGCGCTCAGATTGTCGGACGGCGAAAGTCAAGCGCCCCCATTCGAGGACAACTCGAACGCATCGGCGCCACCGCCGGTGACGCCGGCCGGGCGACTTCCGACGTTCAAGTACTTTGGCGACTACGAACTGCTGGAGGAAATTGCGCGAGGAGGCATGGGCGTTGTTTACAAGGCGCGGCAGGTTTCGCTCAACCGAGTCGTGGCGGTAAAGCTGTTGTTGCGTGGAGAGTTTGCCAGTGAGGATTTTATCAAACGGTTCCGGATCGAGGCCTCGGCGGCGGCGGCGCTGCAACACCCAAACATCGTGGCCATTCACGAGGTCGGCGTGCACCAGGGGCACCATTATTTCGCGATGGACTTGGTGGACGGGCCGAACCTGGCCCAACTGCTTCGTGATGGACCGTTGCCCGCGAAACGCGCGGCGGCTTACGTGAAGACCATTGCCGAGGCCATTCATTTCGCGCATACGCGGCGCATTCTCCATCGCGACCTCAAGCCATCGAATGTGCTCATCGACGCGAACAATCAGCCGTGGGTGACCGACTTCGGCCTGGCGAAGCAACTGGCAGAGACGGGTTCTATTCCGTCCGACTTTTCCTCCCGGGAAGCCACCGACGCGACGGAACGAAACTTTACCGACTCGCTTACCCTCTCCGGCCAGGTGCTCGGTTCACCGGCATACATGCCGCCAGAGCAGGCGTCCGGGCAGCGCGAAAAAGTGGGAGTGACCAGCGACGTTTATTCGCTCGGCGCGATTCTGTACCACGCGCTCACGGGCCGGCCACCGTTCGCAGGGAATTCCGTCGCTGACATACTGAAACAAGTGGAGAATACGGAACCCATCACGCCTCGCCTCCTCAATTCCGGCGTGCCGCCCGACCTCGCGACGATTTGCCTCAAGTGCCTGGAGAAAGAGCCGGCCAAGCGATACCCCACCGCACGAGAGTTGGCGGTCGAACTGGGCCGAGTCCTCAATGACGAACCGATTCACGCCCGGCGGGTTGGGATTGTGGGAAAACTCTGGCGCTGGTCCAACCGCAAGCCCGCCCTCGCCAGTCTGAGCGCAATGGTCCTGATCCTTTTGCTGGCCGGCACCGCAGTCGGCACCTGGCTCGCCGTTCATGCCAAACGGGCAGAACGCCAGGCGCAGACTGAGGCGATGGGCAGTGACCAAGTCGCCTTATTCCTTACCACCATGCTCTCGGGCGTGCGCCCGTCTGTTTCCCGTGGCCGGGACGTGACTATTCTTCGCGAAATGATGGGCAAGGCTGAATTACGTCTGACCACCGACGGGCTAAAAAACCAGCCGAGGGCGCGCGTGAGTCTGCTGAATGCACTGGGTGCTGCCTATGGAGAGCTCGGTGAATACGAAAAAGCCGCATCGATGTTTCGACAAGGTCTGGTCATCGAAGAGGGCATTCACGGCCGGGCGCACCCGCATGTCGCGGCATCGTTGGAAAGCATCGCTCAAAGCGAATTTAAGCAGGGTAACTTCGCACAAGCAGACAGGCTGTTCCGTGATGCGCTGGAGATTGAGAAAGCCGTCCCTGGCCCAAGTGACAGCCCTGCTGCCACGCAGCTAATGTTGGCGAGTGTCTTAGTCGAGGAAGCCAAGCTGGCCGAAGCAGAGTTTATCGTGAAGGACGTATTAAAGAGTCAACGCCAGCTGTACGGGGAGGAAGATCAGCGTCTTGCGAATGCTCTTCAAGCATTGGGATTCATCTTGATGCGCCAGAAGCACCTCGCCGAAGCGGACACAAACCTCACCCGCTCGCTGATTCTTCGACAACGCGGGACAAATAGTGAGAGCGATTCGGCGAGCACCCTTAGCCTGCTGGCTTATGTCCGGACAGAGCAAGGAAGATTGGACGAGGCGGAACAAATGTTGCACCGTGTCCTGGAACAAAGGAAGAGATTGCATGGAGAAGGCAGCCTTGAAGTTGCCGATTCGCTCAACGTATTCGGCGTTTATCTCCTGGCCCGAGGCAAGCTGGATGAGTCCGTGGATATTTTAAAAAGGTCGCTGGCCGTTCGAGAGAAACACTTTGGAACCAATCATCCGGCGGTCGCGCTTAGTCTCCACAACCTGGGCGCAGCTCTGCTTGCCCAGGCCAAGCCTGTCGAGGCCGAGGAGGTCCTGGCTCGCGCGCTGGCCATCCGGAGAGAACGCCTCGAACCCGAACATCCCGAGATCGCGGAAACCATGAGTAATCTTGGCTTTGCCATGGCGCATCAGGAGAGAATCGCAGAAGCCGAGGTTCTTTTTCGCGGTGCCATTAACTTGCGCAGGCGAGTATTTGGCAACAGCGATCCGAAAGCGATCGACATAAGTTATTCTTTGGGAAGAGCATTGTTCCAGCAGGAGAAATGGGCGGAAGCAGAATTGGTGGCGCGCGACATCCTTCGCGCGCACCAAGAGAGTGCATCGCCGAATCCAGACATGGTGGCCATTCTCAACAACCTCGCGCTCGTCACTGCCCGAAGGGGTGATTTGGAGGAAGCGAAGGAACTAATCGAGCGCGCGTTCGCTGAACAAAAGAGGCTGCCTGTGAACCAGCAAACGAACATGCTCGAGCCTAATCAAGCTTTTGTGCAACTGCTCGTGGCGACAGACAAGACCAGCGAAGGCGGGCGCATATTTGATGATTTGGCAGCCCATCACCAGACGGCCACCGGAGAGCCTGACAAAGAAACGATCAATGCGTTTGCGAGCTTTGCCGCGGCATTGGAGCAGCGAAATAACCTCGCGGAGGCGGCAAAGAGGTATCGCACTGCGCTGGAACTCAGTGAGACGATTCACGGCGTTGAACATGAGATGACTGCTCAACTGCGCTTCCAACTCGGCGAAGTGCTGGCGGCGAGTGGGGCTATTCCGGAGGCGATCGAGCTTTACCAGGCCGCCCTTTCATTTTGGGACAAATCGCTGACTCATGATCCACGGCTCTTTCAGTCACTGATGCGTCTTGGGGAACTTCTCTGCAAACGAGGCAGGCTGGCTGAAGCGAAGAAATCTTTTGTTCGCGGCCTGGAGATGAGCCGCCAACATCATGGTGGACCCCACGCTCAAGTCGCCCAATCTTTGTATCGGGCCGGCAATGCCTTTGCCGAGCTCGGGGCGGATGCTGAAGCAGAGCCACTTCACCTGGAGGCTTATGAAATGCGCCGAACACTTTTTGGCGACAATAACCTTGTCGTGGCAGACTCTCTGGGTTGCCTCGGGTATCTGAAGCGAAACGAACCTAAGGAAGCCGAGAAGCTCTTCGCTCAGGAGGTTGGCATTCGCGATAAGTTGGCGCCCAACGATGCGGATACCGGAAACGCTCACCGGAATCTGTCCCTGGCCCTGAATCGCGCGGGGCACGCCGACGAGGCCAAGGCGCAGATGGAGATGGCTCTCACGGTGGGCCGCAAGGCCTGGACAAAGGAACCATTGAAATTGGCGCAAACTATCACCGGCGTCGCAGGTCATCTGGCGCGCGACAAGCAACATGAAAAAGCAGAGCCGTTGATGCTGGAAGCCATTCGGATCATTCAGACAAATCAACAGGCCACCGCGGCTGAAAAGCGAACTCAAATCGAGATCATCTGGAAGTTCTACGTTGATTGGGCGGTTGCAGTGCCGGGATCCGGGAAGATGCAAGAGGCTCTCAACTGGCGAAAACAACTGACTGAGCTTGAGGAGCGATTGAAGGTAAAACAACCGGTGCGATGAAGTCGGGCTGCTCAAACCCGCCCACCCCGGCGCGAACAGGTATCGCTTCTACGACGCGCAGTTGTCCGACTTCACGGCGGAGGCGATGAGGTTATTCGCCGAAACCGAACTCGCATGAGCCAGTGGAATTTGGTGTCGGCAGCCTTTGGCCTCACAACTCAGTTCGTGCAATGGGACGAAGAGAGATCTTCTCACTCCTGGAACCGTCAAGGCGCCTGCGGTGTCACCAGCCGGAAAGCTCTTGACCCCGCGCCAATCGGCAACCCGTTGGTGAGCGTCACCAACCGAGTCGAGGGACTCGCGACAACGTCAACCCAGCGGGACCACGGACCACTGTCGAAACGGTCCCGGGATTGCACGGTGTAGGTGCGGTTCGACACAGCGGTGAAGCTAAGGTGCAATTCGCCGTTGGCCAGGCCGCCAAGCATAACGGACTCAATCCGCAAATAACTCTGTGGGTCCGCCGGGTTCGTCCCCGCATCAAGCTCATCGCCGTCATACACGCCGTCGCTGTCACGGTCGATGCCAAGGCGCAGGCCAGTGCCTTGGGCGACGAGAGTGAACGTGATTTCACTGCCGGCGGCCGCCAAGCCAATCAGCGCCTCGGCCGAGACCTTCTCGTTCCGGCGATCTGATTGAAAGAGACCGGCGCCCCGGTCGTAAAACCAGCCCCGCTCCGTGGCCGCTGCCGAGCTTTTTGCGATGAGCTCAAGGCGGCTGGTCGGCGAGTAGGCCAGCGCCAGCATGGAGTCCAGCAGCGGCAGGTGCTGGGGCGCATCGAGCGTGAGTTGCCTGCCGAGGCCGGCGGGGACGTCCTGGCTTGCCGGCCCGATGCGCAGCAACCCGGCATTGGTGGCGGGCGCCAGGTCCGAGCCGGACACGGAGAGCAGGAAAGACACTAAGTTGGCCACGAGTTGGGCGGATTGGTTCGTCAATCTTCCTTCAGCGATCACGAATCGCACCAGCGTATCGGAACCTCCATCATGCCCAAAGCCGAAGCCGGCCCGCGACTGGGTGCTGGCGCCATCCATGCCGATTTTGTCAAGGATGTTGCGGAACTGAGCGGTCTTGGCCGGCAGTCCGCCTTCCAGCCGCGCAACCAGCGATACGTGGTGCTCGCCATTCGTGCCAATGAACGGGACGGTCGAACCGGTGGCATTATTGGTATACTCGATGCCCAGCCCTGTGGGCAGTGTGTGGCAAGTAATGCAGGCGCCGCTCCCGCTGCGAAAGCTCTGGTAGCCGGACGCGGCGTTGCCGTTGGGCAGTGGTGCGCCGGCCAGGGACTTGTGGCCGGGCAGAGGCACGTTCGTGGAAAGGCCATTCTCCAGAGTGCGATACGGATTGGGCGGGATTCGGACGGTGGCCAGGAAATCTCCCAGCGCGCGCAATTGATCGGGCGTAAGCGCCGTCGGCGCCGCGAGGAGATTCGTGAAGGTCTGGTTGAACTCCCCGATGTGGGACCGGTCCCCGCGCCAATGAAACGGTTCGTGTCCCATGATGTCCTGCAACGTCTGAGTCATCATGACGCCTTTCATCGGATGGTATTTGGCGGGAATTACGGAACCCGAAAAGTTCATGGTTGTTTGCACCACTTCTCCGGAAGGATCGCCGAGATCCCAGGCCAGGCGGTCCATGCGCGCATCGGGATGGCACGACGCGCATGAAGCCTGGCCCAAGCCCGAGGTGAGACGCGTGTCGTAGAGATGGCGCCGGCCGTCCTTGACCGTGCGAGGCGTCGGGTCGAAGAGCGGCACGTCGGCCACCAGCGTTTCCGACTCCGTGTCGACCACCGAGACGCTTGCACTAAACCGGTTCAGGACGTAAAGCCGGCTGCGGCCTTCGTCCAGGGCGAGACCTAACGGACCTTCCTTCAGTTCGATGGGCAGCGCGCGCGCGCGCTCGCCGGACGCATCGATGACGACCAGGTTGCGCGAGCCCATGCCGGTGACGTACCCGCGCGTGCCACTGGAATTCCACACGATGCCGCGGGGTTCGCCAATCGACTTGTCGCGCTCGGACTGCGGGAGCGTGCGGCTGGCGTAGTCCAGGTGCGGGTTCAGATCTTTCACCGTTTTGTTAAGCGTGAGCGGATCGACCAGCCCGATTTTGGATCGAACAAAGATGCCGTTAAGATTGGGCTCGAATCGCACCTCGTTGATGGCCTCGGTGCCCACGACGGTAATCTTTCCGGAGGCCGGGTTCACCCCGATGCCCATGCACAAGTTCATCAAGCCCGTGGCGTAGGTGACCGAGAAATTCCCGGTATCGATGACAGCCACGTCGCGGTCGGGCAGGTCCCAGCCCAGCACCCGGTCAGTCTGCGGTGCGTTGGTGCCCGAGACAAACTTAGTCCAGTCCCTGGCGTTGTCGTCCATCCAGCGGCTCGCTGAATTCTTGCGAACGATAACGCTGGTCGTCGGCAGTGGAACACTGGACTGCGGCTTGATCGCCGGGCTGAAGTTCGTCCCCTTGTTCGGCGGCGGGTTTTGACCGCCGTAGGGACCGGTCGGATCGCTCACGACATTCTGCGAGTAAAGGGGGCCGGAGCCGTTGGTGCCCGGGGGGCGGGTGGGATCGCCGGAGAGTTTGGGGCCCAGGACCGTAGTGCCATTGCCCGACTCGAAGATCGCGGCGTAGACCTTGCTGCCATCGGGACTGACGGCCAGGGCTTTGGGCCGTTCGGCTTGAATGACCAGGTTCGTCACAAGCTGGCGCGTGACCGCATCGAACACTTGCACCGTGTTCGGCGTTGCGCACGACACAAACGCCTGGCCCGCCGAGCCGGCGAAGATCACATCGGCCGGGGTGTCGAGGGTTCGGAGGGTCGCCACGACCTGGCGGGCCGTGACGTTCACGACGCTGATGGAATCAGAGATGTGATTGACAACCCACGCTTCACTCGCCGTGCGATAGCGGACCGAGACCGGATCGAGCCCGACGGGCACACTTCCGACCGGGACCGCCGTGCCGGAGCTCACGTCGAAGAGCTCCAGCCGCCCATCGGCCAGATTGCAGACCGCCAGCTGGCTGCCGTCGGGACTGAGCGCGACGGGATGCACTGGTGGAGTCTCGAAGTTGACGAAGGAATCGGCCGCTCCTCGGGCGGCCTGGTTGAAACCGGCGATGATTATCGCCGACAGAAGAGCCATCGAACGAGTGTGCGCTTTCATAATAAATTGCAAGCGGACCGCAAAACTATGGCCAGGTTATGACGGGGTTTATACCTATAAAACCGTCCCTTGTCCAGTGACGCAATGAGCCCTCAGCGTTGAGGAAAACTCCCCTGTTGCGACCGCCTGGAATGTGTAGCGGCAGCATTCACTTGGTCGGACAAAGGCCACACAGTTTGGTTGCAGCGGCGCCTGCAGAAGTTTTCCCAAGATTAGCGAAGATTGGTGTTTAAAAAATCCTCAAGGTGAATCCTGCCGCTTGTGAAAGTACTCGCCGGCACCATCAATCTGTTTCAAGCCGGCCGGGCGGCCATTTTCCATGACGAACTCAAACGTCACGTCGGAGAAATCCTGGACGTGAAACTTAAGACCCCGGTAGGGGAGCAACTTCTGCTCCGACCGGCCCGGAAACAGGAGGCAGAGGTTGCCATCCGCCTTCAAGATCACACGAAATCTCGCACCGGTGGGATCCTCGTAACTGCCAGCGATCCTCTGAAGAACCCCGGGCTCGAGCGTCTCCGGTTTGCGCACAAAGGTCACCTCCGCCTCATCCAGGGACATCGTGGCTTTATCCACGTCACCCTGGGGGTTGGTGGAGAAGTTGACTGACCACTTTCCCTCCCGCTCGTCGTCGGGGGTGTCGAAACGGTCGTAATGGAAATGCGAGAGCGGCATCCGGATTTTATGAAAGTCGAACTGTAGCTGTTTTTCCCTCAGTGCAATCTTGAGGAGACCGTAGGCGGGATGTTCGTATTCCCCCGCATAAGCTTCGAGGGTGTGCGAGGGTTTGGTGTCGGCAACCTGTTGGGAACCGGCCTTGGCCCGAGCCTCCGTGCCCGCCTTCTTGTCTTTTTGGTAGATCTCCAATATGCGATCGCTCCACGGGGTCGTGTTCAGGCCGAGCAGGCGCTCATAGACGTGGTAGCTCGTCGTGTTCACCAGGCTGGAGCAATGCTCGCCGATGACCAGGACGATTACCCCGATCTGCTCCTGCGGCATGAAGGACACCTGGGAAAAAAATCCGCCCAGCGCGCCACCGTGGAAGGCGAGGAGGTGGCCGCGATAGGAGGCCGTCTCGCGGCCCATTCCGTAGGCAGCATTCAGAATTTCCCAGAACCCTCGCGTTTCACCCTCGACGTTGGGCAGGGCAATGGCCGGTTGGAGGGTCGATGCCAGGATCTCCGCAGGAAGAGGCTGCTTTCCACTATATCTGCCTTCATTCATGAGGGCCGTCAGCCAACGCGACAGATCTTCGATATTGGAAATGATCGAGCCGCAAGGACCGACCCCGCCGGTTTCCTCGTAATACGGCATCCGGTAGAGCTCCCGGCTATCCCGTTTCTCGGTGAAAGGCACACCGAAATCGGGCGCGTTGGTCATGTCGGAGATGCTGTAGAGGGTGGAGGCCATTTCCAGGGGCTGCAGGATTCGCTCCCGGACAAAATCCTCCCAGGGCTTGCCCGATTTGAGCTCGATGATGCGCCCCACCGCGGCGTACATGAGGTTATTGTAAAGAAACAGTTGTCGGGGCGGTTCCTTTGGCTCCATGAATCGAAGCCGCTCGAACAATTCCTGGCGCGTGAAGTCCGATTTGTACCAGATCAGGTCATGCCGAGTCACTCCGGTCCGATGGGCCAGCATGTCTCGCAGGGTGATGGTATTGTTCAACGAGTCGTTATAGAAGCGAATCGATGGGACCGAATCGCGAATCGGTTTGTCCCAATCCAATTTGCCCTCTTTCACGAGCAGGCCGGCGGCGACGGCCGTAAACAATTTGGTATTGGAAGCGATCGGGCAAAGAGTTTTGGGAGTGAAGGGCAGCTTCTTCTCGTAGTCCCGGTAGCCGTATCCCTTGGCAAAGACGAGCTTGTCCTTGACCACGATTCCAACGCCGATGCCGGGAGCGTTCCAATCCTTGAGAACCTTTGCCATGTATCCATCGAAACCCTCCAGCTTGGATTCCACTGAGTGCGGCTGGGCCGAAAGCCGGCCCGGCCAAACCAGCGCCAACAGGACGCCGATGGACAGCCCGGCCCGCCGGCACCGCTGTGTTAAAATTCTCTTCATAATAGTTCAGTTAGCGCCATGTCTCCTGCAGCTTGCCCGGAAAGTTTTTGAAGAATCGGCCGCAGGTGAACCCAGCCCGTGAGCTCATTGACCCTAGGTGGGCGGCGGATCCCCGTCAAACAAAGCCGATAGGGCCAGCGTGGGATTGCGCGTCACCTTTCCCAGCTTTCCGTGGAATAATCAACGAAACGTCACGTCGGAACTGGATGCGCGCTGGGCGGGCCAGGAGGAGGCGTACCAGAAGTTATGACCATCGGGCAAAGGCAAAGGCGAAGAGGCGTTGCCTCTTCGCCTTGCGAATCAACAATCGTCGTTAGTTGACGTTGAGATGAGTGACGACATTGTACTCAATCGGGCCGTTACTCGTGTTAGGGGCCACGACGTGAATGCGGATGGTGTGCGTGCCTTTCGATAATGGCGCCAGCATCATCCAGTAGCCGTCGGCCACTTGCGGCGAATACGTACCCGCAGCGAGGCCGGTGACGGAGTTCTCGGGATACTTGATGCTGAATGGCCCGGGGGAAGCCGCGCGATAAGCGCGGGGATCCTTGACGGAGACGCCGTCGATGGTCACTTCGAGCACCTCGGCCGCCTCGGTGTTGTGCGCAGCAGTGGCCTGGAGCGTCGGCACATCGCACGGCACACCTGGCACGCTGGGATCGCAGTCGAAGGCGCCAGCGCCGAAGATCCAGACGTAGACCGGCAGGAACAGCGTCTTGCCGGCCGGCACGGTGTAGGTCCGCTCCACCGAACTGCCGAAAGTACCGGCCAGGAACCAAACCGGGCCGCTCTGGCCTTCGCCGCCGAAGGCGCCCGTCTCATCGGTCAGCGGATTGCGATCGGCGGGAATGCTCAAGACCCATTGCCACCAAGCTACGACCCATTCATTGTATGATTTGCCTTGTGCCTTGGCCTGTGGCGGAATGATGCCGGGGTTGCGGTTCGCCCCAGCCTGCAGGTTCAGGCCTGTGACGAGCGCCGCGGCCAGGGCCAACGCGGTCAGCATGGGTTTGTGGGGGGCCCAACTTTGCATCCAGTTTGTATTCTTCATGTTGTTTCGCTTTTGGCGGGCGGTTTAAGCCCGCGAGGTTTTGGTTTGTTTGGTCATTCCGCCTTCCCTCGCACGGGGTCGCCGTTTAGATTCCGCGAAGTTAAGACGTCGTCTGCAGCCGAAATCGATTAGGACCGATTCACGATTGCATTCACCCCATTGCTACAGGATATCGGGCGCCACATTACAAAGAATCTTTTGAGAACCGGCCCAGGACATTGCATAATCGCGTCATGGCATCATTGGCTCCATTGGTTACTGAACCGCGGCACTGGCTGATCGGACCCGGCTACTACGCGCAGCGGGATCCGCTCAACTGGATTCGAAAATGGATCGAGCAGTACGGTGACATTTTCCGCATCAAATCTCCCTTCGGCCAGGCGACGATCGTGGCCTCACCGGCATTGGCCCGACAGGTTCTTGCCGACCATTACTCGCGTTACCAACAGAAAAGCCAATCGTACATCGTGCTGCGCATCCTGATGGGCAATGGACTGGTCACGAGCGAAGGGGAATTCTGGCGGGGCCAGCGCAAGCTGGTGCAACCCGCGTTCCACCGGCGGCGTCTCGATGCGCTGTTCACAATGATGGTGGAGCGCACGAATGATTTCGTGGAGCGATTCCGTGTTGCGGCGGAATCGGGACGGGCGGTTGATCTTGCCACGCCGCTTTCCGAACTGACCCTCGACATCATTTCGCGCGCGATGTTCAGCTCGGATGTCCAGGGAGCGGCGGCCGATGTGAGCCGGCACATCGCGATTTTGAACGAATATGCCCTGCGCATGCTCCGGCATCCGTGGCTGTTCCTGTTGCCGAAACGAATTCCCACGCCGTTCACCTTCCGTCCGGTCCGGTCGCTCAATTCCATGCATCGCATCGTGAATGGCATCATCAAATCGCGCCGGCACGGGGTGGACTCGCACGATGATCTGTTGAGCATGTTGCTTTCAGCCTGCGCCGAGGAGACGGGCCAAGGCATGACTGACGAACAATTGCGCGATGAGGTGATGACCATTTTCGTCGCCGGTCACGAGACGACGGCCAACGCGATGGCATGGCTCCTTTATTTGGTGTCCCAACATCCCGGCGTCGAAGCCACCTTGATCGAGGAGATCGATACGCACTGGCCTGCGGAAGGGTTGAACAACCAGAATATTTCCGCATTCACCTATGCGCGTCAGGTGATTGAAGAATCGTTGCGGGTTTATCCGACGATCTGGTCCGTGGGACGGCGTTGCACGGAAGCGGATACGCTGGGCGGCTATGATATTCCCGTGGGAATGAACATGGTCGTGCCGATATTCCATTTCCATTGGAGTGAACGCTATTGGGCCAATCCGCAAAAATTCGATCCGTCACGTTTCACGCCGGAAAATCGGCCGCCCGTGAATAGTATGACCTACTTCCCTTTCGGGGCCGGCCCGCGCAGTTGCGTCGGCAACCATTTCGCGCTTCAGGAACTGATGATCATGACCGTGCTGTTCTATCGCCACTTCCGCTTTCGCGTAGTTCGCGATTTCAAAATCGAACCCGATCCTCTGATCACATTGCGTCCCAAGCACGGATTAAAAATGGCCCTGGAACTCAGAACCGAGTCGATGGCAGACGTGCGGTAACAGCCGGCGCCCGGTGGCATTTGCGTTGGCAACCATTACTTGGCGGGTCGCGTCAGGCCCAGCGATTCCAGCCAAAAATAGAACTCGTCGATCCAATGGTCGCTCGATTTGCCTTGTTTGCGCATCCCAAAACCGTGACCACCCGCGCTGAAAACGTGCAACTCCGGTTTGTAACCGGCGGCCTTAAGCGCTTCGTAGAATCCTGTGACAAGCGGCTCGGCGCTGTCGTCGTCCTGCGCCACCGCCAGGAAGATGGGCGGCAGTCCCTGCGGAATGGGAGGCATTCCGTTGTAAGGTCCCCCGTAAATCGGAGCCGCGTAGTTCGGTCGGGTCTCCGATTGCAATACGACTGCCGAGGTGAGGATCGCGCCGGCTGAAAATCCTGTGAGGACAACGCGCTCGGGAGAGATGCTCCACTCCACAGCGTGGGCGCGCACGACTTTGATCGCCTGGATTCCGTCGGCAATACCGTGTTTGCTATACCGATCAATCAGACTGCGATCGCGTATCACAGCGCCGAGGGCTACGCCCGCCGACTGTGCGACCTGCGCCGGCTCCTGGCCATCGACCTGCAAGAGCCGGTATTTTAAAACGAACGCGGCGATGCCGCGGGCCGCCAGCCATTTCGCGACATCATGTCCTTCCTTGTCAATCGACAGCCACACAAACCCGCCCCCCGGAGCGATGATGACCGAGGTGCCAGTGGCGATGGAGGGGTCTGGCAAATATGCGGTCAGAGTGGGAGCGCTCACGTTCATGATGCGCCGGTCCCCGACAGCGCCAATGACAGTCTCCGGCTGTTTCCATTGCTCGGAGCCGGGCGCGACCCCGGGCCAGATATGGATAGCCGTTTTCTCCCTTGCGGACCTGGGCGATGGCTCCGGCTTGCTTTTGTTGGTTTCCTGTGCGGTTGCCGAAGTAGAGAGGGCAACCGCCATGAACGCGAGCATGATGAAAGACGGATTTCTCATAAATTGAAGCTCTCGAATTATCTTTTCCCGGCTTTCGCTTTTTCATCCAGTCCTTTTTCTTGCCGACGTTATTCCGATACCGCCGAAAAATCAGATTTGGCTTGCCCCGGAGCAGCAAATCATTTCCTATTATTTGACGTCACCCCCAAGTCAAACGCGCTGAAAGCGGCATTTAAAGCAGCGATGAACACCAGTTGTGTCGTTTAAAGACGGGGCGACATAGGAACCAAAGCCATGAAACTCGTAACCAAAATGAAATCCCCGCTGCCTGGCGTGCTCCTGGCCGGGGTCTTGATGGCCGGGGCCGCCGTCCAGGCGGCGTCGCCCACGGTGTTGTTGTTGGACACGTTCAACGCCGCGACGCCGAACATCAATGATCTGAACACGGATCTGACGCGCCAGAGCGGGACGTTGGCTCCGATCACTTACACGATGGCCGGAGGCCCGGGAAACTATGGGCACCAGCTTCAGAACATGAATGCACCGGACCAATTGCTCGTGGCGGATTTTCCGCAGAGCACCAGTTCCCTGGATCATAACTTTAATGGGGTGACCTCTGCCGGCGGATTGGTCATCAGCTTTGACCTGGATTCCATGCCGAGCGTTTACGGCGGCACTTCGGACAACTGGGGCTGTCTCAACCTGGGGATGGGCCAGGCCGATCAGCTGGCCAATGTGAACCAAGGCGTGTCGCACTTCGGCATCCTTTTCCGCGCGGCCGGGACGATTCAGGCGTTTGATGGCGGCGCAGTGGTCAGCGGAGCGAGCGAACCTGTTTACAGCACGCGTCCCCCGGGCACGACCAATCACATCGATATTGTGATCACCGACTCCGACGGCAATCCGTTTGACGGAGCGGGCAACACGATCATTGAAGTGTTTGCCAATGGCGGGCCCTTGCCGGTCTACACCTTCACCAAGGTGGGTGGGTATGCGAACAACTATATCAATGTCCAGGGTAGCTTCCGGGCGCATTTCGACAACTTGCAAGTGGCTCAACTGCCCGCGGACCGCGCGCCGGTGATTGTAAACCCGAGCTTCGAAGCCGACAACTTCACGGTGTTCCCGGGCTATATTAGCGGCAACGGGCCCATCACGGGCTGGACCGGCCTGGGTGGTCACGGAGTGAATCCCGGCACGTTCGGTGGACCGTTCTCTGATAACGGCAAAATCCCCGACGGAACCAAGGTGGCCTTCCTGCAGCAGGACGGTGCCCTGAGCCAGGTTGTGTCCGGGTTCACCATCGGAACCACCTATCAGCTCCGGTATTTTGAAAACGCCCGCAGCGGGAACGCCCCGAGCGCTGAAGTGAGAATGGGCGGCGCGACCATTCTCGCCGCACATCTGGTGACTCCGGTGGGGGGAGCGAATGCCTACTATGACACCGTGAGCGATCCTTTCATCGCCACCGCGAGTTCCATGTTGCTAGAGTTCGTTAAGGGCAATCCTTCCGGTTCCGACACCACCCTGCTCATCGACAACGTGAGCCTGGCCTCGGTGAACTCCAAGCCGGTCATCACGACCGAACCACAGGACGCCTACTTGGTCCTCGGAGAGACCGCGACGTTCAAAGTGGCGGCCCTGGGGACGGCGCCGTTGACCTATCAATGGTATTTCGGGAACGACCTGTTGAGCGATGCGACCAGTCGCACGCTGACGGTGCCCACCCAATTTGGCGATGAGGCCGGCGGATATTATGCCGTTGTCACTAATCCCCTGGGGATGTCGACCAGCCGGGTGGCTCGGCTGGTCTTCCAGGAGATCGTGCCCAGTGCATTCAATACCGGGGTGGACGCTCTGGGAGTCGCGCTGCCGGACGGTTCAGTCGACCCCCATTACAAACTGGTCGTGAACCCGGACAACACGGGGACCGACCCGCTGGTGGAGGACTCGACCAGGTTCCCCATCGTGTCCGGGCCCTGGGTGGCGAACAACGCGGGATCGAAGTGGATCGGGCCGCGCCTGGAAACCTCCGGGTCCGCGGGTGGCGCTGGGACGGCAGGAAATTACCTCTTCCGCACGATTATTGACATGACGGGTTACGATACCGCTTCCGCGCATGTCTCGGGAGGATGGTCTAGTGACAACGAAGGACTGGATGTGATCCTGAACGGCCAATCGACTGGCCAGGGTAATCCGGGCCAGTTCGGCGCGCTCGCTCCGTTCACCCTGACGGCCCTCAAGGACGGGCTTAATACGGTGGATTTCAAGCTGAACAACTCAGCTGTCGGCTATATCGGATTGAAGGTGGACAACTTCCGCGTGCTGGCCACGGCTCTTCCGGACGGCACCAAGCCTTTTATCACCCAGCAGCCGGCGGACACCATCGTCACCATCAACGAACAAGTGAACTTCAGCGTCCGGGCCAATGGAACCGGACCGCTGGCGTATCAATGGTATTTCGGACCGGATGCGTTGCCGGGTGAAACCGCACCGACCTTATCTTTCGTTTTGGAATTCCCGGATATGGCGGGGCAATATCGTGTCACCGTCGCTAACGCTTTCGGAAGTGTGACGAGCGCGCCGGCGACCCTGACGGTTCGGCAGGGCCCGGCGATTCTGGTCCCGCCCGCGAGCCAGGTGGCCGCGGCTGGTGACGACGTCACCTTCACGGTGAGCGCGAATGGGTTCGAGCCGCTGAGCTATCAATGGTTCAAGGGCGAAACGGCCATCGGCGGAGCCACCGAGACCAATCTTACCCTCCTCGGGGTCACCGTAGCCGATGCGGGCAGCTACAAAGTCAAAGTCTCCAATGACGCCGGTAGCGTGACAAGCGCTCCTGTGGTTCTGACTGTCCTGCTTTCGGTGCCTGGCGTGTTCAACACAGGTGTGGATGATATGGGGGCGTTGCTCCCCGACGGCACTGTGGACACCCACTACACCCTGGTGGTGAACCCGGACGGCACCGGGGCTGGCCCGCTGGTCCAGGATGGGACCCGCTTTCCCATCAATGACCATACCTGGGTGCATGCGGATGATTCCAAGTGGATCGGGCCGCGGTTTGAAACTTCGGGTTCGGCCGGTGGCGACTATGTCTACCGCATGAACCTGAACGTCACGGGTTACGACCTCAGTTCGCTGCGTTTTGTGGGTGAATGGGCGACCGACAATGGTGGCACGGATATCACCATCAACGGAAACTCCACGGGCACAACCAGCGGCGGCTTTGGCGCCTTCACTCCGTTCACGATCAACACTGGTTTTATCGACGGAGCCAACCAGGTGGAATTCAAGCTGAACAACGCCTCTCTGGGCTACACCGGGCTGCAGGTGCGCAAGCTGCGCGTGCTGGCCGCGCCGGCCAGGGCTCGCCTCTCCCCTCCGGTCCTGCTGGGAGCGGGCGGGGTGCGCCTGACTTGGTCGGCTCAAGACGGCAAACAGTATCGCCTGCAATTTAAGAATAACCTGAGCGATGCGAACTGGACCAATGTGGCCGGGGACGTGACAGCATCGGGAACCTCCGCCACCAAGGATGACCCGACGGGCGGGTCCGGCCAGCGCTTCTACCGCGTGCTCGAGCTGTAAATCGCTCTTCGTTTCAACTCAACGCGGCCCCGGGTGAGCAATCGCCCGGGGTTGTCGCTTTAAAACCACTTTTAAGAAGACCAGGGAGAATCAACGCGACAAGTTTTTCCGCCCAACTCCAAGCCGTGACGCCATGATTGACTGGGAAAAAAGAATGGCGGGTTTGGTCTCGCGCACCGGTTGCGCTGACCAAACC
>JADMIO011319519.1_pt1 | contig 63183 bp, 65 predicted proteins | sample 8958161 | NCBI WGS metagenome assembly JADMIO01 (sample SAMN16585339, study PRJNA669376) | soil metagenome | isolation source: Crop rotation soil | place: USA: Cullars Rotation, Alabama | collected 2011
GCCGCGACTTCAAGTCACGTGAATTCCAAGCTTCGGATCCCACTGTGCTGGAAAGGGCGATGGCTCAACTCAGGCACACGACACCCACGGCCAATGACCCGTGGGTGTCGCTTTATCAGGCATCATCCTCTGTCGTCTGTTTCAGGGCATCTCTCCACTCACCCGCACGAAGACGCCGATCAATCTCCCGCTTCACTTTGTTCTGCGTAGCCACCAGCTCGTCACCCTGGAAGACCTTCTTCAACTGGCACCGCTCACAAGTGACAGTATGGGTATCATTCCAGTTGTTCACCCACACCATCACCATATCGCACTTGGGGCAGAACGGATGCGGCTCATAAATCAGTCCGTGGTGGTATTCCCACCGCCACTTTAGACCGAAAATCTCATCAGCACGATAATCATGCCACGTGGGTTCCCTTGGTCCTTCAGGCTTACGGTTCGCAGCAATTATCACCCAGACGATCCACAGGATGTTGACGACCAGCACGAGCAGCAGCAACCAGTACAACCATCTATAGGTGGTGACATCGGCACCGAGCCCGTGCCATCCGGACTTGACCAACCCCCATAGTGCTTTGATCCATCCGCGCACGGTGTCGGAGAGCAGGCTCGCAAAACCAGCAACGACCACGCCGATGATCGCGATGATGATTTCCTTCTTGATCCACCCTTTTTCTTCACTCATGGGTGCATTCTACCGCATGTATTGCAAACGCAAATCTGAGACAGACATCGACCCATCAAAATTGCAAGACCATGCCTGATCTACCCCCTACCATCACCCAGCTCCTAGGCGGCGGCGCCAAACGCAAGACCGCACGGCAGCGCGGCTACAGCCACAAATGGGACGAGTACAGCAAGTGGTATCTCCAGCAACCAGGAAACCATTTCTGCCGTATCTGCTTTGCCAAAGGCAAGAAGGTCTTAGCTCGATGCGTGGACCACATCATCGACGCCACGATCAGACCGGACCTATTCTGGGAACCAACGAACCATCAGCCACTTTGTGTCGCGTGCAACACTGAGAAATCGCATCCGAACAGGCGGTGGTGATGGTTCATGGGCGCAAGGCCTTGGCGACCTTTTTGATCCATCCGATAAGGCACAAGATCGCGTGCCCAATCTTGGCACCGACGCTTTCCTTCTTCACGATCGAACCGTCCGCACCAACTACAACGGTGCAGTTGTGGCAGTTCTGTAGGTGCACATTGGGGACAGGAGGACGTGCCGAGGCACGCTTACGTCGGGACATGAATTGCTCCAATTCTGAGGCTGCATCAGCTCAATCCCGCGCAAGGCAGCCCCAAAATTGGGTTTACACAAACGCTTTAACGAACACGCAGGATTGTGGTCCCCGGAGATAACCCGCTCCGGTGCGGGAGACATTCTTTGAATCGTTGATACTTCGTACTCGTTTACAAACGCTTTCAGTGTGGCCGTTGTGACGGGGTTAACCGGATCATTACGGTCAGTGCCCGCTTGTCGGCGAAAGAAGCGTTGAAGGAATCGTATGTCGATGCTGCCGTAAGTCAACTCATCGGCGAGAACATCGCATTATCAGTAATGGCGGAATCCAGGGGGGATATTAGAAGTTCAGAGATAAGACTTTCCGGACCGCCGCAGTCGCGCTCTATACCCCGCAATTTCGGATATAGGCATACCCCAATAACCCCTCCCCGATAGCCATCAAATCAAAAGTCTCTCCAGCAAGGAGCAGACTTATGGCATCACCGCATCCAGTTCCAACGGCGATCAAACAAGCTCGCGGCAATCCCGGCAAGCGGCCACTCAACAAGAACGAGCCCAAGCCGTCCACAGACATACCGCCCTGCCCTGAAGACATGCCACCAGAAGGCAAGAAGGCGTGGGAATTCCTGTTGCCAGAGCTGAAGCGGATCGGCGTCATCACCAGGATCGACGTTATCTCGTTCCGACGATACTGCCAGAATCTCGCGGACTGGCACACCTGCCAGAAATTCATCAACGACAACGGCACCGATCTAAAGATCAGGGACGAGGAAGGCAACGTCACCGGTGTTGTGCCCTACCCACAGGTCAAGCGTAAGCGAGAGATCGAAGTCCTACTCCTTCGCTACGAAGACCTCTTCGGTCTGAATCCATCCTCCAGGTCCAAGGTGCAAGCAGTCATTGCCGACCAGGAGGACGACCTGGAGAAGCTGCTCAACGCCCCACTGCCTAATCGGGAGTAGCGATGGACGAAAGTAATTATCCATCCTTCGTCGTGTCGGCAGAGGACAAGGCCGCATACGCCACCGCTGTAATCCATGGATTCGATAAATGGGTTCACAACGCTAGTGACATCCTAGCCATCAAGAATGGTTGCTGGTTCGACCTTGATGCAGCACAGCGGGTGGAGAAATTCTTCCTGCTCCTTCGTCACTCCAAGGGGAAATTCGCGGGCAAGCCGTTCGTCCTAGATGAGTGGCAACGTGACAAGATCATCTATCCCCTGTTCGGCTGGAAGCGATCAGATGGTACGCGGCGATTCCGTAAAGGAATGGCGATAGTCCCCAAGAAAAATGGCAAGTCCACGATTGCCGCCGCGTTAGCACTATACCTTTCCGTTGCTGATGGTGAGGCCGGTGCCGAGGTCTACACCGCCGCCGCTGATCGCTCCAACTCGATGAACGTAATGGGCGAGGCCATGGCCATGGTCCGCTCCAGTCCTGTCCTGAAGAAGTGGCTGGCATCCAGAAATCTCATCATCTACGAGGGCACCAAGCGGATTCAGTATGGCAACAGTTTCTTCCAAGCTCTCAGCTCTGAAGCTGCCAGCGCCGAAGGCAAGAACATCCATGGGCTGATCTTCGACGAGCTACATACCCAAGCCAGCCGTGATCTCTGGCGAGCCCTCCAGGGCGGCGGTATCGCTCGTGAACAACCATTATTTCTCGCTATCACTACAGCGGGCCGAGACATTAATTCCCTCTGCTACTCGGAGTATCAGTACGCCAAGCGTGTGCTATCTGGCGAGGAAGAGGATTGGACCTATTTCGCCTTCATCGCGGAGGCAGACCCCAATGATGATCCTGGTGATCCTGAGACCTGGAAGAAGGCTAATCCTGGTCTCGGCGTATCGCCATCGCTCCAAGCTCTCCGCGATTTATGGATGAAGGCCAAGGGGAATCCTGAGGATGAGAACGACTTCAAGCAGTACCACCTGAATATATGGGTCCAGCGGGCAACGTCGGCTATTCCGCTCACCGTCTGGGATGTTGGCGGCGAGCCGTTCGATTCAGATGAATTGCTCGGGATGGAATGTGTCGGTGGGTTGGACTTGGGGGCGGTGTCGGACCTCACAGCTCTCGCCCTTCTCTTCAAAATGCCAGATGGGTCGTACAAGGTGCTGCTGTACGTGTGGTGTCCAGAGGATCGGTCGGCTGATCGCGGCCAGAAGAGGATTTCCTATCTGAAGTGGATGGAGGAGGGATGGATTACTCCGACTCCAGGCAGAGCCATCGACTATGAATTACTCCGCGCGGACATTGGACGAATCGCGGCCAAGCACAAGCTGAAGCATCTTGGCGTTGACATGAAGTTCCAGGGTAAGCAGCTCGCACAGCAGCTCATATCTGATGGGTTGCCGGTGATCGACTATGGCAACAACGTCGGCAACATGGCGTCACCATCCCGCACGTTTATGGAGCTGGTCTTCGGCGGAAAGCTTCACCATGGCGGCAATCCTGTCCTGCGCTGGATGGCTGGCAATTTGGTCATGAAGCGTGACACCCAGAACAACATGATGCCCGACAAGGCCAAGAGTCACGAAAAGATCGACGGCATCTCAGGAATAATTATGGCCCTGGGTGTCGCTACGCTGCTGCCCGAGACGAAGGAATCCCACTTCGAGACGCACGAACTGGAATTCATCGAGCTGTAGGATCATTACCCCGCCTAGCTGATCCTCCCGTTAGTCCTCATCAAACCTATTGAGAAAGACCTTGAGGACTTAATGAGCAAACCATCGAAGACACGGGCTATCACTCGACGTAAAGAAGATCGCTCGCTGAGGGATATTTCTGTCTATTCCGATGCCATCAATTCTCTGGTGTCACTCGCCAACGTGTCCACCACCAGCGGCCAGTCGATCAACGAGCGGACAGCAATCTCCATCATCACCGTCTTTGCTGCCATCCGAAACATCGCGGACGACATCGCCAAGATGGAACGCGGCGTCTTCCGCAAGCTCACGCGTGGCAAGCTCCAGGTCTTCGACCACCCTATGCACCGCCTGATCTGCCAGAGCCCGAATCCAGAAATGGGCTGCATGGACTTCTTCCGTGCACTAATGGGTGGTGCCCTGCTGTTCGGAAATGGCTACGCCGAAATCATCCGTGACCGCTACACGGGCGAACCGCTTCATGCCTACCCGATCCACCCGTGGCGTGTGCGGGTTCTGCGTGATGCGATGGGCATGTTGTACTACTCCCTGGATGGTTGCCGGCGTGTCGAGATCGGCAACATGCTCCACATCAAGAATTTCGGCACCAACGGAATCCTTGGCATTATGACTATCCGCTCCGCCAAGGAGGGATTGGGGCTGCTGTCTGCTCTCGAATCCTACGGGGCCTCCTTCTTTGGCAACGGTGCCCTGCCTAAGGGTGTCTTCTACTCAGATGGTCCGCTGTCTGAGGAGGGCCGAGAGGATTATCTCAAGAAGTGGAACAATAAGTATCGCGGTGCTGGTCGCGGCAACAGTGCGGCTATCCTGCCTCACGGCTTCAAGTTCCAGACTATCGCCTCCCAGAATAATGATGGTCAGTTCCTGGAGACGCGGGCATTCCAGCTCTTGGAAGTCTGCCGTCTGTACCGTCTGCCCCCGCACAAGCTGATGGATGTATCCAAGGGCACCATGAACAACATGGAGCAGCAGAACGGCGAATACGTTCAGGACTGTCTCATGTCGTGGGTGGTGCAGATTGAAGAGGAACTATCCCGCAAGCTAAAGCGTCCAGAGGAAGTCGATATCTTTCCAAAGTTCCTGGTCCGGTCCTTCTTCCGTGGCGACATGAAGGCTCGCCAGGAGTTCTACGCGTCGGGCATTCAATGGGGTTATCTCAGCCCTGACGATGTCCTGGAAATGGAAGACAAGAATCCTCGTGCTGATGGTCGTGGCCACATCTATATCGTGCCGCAGAACTACTCGGCGGCGTCGGCTCTGGAAACGATGACCAAGTCCCAGCTCACGATGCTGGCGCTCCATGCTAAGGATAACGGTGTTGAGTTCGACAAGGACGGCTATCCGGTCCTTACCGGTCCGAATAATGTACCGCCTCCTGATGATGAGCAGTCAGATCCAGCACAGCAGGCCACCCCGGAAATGAATGTGCCGCCCCCACCTGGAATTGTCCTCCCAGGTACGCAGCCAATTGATGACAGCTTTTTCGGTCGCTCCAAGCGGATCATTGAAGCCCAGAAGCCCCTGCTTGCTCATGCCTTCCGTCGTCTACTGCATACCGAGTGTGACAAGGTTACCCGTGCATCTAAGAAGGATGGATTCATCGAGTGGACCGAGAAGTTTTACGGCGAGCATGATGCCCACATCCGCGCTGCTATTGCTCCTCAATTGAAGGCGATGGCGGAGACGGTGCTGGTTGCTACCCCTTCTGCATCTGATGAGTTGCGGGCCAAGGTCGAGACCCTAATTGGGGATATCGCCACCAAACATATTCGGGAAAGTCGCGAGCAGCTCGCCCAAGAGATCGAGGTTTCGGGCATCCAGGAACGAGCGGCTAAGTGGGAGCAATCTCGCCCTGCTGCTGCCGCCGACGATGCTGCTGGCGAGTTGCTGAAAGTGATTTGTCCTGCGGGAGATCAACATGAACAAGTATGAGATTCGTTGCGTTAAGATGAATGAATTCCGGATGGAGACGGACGGCGACACGGTCCGTCTTGTCGGTCATGCCGCGGTATATAACTCCTTCTCCGAAGACCTCGGCGGCTTCAAGGAAATCATTCGGCCTGATGCCTTCACTCGTACCCTGGCGAACAGGCCTGACCTTCGATTCTTAATCGGACATGATGGGCTCCCTCTCGCACGTACTGCGTCGGGCACATTGCATGTATCGAGTGACGAGCGAGGCTTAGCCTTTAATGCTTCGATGGATAAGTCTGATCCCGACGTTCAGCGGATTATCCCCAAGATTAAGCGTGGTGATCTCACTCAGATGAGCTTTGGCTTCCGGTGCATGAAGGACAACTATCGCACAGAAAACGGCCAAGTGATTCGCGAACTCCATGACTGCGAGTTGGATGATGGCGACATCAGCATTGTGACTTATCCAGCATACAAGGCGGCGGATGTCTCGATGCGTGGCCTGGAGGCAGCTCGTGCTGGTGTTATTGAGTACCGCAAGCGATGTGATGCAGAGCTTGCGGCGAAGAAGGGTCTTCCGGTGGGACTTGCTGAGCGGATGCTTCTGCTTGAGGAATAATTCCCAATCTGGTGCAGACGTATCCTTGCTCCGGGGGTCTAGGTGCTGTTCGGCCTAGACCCCTTTTTCATTTCTGAAAGACAACGCACATTTCAGCAAATCTAGGGAAACAGGCATCAATCATTCCCGCCTTCGGCGGTCGTCTGATCTGGTGCTTGCCGATTGCCTGCGGTCCTTAGGTCCAAAGGTTCATCGGACAGGTGACTGACTTACTGAGAAATACAATGACTAAGGATTCACTCCAAGCGAAAGTTGTCTCCCTCAAGGCTCAGCGTAACGATCTAATCAATGCGGCCAAGAAGGAAAATCGTGATCTAACCGCCGACGAAGGCCAGAAGTTCGATGCTCTTGGTGTCGAGCTGGAATCGACTAAGCGTAACATCGACCGTCTAGTTGCTGTCGAAGGCGAAAACCGCCAAGGTCCACGGGCTCAGCTCCGAGATCACAACCCGAATTCTGAAGTTGATCCTGAGGACGACATGGGTAACAACCCACTCGGCGTTCCCGAGAAGGATCTGGCCAAGTACAGCGTCATGCGTGCCATTCGCTGTCTGGCCATCGACAAGAAGCCTTTGGACGGCATCGAAGGCGAAGTTTCAAGAGAAATCGCGAAGCGTAGCGGTAAGAATCCTCATGGTTTCTACCTCTATGGCTCGACTACCAGTGCTATCGAAGGCCGGACGCTGCGTGAGCGTCGTGCACTCGATACTTCAGCCGGTGTCGGTGGCATCAATCAGACCGTTCTGTACCAGAGCTTCATTGAGAAGCTACGCCATCGGACCCTGATCGATAAGATCGGTGCCCGATACATGGCTGGCTTGGTCGGCAAGTTTTACCTGCCTCGCCAGAGTGCAACCGGCACTGCCTACTGGCTTGGGGAGAATGGCTCTCCAACTACGTCCAGTCAGGCGATTGATCAGGTCGCGCTGACTCCGAATACACTCGGTGCTTATACAGACCTGACCCGCCAGTTCGTCGAGCAGACCTCTCTCGATGCTGAAGCATTCGTCCGTGACGACCTCGCTCGTGTGTTGGCGATTGAGATCGACCGTGCGGCCTTCGCTGGTGACGGCACCAGCAACGCCCCCACTGGCCTGCTGCACATCAGCGGTATCAGCCACAACGTCCGCTCTGGTCCGGGCTCTGCCCTAAGCTGGGATGATGTTGTAGGCATGGAAACTGCCGTTGCTGCGGCTGATGCTGATATGGGCAACCTGTCCTACGTCACCAATACCAAGGTTCGCGGCCTCCTGAAGACCACGCTCCGCAGTAACGTGGCCGGTGCTAAGTACATCTGGGATGACAACAACACCATCAATGGCTACCCAGCCTTTGCTGGCAACAACATCCCGAGCAACAACGGTCCAGAGGGTTCTGAAGCTCATGGCAGCAATAGCTCCATTATCTTCGGTGACTTCTCTTCGCTGGTCGTTGCGATGTGGGGTGGGCTCGACATCATGGTTGACCCGTACACCCTCAGCTCGAGCGGCGGTGTTCGAATCGTTGCCCTGCAGGATATCGACATCAAGGTTCGTCACAACCAGAGCTTCTACACCATCGACGATGTAGCGGCCTAATTGATGACGCCTTGAGTAACTAAGAGTTGAACCAGGAGGGGCGTCATTAAACTGACGCCCCTCCTTCATTTGTGATTAGAGCAAGGAGCAAGGCATGTACTTCCAATTCAGGTTCTGGACGAACATCAACAATGTCATCTATCAGAAGGATGAAATCGTAGAAGTCCCCGAGGATGATGTTGTAGAATTCCTCTCCTATCACGGACATAGGGGAGAGCATGTCTTCATGCAGGCTGACGGCTCGTTCGGCATTCAGCCAGATGATTACGCGAAGATTGAGGCTGTGAGGTCCATCCTCCAGCAGGCATCGGAAGACTACAAGGCTCGTGGCCCCAAGCCAGCCCAAGTAGCGGCCCAGGCAGAGCCCACGGTGGAGCTGGTGACGGATGGCACCGTCCGGACGACGGGCGGCACTCCGGAGACGGCGAAGGCTCCAGAGGCCACGACACCGCTCCCGGCTCCTCCTGCGGCTCCGAAGGCCCAAGAGAAGCCGAAGAAGCCAACACCACCCAAGAAGTAACGGACACAAACACCAAAGGAGCAAGACATGGACCCGAAACATACACCCCGTCTAGGTGATCTGAAGGCGGCGATGCGTCGCAATGCGGCAACCCCTACGCGTCCAATTAAGGAGCGAGCAGTGCCAGCGGCGCAAGCTCGACGCCAAACGGCGGCGATGCCCAAACCAGCTCCCGCTACCCCACCGCCCCAAAGATAGGATATGAGTTCATTCATCTTTCAAGACGACCATCTGCACTCCGGTCTAAATGCTTCTCTGGCGCTGGTCACACCACCAACAGAGGAAGACGAGCCAGTATCCATCGATGATCTGAAAGCACAGGTCTGGCTTGACGATGATGTAGATGTCCAGGTGACACGCGCCAGCAAGATGATCTCCGCTGCTCGTGGCCAATGCGAGCGGTGGACCGGGCGCTCATTAGCACCCCAGACCTATACGCTCACACTCGACCAATTCCCCCTGGACAGTGGATACATTTATCTCCGCAAGCCCCCGGTGACCGCTGTAACATCCATCACCTATATCGACACCAACGGCCAACAGCAGACCCTGAACGTATCCAATTATCAGGTAGACCTGAACCCCAATGGCCCCAGGATCGCACCAGCGCCCAACAGCTCGTGGCCGTCAACGAAGGATGGAATCTCTCGGGTTGTCGTCACTTATGCCGCTGGCTACACGGAGGAGACTCTGCCTCCAGAGCTTTACGAAGTCATCATCGAGGTGGCGGCGGATAAATTCTATAACCGCTCGGCTCAGACCGACGAGCAGCTTTATCCCAATTCCCATATTGAGGCGATGCTCTGGCCGTGGCGGGTGGTGTAATCCACTGAAGGCGAAATTATTGTATGAACCGCCTCACCACGCAGATCACCATTGAACAGCAATCACTCTCTGATCCGAACGACTACAACGAGCGGACACCTGGATGGAGTGAATTGGCAACCGGCGTATGGGCCGATATCGATCCTCTCAGCGGGCGGCAACTGGATTTCGCCCGTAGCTTCTCCCACACCGTCACCCACTCAATCCTGATCCGCTATCGGGCAGGCATGAGCTCAACCATGCGGGCGAGAAAGGGAGACCGAGTCTTCAACATCAACGCGATTCTCAATCAGGACATTAAGGGTGATTTCAAGGAGCGGAACATCTGGTTGATGCTCGTTTGTACTGAATCTGTCACCGACCAGACACCGGAATCCATTGAGGTCGGATGGAATACCCTCTCGGAAGGCTCCTGGAACAGCATGGAATAAGGGGGAGCCATGGGCTACATCAGCATCAATGGTGCGGCTGAACTAGAGAAGAAGTTCAAGGAGATGGGCCGCAAGGGAGCTACCAATTACGCGAGGACCGCCCTCCGTGCTGGTGCCAAGGTCATTCTTGGTGCTGCTCGTTCTAGTGCTCCCGAGAAATCCGGTCTGCTCAAGCGTTCTATCTCGATCAAGATGGGCAAGAGCACCAAGGATTCTGTGACGGTGAAGGTCGGCCCTCGTCGGCGCTGGTTCAAGAAGAATAATGCTTTCTATGCGGGGTGGGTGGAGTTCGGTCACTTCCTGGGTCGGCGTATCCGCAAGAAGCAAATCGGCAAGCATGACAATGCTTCGTATGAGGCGGCGTCTCGTGCTGCTGGTCGCGGCTTCGTTCCAGGTCAACACTATATGGAGAAGGCATACTCCTCCTCGAAGTCCCAGGCGGAAGCTGTCGCCGCAGATGCCATGATGGAGTTAGTGCACAAGGACGTACAGGACTAATCAAAAGTCTTGCATGGTCACCTTAAAGGCAGTTGTTTCCCTCCTGAATAATGCATCCCCTGTCACTGATTTAGTTGGCGATAGGATTCTCCCCAATTTCATCCCCGAGAAGATCAAGACCTATCCATTGGTCGTCCTCTACACCGAGGATGCTGAGATCAACAGCACGATGAGTGGGCCATCGGCGCTGGCATATCAGATGGTGAAGGTGATTTGTCTTGCTCGCACCTATTCGCAGATGGTTGATGTCGGCACCGCTGTAATGGGTGCATTGATGTATCAGCAAGGCACGTTCGGCGGGCTCCAGGTGCGGAAGATCTATTACGCGGGGGAGAACGAGTCGGAGATCGAGGCGGCGGGCTTAGGGGAGAATGATTTACTCCACCAGAAGGAGTTGTCATTCAAGGTCTGGTTCTACGTCCCATCGCTCATCGATGGCTGATTCCGCTCAAAACTATAGGGAACAGTTTTTCAGAGGAATCATTAATGAGCTACTCGACTTCACAGGCAATTCTTGGCGACGGCAGCAGTCTCGGTCACAGCACGACCCAAGGTGGGTCATATACCGATCTGGGTGAAATCACCAAGATCGGCCTCCCCAAGGGTTCTGCCCCTAAGGTGAAGGTGACCAACATGCAGTCGCCCAACCGGAAGCACGAATACATTTCGGGCTTCATCGAACCGGGCGAAGTCGAAGTTGAAATGAACTGGTTGAAGGCCGAGTACAAGTGGGCTCGTGCCAACCAGGGCGTAGCCATGTGGTTCAAGATCACCATCCCGGTCAACGGCGGATCAAGCGACTACACCGAGACTTTCCCGGGATTCATCATGGAAGTCGAAGGCGATGTTCCGGTCGAATCCCAGGTGACTTCCAAGATCAAGATCTGCGTAACTGGCGATTCGACCATCGCCTAATAGCTGTCTGAGCAACAGCAGGAGCAAGGATAAATGGCGTACTCTCGTGATAAAGCATCGTCGATCCGTACCAAGGCCACGCTAGTCAGCGTTCCTGGGTACGGTGATTTCTACCTGCGTATTCTCACCCTCGCAGAAACCAAAGCGTGGCAGATCACGAATGGTCAGCCCGACCAACTCATGTCCGCAGCACAGCGGTTGCTCTGTTACACCCTCTCCGACGAGAGCGGCCAACGCCTCTATAAGGATGATGAACACGAGCAGGTCGCCCTAGATTTCGAGTGGCCGTGTGTTGAAGTCCTCTTCGATAAAGCATTGGAGATGAATAAGCTCTCCAAGAAGGACGAGAAGAAGGCTCTGGCTGATACCGCTGCAGCAGTAAAAAACTAAAATCGGACGCTAGGCAGCTCCTCCTCCATCGCCTAGCGCTCCGTCAACACCGCACCATCCGAGAACTAGAGGAGGCACTCGATAACGACGAATTCGAGAAGTGGCGTATCTACGACCTCCTAGAGCCCATTGGTGATGTACGCTTCGATGCACTCGCGGCCCTTATCGCGGCCACCTTCGCATCATTCATGAGCGGCAAGAGTTACCCCCAATCGGAATTCCTCCCTGATTGGGCTAAGCACCTGGAGCAGTACGAGAAGGTAGACCCCAAGACCAAGATCGAGCGAGTCCGCTCCATCCTCAAGGCCGCTGGTGTTAGACGCGACAAGACTACAACACCATCTGAACCCCCACCTGCCCCTCCCGAGAAGAAGCCCCGTCAGAAGCAGAGGAATGCTTAACCGCTCAAACCTATTGAGTGAGCGATAAGAAAATCGACATTGAACTATCGGCCAAGTCCAACACCTTCTCTGCCGCGATGGAGAAGGCAGGAACCTCCCTGCACGGGCTGACCGAGAAAGCTGGTTCCGTTGGTGAGTCCCTCAAGGGCAGCTTTGAGGGGTTACCCTCCCTGCTCTCCGGTGGTGGTCTCGAAGGCGGCATCAGTGCCCTATCCGGTGGATTTAGCGGGCTCGCAGAGAAGGTCATCAATGCGTCCGCTGGATTCGGTCCATTAGGGATAGGAATTGGTGTTGTTGCTGGTGCTGCTGCTATAGCCGTGGGTGCCATCGCCGGGCTCGCCCTCGCAATTGAATCCATCGTCGCTCCGCAGATGGATGTCATCGATACGAATTTCAAGCTGGCATCGTCCCTCAAGATTTCAACCGATAGCCTGATGTCCCTACATGCGATGGCCAAGACCACCGCGAATCTGGCCGGTGAAGACCTGGATGGTGCCCTCCAGAAACTTGCAAAGGGATTGGGTGAAGCCGCCAGCGCCGGTGGACCGCCAGCCCAAGCATTGAAAGCTCTGGGTCTAAATGCCAAGGAGATGGCCAACCAGGGTCTGGACCAATCATTTACCCAGATCGCGGAGAAAATCCATCAGCTCCAGAGTCCGACAGAGCAGATTACCCTGCTAACAGAACTATTCGGCAAGTCCGGTGCCAAGCTCCTGCCTATGTTCTCCGAGGGTGCGGCGGGTATCGAGGAAGCCCACAAGAAGGCCCTGGAGTTTGGCTATGCCCTTACGACCGCTGATGCAGCTAAGGTGTCTGCGGCTAAGGATCGGTTCGAGGAGATCGGGCTCCGCATCGAGGGTGTTAAGAATCAACTAACTGTGGCGCTGGCCCCTGCCATTCAGTTCATCGGTAATTCCATCCTGGACCTGCTGCCATCAGCGGACAAGATGCGGGATTTCTTCGTGAGTGCTGTCTCGTTCGTCGCCAAGGGATTCGGCTTCGTGGCGGATCAAGCCCAGAACTTCCGGATTCTGGTGGTCGGTGCTGCTGATGCTGGTATGCAGCTCGGCAACGTCTTCGTGCAGTCCTTGGATTATGTGGCCCAAGCTCTGGTCAAGGTCGGCAAGTATATCCCTGGTCTGAGCGGTATAAGCTCGAAGGTTGCCGATGGCATGGCGAGCATCGCCAAGGAATCCGGTAAGTTCGCGGACGCCTTCCATCAGGAATTCAAACGGGTTGCAAATGAGCCCATGCCAAGTGCTGGCGTTGATGCCTGGCTAGATAAGATCAAGAAGGCATCTGACGACGCGGGCAAGGAACTCACCGATAAGGCCGGCAAGGCTGGCGGTGCAATGTCCGATGCATTCGCCGAGAGTGCCCAGAAGATCAAGGCCACCATGGAGGGGATGGGCAAGGAATTGGATTTCCAGAAGTTCCTGGGTGGTGCACAGGGCAAGCAGCTCAAGCTCGACGGGCTAGACACAAACGCCATCAAGAAGATTTTCGAGGCCCAAGCTGGCGGTGCCGATGCTGGCGTTCTGGACTCCATGAAGCAGTTGGCTCTGGAGACGCAGCACCTTATCGATGCAACCAAGGGTGACGATGCTATCCAGGGTCTACGCGACAAAATGGCGATGATGCAGGAGGCCGCTGCTAAGGGTATCGATCCGAAGTTCCTGGAGGAGATCAAGAAGCTGCATCTCCCAGAGGGTCAGGCACAGCAATACCTTCAGCTCGCGGAGGGCATCAAGTCTGCTGAGGATGCGGCGTCTAAGGCCAAGAGTCTGCACGAGGAGATCGACAAGCTCCACAAGCAGTTGGAGGAGAAGATTCATCCGCCTTCCTTGTCGCCTGATGAGAAGGAGCGGGATGGCCTGAAGGAGCAATTATCCCTGTGGGAGAAGGCACAGAAGGCTATCGAGAATGCCAAGTCTCCCCTGGATAAGTACAAGGACGCGATGGCGGACTTGGACAAGGAATTGGCTTTGGGCTTCTTGACCCAGGAGCAATATAACGCTGCTGCGGCCAAGGCTCTCAAGACCGAGAAGGACGAAGAGAAGAAGGACAAGCCAAAGGAACAGAAGCTGGACAAGCCGTTGGAGGCCGAGGTCCGTCGTTTCTCTCTGGATCTTCCGATGAATAATCGTGACCTGGGACAGGTGCAGAAGGATCATCTTGCTGAAGCTCGCAAGCAGACGCAGTATCAGCGCGAATCCCGCGATGTTTTGAAGGATGGATTATTTGTGACGACCTCTCTGGAGTCGGCTGCTAACGCATAATGGGTGGTGTGTCAGTCAAAAGTCTGACATGGCGACTGTTAGCAAGATCTATTGGGTCCCCGAATCTGACAGGGCCTCATCATCTGACACTGAGATAACCTATATCCGGGTGTATCGCGTGGTTTATGATCCCACCGATCTCCCTCTCCCATCTGCTTATCATGCGATCTTCGCGGATGACGGCACTACCGCTATCCCTTCTCGTGGCGACGAATTCGAGAATGAAGACGGCGGCTCTGATGGTACAGGGATTTACGTCACCAAGATCGACCCACAGAGGACCAACGAACCGCACATTATAGATGTATATGTCACTTATTCATCCGTTGCGTTGACCACCTTCCCGGAAGCCTCCAAGTGGAACAAAACGATCTCCTCTGATGCTGTTGAGTTCACCGAGACCACGACCAGAGATAAGGACAGTATCCTCATCAAGAACAGTGCTGGCGATTCGGTGGCTACGCCGAAGACGCGGTTCGACCGCAAGTACAGCGTGAAATTCAGCACCAACGATGTCTCGGTCATCAACTCGTTGGATGATCTCCAGGGCAAGATTAATTCCGACTCTGTCTCGCTGAACATCACTAAGGGTGGGATTACTGTCAGCAAGACGTTCGCTGCATACACCCTGAAATTCCTCAATTCACCCTGGTCTATCGTGGAGTCGGGAACCGAGGGCCACCCCGGAAGCTTCGGCTATCTGGATGTGAGCGTCGAGCTTGGATATCGCGCCGATACGTGGCTCCCCAAGATCGTCGATATGGGGCTACGCCAGAAGAACGCAGACACGGGGGAAGTGGGTCCGATTGTTGATGACAACGGCAATCCCATTACTTCTGAAGTTCCCCTCGATGGTTTTGGCCAGCCATTGGATACATCCGGTGGAACCACTGCTGTCGTGTTCGCCCCTGCTCCAGGCGGCGGCGATCAGTGGCACGTTGATGATGAAGCAGCATTCGCCCCGTTTCTTAGCAGCTTATAATGGCGGATAAGAAACCCATTTTCGATGCGTCGAGTAACCGCAGGATTGCAAAGGCGGTGCTGAAGGTTGAGCGTGGGAGCTACGACAACACGCAACTATCGAGGAATGTGCCAGCGCCACAGCGATGGTTCTGGGCCAAGATCGTCGGCACCGGACCGGCTGACGAAGTTGATTTCACCGACCATCGTTATTGGTTCAAGAAGTGCTATCCAGATAATTCCACCGGCGATGACACTGAAGCAGCAACGTTCACGGCCTACCCTGACGACGACTATTACGCCATCTGGGATTATTGCACAAATCAGGTTGAGGCCCTCTCGCAGTCGCACACTCTCCAGATAGATCAAGTCGTGCGGGTGTATTACGACTACGACAAATCGAGCCCACCGACTATTCGTTACACGATCATCGTAGGTGCTGCGAGCCCACCGCCGCGATGTATTACTGAGTACACCTTCGACTACACGTGCAACGCTGTCGATGGGGAGAAGGTCGGGGAAGTCTCAAAGGTCGGCACCACATTCATTCCTGAGCCTGAAGTCGTCAATGAGTGGATCTGGACTGCACAGGATGGGTATGTCTGCACCTTTACGATGTACGCGACAACTGCGGAGTGCGTGCCTACCGGCGAGGATGAGGATGGGAATCCTGATGGCACATGTGCCGAGGATAACTGCGACGACGACTGCCAGTGCGAGAACGTCTCTGAGGGAGACAATCCTACTCCTCCAGAAGAGGGAGACGCGATGTACGAGCAGTGCATGCCGCGTCTCCCTTGCCCGCCTAGCGACATCGACACCAAGAATTACGCCTTGATGGTCGGCCCCATCACTGGCGGTGTAATTGCTTGGGTCGAGGCCACCGAATGCCCGTGAACAAATCTAGTTCATGGTAATGCTCAATGATGGCAAGGTCTTGCTTGTCGGTGGCAAGGTTGCCAATTCCCCCGATTGCTGTTGTGACCAATGCGACAACTGCGAATGCTGCAGTGGCGGCGACATGTGCTTCTCCAAAGACTATACGCCGGGCGATGGCGTCGGTAGTTGGGAAAGCAGCGGTACAACTGGAATTTACACCACGATCTATTGGGCTGGGGAAATCACCGACCTTGCAACTTACGCCAATAATTATCTTGGCGGCGATTCTTTTGAAGGCCCACCAATCTGCGGCGACGATGGGAGTGGTGGCGGCTCCGTCACCTGGGAACAGGTCGTTTACGCCGCAGTCGGAACCGATACCGGGGTTGACCGCCTAGTTAAGAGATTCACATATGCATCTGGTGCATCATATAAGCTGGTAGTTCAACACACTTCCGATGGCGGCGCTACATGGGACGATTCAATCACCCTCGTTGAGTCTGGCACCCCATACGTTGGCCCTGATGATGAGACGAACCAGGATAAATGCTATTTCCGGTGGACGACGTACACGAATCTGACCGGCACACACACCTCCCCATTAATTCCATTCACAACTGTACCGAGTGCATCCATCGGTGGACTAGGGAACAAGTGCTGCAAAGACCCCGATAGTGGTGCGTGCCGCTGCCTCCCGTTGGATTGCAAGACGGGTGAATGCCTGACTTGTAGCGGTGGCGGCGATGCCTGCTGTCTCGACTACCGCAGTGAACTCGATATCACAATCAGCGGAATCTCCTTCGACATCAGCAGCATTTCCGATCCTGATACTAAAGCCAGAGCCGAAGCCGATCTCGCCGCTATCGGGCTCTCGAATGGTGGGTCGGATGATGTGTGGGATGGGACCATCAGCCGACATGGGGTGTATGGGGTCGATGGTGGCTTTTGGGTCTCGTGCGGAGATTCAGCGGGGAATTGGCGGTTCACCTTCCAGGGTTATTCACGCTTAGTTTTTGGTTATCTCCAGGGCGGCATCGATACGTCGTTTATCTCTAACACCATCGGGGGTATTCAGCTTTCTTGCAATCTCTTTCATGACGTAGGCGACCACGCTGAACCGTATCCCAATGATTTCACTTGCTGCGGTGGAACTGGCGAGATGATTCTCCATCTCGTCGTGGGCGGTATCGAGATTGATTCGGTTGTTGTCAACTACTCCGCCACAGTCTCTAAGAATAAATGCTGTAACTGTCGAGGGACTTCACGGGATGTAGACGGCGGGCATGTCTGTGGTCCCACGGCTGATGGGAGTAACGCCACGTGTGATAGTGATTCTGACGGCGACTCTAATACTTGTCCTGATCCTGATGGGGTTACTGCTCGCAATAATATATGCAGTAGTTCTCAGGATTCTGATTGCTTGCGGGTGTGTGAACTTCCGGACTCGATTCCGGACATGCTGACTGTCAGCATCGGCGGAATCGACATACCACTAACGAGAGTGGGCAATCAATGGACGTATCATTGCTGCGACGGAGAAATCAGCACTTGCGATTTGGATATGGTTATCGAGTGGGACGAGATCGTTCATCATGACGCCGAAGATTACGATTACGTTTGCGATTACGAATACGACCCCGAGACCGACGAATACACACCGGTTTACTGCCACTACCACGCCGACGCATACGACGAGACCGTTCACCATTCCAATACCGGGCGAGTGATGGCAGCAGCGATCACCTTTGGTGGTTGTGGCGGGCCGTGCGTGTCTGGATCGGTTTGCTATTCGCTCGAAGTCGGCATCGTTTACGGCGGATGTGGTCAAACTAATCCGGGCGCATGTTTCGCATACGGATATCTGCTTGATTCGTGCGACGATCCACGGGGAAATTATTGCTTGTTCTCGGGTGCGTGTGGTTCTTCGGATATTCCGGATGATTGCACGATCACGGCGACCGTCAGTTAAAGATACTGGGTGGACCAGATCAATTGTTTGTCGTGGGCTCCGTGGGGGAAGAATGCCGGCAAGTGTTCTCTAATTGGCAAGTCGGTCTCTCTAGGGTTCTGCCAGTCCTGCCATAAGAATTCTCGGGGCTGTGTTCTTCGCGATCCGGCTCAACCAGTTCTTGTTCAGGTGTCTCTCCCTGCTGCTCCTGTTGCGGAGGTCGTCGATGATACTCCTGCTGTCAGTCGTGGCCTGGGTGATACGGTGGCCAAGGTGCTATCTGCTGTGGGTATCAAGAAGAGGGCTGGTTGCGGGTGTGCTAAGCGGCAGGCGGCTCTGAATCGCTTAGTGCCCTACCGGAAGGCGACGACGGCCGCGACGGAGGCCACGGAAGACGCGCCGGGGGCTCGGGTGGGGTCAGACTAGCCTGGAGCTGCTCGCGTGTCTCGTCGTGCAGCGGAGAGGCCACGACGCCCAAGCCGATACGACGCCCGTTGACGAAAGCGAATTACCTTCCGATGATCTTATGGATGAAGCAGCTAGGGTGGGCAATTAGATAGCGATAGGAGCAGCATGAACCTCTTTAAATCCTTAACGCGTCTTTTGAATGATAATTCGGTTAGCAAGATCGAGCTGACTGCGACTCCGCCATTCGTAAAGCTGGTTTTTGACAGGGAGGAATTGGTTGCCCTGCTGAAGGGACAAGCTCAGATTTCCGAAGTGGTCTCGAAGCAATTCGTGCGTCGCCGCGTCTTTTGGGAGGACCTCGCGAAGGAATATTACGAGTACGTTATCGAATCGCTAGCTCAAGCCGAAATCGGCATTGATTCGGCATCGAATCAGATTGCAGATTCGAAAGATCCCGCTGCTCAAGCTCTTACCAAATTTCTGCGTGGCTGGGCCGCAGCATGTGGAACAACACTTAAAACTCTTAAACAACGTCTCGACGACATTCAAAGTGAAAAAGACAATATTCTAGGCTATGACACTGCTGGCGAAGATCGCCGTACTGCTGTGCGAGATTCAGTCACTTTACTTCGCCGTACGGTTTATCCCTTCGTGACCGCGCTAATAAGCTTCCTGCCAGGAGACGACCCAACTAAGACTGAGGCCCAGCGCTTGCTGGACCAAGGATTCAGTCAAATTGGAAACGCACAAGTCGTGCGAGAATCTCAACCTGAATGGGATGAAGCGACTTCGAAGTAAACTCGCCTACCGATGTCGGCTGATACGGTCGATTCGCCGCTTGGTGGCTCCCGGTAGCCATGGAAAGAAGATGTCGAGCAGTTCAATCGCAAGCTCGCGACCGAAGATCATGAACACTGCCCAGCCAATGAAGAGTAGTACGGCCACCCAGAACCACGGTACGAACGGAGCGAAGAACGTGTTCCACATCGTGTCTTGGAGTTGCTGAGTTGCGGCAATCGTATCCATCGAATTCCCTCCCTAAGAGAAATTAAACATCGCTCAACGTTGAACGATCATAAAATCTTATCCCGGACATCGCCCTAATGTCAACAATGGCTACAGTGCGGGTGATGAACTGGACGGAGTTCAATCATGCTGCCCTATCTCGGCTGCTCTCTCGATTAGTGGAGGAGCAGCGGATGTATCTGGAGGTCCGGAGCTGGTTGAAGAAATATGGGTACGCGCCCGATCATCCTCTGACTGAGCAGAACGAGTACACGTTACGGGCGGTCCAGGGTTACATCGAGACGGTGAAGAGACAGGTTGTGCATTTCGCCCCGTATCGCCATGGGGTGAACCCGTGGAAATCGTCGGGGATCGCAACTCACCTGAAGCCAGATTTCAAAGCCCGAAGAACCGACGACGACGCCTGATCGGCCATCCATTTCTGTTGGGTTCGATGGTATCTTTTTGCTTTGAAGTAGAACCAATGCTCAAATGTCTACACTCGGGGGTGGCGGGGTGTCCCGATTTACCTTTCGAGGATGCAGTTCACATCTGCCTCATCACGGGGCGAAGGAGTTCCAATGAAGTTGAAGCATTGGTTGTGTGCGACTGGCGGTATGGTCATGCTGATTGGTGTTTCGTATGTCGGAGCGAAAGCCACTACAGATCCGATCACGGATCCCAAGGATGCTTGGGTCAAGCTATTCGACGACAAGAACTTTCAGGACAACGTGCTAACCATTAAATACCCAACCGACATTCCGAATATGAAAGAAGTCACTTGGGATGGCTCTGACAAAAAGGGAAAGCCCAACGACCGAGCGTCCTCAGTGAGATACAAAATCCCCAGAGGTTGGTCAATCGTCCTGTCCGATGACACCGACTACAAGGACAATACGGTTACTCTTACCGGAACCGGCGAAGTCGAAGAGAACGGCGATCTTGGCACTTTCAGTGATAAGTGTTCGTCGGCCCGTTGGCTTGAAGTTAAGTGAATCAAAGGACGGCCCCGGCGAGTTCCGGGGCCGTCCGGTATTCTGGCGACCTCAGTATTCGGAGGGCAACAGAATTACTTGATCCTCTCCCTGCTGAATCACCCATACCTTTATCTCGGCCAGCGGAAAGTCAGTGAATGGGATTTCCTGTCTGACTGCAGGCTGCTCCCCGCTGTCAGCTTCGCAGATCGCGACGGCGGACTTCTTCTCCAGGTCTACGGTGAGGGTCCAGAATTGCATGTTGTGGAGTCGGCTGTCCTTGTGCCTGAGGAGTTGGGGCTGGTAGCTGCGGATTAGGTCGAGCAGCCAATAAGACTGTGCTTCTTCTGCGAGGAATTTCGTGCCGTCTGTGAGGAGGCACTCGGGGCCGTACTGGTAGTATTCCTCGGTGCCTGTGAAGTTGTTGAGGTCTGATTCGTTCATGGATTTCTCCTGTTAGTGGTCATAAAACGAAGACGGCCACCAGAATTCTGGTGGCCGTCTCGTCGTCGTTACTTAGTAGTTTTTACTTTCCTTCGTGCAGCTGATTTGATGAATTCTGGCCACTCGTCGCGGTCTTCGATTTCCCGGAAATCCCCGTCAAGCTTTTTCGCCAACTTGGGCGTGATCGGATAAGTGTAGATGGCCGGATCGAAGGAGGCAGGCAGATGGCCGTCCCGGTATAGATTCAGGTACGTTACGGTTCCGGCGACATCGTTCACCGCGACCATCACCGATGCCTTCGTGTTTTTGAATTCACTCATCGTTCGGATGTAGAGGCGGTTGGCTTCCACCGGCGCTCCGGTGTAGTCGCGATTCCTTACGACCTGGGGGGTCTTGGACACGTTGATCATGATGGCTGAGGTTTTCTTAGTGGTCTTCTTCATAACATCCTCCAGATAGTGGTTTCTGATAACGGGGTCAGGTGGACATCGCCTGACCGGGGTGGCGTTAGAGGGCTCGTGATTTGGTGGTGAATGCCCCTCCTTCCAGCTCGATCCGGTCGACTGTGACCAGCCCCTTATTGATGAGGGAGTAGTGGGCGGCGGTAACGTTCCATATTCGCAAGCCGGTCTGCTTGGCGATTTCCTTGTCGGTCGTGATGCCCTGCTTGATGGCATCGAGAACGAGTTGCTGGTTGGTCGTGATCTTGTTCATCGTCTGCTCCTTGTACTGCGTCGGTTGTGTTTACGACTAAAACTGAATGCGCATTGGAACAGACGCAAATTCAGGACGCAATTATGGAGAGAAGCAGCTCTTGTAAGAATATTTCCCTATAGCCTTCGCGATATCGGCAGAAGGGTTGGTATTGCGAGCTTAATATCCTGGAAGCGGGTTCGGAAGAAGTCAAAGAGCCTTATCATACCAGCGAGTGCCCCGAGATCCCGTGAATAACCCGTCCCGGATCTTCTTGTTCCAGAATTACGATAAACTGTTGCCGCAAATCTTGGTCGGGCTCAGATGAGTAAACACTTCGAACGCAACCCATCACGTAAAATCGGTTGTAGTTCACCGCTGTCCGCACTAGGCGCCTAAACACAATCAATTTCGGGTCGGGCTCAAGATAGAACATCCAATTCCTGAGCAGGCTTCCCAGGCCATCCGTTGATGAGAAGCTTGCGCCGAATGATCCGCCGAACAAGGGCTCCCACACTTGCTCGTCGAACCAGCGGATAAGAGCGTTAAGACCAAACCTTTGGTCGATCACCGTGGGAATTGAAAGCTTCATCAGCACTTCATGAAGTTCTTCAGGACCGAAATCGAATGAGAACTCATGGACGTATCTTCGAGCAACAGCCGGCCAACTACGTGGTTCAATGGCCCATCGCTGCATTTCGGCGCAATGAATTAGCATGTCCGTTGCGACAATTGGCGTTGAATATCCCAAAAAGCGGCTGAATAAATCTTCTATTGCTTCTTCGCAACTCTGATGCCGTCCAGTGATATCGTGGTTTGTAAGTTTGAGGCATACAGTCCTCCAAGGCTCCGGAAGTAGCCCGCACTCAGCATGAGATGGTTCACGGTCTTGGTGGCTAGCGGCGATGGAGCGACCAAGGCCAAAAAGATCGACCCGATGATCTGCTTTCGCGAAGTCCGTGTACTGCTCTGGGGCGGCAATTCCTGGTGTGCCGTACGCGGGACCGGTCGAGAGAAGGGGCGAATTGCGTTGGACGGCTCGCGCTAAGCCGAAGTCGATGATTCGTGCATGGCCTTGCTTGTCAATCAACACATTCGATGGCGACAGATCCCTATGGATTGCACCGCCACCAGCACACGTGTGTGCCTCGCGAAGACCGTAGAGCACTTGTAGTGCAATCGACAAATGACGTTGAGCGTTGGTGGTGCTCCTGAAGAACTTACGCATGTCGTCGGCGTCTTCGACAAAATCCTGAATTATTGCGAGCGAATTGTTGGGCAAGTCCCAAGTTGCCCGAATCCGAACAACATGGGCATGATCGATATTGGCGAGGATCTTTGCTTCACGATCGAAACGCCTTTTCCACTCGTCATCAGCGGCGTATTGTGGAAGGAGAACCTTTACCGCGAGTGGCCGCTTCAGTCCGGATATGGCTACGGCCTTATAAACTTCGCTGTATCCGCCTTCTCCAACCTTCTCTTTGATCTCGTATTCAGTCCCATCTAGAGCAAAATGTTGGCCGATGTTCATGGCTGTCCCCCGATCGCAATTAGTAGCTTATGAATGTCTGGTGACGGTCTTTAATTGGGTGTATCGGGACTCGGCTTCTGCCTTTAGAGCAATAAGATATCTCACTTCTTCAGGCTGAATGTCTTTTGTTGCTGCAGATATGGCCACCCTGAGTTCTGCAATCAATAAGCGTTCCGCCTTCTTCGCGGCGGCACAGCACTCTTGCTGGATGGCCTTTATCGATTTGCGATGTTTCCTTAGTGCTGCATTTCCGAGCGAGCTATTTGGTCTATTTGCGGTTTTAGCCGAAGAATCAGCTAGTAAGAAGAGCAAATCCATCATTGGGAAGTTTGGCATTTTCTTCCCCGACTCTAGCTGACCCTTATGGCATCTGCTGTAGCGACCCCATTTGAAACGATTGTTTCTGACTCGCGGTACAATCTAACACTTTTCTCGATGTTGGCCGACATAGCGTCACGCTCCTCTATGAGCTTTTCTGGCACAGGCAGTGTTGTCAACGTTGATTCATTGATGCGCGGATGGTGGCCACCCTCCTGCGAAGCGGCGAGAACTTCCTGAACACGGCCGGAAAGCAGGAATGGAACGAGGAAGGCGATAGATCGATCGTCGTTAGAGCGAAGTACAAAAAACTCTGTTGAACAGACCAGTTGAGCATCTTTCGAATGTTGAATGGCGTCGTCTACGAAGGCAACCTGTCGAAGGTATGGTCTAAGCCGAGAGATAATCACATCGTTCGGCTTAATAACTTTCTTGGCACTACCAATTTCCGCTCCATTCACTGGCATCGTTCGGCTGATGATTATCCCTTCCCTCGCATCACTTGTATCTAGCACGAGACATGATCCAAGCTTTTCGCCGGGTTGGACAATATTTCGTGCAATAGTGGCGATCGAACTAAGTGATGTCGATGTTTGACCGCTAGTCACGGTGCGACGCGGATCATATCGTTCGGGTGCTAGGACGAAGCCAGTTTCAAGTTCAGTAGCAGAGCGAATAGTGGTGATTGCCATTATTCCACCAACCCTTCTTCTTTGCAGAAAACGTCATACGCTTTGATGATTTCATCAAAGTCATGATCGACACGAGTCCAGGTGTCTGTGTGCGATGGGTTCTTTATTTGCAACTGTCCTTTGGAATTTTTCCCATCCCGCTCACTGATTGCAAAGAAAATCTTGTAATCGTTCGGCGCGGACTCTCGCTTCAGGAAAATGATGCTCGCCTTTTGATGTGTATGAGGCAGAAATGTGTTCCGCCCCAATCCGACAACAGCGAGGATACGTGCTTTACCCTTCAGCCATTCTCTCGCATAGTTTAAAGAGCTTGCGGCAACCTTGTTGTGTGGCAAGACGATAGCTAGTCGCCCTCCTGGTCGAAGAAGGTCTACACATCGTTCAATGAAAATTACGTCCCGTTCGACGGATGTGCGACCACGAGACAGGTCGTATCCATCCAATACGTGCCTCTCCCTGACCTCGCCGGCGAACGGAGGGTTCGTCAATACGATGTCGAAGCCCTTGTGCTTACGTAAACGGCTACGACAAACATCTTCGATCGTCAGAATTGATGCTTCGCTCGGTTGAAAAAGACCCACCATATCCGGCCGGAGGAGGCTATTCAGTCGAATGACATTCGCGCTTCCGTCACCAGCTAGAACTAATAGAGCCTTTGCGACCCGCACTGCCCTCGCATCCATGTCGAAACCAAAAATGTTGGATTCACAGTAACGACGTAATGCTTCGGACGAGGAAAGGTCAGATTTCGATCTAACGAAGTTGAGCGCATGGATCAGAAACCCACCGGAACCACACGCGGGGTCAACGACAGTCTCGTCCACCGTCGGACGCATCATCTGAACACAAAGTTCGATGACATACCGAGGCGTGAAGAATTGTCCCTTAGCGCCCTTGGAGCCCTTTGCAACTAGGAACTCAAAGAAGCCATCGAGTACCTGCAAACCTTGATCAGAGATCTTATGCTTTGAAAGTGCATCAACGCAGACTGTTAAATGCTCGGGTGTGAGGGTCGGTTCCAAGACTTCTAGTACACCAGGCCATGCCTTGTTCGCCTCATGAAGGAGCTTAGTGATTTCGCTCTTCGTCTCTGTTTCAGTCGCCATTACCTTGAAGCGGATACCTGAGGTGCGTTCATCCCATATTTTCGCGATTAACAGTTTGAAGATCTCTTCGAACTCATCTTCACCCGAGTTCGCAAGAACCAGTTCCTCCAGTCGCAGAAACATTGATTCAAGATTTCCTACTTGGTTCGCATGTCTTTTTGCCATTCTTTACTGACGGTAGCCGGAGGTTATTAGTGCGTCAAGACGCGCGCCGCGTTTAACCTAATATGCGATTTTGGAGTATTCATCACGGATATGGATTCTCTTGAGCTAATCCTAGGGGTTGTCGTAAAAGGCCGCAACGTGCGGACTATTCGACAGTCGAATATCGCAAGGGGTCAAATGCCTGGTGCTCAGGACCCAAGCTATATCGAGTTTATCGCTCGTTTGCGACAAGCTCGTCGATTGCGTCAGCTTTCACAGATTGAAATTGGTAAGCGTCTTAAGCGAGATCAAGCCTTCATTTCGAAGGTCGAAACTTGTGAACGACGATTGGACGTTATTGAAGCTGCTGCTTGGTGTATCGCGCTCGGCATTCGACTGGAAGACGCTCTCCCCCCGGATTTGAAAGCTGCGCTCGACAGGGCCAGTAAGGGAGTACCCGGTGGTGGACATTACGTCGGACGAACTGGAAAAACTAAAACTCCAGTTCAAACCTCTCGTCGGAATTCAATTCAAAAGCCTAGCGCTCCCCGCCGCCGCACTTGAAGCTTTCGAGCCATCTCAAATTGGTACGATCGTCGGCGCATTGATGGACGCGCTCATCCCTCATCTTCCCGATCTACCGGGCATCGGGCTCCAAAAGCATGAGGGAATCCTAAAAGATCGCGAAGGATATCCAGATTACAAACACGTGTCGGGGAAACGGCTGGAGTTGAAACTCTTGTACGTTGATAATCCGAACATCAAGATGAAGACTCCTGCCACTCCTCGCGAGCCCTCAGCACGACTTACTCAAAAGGTAACGCGAAAGAACGTTGACCCCGCGAATGACGCCATGCTGGTGATCGCGTATCGAATGGAACCGCAAGCGGCTGCGCCGGAATCTGTGAGTCCGACGATTATCGACCTCGAAGTCCTATCGATGATTGAGTTGGTAGCGGCACGAGATAAACGTATGGAGGACCGCGGTGGACGTTGGTTTGGAAAATTCGAGACTCCAACCGTCCCGAGTAAAATCGGCCGTAAAAAGCTGAAAGCCGGCGCAACACTTGTGGAAGCTTATGGCAGGAAAGAATCCGAAGGAATGGACTACAATGAGGATACGAACTTCGGAAAATTGAGTCGAATTCCACATAAACTACTGCAGAAATTTTTGGTTAAGCATCGCGGCAAGGGCGAAATACCTGAAGAGCTATTCAAAGAAGCTGTAGTCGAAATGGAAGACGAGCTCAATAAACTAGAGGACAAAACGTGAAGCAAGGCCGGATGGTGATTAAGCGATCAACTTCCCCTTACACTTCAATCGGCGCACTGTTTCACGTGCCACCCCTAGGCTTGGGGTCACAAGCCTCTCAACGAGAATCTTCTTCCCGGCATAGAACCAGAACGCGGCACGTACGGCGTTTCCACCAGTATCCTCGTGCGGGGCCACGGGGTATCTGGGCGGGTCAACGCAACAGCCCGTGGAATACGCGTGGGACCCCGCGACGTAGCACGGGTAAGACGATGCTCGCCCAGCGCATCCCGGGCATCCTGCCGCCGCTGGGTCGGACGGAATCGCTCGAAACAACGCGCATTTATTCGGCGCTCGGCTTGCTACCGGAAGGCATCGCGTTGATGGACGAGCGACCCGTCCGCACGCCGCACCACAGCGCGACGGCCCAGGCCCTCATCGGCGGCGGCACCATCCCGCGTCCGGGCGAAGTGTCCCTCGCGCATCACGGCGTCTTGTTCCTCGACGAATTGCCCGAGTTCAGCCGCTACGTGCTGGAAATGCTCCGCCAGCCGCTGGAGAGCGGCGAGGTCACCATCAGCCGCGTGCACGGGAGCATTCGCTTCCCGGCCCGCTTCATGCTGGTGGCCGCGATGAATCCGACGGCATCCGGCTATGCCAGCAACGACGCCAAGGCCCGCGACAAATACCTGGCCAAGCTCTCCGGCCCGCTGCTCGACCGCATCGACATTCACGTGGAAGTGCCGGCCGTTCCGTACAAGGAACTCACCAGCCGCCGGGCCGGAACCACCAGTGCGCAGATGCGCGAGCAAGTGCTCCGCGCCCGCGAGGCCCAGCTCAAACGCTTCGGCGACAAAACCACTAACGCATCGATGGACACTCGGCAGCTCAAGCAGTTCGCCGAGCTCTCCGACGCCGGCCTGTTGCTGATGAAGCAGGCGATGGACGAGCTCGGCCTGAGTGCCCGCGCGTACGACAAGGTGCGACGAGTCGCCCGGACCATCGCCGATCTCGAAGGATCAGCTTCGATCAACGAATCCCACCTCGCCGAGGCGGTGCAGTATCGGCTGCTCGATCGGAAGTATTGATAAGGAGTGAACATGCAGCGGATCGCGTTCCTCATCAAATGTCGGCCGGAGAAGTTGGAGGAGTATCTCAAGCTGCACAATCCCATCTGGCCCGAGCTGGCCGCGGAGTTGAAGGCGGCGGGGATTCGGAACTACTCGCTGTGGCTGCGGCCGGACGGGACGGAGTTTGGATATCTTGAATGCGACGACTGGGACGCGACGTGTGCGTATCTTGGAAAGTCCGAGGTGCATACGCGCTGGCAGGAGCTGATGAAGAATTACCTGATCAGCCCCAGCGACACCGCCCTGGGCGGCCAGCCGGTGGAGATGCTGGAGCGGTCGTTTTTGTTGGAGTGAGGAAAATGAACGCCAGGGTGAAAACGCGATCGTGTTGCCAAGAGGTCATCCTGAGGTACTCCGAAGGATCTGGCCAAGGATGAAGTGTGCGCAACGCGTACTCGCGCTGCCGCCGCGAATACGCGACACGTCTTCTGGCGCGCGAGGCTAGATCCTTCGGAGTACCTCAGGATGACGAACTGCGCACATTGAGCCGCTTCTGCAATCTCCTTGGCGTTTTGGCGATCAATCATTCCGCATGAGGGTCGCGCGCGAAACGATCCATACCCTCACTTTTGCCCAGGCGACGTTAAGCAGCAATCCCACGGCAACGCCGACGGCGGCGCCGGTAAGCACGCCGGCGAGGAGCGTCATCTGGATCGACCAATCGACCTTCAGCATCCACGCGGCCACATAGAACGCGAAGGCGCCCAGCACCGCGCCTGCCACGGCGAAGGCCTGGATGACGAACGCGCGCAGGCCGGATTCGACGCGGCGCTCTTTGACGCCGACGAAGAACGAGGTCGAGAGCAGGCCGAAAAAGACGAGGACGGCGACGGTCGACATGACGGCAAATCCGACCGCGAGGCCGACGCCGAGCAGGCAGAGCGCGACGGCAACGACGATGAGCACGAGCGCGATCAGGAACGGCGGCGGTATGTCGTCGTCGACCCCGGCGGGCATGGTCGATGCGGCGGCTGGGGCGGTTACGGCGGTTTGGGTGGTGGGCTCGCGCTCAACCGGGGTCGCGGCGATTGCGAAGAGGCAGGTGAAAATAGCAAGCAGTCGCAAGACGGTCACGGGAGCCATCATATCGGTTTCAACAAACAAAATTAGGGGTTGACAAATACCGAACAAACGCCTACGATCTAGATCCTGCGTTCGACGTTCTGTCGGGGAAAAAGTTCCAAATCAAAACAAGCGAAGCACTGGAGGGGTGAGGCATGTTGAACCGCTTATTCATCGTCGCAATGTGCATTGGAGTGGGTGCTTTTTGCCCGACGGAAAGAGTTTACATTTGCGAGCGCTCGTTCTACGACGTTTGGGCCGTTATGTCGAATTTGGAGAATCGGCCTTATCACTGGGCCGGCCAACAGTTACGCGATTTGAAGGTGAATGGTCGAAACGCGCCGCAAGCTGATCGGCCGTGGGTTAAAGCTGATCGGCCATGGGTTCAAACCGCCCCGCGATGGATTCTTGTTGTACATCGGCCGCGGCTGACATCGACCGACGGCTACGCTAGACTCTCCCGCATGAGTATCAGAGTCGGCATTGTGGGCGTAACCGGGTACGGCGGCGGCGAGGCGCTTCGGCTTTGCGCGACGCATCCGGAGTTCGAAGTGGTGTACGTGGCGGGCGAAAGCTCGGCGGGATCGAAGCTGATCGACCGCTATCCGGGCATCGGATCGCTGGGCGAACTGGTCGTGCAGAAGTGGAATCCGACGGAGCTGCCGAACCTGGACGTGCTGTTCGCGAGTTTGCCGACGGGCGACTCCAAGGCGGCGCTGGCGGCGGTGAGGCCGGAGACCAAGATCGTCGACATCGGTGGCGATCACCGGTACGTGGATGGCTGGCAGTACGGCTTGGCAGACGTGTGGCCGGACAAGGTGCGGGGGAAGACCCGCATCGCCAACCCCGGCTGCTACCCGGCGGCGACGCTGACGGCCCTGGCCCCCCTGCTGGCGGCGAAGTTGATCGAGCCCGGCGGGATTATCGTGGACGCCAAGACCGGCGTAAGCGGCGCGGGCCGCGGCGGTGGGGATTCGAAGTTCGGCTATGCCGAGGTGAATGAAGACGTGGCGGCGTACGGGCTGCTCAAGCACACGCACATGCCGGAGATCGCTAGCACAATCGGAGCGCTGGCAGGATCTGCGGGTGCGGCGAAGGGGTTGGTCTTCACGCCCCACCTGATCCCGATGACGCGGGGGATTTTGGCGACGATCTACTGCAAGGGATCGGCCACCACCGAGCAGTGCCTGATGGCGGCGCGGGAATTTTACCGCGATCGGCCGTTCGTGCGGGTGAGCGACAAGCCGCCGCACACGAAATGGACGCTCGGCAGCAACCTGGCGTTCGTGTCGTACGCGGCCGACCCGGAGCGGAACCTGGTGATCGCAATGGGCGCGGTCGACAACCTCGGCAAAGGCGCCGCAGGCCAGGCGGTGCAGAACGCGAATCTAATCTGCGGTCTGCCAGAAACCGCAGGACTCACCGGCGCGCCATTGTGGCCATGATCGCGGAACCGTCCGGCAGTGGCACTTAAGTGCCACTGCCAGCAAAGTCCCCCGGGGAATCGCGTCGATACACTTGAGAACCTATGGCGGAGAAGCAACCACGACCGCGCGATCGCACCGAGACGGCCAAGGCCCGTAAGCGGCCGGCGTCGCGCACACTGCTTCGTCCGCAGCCGGTGAAGACGCTGAAGGGCTGCGACGAGTGGCCGATCGTTCGCGCGTATGTGCCGCCGGAAGACTGCTGGCAATCGACCGGCTTCGGAACGGCCGGCATCGTGCGCCAACAGCCGGATGGAAGGCTGGCGTCGAGCTTCTTCATCATGGGCCTCACCCGCGGCGGACTGATGAACGTGTTCGGGCACGTGGACTCGGACTGGGAGGAAATCGAAGGCGACCTGCGGCGCGATCGCCACAAGATGCCGCCGTCGACCATCGGCGATGCCCGCATGGCGGCGCGGTACATCTGGGGCGCGTATGCGTGGAGCCTTGAGGACGATCTGATCTGGCCGGAGGAATTGGAGCGGCAGCATCTTGCGATCGTTCCGCCGATGGCGGGCAGTCGCACGCGGTGGCTCGGACAGTTCGCGGGGCCGACGGGTGTAATTCCGGGCGACCTGTACGACCTGGTCAAGAGCATCGACCCGTTGCTGGAGACGAGCGAGAGCACGCCGGAGCCGCTGGTGTTTACTGAGGTGACGTACGGCGTGACGGATCAGGCGAAGGTGCTGGAAAAGCTGCGGTCGAGTGCGCCGCACATCACGCCGATGGATCAGGACATGGACACGGTCTACTTCGAGTGCACGCGCGAGTACAACCCGCGCAAGGTGATGCCGCTCGAGCCGATGCGGTCGCGTCAGCCGGTGGGCACGCTGCGAATCCAGGGCGGCAAGCTGGTGGCCGAGGCGCGGTCGCTCTCGCTGGCGGCTTACTTGATCGGCAAAGTGCGGGAGTACGCCGGCGAGTTCATCCAGTTCGAAAAGACATCGTGGAGCGATCTCGACGCCTGGCTGACGGGGCCGGACAAAGAGCAGCCGACGATCGTTTACTGAGGTGTCGTACCTTGCCCCTCGTTGGCTTCTGCCATCGCCCGTTTCTTTTTCCGATGCATCAAAAACTCCACCGCCATGGGCAGAACGGAAATCACAACGATCAACAGAATCACGAGCTCAAAATGCTTCTTGAAAAATTCCAGCCCGCCCAGCAGATAGCCGGCCGTGATGCAGACGTTCACCCAGATCAACGCGCCGATCAGGCTGAACGTGAGGAACGTGAGATAAGGCATCGCCCCGATTCCGGCCACGAAGGGCGCGAAGGTTCGGACGATCGGTACGAAGCGCGCGAGGATGATGGTCTTGCGGCCGTACTTTTCCTGGAACGCGTGGGCCCGCATGAGGTGCTCGCGATTGAAAAATCGCGACTTCTCATGGCTGAAGACTTTTGGCCCGATGCTTCGTCCGATCCAGTAGTTGAGGTTGTCGCCGACGAGTGCAGCCAGTACCAGGAGGCAGCTAATGATCGGAAGGCTGATGCCGACATCGCGGGCGACCATGGCGCCGATCGCAAAGAGAAGCGAATCGCCGGGCAGGAACGGCAGGATCACCAGGCCGGTTTCACAGAAGATGATCGTGAAGAGAATGACATAAAGAGTGGGCTGGCCGATGTAGGCGACCATGTCGCGCCACTGCGCGTCATCGCCGAGGCCGCCGAACAGGAGGTGAAAGAGCTTGGTCAGAAATACCATGAGTCGCAATTCCTTTTTTTGAAGGGCCGCATTGTAAGGATCGGACGTACGGGCACAATTCCGCCAGAAACTCACGGATTGGGCCCGATCTTGCCGACTTGACTCGCATGCATACAATCAGGTGATCGATGGCTAAGAAGAAACTCCCCAAGGTTCTCGCACTGCTCGATGAAGACATGTGCACCGGCTGCGAGGCCTGCCTCTCGGTCTGTCCGGTCGATTGCATCAGCACGATTCCCGGTCCACGCCACGAGAACGTCTTCCAGGTATGCACGATCGATCTTCCCCGCTGTATCGGCTGCACGCTGTGCCACCAGGTTTGCCCGTGGGATTGCATCACGATGCTCCCCACCGATCAGTTTCTGCAAAACGACAACACCGCGAAACAGCTCGAGTAGCGACTACTTTCTTCCCTCACTGCCCCCGTACCTTGATTACGATTAGAGGCGGTCTACAATCAACATTGCCAGAGGTTGCCTCCGACCGATCGGCTCACTTTAGCCGGTGACGGGCGTAACCCTTGCGATGAGGGGTCGGCGCTTTTTGCCGACCAACAGGAGATGGACATGTTCGAACGGTTCACGGATCGGGCCAGAAAAGTCATGGCGCTTGCCAACCAGGAAGCCCAGCGATTCAACCACGAGTACATCGGCACCGAACACATTCTGCTCGGCCTCGTAAAAGAGGGCTCGGGCGTGGGCGCGAACGTGCTGAAGAACCTTGATGTTGACCTTCGCAAGGTGCGACTTGAGGTGGAGAAGCTCGTGAAAAGCGGACCCGATATGGTCACGATGGGCAAGCTCCCGCAAACCCCGCGTGCGAAGAAAGTCATCGAGTACGCAATCGAAGAGGCACGGAACCTCAACCACAATTATGTAGGGACCGAGCACTTGCTTCTCGGCCTGCTGCGCGAGCACGACGGCGTGGCGGCACAAGTGCTGATGAATCTTGGATTGAAGCTCGAAGAGGTTCGGGAAGAGGTTTTAAATCTTCTAGGAGCCGGTGTGGAAAGCGAAGAACCCCAGCAACAGGAAAAGCAAAGCCAAAAAGGAAAATCCAAAACCCCAGCGCTCGATTCGTTCGGCCGCGATCTCACGGAACTGGCCAAAGAAGGCCAGCTCGATCCGGTCATCGGCCGCACGAACGAAATTGAACGCGTCATTCAAATCCTCTGCCGCCGGCAGAAGAACAACCCAGTCCTGCTCGGTGAAGCCGGCGTTGGCAAAACTGCCATCGTTGAAGGACTGGCGCAAATGGTGATCTCCAGTTCCGTTCCGGAGATCCTGCACGACCGCCGCATCGTGGTGCTCGACTTGGCGATGATGGTCGCCGGCACCAAATACCGCGGCCAGTTTGAAGAACGCATTAAGGCCGTGATGAACGAAGTTCGTCGAGCGAAGAACGTGATCCTGTTCATCGACGAGCTGCACACGCTCGTGGGTGCCGGCGGCGCTGAAGGCGCCATCGACGCCAGCAACGTGCTGAAGCCCGCGCTGAGCCGTGGCGAGATCCAGTGCATCGGCGCCACCACCTTCGACGAGTACCGCAAGTACATCGAGAAGGACGCCGCCCTTGCCCGCCGATTCCAGGCGATCACGGTCGAGCCGCCGAACAAGAAAGACGCGATCGAAATTCTCAAGGGCCTTCGCGACCGGTACGAGGCGCACCACCGCGTGCAGATTCTCGACGCCGCGATCGAAGCCGCTGTTGAAATGTCCGACCGCTACATCACCGGGCGATGCCTGCCGGACAAGGCAATTGACGTGCTCGACGAGGCCGGTGCCCGCATCCGCCTCCGCAGCATGACTAAGCCGCCTAACCTGGCCGAGCTTGAAGAGCAGATCGAACGGCTGAGCATTCAGAAGGACGAGGCGGTTAAAAACGCCGAGTACGAAGAAGCCGCCAAGCTGCGCGATCAGGCCGAGACGTTGCGGTCCAAGAAGGAAGACATGCAGCGCCAATGGCGCGAAAAGGCCAAGGAAATCGACGGCGTGGTGGACGAAGAAGTCATCGCCGAAGTCATCAGCAAGATGACCGGCGTGCCGCTCACGCGTCTGGAGAAGGAAGAAGCCCAGCGGCTTCTGGAACTCGAAAACGAGCTCCACAAGCGCGTGGTCAGCCAGGACGAAGCGATCAAGGCGATCAGCAAAACGATCCGCCGAGCTCGCTCGGGTCTGAAGGACCCACATCGTCCGATGGGCTCGTTCCTGTTCCTCGGGCCATCGGGCGTAGGTAAGACTTTGCTCTCCAAGGCTCTCGCGGAGTTCATGTTCGGCGACGAGGACGCCCTCGTGCAGATCGACATGAGCGAATACATGGAGAAGCACAACGTGTCTCGTTTGATCGGCGCGCCTCCGGGCTACGTCGGCTACGAGGAAGGCGGCCAGCTCACTGAACGCATCCGTCGCCGTCCGTATAGCGTGGTGTTGCTCGACGAAGTCGAGAAGGCGCACCCGGACGTGTTCAACATGCTGCTGCAGATCATGGAAGAAGGCCGCCTCACCGACTCGTTCGGCCGGCACGTCGACTTCCGCAACGTCGTCATGATCATGACCTCGAACATCGGTTCGGAGCTGATCAAGGGCGGCGGTCCGCAGTTCGGTCTCCGCCCCGTCGGCAAGGGCGGGACTGAGGAGCGTAACTACCAGCAGATCAAAGACACGGTGATGAAGGAACTCGAGCGTTACTTCCGCCCCGAGTTCATCGGCCGAATGGACGACGTCATCGTGTTCCGGCCGCTCGGTCGCGTGCAGCTCGAAACCATCGTGGAATTCGAGCTGAAGAAGGTGACCAAGCGGCTGGTCGATCACGGACTGCGCATCGAGCTGTCGCAGGAAGCGAAAGACTTCTTGATCGACAAAGGCACCAGCGCCGACTTTGGCGCCCGTCCGCTCCGCCGTGCGATCGAACAGAACGTGGAAGACCCGCTGAGCGAGGAAATCCTTCGCGGCAACTTCAAAGGCAAGGACTTGATCAAGATCACCGTCACCGGTGAAGGCGAAGCCAAGCACCTGTACTTTGAAACCTTCGCCACGAAGGCAGCTGACGACAAGGCCGCCCCGCTGGCCCAGGCCTCGAGTGATGCAACGTAAGGCTCGCGGCTTTAAGATGACTTGAATGACGTGCCCGGGTCGTTTCGATCCGGGCACGTTTCTTTATATGAAAATCGAGCTCGATCCAGATGTGGTGTACGCCGCCAGCACCGGCAAGTCCGATGCACTGTCGGCCATTCTGTGCACGATGTACCCCTTCGTCAGCCGCATCGCCATCGCCGTGAGCGGCGGCACGGAGACGGGGCTGGGATTGGTGAAGGTGCTGCTGAACCGTTCGCTCGAAGCCGCACCCAAATGGCAGGACGAGTCGGCGCCGTGGCGATGGTTCATTCACCATCTCATCCTCGGCCTCCGCGAGCGGCCGACACCGAAAGGCGTTGATCCCCTGCTGCAATTCGCCGCCGGCAAGGACGTGCCCTATGCGGCGTTCCTCAAGGCGATTCGCAAGTTGCCACCGCAGCAGATTGAAGCGTTTGTTCTGCGACACGGCGAGGGCATGGACGACCGCCAACTCGCGATCGCGATGGATTGCTCGGTGACGGCCGCCACGAATCATCTAACAGCCGCCGAAGGTGTGCTCAAGCTCGTCGCCAGTGACGGGTTCGGCCAACGCATGGAAGAGTTTAAGGCGGCTTACAACAACCTCTCGCCGGACCCGGAGCGGGTGAAGCAATACATCACTGCGTTAGTGCGGAATTACGTTGTGCCGCGAACGGCCGCACGATGGGGAAGACGCGCGATTACCGCCATGATATTGATCGGCATCGCGTATGCGCTGTACCGCGCGTTTCTATACATGTCCGCTTAACCGACACTTCCGCCATCTACGCATTGAAATGGAAGTGCACAATGTCGCCGTCTTTCATGACGTACGACTTGCCTTCCGATCGCAGCTTGCCGGCGGCGCGGATAGCCGTTTCGGTCTTATTGGCTTTGAGGTCCTCAAGGCCGAATACATCGGCGCGAATGAAGCCTTTTTCAAAGTCGGTATGAATCACGCCGGCCGCTTGTGGAGCAGTGGCGCCGATCGGGACGGTCCATGCCCGGATTTCCTTCGGTCCCATGGTGAAGTAACTCTGCAGTCCAAGCAGACGGTACGCCTCCCGCGTGAGCGTGGCGAGTGCTGGCTCTTTGAGACCCATGCTCTCGAGCATCTCCTTGCGATCGGCTTCGGGCAACTCGGAAAGTTCGGCCTCCAGCTTGCCGCAGACGGGAACGACCACGCCGCCTTCGGTCTTTGCGCGGTCGCGGACTTTCTGGACCAGCGCGCCTTGGCCGGTGGCATCGCTTTCATCGACGTTTGCAACGTACAGCACCTTCTTACCTGTGATGAGTCCGAGGGTTTTGAGGGCCTTCTTTTCATCGACGTTCAGCTCGAGCGACCGAACGGGTTTGCCCTCGTTCAGATGCGGCTTCACCTTCTTGAGCAGATCGGCGCGGGCCATCGCCTCCTTGTCGCCAGTGCGGGCCATGCGCTCTGCCTTGTCGAGGGAGGACGAAACCGTTTCCAGGTCGGCCAGTGCCAGTTCGGTATCGATCGTGTCGATGTCGCGGATCGGATCAACGCTGCCTTCAACGTGCAGGATGTCTCCGCCTTCAAAACAGCGGACCACGTGAAGAATCGCGTCCACCTCGCGGATATGGCTGAGGAACTTGTTTCCCAGACCTTCACCGGTACTGGCGCCGCGAACGATGCCGGCAATATCGACGATGCGAATCGCAGCGGGGATGATTTTCTCCGTCGTTTGGAAGGCGTTGATCACCTTCAGCCGCTCATCCGGCACGGCCACGATGCCAACGTTCGGCTCGATCGTGGCGAACGGATAGTTAGCCGCCAGCGCTCCGGCGGAGGTGAGAGCGTTGAACAGTGTGCTTTTGCCGACATTGGGCAAACCGACGATTCCGACTTCTAATGCCATAGGGGCGGAGATAATACAGGAAAACCTTGCGGTGTGCAGGGCGCAGGCACATACGATTTCGCCAAAGCCGTCCGCAAACGCATTTTCGTGGGAATTTTGCGTTTGAGGATCGGCGGCGCGTTCATGGTCGAGATAAACCTCATAAACGTACGGTCGCGCCTGCCTGAAGCTCAACAACAATTCAGGTACCCTTCCGCACGCGGCCAAAACACGTGCTAGGTTTGGGGCCTGTCGAGATCAGGTTGTGACTCTTCGTTGAAGGTGGAACAATGCACACGTTTTGGGATGAAGTTCAATGGGTTCTCCGCGACACCTCGCCGTTCGCGCTCATCATCGCGGGTGTGACGCTTCTCTCGCTGATCATGTTTCACCTCACGAAGTGGCGTGAATTCATGCTCATCGGCCTGACGATGGGCGTGTACCTGGTCCCGTTCCTCATGACCGGCCGCCACTGATTTGACGAAACCGCCTGCGCCCCCTTCAAATGGGGCTATGCCGCATTCCGCCGAACAGGTGGTGGAGGTTTTTGGGGCCGCCACCGAGGAAAATCAGCTTAGCCCATTGCGCGATCAGCAGATCGTCACGCTGCCTGCCGAGGGCGACGTGTGGATGACCGGCGACATGCACGACCATCGCCGGAACTTTGAACGGCTCATTCGCGCTGCCGACCTGGGCCGCAATCCCGAGCGACATCTCATCTTGCATGAGCTGATTCACGGCGACCGTTTTGACGCCAACGGCGCCGACGGCAGCTGGGAACTCCTCTACCGCGCGGCCGAGCTCAAATGCGACTTCCCCCGGCAGGTGCACTTTCTTCTCGCCAATCACGACCTCGCCCAGATCCACGGGGAAGGCATCATGAAGGCGGGCATGAGCGTGTGCGAGGCGTTCAACGCCGGAGTGAAGCGTGACTTTGGCGCCCAGGCGGCGATGGTGAACGTCGCCATCACCGAATTCCTGCTGTCGCTTCCACTCGCCATCCGCACACAAAACGGCTTATTCTTCTGCCACTCGCTGCCGACGGACGATCAAATTCCCGATTACGATTACACGGTATTTAACCGCGCCCTCACTGGACCCGACTACAAGCGGCGCACCGGTCCGGTGTACCAACTCATCTGGGGCCGCCACATGGCGCCGGCGTCTGTGGATCTCTTCGCTGATCACGTGGGGACGAAACTAATCGTCACGGGTCATCAGCCGCAAGACATGGGTTACGCAGTCAACGGTGAGCGGCATCTTATCATCGCATCCGATCACAATCAGGGCGTGTTTCTGCCGCTGAAGTTGGATCAGGAATACGCGAACGCCGACGCGTTGGTTGATTGCCTGGTGCAGTTTTTCGAACTGGAATAGCAGTTACTTCGTCACCCAGCACGCCGCCAGATGACCGGGCTCGCCCTGCTTCTGTTCGAGGGGCGGGACTTCTTCAACGCATTTGCGCAGCACCCGGAACGATTCACCGCCGGAGGTGATTTCAACCGTCTCCTTCGCGTTCGCCTGCTGCGCTGCGATGCGCGCCAGCGGACACCGCGGATGAAACGGGCATCCCGTCGGTGGTTTGGCCGGCGACGGCACTTCGCCGCCGAGCACGATCCGTCGCTTCTTGCGACGCGGATCGGGTTCTGGCACGGCACTCAGCAGCGACTCCGTATACGGATGCTTCGGATTCGTATACAGCTCGTGCCCGCTCGCCTTCTCCACGATTCGACCGAGGTACATCACGGCCACGTCGTCACTGAAATGCTCCACCACGGCCAGGTTGTGCGCGATGAAGAGGTAGGCAATTTTCAGCTCATCCTGCAAGTCGTTGAGCAGGTTGAGGATTTGCGATTGAATCGACACGTCGAGCGCGCTCACCGGCTCGTCGCACACGATAAATTCCGGGTTGAGCGCGATGGCGCGAGCGATGCCGATGCGCTGCCGCTGGCCCCCGGAGAATTCGTGGGGGTAGCGGGTGGCGTACGCCGGGTCGAGGCCGACCCGCTGCAGGAGCGACGCGACGCGATCGTGCTTCTCGCTGCCCTTCGCGAGGCCGTGCACTTCGATCGGCTCGCCGATGATGTTTCCGACCGTCATTCGCGGGTTCAGGCTGCTCACCGGATCCTGAAAGATGATCTGCATGTGCCGGCGGAGTTTGCGGAGCTCTTCGCCGTGATACGCGAAGAAATCCTGCCCGCGGTAAATTACTTCGCCGCTGGTGGCCGGGATCAATCGCAGAATCGTGCGGCCCACCGTCGTCTTACCGCAACCGGATTCACCTACGAGACCGAGCGTTTTGCCGGCCGGCACGTCAAAGCTCACGCCGTCCACCGCTTTCACGTGGCCGACCGTGCGTGAGAGCACGCCGCGGCGAATCGGGAAATACGTCTTGAGATCGCGCACCTGGAGTAGCGGCGCGCCGTTTTGTGCGGTCGTGTCGCTCACGATTTCACCTCAGCTGCCATCGGAATTTCGCTCTCCCGCTTGTGTTCTAACTGAGCGAAACTGATCGGAGCTGATCCGAAGCCTTCGGCAAAATGGCACGCCGCCCAATGGTGCGGCTGCACTTCGCGAAGCAACGGCTCACCTGATGTCGGCTCCTCGGTCGTCGCAGGAACTTCAGTCACGCATCGCCGCATCACGCGGAACGTCTCGCCAGTGCTAGAGATTTCGAGCGTTTTATCCGCTGGCGCTGTCATAGCCAGCTCACGCGATAGCGGGCACCGCGGGTGAAACTTACATCCGCCGGGAAACTTCGCCGGGTTCGGCACGGTTCCGGCGATCGTATCCAGCCGCTTGGTTGTCACGCCGAGCTTCGGAATCGACCGGAACAGTCCCCGCGTGTACGGATGCTGCGGCTTATCGAACAGATCCTCCACCGTGGCCGTCTCCACGATGCGGCTGGCGTACATGACGTTCACCACGTCGGCGTTCTCCGCCACCACGCCGAGGTCGTGCGTGATGAGCATGATCGCCATGCCGGTTTGTTTCTGGATCTTTCGCAGCAGTTCCAAAATCTGCGCTTGAATTGTTACGTCGAGTGCCGTCGTCGGCTCGTCGGCGATTAGTAGCTTCGGCTTACACGAGAGCGCCATCGCGATCATGATGCGTTGTCGCATACCGCCGGACATTTCATGCGGATACTCCCGCAAGCGCCGGCCGGGATCGGCAATGCCCACGTCGCGCAACGATTGCTCGGCTATCTGCATCGCCTCACGCGATCCCACCCTCTGATGCAGTGCCACCGCCTCGGCGATCTGGTCGCCGATCGAATATACCGGGTTGAGCGACGTCATCGGCTCTTGGAAGATCATCGCAATCTCCCGCCCGCGGATCGACTGCATCTGCCGCTCGCTGTAGCGAATAAGGTCTTCGCCCTTAAAGCGAATCGACCCGCTCACCACCCGCGACGGCGGCGAAGGAATCAGCCGCAAGATCGACATCGCCGTCACCGACTTGCCGCAACCGCTCTCGCCCACCACAGCGACCGTTTGGCCGGGATAGATGGTCAATCCCACATCGCGCACCGGCCGCACTTCGCCGCGGGCGGTGTCGAATGCGATCGTCAGATCGGAAATTTGCAACAGCGGGTCTGCCAACGTCATTCTCGCTTTCGCAGCTTGGGATCGAGGGCGTCGCGAACGGCCTCTCCGATGAGGTTATACGCGAATACGGTGAGAAATATCGCCCCGCCGGGGAAAATGGCCAGCCACCATTTGAACACGGTGCCCTGCCCGCGCGCGTCGTCCAGCATCTTTCCCCAGCTCGGCGAATCGATCGGACCGAGCCCAAGGAATGCGAGGTACGATTCGGTCAAAATCGCGGACGCAACACCGAAGCTGGCGCTAATTAGCACCGGCGTAATCCCGTTGGGCAACATGTGCTTGAACAGAATCGACCGGAGCGGCAGCCCCGCCGCTCGGGCTGCGTGAACAAAATCCTGCTCACGCAGTCGGAAAAACTCCGCCCGAATAAACCGCGCGTTCCCGGTCCATCCCACCAGGCCGATAATGGCCATGATGATGTAGAGATTTCGACCGTAGAACGTCACAAACATAATGATCAGGAATAGGGCCGGGATCGACTCGAAGATTTCGATCAGCCGCATGCCGATGATGTCCACCTTGCCGGCGAAGTACCCCATCAGCCCCCCGATGGTGACACCGATCATCACGGCAATTCCTGTCGAAACGAACCCAACCGACACCGCCGTCCGCGCGCCGTGGATCATTCGGCTGAGCACGTCTTCCTTATTGTTCGTCGTCCCAAACAGGTGATGCCAACCCGGCGGCTGATTCTTCGCTTCCACCGGTTGATCGTTCTGTCGATCGTTCGGCGAGTAGGGAATGAGCGTAAACGTGGCGCTCTCGATCAAACCGTCCTTTAAATCTTCCCGATAGTTGAACTGCGTGAGTTCCTGACGCGGGAACAAGGCATACGCGATTGGCACAGTGACGGCGATGCTCACAATGAATAACAGCAACGGCAAATTGCGCGGCATCGATTTGCGCACGGCGATTAGAAGCGCCGCCACAGCTGCCAAGAACACGAGCGATACGTCGACATAATCCAGCTTGTGCAGGATCGGGCTCGACAGCTGCCCGTTCTGCCGCATGACAATCGGATAACTGCTTGCGATGAACGGTGCAAAGATGCCGGCAATCACCACAATCGCGATCCATGTGAGTCCGATCCGCGCGCCGATATTCGTTAATGTGTTCCGGATCGTTGTTTCGAAAAACCCGGTCGGTCGCGGCGCGAGCTGCTGTCCCGACGGATCGTCTGCCGGCGGGTTCGCCATCGCGCTGGTGAGCGTTGCGTCGCTACTCATACTTCACCCGCGGGTCGGCAATGGCGTAGCAGATGTCGGCGGCCAGGTAACTAAGCAAACCGATGATTCCGGCGATCACTGTCTCAGAGAGCACCAGTTCCGCGTCCTTCTGCAGCACGGCCGTCACCATGAGCCGGCCCATGCCGTCGATGCCGAAGATGGATTCGACGATGACGGCGCCGCTCAGCATGCCCGGCAAGATGCCCGCGCCCACCGTAATCAGCGGCAGCAAGCTGTTGTGAAACACGTGCCGATAGAGGACGTTCTTCTCCGAAACCCCTTTGGCCCTAGCCGTTCGAGCGTAGTCCGCCGCAACATTCTCGAGTACCGACGCGCGGGTTAGTTTCGACAGCACAGCGAAGTCACCATACACCAGGCAAATAATCGGCAGAACGAGGTGCCACGCCGTATCGAGCACGTAGCCGCGCTCGAATCCGTTAGGACCCATCGACGGAAGAAACCGCATGTCGCGCGCCAGCAGATCGTGTAAGCCGTTGGTTGGAAACCACTGCAGGTACGGATACTGGGCGCTGGTCAAAAAGCCGATCATCAGCACCGCCGCCAATGTTACCGGAATCGACCACAACGCCAGGAAGATCGTGCCGGTGGCGACGTCAAACGTCTGTCCGCGCAGCTTGGCCGCCCGAATGCCGGTGAACAGCGCCGTACCGTAGACGAGCGGGAAAGCGATAAAGTTCAGCAGCAGCGTGACCGGCAGCGCCTCACCGATCAAATCCGCTACCGGCCGATCGCGCAGCCAGCTTCGGCCGAGGTTTGGCGACTTGAAACCGAATTTTGTAGACGCCGGAAACCCAGTGCCCGACTCTTTCACGCCTAACGGCGACACGTTGTTCAGCCACCGCAGATACTGACGATACGCCGGCAGATTCGTACCGAACCGCTCGGCCATGTAGCGCTCAATTTCCTTCCGCTGCTCGGCCTTCATTTCCGCGTCGCGACTCATGAGCGCGCCGTTGATTCCGCCCGGCGACAGCGCCATGACGCCAAACGCGATCATCGTGATCCCGAGCAGCGTCGGGATCACCAGCAGGATTCGGCGAATGATGTAATTGATCATGCGACGACTCGCTCAAACCTACTTATGACGCTGCGACGCCGTCGGCACGTACCACGGAATGGGCATGTCATCGGTCGAAATGTAATTCAGTCCGCTCTTCGTCTGCCGCACGTTTTGAATGCGCTTGTCCACATACATCAGGCTCTGGCGGAACAGCAGGAATGTATACGGCTGATCCTCATGCAGAATCTGATGGCACTTTCGCCAGATCGGCATCCGTTGGTCCTCGTCCACCGTTCGGCGGGCGGTTTCCATCAGCTTGTCGAGCTCGGGGTTGCGGTACGACATGAAGTTGTCGGCCCCGTTGCCAATCTGGCTCGAGTGGAACATCTGGAAGATGTCGGTCTCAATGCCACCGGTCCAGCCGAGCGTGATCGCGTCGAAATCCTGCTGGTCAAGCTTCTTGATCATGATCGGCCAATCGGTCGGCTCCTGTTGCATTACGATACCCGCGCGCGCCAGGCTGTCTTTCATCAGCAACGCCATCTGCTCGCCGATCGGGTTCTTGTTGTTGTAGACGAGCTGAAACCGGAACGGCTCGCCGTCGGGCCCGAGGAGAACGCCTTGGGCGTCCTTCTTGCTGTACCCAGCTTCGGCAAGGAGCGCGATGGCGCGCTTGAAGTCGTACGGCCACGGAGTCACCGACGGATCGTTCTGCTTCGACACCAGCCCGAACGGCCCCGCGGCCGGCTTGGCGAATCCTCGGAAAATCTCTTCGACCATCCGGTTGCGGTCGATGAGCATGGTCATCGCCTGGCGAACACGCTTGTCGGCAAACCGTGTGGGCTTGCCGCCCTTCACCTGATTCCAGGCGACATACGTATATCCGCCGTCGCGCGAATAGTACTTATAGTTCTGCGACCGCTTATTGATGCTTTCGTCGTTCTGCATGGAGAGGTATTGCTCGGGCTGAGCCGCGAACGTATCGAGTTCGCCGTTGCGGAACATGGTGAGCTCGGCCGCGTCTTCTTCCACCTCGTGATAATAGAGACGATCAAACGCGCCGGGCACGCCCCAGTACCGCTCGTTGCGCACGAGTTCCAGCGGCTTGCCCGGCCGCCAGTTTTCGGGATCCTGCATGCGATACGGACCGGTGCCGATCAGCAGGCCGACCTGATCGTTGAATTGCTGCGGCGTAAACCGCGAATAAAACTTTTTGTCCATCGGCGTGAGCCCTGCGGCCAGGCCGAAGCTTTCGAAGTACGGCTCTTTGAACTTCACCACCACGTCGTACGAGCCTTTTGCCTCAACCGATCGAATGCGGGCGAAAAACGCGCGGGTGCGCGGTGCGTTCACGGCCTCGTTCATGATCCAGCCGAACGTCCACGCGTAATCGTCGGCAGTCATGGGGTCGCCATTGCTGAACTGAACCCCCTGGCGGATGTGAAACGTGTAGGTGACGGCCACGGGGCAATCGGGCTCGCTAATGATGTCGTCGAGGCGGCGGCCTTCTTTCATCCGGTCGGCCAGGTACTTTTTCTGGTCGTCGGCCTTCTCGGCCGGCGGATAGTCCTTTTCTTTCTTAACTTCATCCTCTGTCAGGGGAACAGCCATTCGCGAGTCGACATACTTCTGCCACGCTTCGACATTCAGGATCGGCTCATCCCAGCCCTTTGCCATCAGGGGACGATACTCAAGCGTGTCGGGGTCGCGATACGCCATGCTTTCCATGATGCGGTTCTGGATGATGCTCGCGTACACATCGCTGCTCAACAGCGGCGTGAGTTTAGACACCTTGGTGCCCAGGTTGGTGATGAGCCAGTCACCCTGCGCGAAATCCTTGTTCTTTTGAGCGTTTCGAAGATCCCAGAACGCGTCATTGGCGTCAGCCGTATCTGGGGCGGTGGGCTTAGTCGTTGAACCAGACGACTGCGTGGTGGCCACCGTCAGGCCGCTCGCCAGTTGCTGGCTGATCTGCTGCAGCGTGCGACCCTGCTGGGCCGACTGCTCGTTCATCAGCTTGAGCTGGGTATCGATGCTGACCAGTCGGTCCATCTGACGGTCGTACTGATGCATGGCCAAGCCGACGACGACGATCACAGCGATGAGCAGAACGACGACGATCGCGTCTTTCATTCCGAAACGGTTTTCCATGCAGGTCCTTTAGCTCGCTCGAACATCCATTCACCGGACGACTTCATATCTTAGCCGCATCACGCTTGGGGTCGAAGAGGTCGCGCAGGCCGTCGCCGAGAAAATTCAGGCTCAGGAGCGTGACGGCCAGCAGTACGCACGGGAACAGCAGAAGCCACCATCGGCTCACGATCGGGTTGAGCGCGGGAGACAGCCCGTCGGCGGCGAGCGAACCCCAGGTGGCCATTGGCGCGTTCACGCCGATGCCGAGGAAGCTGAGGAAACTTTCCTGCAGAATCGCCTGCGGGATGGTGAGCGTGGCGTAGACGGTGATCGGGCCCACGAGGTTGGGCAGCAGGTGCTTGAAGAAGATGCGGCTCTCGGGCAGTCCGAGCGCGCGGGCGGCTTCGATAAACGGCTGACTGCGGAGGCTGAGCACCTGGCCGCGTACCACGCGGGCCATCGTGAGCCAACTGACCAGGCCAATGGCGAGGAACAGCACGATTAAGTTGGCGGCGATATTGTTGTCGTTCAAAGCCCGCTGCAGCGGTTTTTCGAGCGCCACTTTGAACAAGATGATCAGCAGGACATAGGGCAGGCCGTAGAAAATGTCGACCGAGCGCATGAGGGCCGAGTCGACCCAGCCGCCGCGATAGCCGGCGAGGAGGCCGACGGTAACGCCGAGGAGGATCGAAATCGTCGCGGCGGCCGCGCCGATGGCGAGGCTGATCGCCCCGCCGACGAGGCAGCGCCCGATGAGCGGCCGGCCAAGCTGGTCGGCGCCAAACCACAGCGCAGGCTGGCCGGCGTCGGGCGCGGTGAGCGAGGGGAAGGCATATTGGTTGTCGTAAAAGATTGTCGCGCCGCCGCGAAGCGTCCAAGGGAGCGTAAACAGGCAGGCGCCGAAGATGATCAGCAACAATCCGCCGCCAATCACGACCCGCGTTTGGCGCAGCGCGCGACGGATCGGATGCTCGATCACGTCGGGCGCGGCGATGACAGCGAAACTCGTAGCAACTTCACTCATGTTTTACGATTTCAACTCGATTCGCGGATCGACCACGCTGTACATCACATCAACCAGCAGATTGAGCGACAGCAGGAAGAACGAATAGACCATCACCGTGCCGAGGATGAGCGTTTGGTCGCGATTAAGCACGCTGCGGACGAAGTAGTCGCCCATGCCGGGGATGTTGAAGACTTTTTCGACGACGAACGAGCCCACCAGTGTGGCGGCTGTCGCGGGGCCGAGATAGCTGAGGACGGGGAGGAACGCATTGCGCAGGCAGTGGCGAATCACCACCGCCGGTCGGCTGAGGCCTTTGGCGCGGGCGGTGCGGACGTAGTCGCTGGCGAGTACGTCGATCATGCTGACCCGCGTGAGCCGCGTGATGTACGCCATCGGCAGCAGCGACAGCGCAAGCGCAGGCAGCAGCAGGTGCTGAAAGTATCGATACAGTGTGGTCGGCCAGGCGATTGTGAGTTGGTAGTAGTGCTCGGGATGATCGAAAAGCTGGTTCCAGTCGAAGCCGGTGCGGGCGATGAGGGCGTCGATGTCGACGCCTTTTCGCTCGGTGAGGTCGAGGCCGACCACGGCGCCGGCATTGTCGCGTTTTACGGCGAATTCGAAGAATTGATCGGGGTGGTCGAGCGCGTCGCGCAATTCCGGCTTTGCGTTAGCCAGGGCGGCCGTTCGCTCGGAGGAATCGGCGGCAGCGATCTTGTACTCCGCCCCGCCGGGCCAGCCGCCGAGAGGAAACCATTGCAGGTTGAACGCGAAGCCCGTGAGTAGCATCGAGGCCGCCACAAAGCTCGGCACGCTCACGCCGATGAGCGCGACCGAGAGGCTCAGCCAGTCGAGCGGCCCGTCACGCTTCACCGCCGCTAAGGTGCCGATCGAGACCCCGCCGATGACGGCGATCACCACCGCCACCACGCCGAGCGTTACCGACACCGGCAGCGAGCGTTTCAGGATGTCATTGACGGTGAACTCCGCGTAATTCAGGCTCGGCCCGAAGTCGCCGGTGGTGATGACCTTCAGCGGGTAGTACGCGAGGAACGAGCCCGCACTCTGCGCGTGGAACTTTTCTTCAAGGTACGCCTTTGTCTGTGGCGGGAGCTTACGTTCTTTTTCAAACGGGCTTCCCGGCGCCACCCACGCCAGGAGAAACGTCGCGAGATAGATGATCGCCAGGATCAGCGGGAACTGCAGCAATCGAAAGGCGAGAAATCGAAGCATCACATCCTTGTGTGCGATCGTGTCATCGGCCCGCTTCGATGGTCTTGAACATCACCATGTTCCGCGGGTTCATTGGAATCCCCTTCACGTTATCACGGAACGCGTATTTGTTCACGTAGTGATACAGCGGAATGATCGCCGCTTCCTGCAGCATGATGCCCTCGGCCTGCGAGAGCAGATCGAACCGCTTCTGCACGTCGGATTCGACTTCGGCCTGCTTCAACAGCGCGTCGTACTTGTCGTTCGTCCAGCCGGCGTCGTTATTTAGGCTGGTGGATTGGTACTTGTCGGTGAAGGTGGAGATGTCGTTGTAGTCGCCGTACCAGCTGGCGCGGGCGATGTCGTAATCCTTGTTGTGCAGCCGCTGGCTGAACTGCTTGATCTCGACGCCTTCAAGCTCGATGTTGATGCCCAGGTTGTCGGCCCACTGCTTGCGGATGTATTCGGCGATGGGCTTGTGATCGCCCTCAGTATTGAAGAGCAGATTCAGTTTCGGAAACCCCTGCCCGCCGGGGTAACCGGCGTCGGCCAGAAGTTGTTTGGCCTTGGCGATGTCTTTCGCCAGACCGGCCGGGGCTTTGTACTTGGGGAAGCTCGCTGCCGGCACGTATTGCGTCGTGATCGGTTCGCCTAGGCGGGTGACGTTGTCCACAATCGGCTGCTTCTCGATCGACATGGCCAGCGCCTGCCGCACGCGAATGTCGGCCATGGGATTGGTGCGACCGCCGGAAAGCTTCGGCAGGCAATTCAGGCTGTAAAAGTACGTGCCGAATGACGGGAAGATGTGAATGTCCGTCCGCCCTGCCTGCTTCATCTCCGATGCGATCTCCGCATTCGGCTCGGCCAACCAGTCGACCTCGCCCTTATCGTACATCTGATACGCCAGCAGGTGATCGTCCACGCTCACCGCCTCGATCGACTTGGTCTTCACGTTCTTCGCGTCCCAGTAGAACGGGTTCGCCTCCAGCCGCTGGCCGACGCGGAGTTCCCATTTGGTGAGCTTGTACGGCCCGTTCGTCACCAGATTTGGCGGACGCGTGAACTCCCCGCCGTACGTGGTTTTGCCGCCCTGCGTCTGCTTGAACGGCTGCATCGACTTTTCGTTCAGCGGGAAGAACGACGGAAAACCGAGTAGATCTGGGAAAAACGTGACTGGGTGCTCCAGTTTCACCACCAGCGTGGCCGGATCGGGAGACTCGATGCCAACGGTTTTAAAATCCGCCGACTTCGCATCCGCCGCGTAGGCTTTTTCGTAGGCCTGCGCGCCTTTGATGTAATAGAACAGGTAGGTGTAATCGCCGGGCTCTTCGAGCATTCGCCGCCAGGCGAATACGAAGTCGGCGCTCGTTACCGGGTCGCCGTTGCTCCACTTTCCGTCCTGGCGAAGGTGGAACGTGTAGATCGTTTTATCGTCGCTGACGTCGATCTTGCCGGCCGCACCGGGGATGGGTTCGAGCGTCACCGGATCGAGTGCGTAAATGCCTTCCCACAGCGCGTACCCGAGGCGGATGTCCTGCATCCAACTCATGCGGTTCGGATCGAGCGTGTTGATTTCCCCGCGGTTGATGAACCGGAAGCCGGCCTTGCGGGCCGCGTGCGCGGGGGCGATGAGGAGACTGGAGACGATCAGGAAGGCGAGCGCGAACGGCTTAAGCGTCGACCGGATAGGCATGCACTATTTTATAACCGCGAGATTGCTCGCGGGCGAGGACCCGCCCGACGCCGGCCGGCTCGCTGGGCCGTTCTGCACCGCGGGGGCGCCGGCAGGAGCGGTCATGAGCGGGCTGGCGTCGAGTGCGGTGACCAGTGCCGTGACGGCTGTAACCACTTGTATCGCCGGCGTGCTCTGGTTGAATTTCTGGATGGCGTCCGACTCGGTCTTCACCGACGACACGACAACCCCCAGCCCGCTCGACACCCGCTTGATCATTTCGATCATGTCGGTGTTCCCAGGCTGATAGAGCGGTGCAGCCTTGTTAATCATGTCCCGCATGATCGTGGCCGACTGCTTTTGCTGGGCAGCCGCCTGGAAGGTCCAGGTCAGCGTGAGAAAGCTTGTCCCCTGCGCGTCAGCCATCACTTCTTTCGGAACCGCCGGGCCGTAAGTAGCCGCGCGCGCTTTTAACAGATCGTGCAAAAACGGCAGTACGACGCCGATTTGCGCCTTGGCCGCCGGCACGTTGCGCGGGTTACCCGCCAGCGACAGCGGCCCCAGCGTCAACCCTTCGTAAATTTCCCACAGCACCGGCCCGGGGAACTTCTTTCCCGTGTCCACCATCAGCGGCAACAGCGTATTCTTTTTGCCCGCCAACAGTTTGACGTACCCCGGCACGACAAACTTCGCGGTCTTGGCGCCCCAAAGAGCCACCACTTCCTGATCGTCCTTCAACAAGAGCTCGGCTGAATTCGATAGCTGGTGCGACTCGGTATTTTTCGCAACTTCCGCTGCGATCACACCGAAGTTGATCTTGGTCCGCATCGGCAGTTTGCTCTTCAGTGCGCTGGAGATCTTCGCATCGATCGACTGAGCGAACGCGTCCAGGAATTGCGGGGTGAGACCGCCTTGCTTGTTGGGCGCCTGAGCGATCAGCGACTTCCGAGCCGCCGTTTGCTCGGCCGGCGAGCCGGTGGCGACGATCTGCAGATTGGCCGTCACGTTCGCGTCGATTTCGGCTTTCTGGTCAGGTGTGATCGCCTCAGAGCCGCGCGTTCCCACCGAAATCGGCGGCACCGCGGCAGCATTCGTCGCCGGCACCACCTGCGCCACAACCATCGAGGACGAAACACTCATCCCCAGCACGGCAACCCAAACTCGAAGGTGGCGATTCATCAGGCGGCTCTCCCATGCCCTTACGTCAGTTGGCCGGCGGACCGGCAGGGCATCCACAAAGATGTTCATTCGGCAGGTGCTCAACCGGTGCGATCACAAGGCGTCGACCGAGTCGGAATTCCCTCAACCTGAAACCCGCGGGCTTTATCGCCCAATCGGGTGTGCGCACTGCATGCGATGCGCGTTGAACCGTAGCAAAGCCTCAAAATGGTGTCAAGGAAACTCCCCGTGCGCAACGTCCGAGAAATCAGGGAGATAGGTACAAATCGTTGCAGCCGTCCGGTCCCAAAACACCTCCTAAATTCCGCACATCGCGCCCCGGTTCGGACTTCGTCCTTACACCCGCTTGACGCTTATGGATTTCCCTAGACAATCCCTACCACCTATGGAGCCGACCCGCCCCGAACTCATCCCCAATCCCGCCGTCCGTCGGATGAGTCTATACCTTCGCCAGCTCGAAGCTTTTAAACGCAAAGACCGGCGAACGATTTCCTCCAAGCAACTCGGCGAATCCCTCGGCCTGACCGACGCGCAGGTCCGCAAAGACCTCGCCTACTTCGGCCAGTTCGGCCACCCCGGCATCGGCTATCGCGTTGAAGACCTCATCAACCAGGTCCGCAAGATCCTCGGCACCGACAAAACCTGGAACGTGCTCCTGGTAGGCGCCGGCAACCTCGGCCGCGCGCTGATGGCCTACCGCGGGTTCGACGCCAAGGGCTTCCGGCTCGCCGCCGTGTTCGATGCCGACCCGTCCAAGGTCGGCAAGAAAGCCGGCGCGTTCACCATCCAGCCGCTCACCGAGCTGGCCGACACGATGACCAGGCAATCGATCCGACTGGCCATCCTCGCCGTCCCCGCCGACGCCGCCCAACCCGTCGCCGACCAACTCATCGCCGCCGGCGTCAAAGGCATTTTGAATTTCGCCCCGGTGAACATCACTGTTCCCGCGAACGTAGCCCTCAACGCCGTCGATCTCGCCGTACAGTTGGAACAGCTCAGCTTCCAGGCGAATCTGTCGCCGATGGGCGAGAGCACGTAGTCGCCGGGTTGATTGCTATCCCGCTCTACTCACTAGCCCCTTCAAGAAACGCAAAAGGCCGAACGGTCATCCTGAGGTACCCCGAAGGATCTGGCCAAGGATGGATGCAGTGTAACGCGTACTCGCGGCGATGGCGCGAGTACGCGTTACGCAGCCCGGCGCTCGAAGCTAGATCCTTCGGAGTACCTCAGGATGACAGTTGCAGGATCGACACGTCAACGAAAATCGTGTCGCGTTGACATTTGACCGATCCCGTATGATCGCGTGCAATCAACGCGCATGTCTCACGTCATCCGCCCCAACCGCAAGCTGCTGTTCATCTTGAACAGCGGAAACATGAGCCGCCATTGGGTCACCGGGATGATCGCCGGTGCCAAGCGGGTGGGACTCCAGGCGACGTGGATTGAGCTCGAGCACATTCGCAAAGGCATGTCGGACAGGCCCGGCGAGCTGGTCGCATCACTGCAGGAGGTGCTGCGCACGGAGCGCGTAGGCGCGATCGTGAACTACGCCGGCAACGGATTGCGCGACGTGCCGCCGTCGATGGGGACGCCCGGGCTGCCGCGGAGTTTTTGGGAGGTACGCGGGATTCCTGCGCTGAATCTGTGGGCCGACCATCCGCAGTGGGTGGGCGATAAGGCGGCCCTCACGCCGGAGTGGCAGCCGTACCTGCGGTCCGGCCTCACGCACCATTTCATGAAAAACGCGGCCCATGCGTATGAGATCTCGCGCGTGCTCGGCTGGCCTAACTGTCACATGGTGCCCTGCGCCGCCGACATCGACGTGCTGAAGCCCGCGGCAGGCGCGGCCGAACCGGTATACGATGTCGTCGCCGTGTGGGGCGGCAAGCCCGACTTGCCCGACTGGACGCGTCCGTTCCTGCAGCAGGACGACCCCGACCCTGCCGAGATGTACGCCGTGTGTGCGCAGCACATCAGCGCCGAGCTCGACGCGCTGTGGGCGACCAGTCCCGATCAGCTGCGACCCGCGTTGACCATCGTGGGGAAAAAACTCATCGAGCTGAAACAACAGAACCCGCGGGCGGCGCTGGCGAATCATCTGCCGTTCATGGAAGAAAATTATCCGCGCACGATGTGGTGGCTGATCGAGAACAGCGCGTTCTACTTCCGGGCTGCGGAAATCCTGTACAAGTTCCGCACTTGGCAGCGGGCATTCATCCCCGTGTACCTGGCGAAATATTTCAAAGTCGCCATCTTCGGCGGCGACTGGTCGCACCTCGGCATTCCCGGCGGCGGCTGGGTCAACTTCGCCGACATGCCCAAGGCCCTGGCCCGCGGGAAAGTGTCACTCAACATCGTCGGCGGCTGGGACGAGGAAGGCTTGACGGCCAAGACCTTCGAAATGGCCGCCGCCGGCGTGCCGATCCTTCACAACGACTGCGTGGGCCTGGGCGATTGCTACGACATCGGCAAAGAAATCGAAGTTTTCGACCGCCCGAGCGAGGCCCGGGCGAAAGTGCAGGCGCTAATCGACTCGCCCGCCCGCCGGCGCGAGATGGGCAACGCGATTCGCGCCCGCACCGAGCGCGATCACCACTGGGGCCCGCGCGTGAAGTCGATGATCGAGTTGGCCGGCCTGCCGGTGGATGCGTTTCGGGCGTGATGGCGCTCAGAGGTTATTCCCTTCACCCTCGCCCGGTACGCCGGGAGAGGGCAGGGTGAGGGTTCTGCTCCGACAGCAGAGTCGGTCCACGAATAACACGAATCTTCACGAATCCATGCTTTCTTATTCGTGTAGATTCGTGTTATTCGTGGACCATTCATACCTCCAACAGAACCCTCACCCAACCCTCTCCCGGCGTACCGGGAGAGGGCTTAATACAGTGGAACTTCTCGCCGCCTTGGGTGTCTTAACATTCATTATGAAGCACTCACTGCGATACGCCCTGCTGTTGCTGACGATCGCCTCCGCCGCGTTCGCCGAGGCCCCTGCCGTTGATTGGCAGCGGACGCTCGATGGGGCGTTTTGGTCGTGGTCGGAGGAGGCGGCGTCGCCGCTGTATTGTGCGATCCGCCAATCGAACATCCCTACCACGATTTCCGTCACGAAGGAAAAGGCCGGCATTCAGCTCAAGATCGGCAACGTTGCAAAATCGATCCACGACCGCACCGTGTTCGAGGCCGTGGACGGCGTGTTATACCTCGCCGACTTTTCCACCGGCACCAGCGGCGCGACGGTCATCGCGATCGATCTGAAGTCCGGCGACAAGATCTGGGAATCGCCGGTGAAGAGCCTCGGACCGATCGAGCACTCGGCGTACAGCAACCGCATGAACCTGCACGCGAATAAAGACGTGATCGAAATCACCGGCCGCGAGTCGGCGGGGTTGTATAAGGAGTACAAGCGCACAAGCGACGGCCAGACCGTGGCTAACCGCGTGTTTTCACGCACGTACCTCCGGAACGCGAAGGACGCGTTTCTGTTCGGCGAGTTGCCGGACAGCCAAAACGCTTTTCTGATCCAGGTGCCGGAGATGGATCGGGCGCTGTCGGGATTACTGACGGACACGCAACTTGCTTTGCGGCGCGAGGGACAGGAGCCTGTCGGCCCGGGCGACAAGGACATTCGCTCGGTGTGGCGCGACGAACTTTTGACGGCATATCCCGATTTGATTTCGGTGCGCGAAGATTACATCGAGCACGGGCAGGCGCGCTTCGAACGCGAGCGCAGCCGGGCGCGGATCGAGAGGCTATGGGACAAGTGGAAGTCGCGACAAAACGAGTTGCCGCGTCACACGCGGGTGGCACTGGCGATGTACTTTTTGGCGAACGAGAGGCCGAGCACGGAGGCGGACGCGAAGGTGGAACTGCTGGCGCGGTTGTTGGCGATCGCGGACCAGAAATCGTCGGTTCCGGCAACGAAACCGTCGTAGCGAAGGGCCGAAGTAATGGCCGGCGATGAAGTTACGAAACGGCCGAAAATCGGCCGTTTTTCGCATTTTATGGCCGACAATCAAAGTCGGCGGCGGTAGGATTGGGCGTGCGCCGCGCAAGTGGCGCGTCTGGTTCCCTCTCCCTCCGGGAGAGGGTTAGGGTGAGGGGCGAGCGGCGCTCGATCTTGCAGGGCATTGCAGGATCGAGCGCCGCTTGCCCCTCACCCCCGCCCTCTCCCGAAGGGAGAGGGAGGATGCTCTTTGACAACCGAATAGTCCTTGAGAAGGCTCCAGCTTTTTTCTCGAACGCACAAGAAAGCGGAGTCGTTCTGTCCCCATTTCGCGAGACACCATTGTCGTCCCCTCGTTCCTAGACGGTACGGCGGGGTGTGACAAAATCGACGCAGATTCCAACCGTCTGCAGGGCCATGAGTTACAGATTGGAGGTCGACTGGTCGAAACGTGTCACAGCCTGATTACCGATGGGTTAGAACTGATCGGCCATGGGTTCTTCCCGTCCCAGGGTGTGTGAGTGTTGTACATCTGGCCGACTACTGGACCGGTTTGAAGTGCCGGACCAGTTCCACAAACATCCGCACGCCGACGTCGATGGCGTCGTCGGTGAAGTCGAAGTGGTCGCTGTGGAGCGGCGGGTAGCCGTTGGCGGAGGCGGGTTGCACGCCGATGAGGAAGAAGCAGCCGGGGACTTTTTGCAGGTAGAACGCGAAGTCCTCGCCGCCCATGCTGGGTTTGCCGACGGGGAAGTAGCGGTCGGGCCCGAGCGTTTTGCGGGCGACGGCGGCAACGTAGTCGGCCATGGCGGGGTCGTTCACGGTGGGCGGGTAGCCTTCGATCCACTTAACCTGCACAGCGCAGTCGTTGGCCATCGCGATGCCCTCGCAGCGGCGGCGGATGGCGGCTTGGATCTGCGAGCGGCCGGCTTCGGTGAGCGTGCGGGCGGTGCCTTCGATGGTGGCGACATCGGGGATGACGTTGGTGGCGGTTCCGGCGTTGAACTTCCCGATGGTGATGACGGCCGACTCGAGCGGGTCGACCTCGCGGCTGACGTGCTGCTGCAAGTTGAGCACGGCCTCGGCGGCGGTGACGATGGGGTCTTTGCCGAGGTGCGGGAAGGCGCCGTGCACGCCGCGACCGGTGAAGGTGGCGGTGAAGGAGTCAGTGGCGGCGAGCAGTTCGCCAGGTTTGGTGGCGGCGGTTCCGACCTTCAGGCCGGGCCAGCCGTGAAGGCCGAAGATGGCCTGGACTTTCGGCCCGAGGCGGCCGTCGAGCACACCGGCGCGGATCATCGGCACCGCCCCGCCGCCGCCCTCCTCGGCCGGCTGCCAGAGGAACTTGACGCACACGTTCAGCTGCGGCTCGATGGCCTTGATCGCGGCGGCGGTGGACAGGAGTGTGGTGATGTGCCCGTCGTGCCCGCAGGCGTGCATCGTGCCCGGGTGCGTGCTGGCGTAGGGTAGGCCGGTGGCTTCGAGGATCGGGAGCGCGTCGATGTCGGACCGTAAGGCGACGCAGGGCTTACTGGGGTCGCCTACGACGGCGACTGTAGCGGTTTCGGCGCCGGGAACGCCGGCGGTGTAGGTGATGCCGAGGACGTCGAGTTCGTGCCGGATGATGGCGGCGGTTTTGAATTCGAGGTAGCCCAGTTCCGGCACCTGGTGGAGCTTGTGTCGCAGGGCGGCGCGATCGGACAGGCTGGCGAGTGCGGTGCTCATCAGCCAAACAAGGTACGCCCGGCCGACGCCCGCGGCAACTCCCCAACGGCTCTTAAGGAAGCTATGGTGTGCGATATGGCTGACGATGCAGTCAACCCGAGCAGGCCGCCCAGCGATCGCGAGGACGCGCTGGCGGTGCTGCGCAAGCTCCGCGAGGCCGGGCACAAGGCGTACTTTGCCGGCGGGTGCGTACGGGACCTGCTGCTGGGGCAGAGCCCGAAGGATTATGACATCGCCACCAACGCCCCGCCGGGCCGGGTGCGAGAGTTGTTCCCGAGCACGCAGGCGGTGGGCGCGGCGTTCGGTGTGATCCTGGTGCGGCAGCGGAAGAGCCAGATCGAGGTGGCGACGTTCCGCACGGACGGCGATTACTCCGACGGTCGCCGGCCGGACAGCGTGAAGTTCACCACGGCCGAGGAGGACGCGCAGCGGCGGGATTTCACGATCAACGGGCTGTTCCTGGACCCAGTTGAGGACCGCGTCATCGACTACGTGGGCGGGCAGGCGGATCTGGCGGCGAAGGTGATCCGGGCGATCGGCGACCCGGCAGCGCGGTTCGGCGAAGACTACCTGCGGATGTTGCGGGCGGTTCGGTTCGCGGCGAGGCTGGGGTTCGCGATAGAACCTGCGACGGCGGCGGCGATCAAGTCGCTGGCCGGGCGGATCACGCAGATCAGCCCCGAGCGCATCGCCGACGAATTGCGGCGGATGCTCATCGCTCCCACGCGGGCGGCGGCGTGGCGGATGCTCGAATCGACAGAATTGCTGCCGAAGCTGTTCCGTGGCATCGCCGGTGCGGGGCCGAGCGGCGAGCTGATGGCGGCGACGGAGGGAGACCGAGCGATTTCGTTCCCGCTGGTACTCGCGGTCGCCCTGTTGAGCTTCGCGTCGGTCGAGCAGTTGCGGGAGCCGTGGGCGAAGGATGCGGTACGAAAGGTCCGCACGCTGTTGAAGCTGAGCAACGAGGAGCGCGACGATCTGCAATCGATCCTTCTCGACGCGTCCGCCCTGCTCTACAGCGATCAGCCGAGGGCCAGACTGATGCGTTTCATGGCCAAGCCCACGGCGGCCGATACGCGAAAGCTGCTGGCGGTGCTCGCGAGAGCCGGAGTTGCGAACGACGGCGTGGCGGCGGTGGAGAAGTCGCTGAAGCCGCTGGAGTCGCTCGACTGTAATCCAGCGCCGTGGGTGAATGGCGATCATTTGGTCGCGGCCGGATTAAATCCGGGGCCGAAGTTTAAGGGGGTGCTCGATGCGGTCTACGATGCACAACTGGAGGCACGCGTGTCCGACGCGGAGTCGGCATTGCAATTGGCGATGGAGTTGGCAAAGGGATCGAACTGACCGAGGCAAGCGAATCGCCTTACCGGCCTTCGCCGCCGAGCGATTGGATGATCTGCTTGATGTCGCCGATCTGCGTGATGCGGAGGCCGAAGTTTTCGCCAACCTTCACCGCCTCGCCCACGCCGATGGGCTTGTTGTTGATCAGCAGTTGCAGCGGCTCGTCGTTGGACTTGATGAACTCGATGATCGCGCCGACGCCCAGCCGCATGACTTCCGACAGCAGCAGCTTTCGCTCGGCCAGTTTGACGATGACGGGCACTTCGAGCTTCAGGATGCGTTGAAGCTCGCTGGTCGACGTCGATCGGGTTGGCTCAGAATGGAGGACGGGCACAGCAATCCTTTGCCGGAGCGAGTCGGTCGTTCAGGAAGGATTATCGGCCAAATGCAGGGCTTGGCAAGAACTAACTGCCGGAGCTTACGAGAACTTTTTCAGCAGCAGCGTAGCGTTATGGCCGCCGAAGCCGAAGGAGTTGCTCATCGCGTAGTTGATCTTGGCGTCCTTGGCCTTGTGCGGCGTGTAGTCCAGATCGCATTCCGGGTCGGGATTTTCAAGGTTAATCGTCGGGGGAATCATGTTGTTCTTGACCGACAGTGCCGCGATGACCGCCTCCACGCCACCGCTGGCGCCGAGCAGATGGCCGAGGTGGCTCTTGGTGGAGCTGATCGACACCTTCTTGGCGTGCGGTCCAAGGGCCGCCTTGATCGCCCGGGTCTCGCCGATGTCGCCAAGCGGCGTGCTGGTGCCGTGGGCGTTGATGTAGTCGACGACGTCCGGATTCACGCCGGCGTCTTTGAACGCGAACTGCATCGCCGCCGCCGCACCGCTGCCGTCCTCGAGGGGGGCCGTGATATGGTGGGCGTCGCCGGTCATGCCGTAGCCGGCCAGCTCGGCGTAAATCTTCGCGCCGCGCTTCTTGGCGTGCTCAAGTTCTTCCAGGATGACGACGCCGGCGCCTTCGCCCATAACGAAGCCGTCGCGGTCTTTATCGAACGGACGGCTCGCATGTGTCGGATCGTCGTTACGAGTCGAGAGAGCGCGAGCCGCACAAAAGCTCGCCATGCCGAGGCCACAGAGTGCGGCTTCGGATCCGCCGGCAATCATGATGTCGGCCATGTCATGTTGAATGAACCGGCCGGCATCGCCAATGGCGTTCGAGCCTGTCGCACACGCCGTCGCAACGGCGGTGTTCGGACCCTTGATGCCGAACATGATCGACACGTTCCCGCTGGCGGCATTCACCATCAGCCGAGGAACCGTGAACGGGCTGACCCGCCCCACGCCGCGTTCGATGAGGATCTTGTTCTGCTCTTCAAGAGTTTCGATCCCGCCGATCCCGCTGCCGATCAAGACACCGCAGCGGTAGGCGTTTTCAGTTTTGAAGTCGAGCCCGGCGTCCTTCACCGCCAACACCGAGGCGGCCAGACCAAACTGGCCGAAACGATCGAGGCGCTTGGATTCGCGGAAGTCGACTCCGTACTTCGTCACGTCGAAGTTGGTGCATTCGCCGCCAAACCGCACCGGGTAGGTGGAGAAGTCGAACCGCGTCACCATCTTAATGCCGCTCTTGCCGGCGCAGATGTTGTCCCACATCTCGTCGGCTCCTTCGCCGAGAGACGTGATGACGCCCAAACCAGTAATGACGACGCGACGCTTCATAGGTTCAATAATGATAGACCTGTCGATGCGAAGAGTGAAACGGCGTCCACTCTGCTGCACCAATGGATCACTCGATTACTTGCTCGAGTGTTCTTTGATGTAGTCAATCGCCTGGCCGACGGTTTGGATCTTTTCCGCCTCTTCGTCAGGGATGGACAGTTCAAACTCGTCTTCGAATTCCATGACGAGTTCCACGGTGTCGAGCGAGTCGGCGTTCAGATCGTTGATGAAGTGGGTCTCGCGAGTGATCTCGCTCTTGTCCACGCCCATCTGTTCGCTGACGATCTCGATGACCTTCGTTTCAATCTCTTCCATAATTTTTCCTACCCTGACAAATGTGACCCCTGGCTACGCCGCCCGAGGAACCCGGAAACAGACTCCGGGAGAATCGAAAACTATAGTCGCGACGGGTTGTTTTGCAAACCCCGCACGACCCATCATTTTTGTTCAGCCCATCACCATGCCGCCGTCAACGCACAGCACCTGACCGGTGGTGTACGCGGCCGCCTCCGACGCGAAGTACGCGACGGCAGCGGCTATTTCCTGCGGCTCGCCAAAGCGCTTCAGCGGAACAACTGCCTTAACGCCTTCTTTAATTTTATCGTTCAGCACGTCGGTCATGTCGGTCGTGATGAATCCGGGGGCAACAGCGTTGCAGGTAATGGCCTTGCCCGACAGCTCACGGGCGACCGTCATCGTGAGGCCGATGAGCCCTGCTTTGCTGGCCGAGTAATTGGCCTGGCCGGCGTTGCCCATCACACCCGCGACGGAACTGATGTTGATGATCCGGCCGGTCTTACTCCGCATCATCATGCGAGCCGCGCCGCGAATGGCGACGAACGCGCTCTTGAGATTGGTGTCGATGACCGAGTCGAAGTCTTCGTCTTCCATGCGAAGCAGCAGGCCGTCCTTGGTAATGCCGGCGTTGTTCACCAGCACGTCGATGCGGCCGTGCTTGTCGCCGATCTGCTCGATCACTCCGCCAAGCGCTTTGCTGTCGGCGATGTCGCAGGTCATGGCTTCGGCGCTGCCGCCGTCGGCTTCAACCTTGGCAACGACTTCGTTCAGCTTGTCCATGTTGCGGGCGATGGCGACGACATGACAGCCGTCCTTAGCGAGCCGCTGCACGATGGCCGCGCCGATGCCGCGCGATCCGCCGGTCACAATGGCCACTCTCTTTTCAGTCATCCGAATCTCCTATCCAACCTTGGCCACGAGCGTGTCGGCCGTCGACAGACTTTCAACCGGCAGCCGGCGATTGATCCGCTTGATCATGCCCGCAAGGCTTCGGCCCGGAGCGAGTTCCACAATCCGCACGTCCGGCGTGTTCGCGATCGGCGTGATCGTCTGTTCCCAACGCACCGGCGCGATGATCTGCTTCACGAGCAGTTCCTTGATCGTTGCCGGCTCGTGCAGCTTGGCCGTTACGTTGCTGTACACAGGCTTCTGCGGATCCTTGAACTGCACCTTCGCGAGTTCAACTTCCATCTTGTCGGCACCGGGTTGCATGATCGGGCTGTGAAACGCGCCGGCCACTTTGAGCGCGACCGACTTCAACCCTGCCGCTTCCGCAGCCTTCAGTACTCGATCGCATGCCGCGGTCGAGCCGCTTACCACAATCTGGCCGGGGGCGTTGAAATTCGCCGGGACGAGCACTTCGCCGCCGGCGTTTTCTTCGCACAGTTTCGTGATCGCGGCTTCATCGGATCCGAGAATCGCCACCATGCCGCTCGGCGTCGCGACAGCCGCTTCCTGCATGTACTTACCGCGGGCGGCGACGAGCTTGAGGCCTTCTTCGAACGTGAACACGCCGGCCAGGTGCAGCGCGGTGTACTCGCCGAGGCTGAGCCCCGCGTACGCCGTCACGGCGGCCGGGTCGATGACTTTGGAATCCACCGCAGCTCGATAGCACGCTACGCTGGTGGCGAAAATCGCGGGCTGGCTGATGTCCGTCTGGTTCAGCCGCTCTTCCGGGCCGGTGAAGCAGAGCGAAGCAAGGTCAAATCCGAGCACCGCGTTGGCGGCTTCGAACGTGGCGCGGGCGACGGGCGAGGCGTCGTAAAAATCCTTGCCCATGCCGACGATTTGTGCCCCTTGTCCAGGGCAGAGGATGTAAGTGCTGGTGGCCATTCCGTGGCTTTCTAGAATTTCACGACCGCGTTCGCCCAGGTCAGTCCTGCGCCGAACGCTACGAAAATCGCGACGTCCCCTGTTTTCAACTTACCGCCGCGGACCGCTTCGTCCAAGGCGATCGGCACACTGGCCGCCGACGTGTTGCCGTACTTTTCGATATTCACATACACCCGCTCCGGCGGGAATCCAAGCTTACTGACGGCCGAGTCGATGATGCGCTTGTTCACCTGGTGCGGCACGATCAGCTTGATCTGGTCGACCGTCAACTCGCACTTCCGCATCGCGTCTTCAATCATTTGCTCGAACCGATGCACCGCGAACTTATACACCTCGCGACCGTTCATCTTGAGATATTGATTCTTATTCGCCGCCAACTCCGGCGTGATCGGGTTGCGGCTGCCGGGTGCACAGAAGAGCAGTTCCCAGCCCCGGCCGTCGGCGTGAAGGCTGCTGTAGATCAGGCCGCGCGAGGTATCGTTGCTGCGCTCCATCACCACCGCGCCTGCGCCGTCGCCGAACAAGATGCACGTGCCGCGATCCGTGTAGTCGGTAATGCGGCTGAGTGTCTCGGCGCCGATCGCGAGGACTCGCTTGTACCGGCCGCTTTTGATGAATGCGCCCGCCGTGTCCATCGCGTACACGAACCCGCTGCAGGCCGCGCCTAAATCGAACGCGGGGGTGGACGACATTCCCAGCGCCGCCGCCACGAAGCACGCCGTGCTGGGCGTCACCATTTCGGGCGTGATGGTCGCACACACGATGAGATCAAGATCGCCCGCCGTCACGCCCGCCGCAGCCATCGCTTTTTGCGAGGCGGCGAGTGCGAGCGTCGCCGTGCTCTCGCCGGTCTGCACGATGCGGCGTTCTTTCATGCCCGTGCGCTGCACGATCCACTCGTCGTTGGTGTCGACCATCTTTGACAGGTCTTCGTTGGTCAGACGCTTCTCCGGCAACTGGCTTCCAGTCCCGGTGATGATGGCTCCGTAGGTGGACATATAAGGTATGGTATCGGCCGACTACTCGTCGTCGACCTGAATGCTCTTCTCGATCTTTTCCGTAATCTTCTCGTTGATCTTGCTCGCGTGAATCTGCTTACCCACGCGAATCGCGTTCTTAATGGCCCGCGAGTCGCTGCGGCCATGGCAGATGAGCGAGTATCCGCCGACACCCAGCAGCGGCGCGCCGCCGTATTCCTGCCAGTCGTGCTTGTGATAAATTTTCTTCATCACCGGCTTGAACATCTCCATCGCCTGAGGAGCAGTTTCCTGCAGCTCGTGGGCGATCATCTGGAAGAGCCCTTCACTGACGCCTTCCATCAGCTTGAGGATGATGTTGCCCACAAACCCGTCGCACACGATAACGTCGACCACGCCTTTGGTCAGGTCGCGGCCCTCAACGTTGCCGACGAAGTTGATCAGCGGCTCGTCGCGCATCAGCTTGCGAGCCTCTTTCACCACCGCGGTGCCCTTGGCATCTTCTTCGCCGATGCTCATGAGCCCGACTCGCGGGTTCTCGATTCCCACCACAGCACTTGCATACGCCCCGGCCATGATCGCATACTGATGCAGGTGCTTGGGCTTGGGCGATACATTCGCGCCCACGTCGCACACCGTCACGGGCCCGTAGAACGTGGGAAGCATGACCGCAATCCCCGGCCGGCTGATGCCCGGGAGTGTTCGCATCCGCAACTGAGCTGCCGCCACGCACGCGCCGGTGTTCCCCGCGCTGATGACCACATCGGCTTCACCCTTGGCGGCCATCTTGCACTGCACCGCGATGCTGCTATTCGGTTTGTTTCGGATCGCCTCCACCGGCGAGTCGTCCATCTCAACGACTTCAGTGGTCGGCACAATCTGGTAGTACTTCTTGAGTTCCGGCGCCAGGCCGGAGGCATCGAGCCCATCGCGGCACACCTTGTCGTCGCCGACGAGGAATACCACGTCGCCGCTTTCCAACAGTGGAGCGGCTTCCCAACACCCTTTGAGAATGGCGGCCGGCGCTTTGTCGCCGCCCATCACGTCAACCGCTGCTCGCACTGATGATCCTCCGTACCCCTGCGTGCGATCGCAACGATCACCAGCAGTTGACCAGTCGCCCGAGAGGCGCCTTAGGCTTCAGCCGACTCCGTCGGCAACGCTAATTTGGGGTTGACGTACCCACAGTTGTCGCACGAAGCATGCGGCAACTTGGCGTTACCACACTGTGCACAACGGACGTAATGGATCGGCTTCAACGCCAGATGCGACCGACGTTTACGCTTACGCGACTTGCTGTGTTTCTGTACCGGGAGCATGCTTCACCTTCAACTTCTAATGCAAGTTTTACACGACCACCATCAAGCAAATAACGGCGG
>JADMIO010806462.1_pt1 | contig 63181 bp, 108 predicted proteins | sample 8958161 | NCBI WGS metagenome assembly JADMIO01 (sample SAMN16585339, study PRJNA669376) | soil metagenome | isolation source: Crop rotation soil | place: USA: Cullars Rotation, Alabama | collected 2011
GCCGCGACTTCAAGTCACGTGAATTCCAAGCTTCGGATCCCACTGTGCTGGAAAGCTCTTACCCCACCTTATTGCGAACTGTTCGCAGCTAACGGCATGTGACGTGCTCTATATGCGAACAACTTGCAACAAAACGGGGTCATTGTCACGTATGAGAGCGGCGCGCAACAATCTTTCGTGCAAAGAACGGCTACATTCTAGCGCTGGTGCGTTTTAAGATTGAGGTTGGACAATTCCTAGTCCACCGCTATCGCCTCTCCACGCCCTCCTAAACCCGTTTAAACGGCATACCACATATAGCGACCTATTGTCGCACTTAAGGACTAGGACACGCTACTAATAGAACCTTAAGCACGTTGCGAACGGTTCGCAGGTTTGATGTGTGTTCGCGCGAATCAAATTTCAAAATTTTGTTGTTGGGGTCCGGAGCTGCGAGGGGCGGCCGGCGGGTCGGCGCGTTGCGCGGGTTGCGTGGAACTGGACCCCCGGGGCCCACATGGCCAGGCGGGTGGTGCCGCGCGCGCGTTTATCCCCTTCAAAAATATCTAGGACCCAAAAACCAACGCTTAAGAAAATCCGAACCTTCTTAATACGACCCTCCGCTCACCCAACGGAGCGCGCCCTCATGATCGAAGCAGCAGTTACCTTCTTCATCGTCTGCGCCGGCCTGTCACTACTGGTGTACGCCGGCGCCCATGCGCTCAGCATCCTGATGGGGGATTGATCGTGCCCATCAAACCCGACACCCGCAACTACGGCAAGGACCATCCTCGCTACCGGCCATCTCCGCCGCCCGCCCGCGCTGGCGAGAACAACCCTTACTCAAAGCGGGACGAGGTCGATCCTCCGCGCGACTGGGATGAGAAAGACTTCAACCGTCAGCCCGATCAATTGCCCGGCTGGCATCCGTGGTTGGTAGACGATCATCAGAGTGACGCCTGATGTCCGAGCGCACCAAGTACCTTCTCACCGTGGCGGCTATCACAGCGTTCCTGTTGTTGGCATTCGCGGCACGCGCGCATGACCGAGACCATTCCCACGACGGGTGGTACGCCGCGCTGCGTCAACCGGACAACCCGTCGGCGTCGTGTTGTGGTGTGGCGGATGCCTACTGGTGTGACGAGATTAGCACCGACAAGGGTCGGGCATACTGCGCGATCACGGACGATCAGGACGTGCCGGGACGGCCGAAGCTTCCGCTTGGCACCAAAATCGAGATCCCGGACTCCAAACTGAAATGGGGCGAGAACGACCCGCAGACAGCGCGCGGTGACGTAAGCCGCAATCCTACCGGGCACTCGATCGTATTTCTGAGCAGCGGCGGCGCTGTTTATTGCTTTGTGCTTGGCGGTGGGGTGTAGCATGCCATGGACGCCTGATGATGGCCCTGAGCGGCACTCCAAGAAAGCGAATACGCCTGCCAAAAAGAAACGGTGGGCCGCCGTCGCCAATCGTGTGCTCGCCAGGACGGGTGACGATGCGCTGGCTATCCGCGAAGCGAATGCCGTGATCAAGGGTAAATACACAAAGCGAACGCCGAAGGGGGCTGGGACGTGATGCGCTGGTACGAAAGATGCAGGCGCGGTGGGCAGATTCGCTGGTTGTTCGAGGTTTATCAGTTCGAGCAGGAGGGCATCGCGAAGATAGTCAACCGAACATGGATGCGGACGAAGAGCGGTAGGATGCTCAAGCGGAACGCGGTCTGGGGATGCAAACGTGACTAGGCCAACTAAAGACCCCCACATCGCCCTGATCGACGCGCATGAGAAGCTTGAGCAGATCAAACTCAGCGTGTGTGCGGCCATCGAACTGGCGCGGAAGAAAGCGCGAAACGGCATCCTGACCCTGGACGACCAGATGAAGATCAAGGCGATCAAGGCGGAAGCGATCGAGCGCACCAAGCGGATTCAGGACGAGTTGTACGAGGAGTTGGAGAGCCACGGGAAGTTGACGTGATCCGCGTCCGCTGCCTGTGCCGACAGAGGACGTGATGGGGTGCTGAAGAAACTAGAAACCCTTCTTGCGTTATTCCTGCAACGTGAGGAGGGGCGCTCCATGCATCATTTTACCAATGACGATCGCGCACTGCTCCACGCGATCTGGAAGGAGATCAGGAAGATGGCGCTCGATTTTTCGAAGCTTCAGGATGCTGTTTCCCAGTTGTCCACCGACGTGCAGGCGTTGATTGCCATGGTGCCGAATGACGCGGCAAACCAGGCGACCATCGATGCGGTGACGAGTTCGCTTTCCGCGTTGGACGCCGCGGTGAAAACTGCCGAGACGCCGCCGGCGACCGGCTAGGCGATTGACAGGGGAGGGAGCGAAAATTCCCTCCCTTGATCATCGGGGCCAAATCACCTTAAGAAACCCGCAAGATTATTAACTCGACATTGCGCGCGCGCTCGACACGGCTCGCACACGAACGGTTTATCCTGTGTGCGGGGTTTGGGGAGCCGGTGTCGAGCGCACTAGGCCGCTGGGGAGCGGTTGATGCGACGATAGGGGCTTTACCGTGGATCTCATTCCGCAACCGCCGATCAAGATTTCTTCGCTCGAAGATACCGTAATCCACCTGGCCGATGAGGGCGTGCCGATCAAGGCAATTGCCCGTGCCACCAATACCCCAAGCGATGAAGTCAACGAGCTTCTTCAGGAGGCGATCGATGAGGGCAACCTGATCGAACTGCCGCAGTGGGACTGGCCGGCTGAGTCGCTGCGGCGTTCGCGCCAGCCATCCAAGCAGAGCATCCTGAACCTGGATGACGATGTTCTCCAGTTGGCCTGCGGGAACATCTTCAACCTGACGCGGCAACAGGCCGCGGTGTTTGTGGCGATTATTCGCAAGGCGCCGGAGATTTCCAAGCGGCACGTTCACAACGCGATCGAAAGCACACGGCCGGCGAACGCAGAGCCGACCAGCCTGAAGATGACCGACGTCGTCATTCACCACGTCAGGGCCAAGATCGAACCCTATGGGCTGGAATTGAATACCCAGTGGGGCAAGGGCTATTCGTTTTCCTTCTCCCATCGGGACAAGGTGCTTGAGTTGCTGGACAGGCATTTGAGTCCGCAGCGGGCGGCATGACAGACAATCTGCCAGTGCTTGTCGATGTCACGCCTGTCGTGCTTGCGCAGATCGCGCGGGCCGTCGCGCAGGATATCTCGCTGCTGTCGACCATTCTCGAAAAGCATGGCTTGACCGAGGCGCAGTATGAGCACCTCCAAAAGAACAACGCCTACTTCCGCTCGACGCTCGAGCAGGAAATCAAGAACTGGCAAAGCATCAAGTCGACGGAAGCGCGATTGCGACTGCAAGCCCAGGCCGCGCTCGAAAGCCAGATGCCGACGCTTGCCGCCCGCATGGACACGGCAAAACTGGGAGAGGCTGTCGAGGCGGCTAAACTTCTTGCAAGGATTGCTGGTGTCGATGCTGCACAGAGCGGGCCTGTCGCCGCGGGAGAGGGATTTACAATTAATATCGATCTTGGAGCCGGTGCACGCATTATCGTCGGAACTGGCGGCGATCAGAAGGAAGGCGGTCCGCCGGCTATCGCAAGCGGAATACCAGAGATCAGCATCGGGCCAAGAGACCGCGCGCCGGTACCAGTGCTCATCGAAGGGACGGCAAACAAAGATTAGGTACGATTCTTCCGCCAAGGGGAAGGAGAACCACCTGCGGTACAAGTTGAGTCCCAAGGGGAGATTGTCTCAGCACGCTTACGACACGTCCATCAAGGGTCATCAACGAAACTACAGGTACGATAATGGCCGCCGCAAGGAAAACAGACGCCGAGAGACTTCAGGACGCGATGCTTGTCATCAATCAGAAGAATGATGAGATCGCGGCGCAGAGGCGGACTATTGCGTCACTTCAGAGGAGTGACGAGACGGCGCGCACTGTTCGCGAGAACATCTACAAGATCGCGGCATACGATCCAGATCCGCCAAGATGGTTGATACGAGAGGGCAGCACCGGGCATCGCGGCGTGCCCGCGACGATCTGGAGCGACTGGCACTACGGCGAGGTGGTTCGCAAGAGCGAGGTTGGCGGAGTCAACGAATTCAGTAAGGAGATCGCCCGTCGTCGCGTCAAGAAGCTGACCACTACTACGATCGACTTGTGCTTCAACCACATGGGCCGCGCCAAGATAAACTATCCGGGGATCGTGGTCTGTCTTGGCGGCGATATGCTTGGAGGCGATATCCATGAAGAGTTGTCCAAGACGAACGATCGCACCACACAGCAGTCCATCGAGGACTTGATTGATCTGCTGTGCGGCGCGCTTGATACGATGGGCGAGAAGTTCGGCAAAGTGTTTGTGCCATGCGTAGTCGGCAACCACGGCCGATCCACCAAGAAGATGCAGGGCAAGCAGCGCGTCCACACATCGCACGAGTGGAACGTTTACTGTGGCGTTGCGCGTAACTTCCGCAAGAGCGATCATGTCCAGTTCATGATCCCGGAGGAAGCGGATGCTCCGTTCAATATCTACAATCATCGCTATCTGCTCACTCACGGCGACAGTCTTGGCGTCAAAGGCGGGGATGGCATTATTGGCGCTCTCGGCCCGATCATGCGTGGTACGCTCAAGACACACCGGTCGGAAGCACAGATCAACCGCGAGTTTGATACCCTGGTTATCGGACACTGGCATCAGTACCTCACGCTTCCCGGACTCATCTGCAACAACTCGCTCAAGGGATACGATGAGTACGCGCGCCTTTTCCTGCGTGCACCATTCAGCCGCCCCTCGCAAGCTCTGTGGTTTACCCATCCGGAGCATGGCATCACCGCACATTGGCAGGTCTATCTCGAAGGTCTGCTTGACACTAAGGTGAGCAAGCAGAACTGGATCGGGTGGCCGGCGCAGGCGGCCGCATGAGCATTAACTACGTCGCACCACCGGTTTGCGCCGCCTTCATGCGTTCAGATGCGTTCGGTCGCCTGATAGCCGGCCCGGTCGGCTCGGGGAAAACAACAGCGTGTATTCTTGAAATATTGCGGCGAGCTACTGAACAAGCGCCAGCGCCTGACGGGCTGCGATATACACGCTTCGCTATAGCGAGACAGACACTGCGACAATTGCTTGATACAGTCCTGAAGGACGTGAAGCAGTGGCTTGGCCCGCTGGGTGAATGGAAGATTTCGGAGAAGACCTATTATCTCAACTTTGGCAACGTGCGCAGTGAGGTTATCCTTGTCCCGCTCGAAGACGCCACCGACCAGGCCAGACTTCTATCCATGCAGCTTACGGGGGCGTGGTTGAGCGAAGCGATCGAGATGGACGTCGACGTGCTGGGGCCGATCGGTGGCCGTCTCGGACGATATCCATCCGGTGCGCATGGTACGCCGACTTGGTTTGGCTGGATTGCCGACACCAACTTCCCTCAGCTGATGAGCCCCTGGCACACCTATATGGAAAACCCGCCGCCAGGTATTCAGATTTTTAAGCAGCCATCCGGGCTAGCTCCCGACGCAGAAAATCTCGACTGGCTGGTGCAGACGGAGAAAACCATCAAACTTCCAGTCGGTCATCCCGACCGTCTCGGCCAAGGCCGGAGTTACTACGAGAGGTTCCTGGAACAGTATGGCGAAGAGTCGGACTGGGTGCGACGTTACGTCTACGCTCAGTACGGAGACGACCCGTCGGGCGCTGCGGTTTTCAAAAATACGTTCAAAAGTTCGTTTCATGTTGTGCCCGACACGCAAATAATTCCCGGCTATCCCCTGCTTATTGGCCAGGACTTCGGTCGCAATCCTTGGTCACTGATCGCGCAAATGGATCATCTCGGACGACTGCTCGTGCATGAGGAAGTGCCGGGGACGAACGTGGGTCTGGAAAAGCACGTTTCGGAAAATCTCAAGCCTCGCCTTCTCTCAAATAAATATATTGGCCAGAAGCTTTGCATCGTGGGCGACCCCAGCGGCGTGGCTAAGGGAACGATCGCGGAAGAGAGCTGTTTTGACGCGCTTCAGCGCATGGGCTTGCCCTGCTTCCCGGCGCCAACCAATAATATTGAACCACGACTACGAGCGGTTGAAGCGCTATTGGGCCGTCAGGTCAATGGCGGGCCGGCGCTGATGATCTCGGCGGCCGGCTGCCCCATGCTGGTGCGCGGTCTGTCCGGCGGCTACCGCTTTACCAAGATGACATCGGGCGCGCTTCGAACCGTTCCGGACAAGAGCGACAAGGAAGGCTTCTCCCATGTCCAGGACGATTTGCAGTATGTCGCGCTGGTGGTGCATGGTGGTCAGGTGCCTGTTATTACGCAGCGGCTGCGGCCAAAAGTTAGACGTCAAGCTGCGATGAGTTCGGCGGGGTGGACCTGAATTCAAGTTCATTAAGATTAGCACAAGCATAGTTGCCAAATGGTCCCCGTGTCATTTCGGGAACCAGCATGGCAGACCAATTGGGCTCGGCAGGCGTACTGCAAGTTATCCCGCCCGCCGAACTAGAACGCCAGATTCAGCAACGCGACGCCGACAAGGCTGCCGCGCAAACAGCCACGCAACAGCCGCAATACCCGGAACTGGCCGGCTTCGTTAAGTCGCAGTTCGAGATTTTCCGCAACCATCGGAACACCAATGCCGGATGGTCAAACCGTATGCTGGCGGCGTTGCGTACTTTCAATGGCCAGTATGACCCGACCAAGCTGATCGAGATTTCCAAGTGGGGCGGGTCTCAGGTGTTTGCCCGCACCACGGCGCAGAAGTGCCGGGCGGCGTCATCCCTGTTGCGCGATATCTATCTGGGTGAAGACATCCCGTGGTCGCTGGACCCGCCTGAAAATCCCGACATTCCGCCAGACGTCATGGCGAATATCGACAACCTGCTTCAGACGGAAGGCCAGCACATTCAACAGCAGGGCCTGCCTCCGCCGACGCCGCAGGAACTGTGGCAACGCAAGGAAGCGCTGATCGAGAGCGCGGAAGCAGCCGCCAAGAAGAAGGCCAACCAGCAGGCGCGTTTTGCGCAGGACAAGATTCAGGACTTGCTGCGGCAGGGCGGGTTCTATCACGCGCTGGCAGAATTCCTTGTTGACCTTCCGATCTTCCCGTTTGCCTGCATCAAGGGCCCGGTCGTCAAGATCATTCCCAAGGTGGACTGGGCGACGGGGCAGGCGGTCGTACAGCAGACGCCTATGCTGACATGGAACCGTGTCAGCCCGTTCGATGTCTGGTTCACGCCTGGCGTCGCCGACATTGCCAACGCCAATACGATCGAGAAGCTGCGCGTTACCCGCGCCGAGCTCAACGATCTCCTTGACTTGCCGGGCTACAACACCGCGGAAATCCGCGCCGTTCTCGATGAGTATGGCCGCGGCGGTCTTTATGACAACTGGGACACGACGGACGCTGAGCGAAGCGTTCTGGAGAGCCGCGAGAACCCCGCGTGGAACCGGTCGCAGATGATCTCCATGATGGAGTTCAACGGCAATGTGCAGGGGCGCATCCTGCAGGACTATGGTCTGGCGGTGCAGGATGAACTACGCGATTACCATGTGCAGGTCTGGGTTATCGGCTCGCATGTGATCAAGGCGCATCTGTCGCCGTCCCCGCGGCAGCGCCATCCCTATTTCATCACCTCGTTCGAGAAGGTGCCTGGCACGCCGGTCGGTAACGGCCTGACTGATTTGCTGGCTGATCTTCAGGAAGCGTCCAACGCGACGCTGCGGGCGCTGATCAATAACCTTTCTATTTCGTCCGGTCCGCAAGTTGTCATCAATGACGACATGCTGGCGCCGGAAGAGAACGGCGAAGATCTGTACCCATGGAAGCGCTGGCATACGCGCAACGATCCTGTCGGGACTAACGGCAAGCCGCCGATTTCGTTCTTCATGCCGGCGAACAATGCTCAGGCGCTGATCCAGTGCCTGAACGAGTTCACTTCGATTGCCGACGACGTGTCGGCTATCCCCAAGTATGTCGGCGGTCAGGCGGGCAGTGGGGCCGGCCGGACGGCGTCCGGCCTTGCCATGCTCATGGGCAACGCTTCCAAGATTTTGCAGACGGTGTCGGCGAATATCGATCGCGATGTGATCGAGGAAAGTCTGCTGCAGCTATTTGACCTGCTGATGCTCACCGACAAGTCCGGCATGTTGACCGGGCAGGAAAGGGTGTCCGTTACCGGCGTCAGCGTTGCGATCCAGCGCGAAACTCTGCGTCAGCGTCAGATCGAGTTCCTGACTGCGACCAATAATCCGACCGACATGAAGATCATGGGTATCGGCGGGCGGGCGTCGGTGTTGCGAGGCGTTGCGTCGACTATCGGCATCAAGGGCGATGAGATTGTCCCGCCTGATGCCGAGATCGACAAGATGGAAAAGGCTGACAAGCAGTCTCAGGCGACGGGCGGGATCGAGAAGCTGATCCAGAAGCAGGTCGACATTGGCGTGGCCGCAGGCGTCAAGCGCATCGCGACCGATCTGGCTGCTGGGCAGGTCGCCATGAAGATGAACGTCCCGGAGGGACCGCCTGTTCATGAGGGCGTGTTGCCTGGGCAGGGTCAGTCCACCTCGAGCGGCGATACAGACTTGGGTGAGGCCGCGCGGCAATCCAGTGGCATGCAACCTCCGCCGCCTTCTCAGGCGATGGGACCACAGACGCATCTCACGCCGCATATGGCTGGCGTGCAGGGTAGCGTGGCTGGAGGTGTCGGATGACCGCTGCGCCAATCAACAAGACTGTGCGCGTTGTCGCTCCGACCGGGCCGACTGGCACCCTAGAGTTCGTTCACATCCTTGATGCGTTCACCGGACCAACTGGCACCTTTCCGATTTGGAATCAGATTGGCCCAACAGGTTTTGGTGGTCAGTTTAAAACCGTCTGCGATGCGACGGGGATGACCGGACCGAACGGCGAAATCAAAACTGTGATCATCGTGGGCTATACGGGGCCGATATGACTCTCATCACCTCAAAACACTTCGACGACAATTTCCTGAACGCGGAGTACTTGCGCATTGCGACGCAGGTGAACAGCGACAAGGGAACGTCGCTGCCTGTCGGCAAGAACTACGACATGAACCGGATTAGCGCGCTGATCCGTGCGCTGGTCGTTGCGGTGAATGATGAGTACAGCGCATCTCTTGTACCAGTATCGAAGAGCTACGATCGCAATTTGCTTGGTGAGATGCTTAACCGTGTCGCGGCTGTTGTGAACGCTGGATAATGCGCGCTCTCGTCACCGGCTCCGAAGGTTTCATCGGCCGCCATCTCGTGCGCGCGCTGAATGACCGCGGCTGGGACGTCAATGGCCTCGATCTGAAGCAGGGCTACGATATCCTGGACTGCGATTTTCCAGTTGACGTTGACCGTGTGTTCCATCTCGCCGCGCAGACCGACGCGCAGAGCAAGGACGCTATCGCCGATGCCGAAGTAAACATCTGTGGCACGTTGCGGCTACTCGATTTCTACCGCGACAAACTGGTGTTCGCGTCCTCGTCGATGGTGAACTACCCGACCTGTGCATACGCGATCTCGAAGCGTGCCGCCGAGGATTACGCCCGGATGTACGGTGCCGCGGTGGTTCGCTTCTGTAACATAACCGGCTCGGGCGGCCACGGCGTCTACGAGGCGTTCGAGAAAGTGGAGACGATCGCGATTCGCGGCAGTGGTGAACAATTGCGCACCTATGCCTCCGTCGGCCTTGCCTGTGCCGCGCTGCTTGAAGTAAAGCCCGGCGAATTCCGCATCCTCAAGGGCGTGGACAGGACGGTGAACGAGATCGCTGCCTCTTTCAAAAAACCCTCTGTTCACGTGCCGGCGGCGACCGAAGACATCATTGACGGTCGTCAGATCTACGCCTGATGGTGATGGGTCCGACCCATCGCCATTCCTGATTAAGAAAACCACAACCCACCTTGCTCCACTCCAAGACATCAAACGGAGTTGGGCCACATGACGATCCTGTCGAGCCGTGCATACGACCGCAACAAACTCGGTCAGGTGCTCAAAGAAGTTGTTGACGCTGTCAATGCGGGCAACATTGGCGGCCCCACTGGTGCTGCAGGCGCGGCTGGCGCCACCGGCCCGACTGGCCCGGCCACCGGTCTCCGCGGCCCCACGGGCGCTGCAGGCGTAACCGGACCCACGGGACCTACTGGTTCTTCCGTTGGCGCACAGGGTCCCGCCGGCGCACAGGGCGCGGTCGGAAATACCGGACCGACCGGACCTACTGGCGCTTCCCCCACAGGCCCGCAGGGCGCTGTCGGTGCGACTGGACCGTCTCCTGGTGTCACTGGTCCCACCGGACCAGCGGGCTCCGGCGTCACTGGTCCTACTGGACCCGGCTACACGGGCGCCGCAGGGCCGACCGGGCCGACTGGCACTGTCGCCATTGTCGTGATCCCGCCGACGTCTGATCCGCATGTTGTTGGTCAGGTCTGGAATAACGCTGGCGTGCTCACTGTAAGCGCCGGTTGATAGGAGGCTCACATGGCCAACCCGCCTCTGGGCTATCCCTTCGACAGCAAGCAATTGCTGGATCCGTCATTGTCGTCGCACGACACTTATGACGACAACACGATCCCCGTTGTCCTGAAGGCCGTCGTTGACATCATCAACGCCCAGAACATCTCCGGCCCGGCAGGTGCTGCCGGCGCTGTTGGCGCTACGGGTCCTGTTGGGCCCGCAGTGGGCTTTACCGGTCCAACTGGCTTCACCGGTATCTCTCCGACCGGTCCCGCGGGACCTTCGCAATTCCCTGATGGCCCGACCGGTGTAACCGGCTATCAGGGCCCAACCGGCCCCGCCGGTCCTGCGCGACTTGGCGCAACTGGCCCGACAGGTGCCGCTGGCCCGACGGGTTCTTCGACTGGGGCGACAGGTCCCGCAGGAGCTGCAAGCGCAACGGGCGCTACCGGTCCAACGGGTGGCGTGCTCTCGAATGGCCGCGCAGTGCCGGCTGGTCCTACCGGTCCGGCAGGGCCAACGCGCACCAACAAGTGGGCGCCGCCGTCATCTGATCCGTTCATTGCTGGCGCTGTGTTCAATCCGGGCGGTCAGACTGGCGTAGGCGTACTGCGTATTTCGACTGGACAGTAGCACCTACTAACACCTGAACCCCAAACTCAGGAACTCCATATGCCTCGCTTGGCTCTAAACTGCATCGTGCGGAACGAATCTGCACGTATCCTTCGCATGCTTGATAGCGTGAAGGCTCACATCTCAACCTTCGCCATCATGGATACCGGATCGACTGATGACACGGTCGAGCTCATCACGAAATGGGGACTCGATAACGACATCCAAGGCATCGTTGGCCACGGGTCGTTTATCGATTTCTCCCAGGCGCGCAATCAGGCGCTTGATCTGGCGCGCTCGTGGCACCGCCTGAAGAAGGCACCATGGTTCGATTATCTTCTGCTCTGTGACGCCGACATGGAACTGCGGGTCGAGAACCCCAAGACTTTTGATGGGTTGTCTGGCGAAGCCTACGAGATGGTGCAGAAGGCCGGGACGTATTCGTATAACAATATCCGCTTATTGAATGTGAACTCCGCGGCCAACTACGTTGGCGTGACCCACGAATATCTTTCTGCTCACACAGCCGGCGTCATCGTCGGCGCGCATTTCATTGATCATGCCGACGGCGCCAACCGTCCGGAGAAGTTCACAAGGGACATTCGTCTTCTTGAAAAGGATCTGGAGACTGATCCAGATAATGGCCGCTCGTGGTTCTACCTCGGCAATACCTACCGCGATGCCGGACAACATGCAGAAGCCGAGCGCTGCTATCGCAAGAAGCTGACGCTGCCGACGTGGCCGGAAGAGGATTGGCTGACACAGGTCAACGTCGCCAACTGCATGGAAGCGCAGGGCGTCGAAGATGCCTATATCAAGGAAGCCTTGAAGGCTTATGGCATGCGGCCCCAAAGGGCGGAGCCGCTTCACGCATTGGCAAAGCACTATCGCATCAAGGGCGAGAACTCGACGGCTATTCTGTTCGCTGAAAAGGGTCTCGCTACGCCGCGCCCAGACGACAAGCTGTTTGTCGAGGACTGGGTTTACGACTGGGGCTTTCGCGAAGAGTATTCGATCGCCGGCTACTATCAGCCGGAAACAAGAGCTAAGGCATACGAAGTCACCAATAGCCTGGCGCTCGATCCCAAGGTGCCGGACTGGCTGCGGTACAATTCACGTCGCAACCTGGTGCACTACCTCCGGCCGCTCAGGGAATTCTGCCCATCGTATCGCGATCAGGAAATTGAGTTCGACCCTAGTGATGGTTTCACGGCGATGAATCCCTCTATTACCAATAAGCCGAACGGCGAGCTTGAAGTGCTGTTGCGCACGGTGAACTACAGGATCAACGAGCAAGGCCAGTACATGATCGGACCCAAGGGTTGTTGGGATACACCGATTGAAACAGAGAATTGGCTGTTGGGGTTGGGATCGGATTTGCAGCCTCTTTGGGGGCACCCTGTCCATTGGGAACGCCCTGAACCGAAGTTCAACATGGTGATCGGTCTGGAAGACATGCGTATCTTCTGGGCCAAGGGTGAGCGGCGGTTTGTTGCGTGCGTGCGCGAGCGGCTGGAAAGCGGCATGCCGCAAATGGTGCAAGGGCAACTGCCTAGCGCGCACGTTCACAATCTGGTCGAACTTAGCGACGGCTCAACCTGCGAAAAGAATTGGGCGCCTATCGTTTCTGATTTCGATGGCCAGAAGTTCATGTATCGGCTGGATACGGTGGTCTCTGACGGACGCTTGGAACAGCGCCCTTGCCACCTCGCCGTCGAAAACATCAGCGGTGGGTCGCGGTACATCCCATTTGCTAAGGGCTATCTATCTGTGGTCCACGAAGCCATCGCGCATCCCTCGCACGGTCGACGCATCTATCAGCATCGGTTTGCTTATCTGGGTGCCGACCTGACGCTGAAATCTCTATCGATGCCTTTCGTGTTCCATGAAGTGCAGATTGAGTTCGCTGCTGGCATCGCAATTTACGAAGGCAATGTGGTGATTTCGTTCGGCGAGCGCGATGCAAAGGCGTGGCTGGCCGTGGTCAATGCGTGGGAGGTTTCAGAGATGCTGGGGGTGAAGATATGACCTTCCCCGACTTCACCACCTGGTGCAACAAAGTCCTGCACCCACAGGACACGCACCCATGGAATTTTCGCACACGTGAATTCTATGAAGAATACCGCACCAAGTACGCCATTGCGAAGATGATGCAGCCGCGGTCGATCCTCGAGGTCGGCGTGCGGTTTGGGTACGGCGCGTATTCGCTGCTGGCGGGTGCGGACACGTATGCCAGCTATTGCGGATTGGATATGGATGAGCCGAGCTGGGGGCCATATCCGGGCATTCCGCGCGAGTGGGCGGAAGCGCAGCTAAAGAATGCTTTCCCAAGCGCATTGATCAGCACGCGCAAGTTCAACACGCAATCCGATGAGACGGGCCGCCTGGGCCTCAAGTTCGCCGACTTGATACACATCGATGGCGATCATTCCTACGCCGGCGCCTTGCGGGATATGGAGACGTTCTGGCCCTTGTGCCACAACGTCATGGTGGTCGATGACACCAACGAAATTGCCGACGTGCGCAACGCTGTTAAAACCTTTTGCGCGCAACACCAAGATGCGATCCCGCTTCCGGTTACCTCATTCCGCGGGGCAATGCTGTTGGTGCGAGCATAGATGCCGAATAAAGACCCGCCATATTCCCTGGACTTCTTTCAAACAATCGTTGATGTGCATTTCGGCGGGCTGGCGGTTGAGTTTGATATCCCTGTAAAGCAGGACAACAGCCACCTCCAACTTGCCGGCGGAATACCGGGCTTTAAAAAAGCCATTATGAATTTATGGTTCCGCGCTCCCGCCGCTTCACTCAAAGATGTGGCGGACAAATGGGAGACGGACAAGACGTCACGGTTGGCCGGCTATCTACCGCTCGTCGTGTTCGGACCGCTGTACGAGAAGACCATCGTCAATACGCGCAGCGCCGACCCCTACGTTCAGACCAGGTACCACTCCAGCTTCAATAGCGCTACCGGATATGCAGCCCTCAGCAGTCCCACGACGCAAAATCTGTTCCACACCACGGAGGCGTTCGCCGACGGTACAGTGCACAAGAACCCGTCGTTCATTGGGATTGAAGCGCGCTGGGTCCACGATGAGCACGATCTGCCGACAACTCAAATGCAGACTGCTCTGGTTATACACATCCAGATGGCGGACAAGGGCGCTGCAACCTGGGTGCACCCAATCACCATCAGCAATATCGCTGACAGCGTGATCCTGGATAGCGCTGTCGTCGACCCCATGGTTCTGTCTCCGACGACGGACACCGCATACGACTTCAACGCAGGCATCTGTCGTACCGACGCCGTTTACCCCAATGGGGGCACACCTAACGGCACTCAATTCGAGACCGAATCATTCGAAGACGGTAGTGATTTCTACGTCAATAGCTACGGGCCGGAGGAGTTCACCGGGCGAGTCACCAAGCCGGACTCCGGAAGCATCCTCCACCCGGATACGATCCAGCCTGATCACTGGCACAACGCGATAATTTCGTTCGATCTGGCGAAGCATACCCGCGGTGAGGGGGTGTTGTCTGTCGTTACGATCGACGACTGTCCCAACCCGCATACTGCAACACTGATACGCGAGTCGGTTCAGCGTAAAATCGTCAACCCCTGCAAGATGTGGGTGGCGTTGGACGACGTGAACTACACGCATTTGGATCCATCGGGTCTGGCCGCGTTCGTCGGGCTGGGGCCCAACGGCATCGCCACCAGGAACACCATGGACGCGGCGATCGCGGTCAACTCGGTCGGTCTCCACGACAAGGCGTGGGACGTCACCGGTTTGGTGCGGGTCATTGACCGCACCGATGAGCAGGAGCTGCCGGTGTATTCCTACACACCCGGCAACGTCCCCAGCGGCCCGTTCGGCATCCCTGCTACGACTGCCCTAGCCAGTACCATCCGCGATGTCGAGATGGCCGAGTTCATCATGTGGACCGGGAAAAGCGTAGACACGAGCAAATTGGCCGTTCGCCGACTGTTCGTCGACGCAAAGGGAAAGCCGGTGGACCCCAAGGTCGCCATTAAGGCGCTGGGGCCTCCGGTCATCCAGCTCCACGGCAGCAGCAAGTGGATCAAGGGCGACAATACGGCATCGAAGAAGGCGCCGGACTTCAAGCCGCTGGGTGATATCGAGCGCTACCGGCCAGACCCCAGTCTCCACGGCCCGCAAAGCCCCAGTGACATCAAGCGTTAACAATCTCACAACCCATCAAACCTGATGGTCGTTACGATCGATCACTTATTCTCATGAGGGAGCCACTATGGCCAACTTCACCAAGAAGACGCAGCGAAACGCGGAATTCGCCAAGGGCGGCAAGACGCCTATGTTCGGCCCGCAGAAGGCGGGTGAGCAGGCGGCTGGCGTTACCGAGCACGACGTCGAATCCGGCGGCGGAGACAAGTACGCCTGCGGCGGCAAGACGAAGATGTTCGGCTATTCGGGCTCCATGCCTGCGCGCGCCGGCATCACGAGCGCCCGATGAACAACCAGCGGGTCAACACCACGGCGCCAAAGAAGATGCTCAAGGTGGCGTCGCCAGGTGAAGCCCCGCCGGTCGGCGCCGCCCCCAAGCGGCTTCGAAGCGCCAGCCTGGCCCCGACAATCGGTCCGGCCAATACGCGCGACTATGGCAAGGTGCCGGGCGGGGTGCTGGATGACCAGTATCGTTGATGACGTCGTAGCTATCAAAGCCCGCCTTGATGAGATCGACCGGGAGAAAGATGCTGCACGCAACAAGCAAGAGCCCGCCGCCACCTACACTTACGAAGGTGGCCCGTGGGTCGGGACGCCAGTCCACAATCCCGACAACGAGATGTATTGCTAGGAGCCTGCCATGTTGAAGAAGCACATGACGCCGATCGGCATTCACCGCGCGGGATCTTTGCACTCTTCCCCGAACAAGGGCTCTAGCCAGCGTAACCTGGTTGGCGCCAACGGCGGCGCGGCTCCGAACTTCAACGACTACGCAAAGGCTACCCCCATGGCCGAATCCGACCAGCCTGCTCCGGTTCCTGACGGGATCGGAAGCGGGACGTGGGGCGGGATCGCGACTGGATGAGCATTCAACCAGTTGATCGCCTAAAGCACTACGCGTTCATTTTGCGGAATGCAGACCATGAAGCCTACAAGGCGTTCATGGAAGCCCTTGAGGCTTACAACCTCGATGCAATGAGGAACATGGTGCAGGCGCCGCCTGATCAGGTTCTGAAGATGCAGGGTCGCGCCGAACAGGTGTGCGACCTCATCTTTCATCTCAACTCTCCCAAGCAACTTCCCCAGCAGAAACCAGCCGCGTCCTAAAGACGCCGCTAAAACGGAAAGACCAATCCAATGGCCGAACAACTCGCCGACGGGTCCATTGACCCGAACGTCACTATTCCCAAGCACATCCGGGACGCCGCACTCGCCGCAGAGGCGATGCACAAGCAGGTCTATGAAGCGCCGCCTGAGCCTGAGCCGGCAGCGCCAGAGCCCGCTACGGCGCCCGTAGAGCAGCCCCAGGAAGCGGCGTCAGCCTCCCCTGAGCCCGAACCGCAGCCCGTCTACAACGAACCACCTGCGCCGTCCAAAGACGGCACAAAGGACACCAACGAGAACCACGAAAGCTGGCACCATGCGTTCCTGTCGATGCAGGGACGGTGGCAGGCTTCACAGCGCCAGCTCGGCGAAAGCCGGGAGACGATCAATCAACTCGCCGCAGAATTGCAGGCGACGCAGCAACTGCTGACACAGCAGGGCGAACCGCAACAGCAACCAAACCGTAATAAAGCGCACGAGAAGTTGATCACGCCGCAGGACGTTGAAGTCTACGGGCAAGAACTTCTCGACACCGTACAGCGCGCCGCGCGCGACGTTGTGGCGCCCGAACTCGATGCTCTCCGCAACGAGAACGAAGAACTGAAAAAGCGCGTTATTACAACGGCAAAGCGCGATGTGCAGGATGCCCTGTCGCGCAGCATTCCCGACTGGGTGGCAGTCAATCGATCGCCCGAATTCCACCAATGGCTCTCTAAACGAAATCCATACGTGGGTGAAGTTAGACGCGAGATACTGAACCGCGCATACGGGGCCGCCGACGCCGCCCTTGTGGTGCAAGTGTTCAAAGACTTCCTGATGGAAGCGAAGGCCACGGGCAATACTGTTCCGGCTTCGCAGCGTCAGTCGCAGCCGCCGGCGCAACCTGCCCCGGCACCAGTGCAGCGACAGCCTGCGATGCAACTGGATCAGTTAGCGGCCCCTGGTAGGGCAAGGCCGGCATCTGGCGAGAGCTCAGTGCCCGCGGAAAAGCCGATCTACTCACGCGCGCAAATCTCGAACAACTATGCGCTACGTCGCCGCGGGGCGTTCAACGGTCGTGAGGCCGATTGGAATGCACTCGAGGCCGACATGATCGCAGCAGGAAACGAGGGGCGCGTCCGGTAAACCGGGGGCTCTTCCGCGCACACAGACAGCGAAGCCCCCAAAATAAAAGGGGGCTTTGGCTATGGCCATTCCCAGTTCTGGTTTTCCCGGCGCAACGTCGGGCTCTACGCCGGCCATCTATCCGACCGGTAGTTCGGGCAACTCTCTCCAGTCGACCGGTTTCATTCCTGAGATCTGGTCGGGCAAGCTGGTGGAGAAGTTCTACGCGTCCACCGTCCTCGCGGCGATCTCGAACACCGATTACGAAGGCGAGATCAAGAACAAGGGCGATCGCGTCAAGATCCGCACCAAGCCGACGATCTCGATCCACGACTACAAGGCCGACGGCCTGCTTGGTCTGGACCGCCCGACCGGCGGCACCGTCGAACTGTACATCGGCAGCGGCAAGTATTTCTCGCTGGTGCTCGATGACGTCATGGAGATTCAGAGCGATCTGAACATCCTGTCGATGTGGTCGGACGATGCGGCGCAGCAACTCAAGATCACCGTCGACAGCGACGTGCTTGACGGCATCTACGGCCAGATGGCCGCAGCCAACAAGGGCACGACCGCCGGCGTGATCACCGGCAACATCAACCTGGGCGCCAAGAGCTCGCCGCTCTCGGTGGTCTCCAAGAACCCCGGCTCCGGCGACGTCGAACTTCTCGACGTGCTGATGCGTATGGGTCAGGTGCTTGACGAGCAGAACATTCCGGAAGTCGGCCGCTGGGTCGTCATGCCGTCGTGGGCTGGTCGCATGATCAAGCAGTCCGAACTCCGTCAGGCTTATCTGTCGGGCGACTCGGTCTCGATGCTGCGTAACGGCCGGCTCGGTATGGTCGACCGTTTCACTTTGTATGTGTCGAACCTTTTGCCGAACAACAGTTCGAACTCGACGAACTTCGCGAGCGGCGAATGGCCGATCTATGCAGGTCATGCACACGGGCTGACTTTCGCGTCACAAATCAGCAAAGTCGAGACGTTGCGTTCGGAGCTCACGTTTGGTCAGATCCTTCGCGGGCTTCAAGTCTACGGTTATGCGATCCCGGATGGCAAGGCGTTGGTTCAGGCGCAAGTGACTCCAAATAGCTGATATTAAGCCTTTTGTGAGTTTCTGAAAAATAAAAGTGGCGTAGGCTTGCAGGTCTACGCCACTTTCTGTTATATTGCTCCGTATTGAAAACAATGCGGAGTTTTAATTATGGCTCATCGAGATCCAGTTGCTCGTGCGGAATACAACAAGAAGTATCGTGCTAAACGACGCGAGGAATTGAACGAACGAGAACGTCGTCGATATCATGAGGAGGGAGGCAGGGAGCGGAATGCTGCATACCGAACCGCGCATCTCGAACAGTACGCGAAATACCAACGCGATCGACGCCAGCAAAATCCGCAGGAGGCGTTAGTCAATCAGGCCCGCAGCCGGGCTAAACGTGACGGCCTCCCTTGCAACATAACACTCGAAAATATGGATTGGCCAACGCATTGTCCGATCTTCGGAGTGGAATTGGATTACAATCGCACTACAGCGGGCGATCGTAAGATTCGCACCAACAGTCCGACAATCGACCGGCGCACCAACAACCTCGGTTACGTCATCGGCAACGCGTTCGTAATTTCCCACCGGGCCAACCGCATCAAGAGTGATGCTACGGTTGAGGAGCTTGAGGCCGTCCTTCGATATATGCGCTCCTAACCCCCATAAACCAAACCCCAATACCTCCCGCCGCATCAGAGGCAGGAGGAGTTGGCCCATGCAATTCAACACGACGCTGGACACGGTGGCGGACTACGTCGCTGACGCGCGTGTTCTGTTGCTCGATCAGGTACAGCCATATCGGTATGACGACGAGAGCCTTCTGACGGCGCTCAATGTGGCGCTGCTGGAAGGGCGCAGGCTGCGGGCTGATCTGTTCGTGTTCAACGACAGGAAGGGCGGGCAGGTGCCCGCCTATACCGCGGTCGACAGTACATGCGTGCCGATCGAGCCCCAGTTCCGGCTGGCATTCCTTCATGGTGTTGTCGGTCATGCGCTCGAGCGCGATCAGGAGGACGTGCAGGATCGTCGGGCGGCGTCCTTCCTCAATATCATGGTCAACATCCTGACCGGCAAAAGCATCATCGTTAATGCTGGGGCGCCGGCATGATGAACAAACAGGATATCAACACCGTCATGAACCAATGCCGGGTTGAGTTGACCGGCGTGTCCGACGCATTGCTCAAATCGGTGATGTTTGAAGTCCTGGACGAGTTCTTCCGGGACACGTCGTCGTGGCGGGAGACTGTGGACTACACGGCCATTCCTGACGTGGCCAGCTATGACCTCGTGGTGGAAGAGGGCCAGATTATCCGGCTCGATTGCAACTACGATGCGAACGGCAGTTTTGTGCCGGCGCTGATGCGCGATATCCCGACGCTCACGCTGCAGCATTCGCTGAACACGCAACAGACCTTGACCGCGGTGGTGATCAAGACGGTCTCGCTGCCATTGACCAGTGACGGCTTTCCGGTGGCCCCGGATTGGGTGCTGCAGAAATGGCATCTCGCCATCAAGCACGGGATGCTTGGTGCGCTCAAGAACCAATCCAACAAGAGTTTTTCCGACGGCAAGGGCGCGGTCTACAACCTCGCCAAGTTCCGCCAGTTCATTGGGAATGTGCGGAGCGCCGTGCTGCGGGCCAATACGGCGGGTGCGAGCGCGTGGCGTTTCCCCCAGAGCTTCAGGGCGGTGTCGCAGAAGGGCGGCCTACCTTCCATCGGCAGTTCTAACGAGTGGAGTGGCTGATGGCTCTGACAGCGGCGCGCGCCAATCTTTCATATCTCGACAGTGGCGATTTTTACGATGCGTTCCAGTTCGGGACGGTTGGCGATACGTCGTGGAGTTTCACCAACAAGACGTTCCACATGGACATCAAGGGTTCGGCTGACGACGACACAGCGCTGTTGTCGCTGACGTCGGGCAATGGTCGCATCGTCGTGGATGATGAAGCAGCGCGCGTGCTGCATCTGTACGTCGCGCAGGCGGACTGGGAAGCGGCCCTCGTACCTGGCTGCTACGTCTATGACCTCGTCATGATTGACGGCGACACGACTGTTCGCACGCCGCTGATGACCGGTAGCATTGAAGATACGCGCGGAGTGACGCAATCATGAGCGTAGAAGATATCTCGCCATCGCCGGTCTATGCGCGGCCTGTTGTTGTTGTCGGTGGCCCGACAGGGCCATCTGGCGCGGCTGGAGGACCGACGGGCGCAACTGGTGTCACTGGCCCGACTGGTCGCACTGGCCCAACAGGGGCGAGCGTCACCGGTCCTACAGGGCCTACTGGCCGCACAGGACCGACTGGCGTCACTGGTCCGACCGGCTTCACGGGCCCGCCCGGCCTTGCAGCGACCGGCGCGACGGGCTTCTCGGCGACAGGACCGACCGGAGCAACCGGTGTGACTGGGCCGACGGGCGCTGACGCTGGCAGCAGCATCAACACCACGTTCGCCGTCCTCGGCAGCACGTCCACTCCCGTCGGCGGCACTGGCGCGTTCTTCATGGGCAACGACGGCATCTCCATCGGATGGGGTTCCAGCGCGCCAACCTACACCGCCGCGAAAGGGTCGCTGTATCTGCGAACGGACGGCAGTTCGTCGTCTACTCGTCTGTACGTTAACGATGGGGGCTCGACATGGGTCGCAGTAACCACCGCGAGCTGATCGTGCCCGTCGTGCAGGCTGAACTCTCCGTGCAAGAGGTGCAGGAGTTCGTCATTCCGGTCGAGGACGACACGATCGATATTCTGGAAGATGACCGTGCGATCGACGTGGAGCGCACGTAATGACGGATCGCGAGATCATTCAGGTCGCCGGCATTCCGCAGTTGATGGAGTCGATCATCGGCCCGACCGGCCCTGCGGGCAGTAGCGGCGTCGATGGACTTGATGGTCTCAGTTTTACGGGGCCAACGGGTCCAGGCGCAGGCGCTACGGGGCCGATAGGTCCGACGGGCGTGACTGGCAACACCGGTCCGCAAGGCATTCAGGGCACTCAAGGCATTCAAGGCGTCACGGGGCCAACGGGTGTGGCTGGCCCCACTGGCCCAACGGGCATGACCGGCTTCGGCGCTACGGGCCCGACAGGCGTGACCGGTCCGAACGGCGGGCCTACGGGGCCTACTGGCTTTACCGGTCCCACGGGCTTTAACGGCACCACTGGCGGCACTGGCCCTACCGGACCTAACGGCGGCCCGACAGGGCCCACGGGGCCCACCGGTCCGACGGGCGCAGATGGTGCGCAGGGCACGCAGGGCATTCAGGGTGTCACTGGGCCGACCGGAGCGGATGGCGCGGTTGGTAGTACTGGCGTGACGGGACCGACCGGTCAGCCTGGCAACAATGGTGCGCAGGGGATCGACGGTGTCACGGGCTCGACGGGTAGTACTGGACCTACTGGTCCGAGCAATGGTCCTACTGGTCCTACTGGTTCTGGTGGCCCGACTGGTCCCGCGGGCGGCGCGACCGGGCCGACCGGGCCGGGGGCCACAGGACCGACAGGGCCAGGGTACAGCGGGCTTACGGTCACCGTGTTCAACTTCACCGCCAACTTCGGCACGGTGACTGCGCAAACCGGCAACGCTGCGACGTTCACGGTTCTCGGGCTTCTGACAACGGATCAGGTTCACATTGAATGCGTCAGCGCACCACCGAGCGGCTATCAGCCGCCGAACGTGCGTGTCAGCGCCGCCAACACGTTGAGCCTGTATTTCAATACGCCGAAGCGATGCGTTCTCGGAACGCTCAACTGGCGCTTGACGGTCATTCGATAGGGACGCGACATGTTGTTGGGCCGCATCAAACAACTGGTTGGAAGCCGGACTCTTGTGCCGCTCGACTATAACGACTGGCTGACGGGTGGCGAGAAGCTTACGTCCATCGTGCTTACTGTCGATCAGGGTACAGCGACGACCGACAGTGCGATGATTGCGCCCGACAAGCAGCATGCCAGTTTCATCGTGGATGGCGGCACGTTATATGACCAGTTCAATGTAATCATCGAGGCCAACACCAACCACGGCCAGCGTCGCTACGATCGCGTCGAGTTCGTCGTTGGCACAAATGGCGGTCCGACGCTGGACAGCGGCAATGCCGATGCGCTCCTTTCACTCATCGGCCCGCCGGGCCCGACCGGATCACAGGGGGCGACTGGGCCTGTGGGGCCGATTGTGGGCTTCACTGGCCCATCCGGTGTGACTGGACCCGCTGGACCAACCGGCAGTACGGGCGCGCAGGGCGTCATTGGTAATACTGGCGCGACTGGATCAACTGGATCTACAGGCCCGACCGGGGCGCAGGGCGTTACGGGGCCGACTGGGCTCGATGGCAATCTTGGTGCGATCGGACCCACCGGCCCGACGGGCGCGCAAGGTGTAACGGGACCGACTGGCTTTACCGGCCCTCTCGGTACAGGCCCAACAGGGCCGCAGGGAGCGCAGGGTGTTACGGGGCCGACCGGCAACACTGGTCCACTTGGCACAGGCCCAACAGGCGCGAACGGCGCCGCCGGAAGTGCGGGTGCGGCTGGCCCAACTGGTTCGACTGGCCCTACCGGTCCGACTGGTGCGCAGGGTGCTGCGGGTAGCAACGGTGCGGCTGGCGCAACGGGACCGACTGGCAACACCGGTCCAACTGGCCCTACCGGTCCGACTGGGGCAACCGGTGCGGGCTCTACCGGCCCTACAGGTGCTGCCGGCAACGTGAACGGCGTCATCACGCAGAACATTAAGAGCGCTAACTATACAACGGTTTTGGGGGACGCTGGCCAGGCAATCTACCATCCCGCCGCTGACACAACGGCGCGGACATTCACGATCGATAGCAACGCCAACGTTGCGTATACGGTTGGCACTGTTCTTACGTTCGTGAACGAACATGGGGCTGGCGTTATTACTATCGCGATCACGTCCGACACGTTGCGTATGGCGAGTTCTGGCGCTACCGGCAGCCGCACGTTGGCCGCAGACGGTATCGCGACGGCGTACAAGATGACTTCGACGTCATGGCTGATCTATGGGGCCGGATTGACGTGAGCGCTCCAACCCAACAGCTTATCCTCCCAGAGGGGATGCCGTACCCTGCGTCGTCTATTGCGCCTACGTCGCTCACAAATCTGATCGGGTGGTACGACGCAAATGTGTTTGCGAGTCTAACCCTCTCCGGTTCTAACTGTACTGCTATAGCGGATCAAAGCGGTTTCGGGTCCGGCGTTGCTCTTGGAAGTTTTGGCGGCACTGTTACGTACAGCGCCACTTCGTTTAACGGCAAACCAGGGTTGACATTTTCCAGCGGCAACTCTGCGGTGTTGGAGGGGCACCCGTTCCCGATGGGGACTGGCAGCACCATGACCGCGTGGGCGGTCTGTAAGATGACCGGTGCGTCTACTTCGTCCGGTCGCATCCTGTCCTATGCAAAGACGATCTCTTCGGAGGATTTCGATAACATTGGATCGTTCGCCGTGGGTAGTGGTTCGACACCAAATAACGTGGACTTCAACCGGAACAACGTCCACTCGACCAACGGGACATTAGCTGCCTCTACAAACTACCGGTTTATTTTCACGGTAGACAGCAGTGGCAACATGACTACGTTCGTTAACGGCGTACCTGCCACATCCGGTGTATCGAATGGCGCTTGGGGGGACGGCGGTTATTTCGATCTTGGCCGTCAAGCGGCGCGCGCGGATAATTTCTGGTTCGGTACATTAGCAGAAGCCGGTGTCGCTAGGGGATTCAGCGACTATGCGACGGTGCTTGGGCTCGATCTCTACCTCAAGAACAAGTGGGGCCTTTAATGCTCTCGCGAACAACGATCCACCATACAGAGGGAGCGATCAAGAACTGGACGCTCAATTACGCGCCCTGGCTCCTGCCGGGTGAAGTGTTGAGCACGGTCGACATGGATCTGTCATCGAACTCGCTCAACATCAGCGGCACTGAGATCCACCTTGGTAAACACATTCACTTCACGCTCAGCGATGGGGCGGCCGGCGAGACCGCAACGATTACTGTAACGGTCACGACGAGCAAAACCGAGACCAAGATCGAGACGCTGACGGTACACGTTAACAATCCCTGAACCGATTGGGCTTGATCGATGGGCCCATGAAACTCATCAGCAAATGGCAGGAGCAGTCCTGGTCGGCGCACGCCGTCATGGCCTCGCTGTTCTGGGGTGCCGTGGCTGGCATGATTCTTGTCTGGCCGGCGCTGATGAATGTCGTTCCGTTGTGGTGGTTTGTGCTGGGTGGCGTGCTGCTGTCGGCTTCGTTTGCCGCGGCGAAGTTTCTGCACCGGCCGGGAGCCGACTAAATGGCTCGCGCAAGCAAACTGGCAGCGGGTACGGCGGCGGCGGTGATATCGGCCACGACGGCATTCACTCCCGTCTGGGAGGGTATGGACGTCGTCGCCAAGAAGGACCTGATCGGGACCGGTCATCCCGTGACCTATTGCTATGGCCAGACCGATGAGTTCGGCGCCGTCAAGGTCGGGACGCGCTTTACCAAGCAGCAGTGTGACGATGCGCTCGCCAAGAGCCTGCCAAAGTATCTCGACGCCATCGCGCCATGCGTGACGGTCGATCTGCCCGTCAAGACCTGGGCGTCGCTGTTAGATGCAGCGTACAACGCCGGTCCTCGCGCCGTCTGCAAGTCGCCGATGGTGGCGCACTTCAACTCCGGCGATCTCGAGGGCGGGTGTGAAGCCTTCAAGGGGTGGTACGTGCGCTCTGCCGGGCAGGTCCGTCGCGGCCTGATCGCGCGACGTAGTGGCATCGACTCCCGCAAGAGCGAGCTCGAACTTTGCCATGATGGCCTTCAGACCAAGACCAAGAAGTCCCTGTGGACGATGTTGAGGGCGTGAGATGGAAACGATCCTGTTTTGGTTCACTGGTCTTTGGCCGCTCGTAGCCCACTACTCGTTCTGGGCTCTGTCGATGGCCGCGGGCGGCGCACTCATCTTCTTCCGCCCTGCACTTTGGAAGCCGGTCGCATGGGTGATGTTCACTATTACTGCTGGCACAATCTGCTACTCATTCGGAGTTTACGATGAAGGAAAACGTGTTCGCGCGCAGTGTGACTTTGAGAAGTACCACGCCGTCGAGAATGCAAAAGAGGCTCGCGCTAAAGCTCAGCGTGATCTTGCTCGCAAGCCTTCTCGTTGGGTGCGCACACCAAAGTCAGATCCAGACTGTCGGGACTGTTAGGATCAAGCAGGTCCAGTGCTGGCCGAAGAAGATCCGCTATTCCAAGGCGGACACGGCCGGCACGGTCGGTCAGGTGCGAGAGCATAACGCGACCGGGCACAACATAGGATGCTGGTAGATGTTCCAGCTCGTCGCCTACCTCTTTTTGGTGGTCAATGGGGTGTCGGCTAAAGCACCGACGATAACGCTGACGAGTAAGCAGACGTTTCCTAATAGAGCCATCTGCATGAACTACTTTCATACACCAGATGGCATCGCGACCAAATCTATCCTGATGTCGATTGTGTCGGCACAGAACAAGAAAAACCAGAAATACGAGATCAGGTTCAAATGCGAGGGCATTGGAGAAATGATATGAGCGCCAAGCATCCGGGTTTTAAAGCCGTAAAGGCGTCTATCGCATCGAAGGAAGGCGTGTCGGCAAAAGCGGCCGGGGCCATCCTGGCTTCTGCCACCCGCAAGGCTTCGCCCGCCGCGAAGAAGGCCAATCCAAGGCTGAACAGGGTGAAATGAGGGCAACCAAACCTAAACCCGAAATAGGCCAGACCCACGAGGCCAAAGGAGATTTACGTGCCACGCAAGAAGAAGACCGAGACGGTAAAGATTGACGAGACCCCTGCATATGACGCCAAGGCAGCCGCCGCGGCGGAAGAGCGGCGCATGGCCGAGCTTCTTGCGCAGTCTCGCAGGCAACAGGAAGACCCAGCCACGGTTGCTCCGCCGGCCGAAGATGAAAGCCTTGTGTCCGTGATGGCCAAGGGCCGCGAGCACCTGATGCAGCGGATGCGCGAGCACGCCGCTGCAGTAGAGGCGCGTAAGGAAGCCTACAAGCCTCCGCCGATGACCGAGCGCCAGCGCTCCCGCATTGAGGCCGAAATGGCCGCCGGGCGGCGGGTCCAGGAGCGTCATGCAGCGCAGGCGGCTGCTCGTCCCGTTCCTCCGCGCGATCCGTCTGAGGGTACGAGCACGCCGGTTCATCGGCCGGGCAATCTCGTGCCGGATCCCAAGATGTCGGCTCCATCAGGGTTTGTAGCGGGGTCGGCACAGTACAGTGCCGACGCATGAGAGGGGTAGATGGCGTCCCTGAAGATAGAGCAATTTGCCGGAATGTTGCCGGCCTGGGACCCGCATCTGCTTCCTGCGGGACAGGCTGCTGACAGCCTGAACTCGTACCTGTTCTCGGGCGCGCTGATTGGTTGGCGCGTCCCGAAACTTCTTCGCGCACTGCTCAACTCCGCCGCCAAGAAAGTCTATCGCATCCCCACGATCACGCAGGCCACGGCGCAGGCGTTTCTTGTGTTTGTGGCAAACGCCAATGCCGGAGATACCGTCAAGATCGGGGAAGAGACTTACACTTTCAAGTCCACGGTCGCGGCTGAATACGACGTCCTGCTTGGCGCCAGTGCCGCTGACAGTGCCGACAATCTGTTTGCTGCGCTGACGTCAACGGGCACATCAGGCACAACCTATGGCGAAGGCACTGTCGCCAATCCGATTATAGACGCGGCACTCAGCTCCCGCACGTTCGAACTGGCAAGTCCCGTTATCAAGCTGGTCGCTGTTACGTTCGGCGCTGTCTACAACACCGTTCCGGTGAGCGAGAGCACATCTAATGCACGGATGACGTGGCTCTATGACGTCGCTGACATCGGCCATACCACCACGACATTCCGCGGCGGCGCGAACCAGACGTTCAACAACACTATTACCGGTGATGCGACGTGGCTTGAGTTCGAAGATCGGTTCACCGATATCATGCGCTCGCCTGTCGTCAACGACAGCTTCGGGCGTTATTACTTCGCAAGCCCGTCGGCACTGCCGAAGTACAATACTTACGACCGCATCGTGGCGGGGCAGGACCCATGGTATCTTGGCATCCCGGCGCCCGGATGCGCTCCAGGCGTCAGTGTTAGTGGCGGCGGCAATCTAGCGCAGCTCGGCAATATCAACGCCACATCGGTTGCCACGGACTCGCCGTCCGGCAACACGATCATGCTGATCAAGATATTCCCGACTGCGGCCATGTCGCTGGATGACGTGGCGTTCGTGCCGCAGACGACCAGCGACACCGCGGCATTCAGGGCAGTCCTTTACGACGACAACGCAGGCGTGCCATTTGAACTTCAGGCCGAAGGTGATGAAGTCATCGGTTGTACTGCGGGCGAGGTGACTGAATGCCCGTTCATCAATCCTCCCGGACTTTCGGCCAACGTGACGTACTGGATCGGGATCGAGACAGACACCTCCATCGCGATTCAACTGGCCAATGATTCGACCGGGACGGGCTACGAGGCGTCCAACACCTACAGCAACGGTGCGCCTAACTTCCTGAACTCGCCAACATCAGGCAAGCCGAACTGGCAGATTTTTGCCGACCTGACGACCGAAGCGGTTATTGAGGCGCGGGCCTACGTCTATACCTGGCTGAGTGCCTATGGCGAGGAGGGGCCGCCTAGCCCGGCGACGATCATCAATGGGTGGTCGAATGCGACGTGGCAGATTGAACTGTTCACGCCGACTGCCGATGAGATGGGCGTTACGCGCAACATTACCAAGTTGCGGATTTATCGCACCGTGCCTGATAGCGGTGGCGGCGCGTCGTACTTTTTTCTCACCGAACAGGACGTAACAGTAGCGGGCTACACCGATACGCAGCCGGATAGCGACGTCGCCCTGAACTCGCTGTTGCCAAGTGCCTTGTGGTTCCCGCCGCCAGAGGGGCTTGAAGCTGTCCTGTCGATGCCGAACGGCATGGCCGTTGGTTTCAAGGGCAACGAGCTATGGTTCTGCGAACCATATCGTCCCCACGCATGGCCGCCGAACTATGTTCTCACGACCGAGTTTCCGATTGTCGGGATCGGTGTGAGCGGTAATGCCGTGGTTGCCGCCACATCAGGCACGCCGTACATTGCCCAGGGCGTGGCGCCGGGGCAGATGGTGCTGACAAAGGCGATCAGCGCCGAGCCGTGCGTGTCGCGCGGGTCCGTGCTCTCGACGGACTATGGCGTTTACTATGCAAGCCCGAACGGACTGATGATGGTCTCTCCGGGAACAGGGCAGGCTCAGAACATCACTGAGACATGGATCACGCGCGACAAGTGGCAGTCGCTTGTTCCACAGACGGATTTGACGGCGATCCAGTTGGCGTCGACCTATTTTTCGTTCCAGATCGGCGCGCAGACTGGCGCGACGATCGAGTTGGCGAACGACTCGGACAGCTTCACGATCTGGCCGCAGCCCGGCGGGCACCGTATCGGGTTCAACCGCCTGTCGTCTCCGCTGAGCGCCAACGTCGACAATTTGCAGACCGACCCATGGACCGGCATCGGACTGATGATCGCCAACGGTAACGTTTATTACTACGACTTCTCGGATGCGGCGCCAACGATCCAGCCGTGCAAGTGGCGATCGAAAATCCTGCAGCAGCCGGAGCGGAAGAATTTTGAGGCGATGAAGGTGTATTTCACCGTGCCTCCGAATACGCCTGCACAGAACGCAGACCGCAATGAAGCCGATACCGATGACGCGAGCTGGAATACGCTGGCGACTGGCCAGTATGGCATCGTGCGCGTGTTTGCCGACGGCGAACTAGTGACGACCCGAGAGATCGTCAAGAGCGGCGAACTGCTGCGGGTCCTGTCCGGTTTCAAGGCCGATGAGTGGCAGTTCGAGTTTGAGACGCGGGTGCTGATTTCAAACGTGCAGGTGGCAACGAGCGCAAGGGAACTGTCTCTTGTCTAATGCCCCCGTCTGCCATGTTTCAGTCAACCAGGGGATTGCGGATCAACCGCGGGCGGCGCGCTTGCCGTTCGTTCCCGCGGCGGTCGACCTGAAGAGCGCGCTGGAGGCCATCAGGGCGCTGCACATGATCATCCAGCTTCTGACCGGCCAGGTCCCGGCGCCTTCGGCGAGCGGTACCCAGGGGCTATTGGGCGGCGGTGGCGTGACGACGCAAGGCAATCAGGGCCCAAAGGGCAATGACGGCAAGGATGCCAAGCAGCCGAAAGAGGGCCGGTTTGTCGAGGACCGCACCCAACGGGTGACCAGGAAGGTCAGGATCTTCCAGAACAACGACAAAACCAGCGAAAACTGGGTGGACATCGAGCGCATCAACAAAGTGGTGTGGGTCGACCGGGTGACTGGCGAGAACATCGTCTGGACCCGTTGATCGGAGCCCCGGTCATAACGGTTTCTGAACGGGTTTGGCCCTTTGAAGGGTTGATTAGTTTGGGGAATAATCCAGATGGCCGGCTCTAGCCAAAGCACCTCACAGCAACAGTCGACGTCGCAATCGTCGTCCTTTATTCCGGATTATCCGCAGACGTCGCTTTTGCAGGCGATCGCGCAGTATGCCAGCCAGCTTGGCGACGCGACGTACAACTGGGGCCAGCAGCAATACGCCAAGACGTCGGGGATTACCGACCAGAACATCAACAATTACCTGACCACGTCGGCACAAGCGCTTCAAAACGCCAACAACGACCAGCAGCGCTATCAGGCTCTTTTCCAGCCGGAAGAGAACCAGCTTATCCATGACGCCAACAGCTACAACTCGGCGGCCCGCCAGCAATACGAAATGGGCAAGGCCGAGTCCCGCGCCGGCGCCGGCATGGATGCAGCCCGGCAGAATCATGAACGGCAGTTGCTGAGCTATGGCATCGACCCGTCGGCGGGTCGGTATGACGCACTTGACAGGGCGGATCAGCTTGCCAAGTCCGCGGCGCAGGTTGGCGCCGGGCAACAGGCATATGACCAGACGGCAGCGACCGGGCGACAGCTTCGTGCTGACGCTATTCAGGTTGGGGCGCGCTATCCAGGCCAGATCACCAACGAACAGAACACCGCGCTCCAGGGGATCGCTGGCGCGGAGAACTCCAACCTCGCCAATGCCAACACGGGCGTGGCGTTGAATAATGCTGCCAATCCGTATTTGCAGACGGCTTCGAGCCTGAAATACTCTCCGCTTGGCACGAACAGCACGAGCCAGTCGAGCGGCACGAGCCAGTCGTCTAGCGTGAGCAGTGATCCTGCCAGCAGTGGGAGCAATAAGTCTCCGTCGCAGCAACAGCCCCAACAGCAACAGGCTGGCGGCGGTGGCTCAGGGGGCGGCGGGTCCGGCGGAAGCGGGACCGGAAGCTCGCAATCCGACGCGCCGTTCCAGGAAGGATCATCCTCCGGCGATGTATGGAGCAATGGTTCCGGCGTCGACTATTCGGGCCTGGGCGACGTGAATTGGACCGGCGGCGGCGGGCTCGCCGATTACACGGGTGATTTCTCCGGCGCCACCATGCCCGGTGGCATGTTCGAGGACAATAGTTCGGGGGCGATGCCCGGCGGTGGCACTGCGTACAACGACTATGGTCTTGGTGGTTACGACAGCATGGGCGATATGTCCGGCTTTAGCAGCGGCGGTGGAAGCGACACCGGATCGATGGACTACGGCGGTGGGGGTGGCGGCGAATACTTCGCCGGCGGTGGCGCCATTCCGGAGCACAGCGGCCCCGTGCCTGCGTCTATGAGCCCGTCTGGCGGGCGCCAGGTTGATGATGTGAGGGCGCAGGGGCCGGGCGGCTCTCGCATCAATCTCAACGCCAACGAGTTCGTCATCCCGCGCGACGTCGTTGAGTGGAAGGGGCAGGAGTATTTCCAGAAGCTCATTGCTGGCGCGCGCAAGAACAATGCGATGGCTACAGCAAGACCGCGCTTTGGTGGAGGCCAACATGCTGCCCGATAACGATCAATCTCTCTACGGCAACGGCATGGCAGTCAACCCGATGTTTTCGCAAGGCGCGAAGTCCGGCAATGCAAGCCCCCCAATGTCCTATGAGGATGGCGGTGCGATTCCGGATGATGAAGAAGAGTATGGCGACGACAGCACCGGCGCATTGGATGCGGCTGAGCCAGATGAGACCACCAAGGCTGTTTCGAACGCTCTGAAGACCGTCAACTCGGTGTTGATGTACGGCAGGCAGAAGCATGGCCTGCCGACCGATGAAGAGGGTGGCGACAAGGAGACGTCGTTCGAGGACGGCGGCGCGATTCCCGATGATGAGGAATTTAACGACGCCGCGCCAGAAGGTGGCGCCGAGCCTGTGTTCGACAGAGAGGCCGCGCCAGAAGGTGGGGCCGAACCGACATTCAATCGTGACGCTGCCCCTGAAGGCGGAGCTATACCGGAAGAGGATATGTCGGCCGTGACGGCGCCGACGGATGATGCTTCGCTCAACAAGCCGCAGGATATGGCGCCGGTTCTCCCGTCGGAACAGCCAAAGAAACAACAGACCCCGCTTCAGTATTTGATGGGTACTGATGCTATTGATCCGCAGACCGGTGATCGCGTCATGAAGATGGCGGGCAATGACGCCGCTAAGGCGATTGATCTGATGGTCAATGGCGAAACGGGAGAAGGCGGCTACGGCCCAGGGTGGGCAATGGCGCAATATCTCCGTCGCAAGTACGATCTGTATATGAACCACGGTCGCGCTGCCGTGGACAATGATGACTACCAGAACGCTGCCAACAGCATCATGAAGGCGTTCGAGAACCTGCCTGACGGGCAGAAGGTATCGGCGCGGCCGGAGCAGGATGGCGTCAGGCTGACGGCCATTGACGCGGACGGCAAGCCGACCGCCAGCGCCATGCTAAACCGCCGGCAGCTCGACACGTTGACCAACACTGGCAAGGCTGGCCAGTTCGACGCCGTATTGGCAAAAGGAGCCGGCCCGACCATCAACGCGCTGCTCAGCCAGGTCCGTGCCGCAGGTAATCCAGCGCCGGTGGCCGGCCAGCCCCAACGCAATCCGGACGGCAGCGCTATTCAGCGCCCACAGGACCCCGACGCAGATCGTTCGATAACGTTGGGGCACGACGTCACTGAACTGCGTGCGTCCCCACAATATCGCAAGGCGTTTCCAGGGAACTACGAGGCTGGCGCCAAGGAGAGCGTCCCCGGCAATGTCCGCATGTTGTCTGGTCCAAATTCGCGTGAGGACGCCGCCGACAAGGAAGACCCCAAACTTGCTGCCATCAAGGAGCGCAATTCCGGCGCTTTGGAGCGTGCAAAACTCAATGAAGAAAACAAGAATCGTCGCGCACAGCAAGTCGGCGAGCGTCAAGTCGCGCGGGACAAAGCCATCTCCGAGCGTCGCGAAAAATCGGGCAATTCGAGCGCCGAGCGCGCCCAGAGGGCTCTTGAATATCGAGTTGCCGGTGAGCGCCTGAAATTGAAGCGCGAAGGGTACAAGGACGAAGATATCGAGAAAATGATTGCCTCGGCTTATGGCGGAGCGCGACAGGCCACGCCGCCCGCTGCTGCGCCAGCGGCACCACAAGCGCCACAGCCGCGTCAGCCTAGCCCGCAGGACCAGGCGGCGATCAACTGGGCACGATCCAACCCCAATGATCCACGCGCGCAGCAGATTCTGAGGCTTAACGGGGTACAGTAGTGGCCGACGATTTTGATCCGGACCAGTACATCGAGAGTTTTGATCCGGACCAATATCTAGGTCAGCGGGACGGCGAAGCCACATCTGAACAATCGGCGCCAACCCAAGGCTTCGATCCTGACAAGTACATCCAAAGCTTCGATCCGGATGCGTATCTGAAGGGGCGGTCGGAGCCACAAGACAAACCCCAACCCGAATCCGAGCTCCAGACCTTCAGCCGCGAAGCTGCGCATGCCGTGGTGCCCGCGGCCGGGGGCTTTATTGCCGGTGCCGGTGCGGGCGCTCTGGCGGGCTCCGTGGTGCCCGGCTGGGGCACGCTGGCGGGCGCTGTGGTTGGCGGCCTTGCTGGTGCATACGGCACGGACTGGGCGCAGGATAAGGTGCTCAAGGCGTCTGGCTATGACGACAGCGCGCAACGCCAAGCCAACCTGGAGGTCAACCCCAAGAGCGCATTTGCGGGCCAATTGGCTCCCGCTGCTGCGGCAATGCGGTTTGACCGCGCTGCGCCCATTGTTGCTCGCGCCATATCTGGCGGCCTGATGGGCGGCATCGAGGCAGGGCAGGAACTATACAACGAGGGCAAGGTTTCGCCGGGCAAGGTTTTGGCCGCCGGCGCGGTCGGTGCCGTCTTACCGACACCGAACCGTGTCGGGCGCGCGCTCGAGGCGACGGGGCAGCGTATAGCTGGCCGCCCCAATGTCGTTGCCAACCCGGAGGCTATGCCGGCCAAGGAAGAGGCCGCAGGGCAGACGCCTGCGTCCAGTGATACTGTGGGCAACCCACAATCCGCACCAGAACGATCGGACAGGGTTTACGCCAAGGACACAGCGGGCGAGGCGCCGCAGGGCGATATCCTGACGACGGGAGATGTAGATCCGACGGTAGCGGCGGCGTTGGGGGCGCAGGAAGCGCCCACGCCACCAACCCGCCCAGTATCAGCCGCACCAACCCCTGTGGAATCTCCCCAAGGCCCGGCACCTCTGTCCCTGATGCAATTCATCGCCCAGAACGGCGGGATCAAGCCGAATGATGAAATTGGCGCCTTGGACCTGAACGGGTCAAATCGCGTCCAGATCCCTGGCCAGAAAGGCTTCTTTGGCGTCGTGCGTCCTGAAGGCGCCGACCATGACTACATGCGCAACCTTGCGCAACAGAACGGCTATTTCCCGAAGGACGTCGAAGGCGCCGGCGGCAATACCGATCGCACTTTGCGCGAATTCTATGACGCCATTGATGCGGAGCACAATCGGAAGAGCCCGCTCTATCCTGAAGGCCATGAGGGCTACCAGACCAAGCAGCAGCAATCCCTTGCGCGGGAACGGGAGGAGCACGAGCGCCTTCTGGATGAAGAGACCTACGGCGAGCATCGCCGTGCGATCGATGTTGAATACCCGGACACCCCGACTGATCTACGAGACCATGCTGCCAAGCTCATGGCCCATGACAACCTGTCGGTCGATGACGCCGTAGAGGCAGCCGCCAAGCATCTGGTGGCTCATGATACCGATTACGGCGAGACGCCGCACTCGATCGATGCTACATTTGGACCGGGAACGCACCATGAAACACAAGCCGAGGCAGCACGCCGAGATCGCGAAGCGCTTGCACGAGCGAGCGAGAACCGAGCGCGACCCGAAGAAGGCCGGGAAGCAGAAGGGCTTGGCGAAAGTGTTCCAGAAGCTGGCACTCCGAGCAGGCCGCAAGCCGAAGACTCCCGGCCAGAGCTAGCCCTCTCCCGCGCCAAGGAAGGCGAAAAAGTCACTGGTGAGGTGGGCGGCGGCGAACCGCCCCAAGAACCGCCAAGTGGTGGCTCCAAAGAGCCGCTGAAGCCGCCTCCGCCAGAAGGTAAAGCCACGAAGGAGGATCTTGAGACTGGCGTATGGCCGACGATCCAGCGCATGGTCGGCGGACGCAGTTCGCCATCGTGGAAGGCTGCGCAGAAGAACATCCTCGGCAAGCACGGCGAGGCCGAGCAGACCAGGCAGACCGATCAGGCTCGCTTTACCAACGCAATGCACCGGATGATGAACGAGACGTCGCCTGCCGAGCAGCGCATGCTGGTCAACCACATGCAAGGCGGTGACGCGTTCCCGACCTACAAGCCCGGCGAGGGGTTGAAAGATATCGTCAGCAAGATTCGGGAGGGTTACCGCGACTTCGAAAACACGATGCGCGGCATGACCGACTTCGAGAAGATGCAGTTCTGGGACAACGACAAGTATCTAACGGCGCAGTACAAGAACCCGGAAGCAGCACGCGAATACTTCAAGGAGTTTAGCAAAGCAGGCGGTAGTGGCAGCACCAAGAAACGCTTCTTCCCGACTGATGAAGACGCGCGCAAGGCAGGGCTTGAACCGATTTCGACCAATCCAATCGAACGCTTCCTGCGTTACTCCGACGCCATGTCGAATCATCTGGCCTACAAACAGATCATCCGGGAAGGCAAGGATGCCGGCTACATCAAGTATTACTCGCCGGAGACCGTAGCTGGCGCCGGCACGCCTGATCCTTACGTCAAGGGCAAGCCCCCAGAGGGTTGGGCGCCAATCGACGGCATGAAGAATGCTGGCGGGGCGCAGGCTTATGCACCGCGCGATTATGCAGCGGCGATGAACAATTTCCATGGTGTCGGTCTTGGTGGCCGATCCTCGGAAATGCGCAACCTTGTCAGCAGCGTTCGTCGCGCGTCCAACGCCTTTACCGCCATGGAACTTGGCATCGCGACCTACCACGCATTCACGACCGTGCACGAGCGGACGGCCAGCGCGTGGGCGACGGCACTGCACCAGGCGGCCGGCGGTGACATGGCTGCGGCCGGCAAGACGTTTGCAAAGAGCCTTGCCGCACCCATTACCAGTGTCAAGATCGGCAAGAGGTGGCAGGATCTCTATAACGGAACAGCCAAGGACGGCACGCCGCAAGAGATGGCCATCATCGACGGCATGAAGGCGGCCAACTTCAAGCCGATCAACGCCAAGCACGCTCTGGACTACGAGATGTCCAAGGCCGGCTCGCTTTACACGTCGATCGTGCGCGGCTCGCTGAAGCACGAGATGATTGCCGAGTACAAGAACATCGTTGGCGACAAGAATTGGAAGGAAGGGATGACCTTCATTCCGCGCAACGCCGCGCGGATGATGCAAACGATCGCACAGCCTCTGTTCGAGTTCTACATCCCGCGCATGAAGACGGCGGCGTTCGCTGAAAACCTGAAAGCGTGGATGGACGCCAATCCGGACTACAAAGTGTCCGACATGCACGAAGTCGCCATCAAGATCGGCAAGAGCATCGACAACCGCATGGGCGAAATGGCTCATGACAACATGCTGATGAACCGGACGCTGCGCGATGCCGGTTCGCTTGCCCTGCGCTCGTTCTCGTTCACCATCGGCGGTGTGTTCCGTGAGATCGGTGGCGGCACGCAATCGCTGGTTCGTGGCGCGCTTAAGGGCGAGAACCGTCTAAGCCTGACGTCCAAGCAATATGATCCTCGCACGGCCTATGCGCTCGCGTTTCCTCTTGCTGTGGCATCCATGTCGATGCTGTATCAGTTCATCAAGACCGGGAAGGGGCCGGAGGAATGGCGGGATCTTGTTTACCCCAAGACGGGCGGTGAGCAGCCTGGGAATGGTAAGGGGCGCCTCGTTCCTGAGCGGGTTCTGTTGCCGGGATATCACAAGGACATCATGGCTTACTTCGCGCATCCTGGAAAGGAGGCGTGGAATAAACTAGCCGGTCTGTGGCAGGCGATTTATGACCAGGGCAGGGGCAAGAAGATGACGGAAATCGGGGACGTCCCGATTGTTCCGCCGAACGCTTCTTTCGGTGAGGCAGCGCTGGCTCGAGCCAAAGCATTCGGTGAAAAGGCACTTCCAATATTCGTGAAGACAGCAACGCAGGACCCCCGCCTGACGTCCAGGATTTCCTATCCCGAGCAACTTCTGGGCTTCCGCTCGCCCGGTAAATGGGCTGCCGACGCCGAAGGTCAGCATATCGCCGACGAAAAGCGGTCGCAGCGGGAATGGGACAGTGCCCAGAAGCGGCTCAACGCCGACCGCGTCAGCCGTGGGCTCGAAAGGTTGCCGCCGCGTGAACGAAACCCCAACCCTTGAGAAGTCAATTTCTTGGCCGGAACAGCGGAGAAACCGAAATGAGCTATGTGAAAGGTGAACGTCCCCGGAACCTGGACGCGGCCTGTGGCGGCCCTACGCTCGAACGCGTCAGGTCGTTCCTGAAGGACGAGGATTGTGGGATGCTCGGTCCGCCGAATCCGCAAGACTACTCCGCAAAAGGTGCACCGGCAAAACGTACCGGCGACAAAAGCCTGCCGCCGGTCAAGCCGCGAGGCTGACGGCGATGACTTCGGGGGAAGCAATAACTGACACGGCGGCCGTCGGTGCCATCGCAAGCCCATGGTGGCTCCCGACCTTGCACAGTTGGTCGGAGGTCGCAGCGCAGCTATTGCCGATTGCTGGTGTGGCTTGGCTGGTAATTCAGATCGGCGTCAAGCTCCACACCACATATTGGAAGAAGAAGTGAGCGTCAGAAATGACGCTGCCACTCACGCCAGAAATGCTAGAGGCGTGTTACGAGTTTCTGAAGAATACGAAGCCGTTCATTGACTGGAATCTGCCTGAAGGCGAGGACGTTAAATTCATCGTCTGCAAAATGACGGACACGTTTGCCCAGTACCGGTGGGACGGCAGGCGGCACACAGTATCAGTTTCATCCAATTCTGTTGGCCACACAGCAACACTGATTCGCGCTATGGCGCACGAGTTAATTCACCTGCACTTAGAGGCGACTGGGATGGAATCGCGCGGCACCGAGAACACGCACAACAGAGCGTTCCGCAAGTATGCAGCAGTCGTATGCAAGCTGCACGGCTTCGATCCGAAGGCGTTTTACTGATGGACTGCTATGCCATCCATGAAGTCGACGGCATACTAAATGCCAAGCTGCTGGACAGACTCAATGCGCTTGCTCCTGAAATATTCCCGCCGCTTGATCCAAGGCATTACAGCAATGGCTTCTGGTGGATTTGTTACCATAAGGAAGAGCCGGTCGCATTTGCTGGAATGGTTCCGTTCGAACCGTTTGCTGATGTCGGATATTTCAAGCGGTGCCTAATCACGTCCGCAGACCATTACGGCCATGGCATCCAGTACCGCATGATGATGGTACGGAACCTGAAGGCGCAGCAATTAAAGTGGAAGATGCTGGTCTCGGAGTGTGGCGCCAACAATCATTTCAGCGCAAGCAACTTCCGTAAGGCTGGATTTGAAATGATCGACCCCGAACAGAAATGGGGTGCGCCTGGGTCTATTTACTGGCGGAAGGTGCTGTGAGATCAGCGCGTCACCAACATGATGAGCCCCAAAACCATAGCCAATACTAGGCTCACAACAATCTGACGAAACCAGCGGCGGGGGTGGGCGGTCATTGGCCAGCACCGAGCTAGTGCGGCGTCGTTATCTTATCGGCGACCAGAACCTTGACGCCGGCCACATGGGCCAGCTCGATCATGTTGGCTGTGCCGCGACCGCCCGGAAAGGCCACGACTAGATCGGGCTTCCCTTCGTCCAACATCTGTTGATTGCGGATGGGGCCAGCCGCCCTGCTGTGTCGCTTCCAATCGGCCTCAAACGTCTGGGTTGGGATATTCATCCATTCCGCGAACTTGCGGGCCATGAAGTCGGCACCAGGCGCGCCGCCCTCTATCAACAGCGTGATCGGCCCATTGTTCTTGTGGATGCCTCCCAGCCATGAGCCAAGCGTCAGGGCGTCGTTAAAATTCCGCCCGCCACAAACTAGCACCTTCATTTTCGCCTCCGTAGAGCGTTCCTGCTTGTGATCATCTTGTACCCGTCCTCGAATTGGACGCAGCAGCTATTCATTTTGCCCCGCGCCGTGACCCGGCAGAACTGGCCTTTGCGGTCCTGTCGGTTCCAGTAATAGACGTAGGGGAAATCCATGCCGCAGTCTCGCCATCCTCGGTCAACTCAGCGCTAGTCCATATCCTGCCTAGCCCAGCTTTCGCGCTGCTTTTGCAGCATTTCTTCCTGCTGCTCTGGCGTCATCTTCTCCCAGGCTTCCTTTGCCTCGGCCAGAAGCTTTAACAGGTCGGGGCGGGTCTCAAGGGGTTTCATTCTAAGTGCCACTGGCGCGGTCTCCATTCGACGGCGCGAGAGCCTTTCGGGCTATCGCCTGCATCGCCTTTGCCGCCCCAGATTGCTTGCGAACCGCAACGGCGTCGATCTCTTCCAGCGCCAGCCGCAAGTTGGCATTGGACACGGCGAGGTGGAAAATCTGCCGTTCCAACATGCGTTCTTTCGTCTGATGGTTCGGGCCTGGACTCCCGTCCATCTCGCCCGCGTAATGTCCCATAGCTATGCTCCGTGCCTACTGAGGATCGTGGGCGTCGATGCACACGGCGCGCGCCGCCGCCCAAAATTCGTGATAGCAAAGGTCGTATTCCCGACCATCCAGCGTGAGGCGGATGTAGGCTTGCGAGCCAAGTTCTTCGAGGACCATGGGGACGCCGGAACACAGCTTCCCGTCGATCCTTGGTTCGGCCTCTAGGCTGATCTTCATAGCTACCTCCTGCCGCAGCGCGGCGGTGTCCTTGCCTCACCGCCACGCCCGACGGCGCCGGGTGCTGCGTTCGGTGTCGATCAATACGCCATCCGGCCGAGGGCCAAGGCCATCCTGCCAAAGCTTCAGTTCCATTTCCAAGACGGCCATGCGCTCGAATACGGCGCGCTTCTCTGGCGGGAGAGCTTTAACGGCATCGATCCGCTTTTCCTCGTCAGGCTTAAACCCCAGGAAATCGGCCATCTCTTCGTCCGTCATTACGTCCTCCTGCCGCCCTATGCGGCCTTTACGGTTTGGTCACTAACGATCGCTGTTCTAAGCCATTGCCAAGTCTAACAATTCCAAAAATCAGCGCCATGAATAGCAGGCACTGAACAGAGGCAATTTGTGCTTTTAGATCAACGATCGTTAGTAAACGTTAGTTACTCGGTTTTTGGTCTGTTCCGGCCTTCAATTCGTAGCTTCATGACCTTGGCTGTGGCCTCGGCCTGGTTGCGTGTGTAGTCCGCCGTCTGCTCGATACTGCTGTGCGTGGCCGCCTGCTGGACCCACTCTCTGGGCGCGCCGGCCAAGTCCGCCTCCGAGATCGCCCCGGAGCGGCTATCCATGTTCCATATGTCGTCGGGGACGCCACAATGCTGCGCGACCTTGCGCCATTTCCGGCGGTACTCGTTGCCCGACCACGGCAGGCCGTTGGTGTCGCAGATCACGATCGGGCCCGACGCCGGCAGCATGTCGCGGGTCAGATCAGCCGGGCTTACCCCGACCATAAACGCCAGTTCCTCAATTACCATCGGCGCCAGCTTCAGGTCTATCGTGACCATCTTTTGCTTTTTGCTGGTGACGTGCTTGAGGATCAGGTTCTCATCAACCTCTTGCCAGACAATCCCGCGAAGCCACTTCTGATCGCCAACAATGACAGCCGAAACGCCAGGCTCCGACAGCGGAACAAATTCTCCGATAACGTCTTTCTGGCGCAGTGTGCATTCGAATTGGAACGCCTGGCCAAGCGAGATCGACGGCCATCCGAAATGATCGCGGGCTGCCGTGCGGATCAGTTCGGCATATTCAGCCGTCACCTTCTTGCCGCGCGGCGCCATCCCGGTGAAGCGCATCTTGTGCATGACGCCGCAAAGACGCTCGCAATCGGGATCTTCCAATAGCGCGCCAAAACTGAACAGGGCGCGCAGTTGGCCGACGAAGGACAGGCCGCTGGCATGGCCGTTCGCGCTCCAATCTCTATGCCAACCCAACAGCGTGCGCCACTTGATGTCCGAAAGCATCTCCTCGCCATACCTCGCGACGATGCGGCGCAAGATGCTGTCGCGACCGCGGCGGACGTGGAAGCGGTTCTTCTGGTAGGGCGAATCCTTGTCGGTCCGATAGCAGTGGATCAACGATTTGAGGCTGCCGGTGAGTTTGTCGGGTAGCACTTCCTCTGGAGGCGGCAGTTCCTTGCCCCAAGTCAGCATGTCGAATTGCTGATGCTGGCAGCGCTGGATGATGTCCGCGGCGTGCGCCTCGTCTAGTTCGGCGCCAGACCATAGCTCGATATGCCTGGGCAGGTAGCCGCGCTTGATGATGTCGGTTCGGGCCAGCCATGTGGCGACCCATTCATTCTTCCGTTTTCGCTTGCGCCAAACGAGACCGGGCGCCGCGTCGGGCAGCCGGGGCGGTAGTTCTTCGTCGGTCATTGAGACCCCCTTCGGGTTGTCATTGGGGGGTCCATGGTAAGCCCGTTATGCCTGTCCAGCCACTTTTCCACGGCTGGCCAGTACCTTCTTTGGCCGAATAGCACCGATTTCTTGGGGAAACCGTAGTTTTTTTCGAGCCCAGGCAGCATGGACCGCATCACCTTTTCCGGCACACCAAGCTTTCGGATCAGTTCTGCATCCGTAAGATAATATTTATCTTTCTCGCGCTCTAGCGTTTCCGGAGCTGGGCTGGTCACGTTTCGATTCCTCGGTGTACGGTTGACTAACGGTTTGTCTCGGTCGGTGTTGTTCGATCACCGTGGAGGGCGGCGCGGGCGATGCCTATGGCGACGGTATCGATTGTTGTGTCATCAATCTTATGTAGCGCCGCTTCCAGGGCCTCGATGCGGTCGGCGGCCTCCTGCCGTTGCTGGTCGATTTCCAGCGCACCCAAAATGTGCTTTGCGCGCAAGCGTTCCACTATGCCACTCATTCGGGCATCCCCAGTGTAGTTCGCTCACCGCGCATCCCCTTTAGCCGCCAATATTCGGCCGCTGCTTCTTCCAGGGTTGCGAAGTTCCGGCTGTAGATAAAGCGTTCGCAGCCGTTGCTGACGCGGGCGTAATAGGGCTTGCGGTGATGCTGCTGGCTGCACCGCTTCCGGACGCCGGGAAAGCCGTGCTTATTCATGGCGCGTGGCATGTGACTTTGATCCCCGAATGCCAGCCGGTGCTGGTGACCTGGGCGCCGAGCGTCACGGCGCATTGCTGCGTCAACGCCTCTTGGAAGACGTTCTTATTGCCCGCGTTCTTGGCGAAGAACTCCGCAATCTTCTCGACCTCGATCAGCGATTCCGACTCGATCGTGAACTGATAAAGGTCGGTATCGGTCGGAACGACCGGACATTGAGCGCGGACCTGATATTCGTACTTGCACCTCATGCGAACAATTTCTCCTGCTGAGTTCGGTTGGCGATTGCTTGGCGCATGTGGGAATAGCGGGCGAGGCCAGTGCCGTCCGCCGAATCCGCGCCGAGCTTTTCGAAGTGCTCCCAGCGCTCCGGCCCGTTAACCCGGCCGACGTGAACCCATTTCTGAAGCGCCTTGGCGGCCTTGATGATGTGAACCGCGTGCTCGCCGCACTTCCAGTTTGTGCTGCCGCCAATGAACACGGCTGCAATATCGTCCCATGGGATCGGCAGATGTTCCTGCCCGTCCTGGCAGACGAGGGCGCGCTTCCAGCCTCGCAGGGCCTCCCGGCGCCGCCAAATCTCAAAGACCTCCAGCGTTCGCCGCGCGCTGCCGACCACATCCGGCAAGGTGACAAAGAGGCAGTTTTTCTGATGGTGGCGCTCCCGTTCGAGCAGGGCCAGATAACCGCTAATCTCGGTCTGCGCAAAGAACCCGTTGTCGATCGCCCAAGGCTTGCTCGGGTCGCGGAGCCGGTAGCGGGTCAGGGGCGTCAGCAACTGTCCGACATCGCAGCCAATCTCGGCCGCGCATTCGTCTAGATCCTGACCGTTGTCGAGAAGCGCGATCATTGGCTCACATATCGTGGATGAAATAGGTGTTGTGGCCGCACTTGCATGTGCCGCCGTAGCCGCCCCATGTCTCATCCGAGACATGCTTGTGTCCGAAGAAAAAGCAGAAGATGCGCCTCATGACGACTCCCCCGGTGATCCCACAGCACCGTCGATAGCTAGACGCTCGTCCGTTTTGCGATAACCTAGGACGTAAAGCCGCCCAGCCGCCATCTCGATTTCGTGGATGATGTCGTCCCATTCATCGTCCCAGCCAATCCAGATGATCCGAGCTATTTCGTCGATTTCGTCTTGTTCGGCGGGGGTGTATACGGACTCACCCATTGCCGCGCTCCCCCGATGTGGACACAGGACCATCAGGGATCGGCATCCAGTGCGTGAACATATCTCGATGCCAATGGTTGTCGGTGTCATCGCGTGCCCACACGTAAGGGCCGGCGACTTCCTCATCCCAAAAGACGATCTGCGTCCAATGCATCACTCGCGCATCGGTGACGATAATCCCCGTTCCGTCCCGCGGTGCAGTCTCGATTGGTTGCCACTCACTCATGGGGTGCCTCGCGTTCCTGTGGACAGTGGGCCGCCGCCTGCATCGCGTCGAAGTCTTTTGACGGACTGAACCAATCGTCTTTGACGATATGGCCGATGGCATCGACGTGGCTGTGTTCGGCGCGGACTCGAATAGTCATGCCGGGCAAATCGGACCACTCAGAAACTCCGGCTATCTCCATCACACGCCAGATGAAGTGTCCGGCATAGTTTGGTCCCCCAGGGGCGTGGTGCCTGTACGACTTTGGCAGGTAGAGGCTATAGCCACCAAACCCTTGACCGCTCCCGCCGTAGTCGAGATCAAGCCATGCCGACAATAAGCCGTGGTCGTCGTTCGTGATGCGCGCGGATTTGATTACCGCGTTTCTCTCGGCCATCTTTATTTCTCCGGGGGCTGGTGGTGGGGGCGCGAGACCGCCAGAGCCGCGCCACCCGCGTCGGTGTATTCTGCGTGCCCTGCGAAGGGATCAAAGACGATGGCGCCCTTGTCTTGCAGCTTGGCAAGTATCCGGAGCATCCGCTTTGATCTCATCGCCTTGCCTGCGGATTCGGATAGGTTCCGCATCACATCGATTTCTTCGGCTGTGAAATTCATGGGCTGTTTCCCTGTTGCGAAGACACGGCGGATGCCTTTTTCTTTTCCTTCAGCTCGAAGTATTTGCAGGCGGGATATTCTTCCTTGACCTCGCTGCCGTGATGCCCCGACAGTCGGCGGAACATCTCGCACTTTGTCGTTCGGTAGCTGCGATACACGAACTCCTGGCGGCTCTCGTTGTAGGTTCCCTTACTGCTCGTGCGGACATAGCCCCGGAATTTGCAGTCACCGCACGTCTTGCCGTAGGGGCCTGTGCCGGCGAAGAACGCCATGCCGTCGCGGACATCATCGGTATCCGGCACGCCCTCAATCTTAGTCATGAAGCTCATTCTGCCGCCTCCGCGATTTGGAATTTATATTTGGGGTCGTTCACCGCGTGCATGGCGCGGAAGAAGCCTCTGGGCGATTTGCTGCGGAAGTCCGCGCGGTCGTCTCCAGGCGTGGCCTTGTGGATGCGATCGTCGGGCGGCCCCAACGTCTCGTCCTTTGCGGTTTCGGGCATCACGAAGCCATTGCCGGCCCAGACGCAGGTTTTCTTGGTATAGTTGTCGTCTGCACACCAGCGGGTGAAATCGCTCGGGTCGAAATAATGGTCAGGCTTGCCGATGTGCGGGATGCTGGACAGCACGCCGACCGAATTTTCCATCATGTAGGAAATACCGGCCCACTCAAAGCCGTGCCGGGCGCTCTCGTAATACTCCAGTGAATCCCGCAGGAAGAAGCCGCCCTTCTTGCGGAAGTCCCTAGCGCCGCTGCCTGCAACGTGGGTGCAGGGCGTCATGGCAACGCCGAACATCGGCCGGACGCCCTTGGGCGGGTGCCACGTCCGAACGTCGCCCCAAACGAAATGGATCTTGCCAGCGCCATGCTGGACGGCGCGATCCCGGCGGATGCTGTGTTCAATATCGACACAGTAGCAGTCGTACCCCGCCGCCGCCCAAGGTTCGGCCGCGTGGCCGCTCAGGTCACAAAGGAATATGACGGCGCCGTGCGTCATTGCGCCTCGCTCTGGCTGTGCGCCGGAGCCACCACCGGACGCGATGACATCCATTCCTCGATCGGTTGCCCGAGGTCGGCTTCAATAGCCGTGATGAACGTATCTTCGTTTGCCGCGCTGCCGGCGGCGATGATCCCGCCGCGCGGGTCGATGATTCCGGCCGGCCAGCCGTTGAACTTCAGCTTGGCTTGAAGGTTTGCGCCATCAAGCGATATTTCCCAAAGCCCGACAGTCCGATCATATGTGACGCCCGGCAACAGCGGCTTGGAACCGTCCTTCAGCGCCAGCGCGCAGCAGCCCAAAAAGGCGAGGTTCATTTTCCGCTCCCGAGATCCGTGGAGGTCATCGCGAGATAGGCCTTGCGGGCGCTGCGACAGTCGCCGGCCGTTGGGCCGGGATGCAGTACGCCGTCGATCGTGACCTTGCAGACGCTGCGGCTGTCGGGGTGGTGGAAGTGGTCGCAGATATCCGCCAGTTCAACGAACGGCTTGAGCGCGGTCAGCAGCCTATCAACGGCTTGGACGGGGACGACTTCGCCGCCCTGATAGTTCGGCACGCTGACGTAATACGCGCCCTTGTCCCATGTGATTTTGAAGCGGTCCAGGCTCATGGGGCTCGCTCCTGTGTCGATGAAAGCGCGAGTGCCCTGATGCCATCAGCATAGGCAAGACCGGCACTGTTGCCGTGTTTTCTCGTTGTGAGATGACGGCTTGAACCCTGGGGCGTTTCGGAGAATGTCTCCTGGTTGCTCTCGATCAATTGCGCGCATTCCTCGATCGCGGCCTTGCGCACAAGGCTGGCGCGGAGCTTCTGATTTATGGCTTCCCGATCTGGGTCCGGCACAGCTTGGGCAGGAGCGAGTAGGCGCAATATCGCGTCGGCTTTATGCTCGATGCCGCTATTGTGAAAATCGGAAGTGTCGCAATAGCACTTGTCGCCATCTTCGCTATCGCCTTCGAAGCGGCAGCCGTTGCGACCGCAGCAAATGATGCGCGCGACACTTTCGCGCAGTTCCTGACTGCCACTGGATATGCTCTGGGGTGCGGTCATGCGGCGGCCTCCGAATTCTCTCCATCAACCCATTTGTAAGATTCGCCGCGCTGGATACGCTCGATTTTCGAGCGGTTGACGCCATATTCCCTGGCTATGGCTGCAATCGTAGTTTGACCGCGCCGCGCTCTTATCGCCCTTACTTCGTCGGCCGTGAAGATGCGGATATCAATGCGGTCATTCTTCCAAATCCTGCCAGAATGAATTTGCCGGATTGTGTTCTCTGTCACATCAAATTGCTTGGCAATATCGTCAACCCGCGCTCGATCTTTGAGCGCGCGGATCTCATCAACCTTTGCAGGCGTCAGTTTATATCGCTGCAAGCGGCGGCCGTGGCGGGCCTTGTCGCGCAAATTGTCTGAGTGAGATTTCCAAGTTATGTGATGGGGATTGACGCAGGCGAGGTGCCCGTTGCCGCATTCATGCGCGCCCTCCGGCTTGTCGATTGGCGGGGGGCCATTCAGATGCTCACACATAAGGCGGTGAACCATAATTAGCGGGCGCCCAAATAGGGCATATCCGTTCTCATTGCGACTGAAGGGCCAGATCAAACACCAATCCCGATGGGGATAATTCAAGTGCTCGCGAATCCAGCGCGCCGACGCCCCTTCGCCCTGGATGCGGGATAGCCTTCCCTCAGATAGTTTGGATGATCGTGCATCACTCATCGCGCTTGCCTCCATTCGGATTTCAGGGCGAGCAGGAAAAAGAACGCCGGAACCGCCGCAATGCAGAAGATGTCCTGGGCGAGGTCGATCATTTCCCAATCCTCCGCGTAAACGGCTTGTCCGGCGGATTGTGCGGGTGAGGGCGATGGTCGAGGTCGGGGCCGGTGGGCGGCCATTGTCCAAGCTGGCAATGCCAGGGCTTGTCGCGCTCGTGGCCGCACATCCGGCAATCTCCCATCGCCTGATAGTCGGGCATGTAGATGTGCCGCTTGATTTCAGCGTTCATGACTCTTGCCGTCCTCTCGCCAGATCGCTAGACCGAAGTGCGGCAATCATCTTTTCGTATTCGGGCCAACTGTTGCAGACGCGCAAGCCGATAGCTGATGCTGAAACACGGGTGTCCTTGGCGAGGTCAACCAGCATTTGCAATTCTGCAACCAGAACCTTGATCGTGGGCTCAGTCATGGCTCGCCTCACCGGGGATAGGGGGAAGGGCGGCGCGGAGATTGATGAATATCTCGCGCCAGAATTGTCCGTGGGCGCTGTAGCCGAGCAAGTCCGATAGCCGCTGCCAATCTTTGTCATCAGCCGCAGCGAAAAGACCCTCCAGCTCGCTCACCCGTGCTGTAAGGGCGGCGTGGGAGTTGACGGCTTCGACGATGAGAGCCGCGTTTGCCTCGCGCTCTTCGACCGTCGATTGTCCAAGGACCTGGGCTACCATCCGCTCGGGAAAGCCCTTGCAGATGGATTTGATCCAACCTCTAGACGGTTGTCCGTCGTGGCTGGAGACTGCCCAAGGCAAGAGCGTATGCCCAGTCATGGGCTGACACTGTGGGGCTGAGGCGGTCATTCAACTTCCTCCCCGCATGTGACGCCGCGCCTCGGCCCGCAATTGATCTTCGGTTTCATCGTCAAGATTTAGCGGCACGAACTCGAATTTCTCGGCCGCCCAAACAATGGGGTTGCCATTGATGTCCCTCGTCCCACGTTCGGCGATCCACTTCCGGGCACTTACCGCGCCAGCGAAAACCAATGTCGGGCGCCCATTTTGGGTGACCACGTACACAAATCGCTCACTCATCCTCGATCTCCCTTCATCATCGCTGACGTGCAACGTGTCATACCGTCACCGCTCCCCTACTTATGGCCCACTTCCACCGCGGGTCGTTATGGTCGGTGCTGTGCGCAATGTCGCCGCCGCCCTTGAATATCTTCTTCGGGGCAAGACCCTCTTCCCGCGCCATGAGGATGGCGTATTGCTTCGACACTCCAGCCTCGACGCAGGCGAGCTGGGATTCCCTGAACCCCATGTTCAGATAAATCTGGATAAGCTCGTGGCGCTTCTCCAGACTGATCTTGCGATGGATCTTGCGAAGCAGTTTCATTGTCAGAACCTGAAGCGCACAACATCGGGCGAGTGATAGTAGGACTCCATACTCGCAATCACGCGCTTGATGATCTCGACGTCACGCCCTTCAAAGATCGAAAGCATCAACTGGCTGCGCAGGAGGATTGAGGCGATGCCCTCATACTGAGCCTGGACAAGCTGACGCTGCTCCGGATCGATCGCCAGCGTGCAGAGATCGATCATCTCGTCGACAACCCGCTTAACGCGCTCTTCTACCAATTGGGCTGGCATGCCGGGCCCCGTGGCGCCCTGATACTGGCCAAGGGTTGGCGAGTCCGTCGGGGTGAACTGCTGGATCATGGCCCATACGCCAGCGTCGGCGCTCCCTGGTGACGGAAATCCCACAAAAACCATGCGTGATTGAACGATGGTTGCCCCTTCGAGTCCTCGAACCATTTGATCCGCTTGGTTAGGACAACCTTCTTTGCAAAATAGGGGTGCTTGCCAAACAGATCGGCTCGCGTCTTGGCGTGATCGAAATCTGTTCGCAACAGCATCGCAACGAAGCCGTGCGCTGGGATCATCATCATGGCGCGATGAATGAACTCCGTCGCCAATTCATACGGTGGGTTTGTGATAATCGCACGGAACGGCTTTGGAGCCGGCTGCGTGAGAAAATCCCTGCCGGTTGCTATATCAGAGCTGGTAACATCAAAGCCAACTTTCAGCAGTGCAGCGACCATCTTCCCGCCGCCAGCCGCTGGCTCCCATACGACGCAATCAGAACATGGCAGGTGAGGCACCACTGCCAGTGTTGCCCATTCCGGAGTTTCGTACAGATCCCGCTCTTTGCGCTCATACCCGGAGTCGCGCTGAGACATCACGCTTCCTCCAATTGCTCGAGGAGATCGGCAATCGCTTCCTGCTCTGTCGGACCGCGCCCAACCGGATGCGTCGAAAAGAAGCCGTCTTGGTCACAATCGCAGTCGTAATCATCAGTGACCGCGGACCAGTCCATGCTGCGATCCGGAATAGGGGGATAATCGTGGTTTGTATGGATGATGACGCCGCGGGTTAGGTGGATGGCCATCACGCGGCCCTCGGGAAACTGTTCGCCGCCTGAATGCTGACGTGCTGTTCAATGAAGTCGCGCTGAAAGTCGGTGAGCGGTTCACCGCCAGCCGCCCAAACGTTCATGACGCTGCGAGCAAAATCCTCGGTGACATCGCTACAGATGTGTTCCGCAGGGTTGAACACGAGAATGCGCGAAACGCGCCTCCATTCCCCGGCAGCGAGGTCACGCAATGTTCCTTGGCTGCTCATGTGCGTCAGGTCACGCTCAGCGACGTACTCGGCGCCGTAGCGGTCAGCGCAGATGACGAGGAAAAGCATTTTGTCGGTCATGGGCGGCTCCCAGATGCTTTGGCTCGTGAATGGCGATTTGCGTCTCGAATTTGAAAACAGGCGCGGCACCTGCGGCGGCCGTCGCTATGGACTACTACGTTGACACCAGACATTTCGTGGCCCCGCGCGCAGCGACCTTTGATGATTGCGCGTGGGCGGAATGAGCCATGTGCAATCTGATGGCAGGAGCGGCAAAGCCAACGGACATCAAGCGGCTTGGAATAATCGTCATGATGGGCTTCTGTTTTTTCGGCGCCGCAACAACCACAAGGTTGGCGCACGATTTTTCCGGCGCGGCGGGCCGTAACGCACCGTTGCCGAGTTTGACGCTTCTGTGCTGCAGTGAAATTGGCGATCAATGTGCGGCTCCAATCTCTAACGATGGGAGCAAGGTTGCACAATCCGCAACCAAAGGCAAGGTGTAAGATGTACAACCCGAGAAATAAATTTTAGGCACAAAAAACCCGGCTGCTTAGGCCGGACGCCGCTTACCGATAGTCGTAAGGGACGGTGCTGCTTAGATACATGCAGAGCAAAAGAAGTCCGATCCACAGGAGGGGCCAGCCCACATGGTAGCGTTGGCCCTTATACTCAAAGGTACCATGCTCCTTCCAGAGCCTATAGATAACCCCCAGCGGCTCGGTCGGATCTTCCTTCATTTAGCCGGCCCTTCTCATCGGGAAGGCGGCTTCAAGTGTTGCCAGCATCCGATCGACTTCCTCTGGCGTCCGGCCTTTCATGATTTTTGCGAGCCGCGCCACATCAGGATCGACAAATATGTCCACGAAATCATCTGGGTCGGACGCGAAGTAATAGCCTAGCTTCTCGGCCCATTCAGGAGACGGCGTCGATGGCCTGTGCCGGTCTAGCCAGCGGGAAAGCTGGCTTTTATCGACGCCAAGCTCATCCACGAGCTGTGCCCGCGACACGTCCTTAGCCTGCATGATCTTGCCAAGGTAGTGCGGCCGCCGCGCCTGGCGCTTCGCGTAAATCTCAGCGAGTACCGCAGACCCCGGTTTTTGTCTCTTGGCCATGGTTGCGACTATGTCGCGAGTTGCGCGTCCTGTCGTTAGCACGGATGTACATCCACGGGGTTGACTTGCGTTGCGCGTTGTGCAACTGTCCCCGCATGCGAAAGCGCTTCCTGAACCGTCTCCTCGCCAAACACGGCATCCGGCCGATCGACCTCGCAACAAAATGCGACGTCAATAAAAGCACGGTCGCGCGATGGAATGAGAACGGGGTGCCGCTCACTCGCGTTTATCAGGTCGAGAAAGTAACCGGCATCCCGCGAGGGATACTGCGCCCGGATTTTTTCGGAGCAGCTCAATGAGCCGCTTTCCCGTCCCTCATCGCTTCCAGGATAATCTGCTGCGTGATCTGCGATTCTCGCATCACGTCGTCGGCTTTCATCACCATAATGAAATGCCAGTGAGTCTGCCCGAAGCTTTCGTTCCCCATCAGGAAGTGGATTTCGTCGCCAACCCGTTGCTTGATTATCTTTGTGACGCGAAATTCCGGCAGTCCGAATGTGTCCGGGACATTGTGGTCCCGCATTTCCATTCCCATTCCATTCTCCCCGCAGCCAAAGAGTCGGAATGTGATTCAAACACACTGCGGCGGGGTGACGCAACGTTAAATTGTCGCAGTACAACTTATTGCAGGGGTATTGAGCGCGTTGATTTAGGTTCCTCACAGGAACCTTCATCCAAACAGTTACAAACAGCACACAGGGGCGCGCAATGACCGCGACCCTAACAACCGTTATAGATCCTTCCTCCCTCCCGGCACCCATCCTGCCAAGCAAGCCGGGACAACTGGCGGGCGCAGCAATGCGCCCGTCCTCTTTATTCCCCTTCGCCGGTCCAGCAGATACGGCGGAGACAGCCCCGGCTTCCTCCCGCATCAACCCCCAAGCCGGGGCTGTCCTACTTTCACTCCCGAACCGCATTCCGGTTGGCGCGCAAGAGCGTCGGCTTCCAGAAAGGCAGCCTGCAGGGTTCGGGACACCGGACGCCGGTGTAGTCATACTGTTCAAGGCTGCCGTCTCTTGCACCATTTCAGCGATCCATCGTTTTGAGCGCGTGCTTCTCCATGCGTCGGCGAAGCTTTGTGCGGCGCCAGGCGAGGGCGGCGATTGTCAGAAGTCCGCTGATGATGGCAAGCGTGGTCATAAGTTCAATCTCCATCCCCAACTGTTCGGGTAGGTAGCGATGGCACGATCAATCGCGACGGCTGATTTTGCAAATTTCAGGTCCAACAGAATGGACCCATCTGCCAACAAAATGGGCCCCAATCACTATGCGCTAGTGAACAAGATCAAAGACTTGTTCCCACGCGATACAGTGAAATGCCTTGCCGCATGGCTGAAGATTTCAACGGAAACGGCGCGGCATCGGATCAAGGGTAGCCGTGAATTCAGTCTTGACGACGTAACCGAACTGCTTCGTGCCGAGCAAGGTTTTGAAATCCTCAAAGCGCTAATGTCTCGCGCTGAGCGCAAGCCACAATGGTGGCTCGCCTGCGAACCACTCATGGACTTGGCTGATGCGGAAATACTCGTCGCCGAAGCACGCCGACGCAAAGACGCTGTGATCAAAAAGCGAACTGGGGTCATCGATGCACTGGAGACAGAAATCCGGCGTGCCCAAACCTTGGCTATTCACGGCCAGGAACAAGCTGGCGTGCATGCTGATGCGCTGCGCTCGATGGGTCGCATGGTGGCGCCGAGGGTGAAGCGATGAGTGGGAAGCATTGTACTGCCACAGGGGAGCATCACATGACCAGACACTTCGGAATACCGCCGCGGAAACCGACCGTTTTCCTTAGCCGGGAAGAGATCGAAAAAATCGACATGGCCGCCGTCCGGGAGGCCGCAGTCATCTCTTGGCTGGTGCTCTGCGCCACCGGGCTTTGCGCGTTCCTGGCCGTTGGTTTTGTCGTCGCTGGCGCCGTGTTTAGTTTGGAGTAAGCAGGATGGACGCAATCGCCCCCGGCGCATTTAGCTCTCCATGGGATAATGATGCCCTGGTCGACCGCCTCAAGGCGGGCTGGCAGCATTATTCGTCGTCGCAACTCGCAGCGCTCCTGTCCGATGAATTCGGGATCGTCCTGACGCGTAATCAGGTCATCGGCAAAATTCACCGCCTAGGGCTTACTGGTGACCAGAAGCTCCAAAGAGTCACCCGCCCCAAACGAAACGGTAAGCCACGAGAACACCGCCCGCGCACAAGGATCGTATCCTGCGGCCCCGGCGGATTCCGGATGATGCGCGTGGTCGAGACGGACATGGAGCCGCTACTCGATGTCGAAGTTGTGCCGCTGAAGGTGACACTGCTCGATCGGCGAGACGACCAATGCCATTTCCCATCAGTATATGAAGGCGAGTGGCTGTACTGCGGGCATCCGACGGCGCCGGGCAAGCCATACTGCGCCGGTCATGCCCAACTTTGTTATGTCCCGCAAGACCAGCGAAAACGCTCCACGAGGCCAGCATGGCGGTAAAAATCGAATTAGCGGGCAAGCGATTCGGCAAATTAGTCGTGGAGACTTCTGCCGGCCGTCGTGGGCGTAAGTTATTTTGGAAATGCGCCTGTGATTGCGGAAACATCAAGGAAGTTGAAGGCCAGGTGTTGCGAGAGGGGCGGACACGGAGCTGCGGGTGCGTCACAAGAACACACGGCAAAACGGGGACTCAAGAGCATGCGATTTGGCGAGGCATGAGAACTAGATGCAACAACCCCAATGCCAGCGCTTATCCAAAATATGGCGCCCGCGGAATCCGCGTCTGCGAACGGTGGGACAGCTTCGAAAACTTCTTGTCTGATATGGGGGCGCGCCCATCAAAGCATCATTCAGTTGATCGCATTAATCCCGATGGCAATTACGAACCATCCAATTGCAGATGGGCCACAACTGTCGAGCAGTGCAATAATCGACGGGCTACGCGGTACATTGAATATCGCGGCGAGCGCTTAGCTCTTGCCGTCGCAGTCCGACGGGCAGGATCAGTTATTCATCCCGAGGCCGCATGGGTTCGTATCCGAACTGGATGGCCGGTCGAAAGGGCATTGGAAACTCCAAAGCTCTTTGAAAGCCCCGCATCCAGATCCCGCGTGGTGCCCGCATGGAAATGAAGGTGGCAGGCCGCCGGTTCGGCCAACTCATCAACATCAGGGATTCGCGTGGCTGGATGGTGCCGCGCGAAGGAACAACACGTCGCGCGATCTACGACGGCTTGGTGTTGGGTTTATCCATTGGCGAGCTCGCGGAAGGGCTAGGGATTACGCGAGACGCTGCGTGGCAACACAAGGACTGCATCACCAACTGGGGGCAAGTTCATGAGTACCGCAGGGCGGGTGAGATGAGGGAATTAGAGGAGTGCGAGGGGTGAGACAAACACTTCCGCAACGAAGGCCGCATGAAGTTTTCAGCTTCGTGCACTGGGGCCAGAAGTTTCATGCCGGTATTGGCCGCGCTTACCCGCACGGGCCGATACAGGAAGCCTGGCTCAACACAGGAAAGACCGGGACGCAGGCCGAAACGCTCGCACGGGATTCTGCGGTCATCCTTTCCATCGCGCTCCAGTGCGGTGCCACCATCGAGATGTTGCGACATGCGATCACGAGAGACCTTGACGGCAAAGCCAGTGGCCCGATCGGCGAATTGCTTGATCGCCTCGCAAGAGAGAACCATGAGCGAGCCGACGCTGGTCTTCCTGACAACCCAGGACCAGCCGGCCCTCAATCTCAAACTGCCGCCGGAGAGTGCGTCGATGCTGTTTGATAACACGGGATTTGCGCGGTTGCCGATGACGGATGACCAGCTTGCGGCGTTCGTTCTGGCCGCGGTCAACTGGCTGCTGGCAAGGAGGGCATGATGCGGCGCCGAGCCTGGACAACGTACGAAGTCAAAAGACTGCGGGAATTGTATCCGCGCAAAATCAATCATGAAATCGCTGCCGAACTAAAGCGAACCGAGAGCGCCATCCATTCGATGGCAAGGTCACTAAATCTGAGAAAGCTGCACAGCCCGCAGCGAATATCCGCATGGCAGAGCGAAAACGAACGATTGCGCGACCGCGTTGCAGAGCTTGAGGCCCTGTTGGGGGTCACGTCAATCCCGCCCACCAACACGCTCGGGCTCGGCAGGGTGGAGATCAAGCTGCTCGGCGTTCTCATGCACCGGGAATTTGCCAGCAGGGGGATGATTTACAACGCGCTTTACGGCGACGATTCCGATCGTCAGGAAAAAACGATCGACGTTCATATCAGCAAGATCCGGCGCAAACTAGCGCCGCACGGTCACGAAATAAAAACCTCGTGGGGTGAGGGTTATTATCTGGAACCGGCGACGCGGGCGGCGCTGAAAGACATCTGCGGAGTGCCGACATGATAACCGCCTTCGTTTCTAAAGAGCATGTTGCCGAATGGTATCTGCGCGGCTGGCGCTTCATCGGATTTGGCCCTGACGGGCTTTGCCAGATGGAGCGGCGGAGATGAAGCCGACTCTCTCTGAGCACTCGATCCAAGTTAGCCTGGTTAAAGAGCTTGAATACAAGCTGCGGCCTGAACTTGTGCGCTACGCGATCCCGAACGGCGGACTGCGCAACGCACGAGTGGCGCAAAAGATGAAAGCCGAAGGATTGCTACCGGGCATGCCGGATCTTGGGTTCGCGCTTCCCGGCGGCCGAAATAGCTGGATCGAATTGAAGACGCCAAAGGGCTCGCTGTCGGACTATCAATGGGGGATTCGCCGTAAACTGGAAGCGCTCGGACACGAATGGGCGCTGGCACGATCGGTTGAAGAGGCCTTGGAGCATCTGTCACGGTGGGGGGCACTCAAGTGAACGCCTTCCTGCAAGTCGCCGATCAGCAGCAAAATGCGGCTAGCAAGGCGCGTGACCGCGCGGCCGAACGAAGGCTTGCCAAGCTGGTGGTCAAATCGGAGGCTGATGCGCCAATGGTCGCAAGCGCTGCCGATAAGGATATGTGGGAAAAGTCGCAACTGCTTCGTCAATACAACGCTGCGATTCGCCAGCGGCGTGCCGATCTCCTGGCCGGTCCACACGGCAAGGAGATTGGCGAATTACTCTCTCTATTGGAAAATCTGGCCGGGAGCTCACCTATCGCGCTGGTTCGGTTTGTCACCGAAGCAATCTGGCTGCGAGAAGCTGATGAGGATACGCGCTTTGGCGCGCTATCGCTCATCAGCACAGAGATCATGCGCTATCGGGTGCGGCAAGGCCTGCCGCCTTTTGACGACTCGCTCCCATTTTCCGATGAGCAGCCAACCGCTTTTGAACAAATTCGCTACAAGATGACGGGGGTGGGATCGTGGGCATAATCAAATCAGCTCTCCACAACTTCGCCTCTGGCATTGATAAGTCATGGGCGCACGATCGGTCACAGACCGTCGGTGCGTCCGAGATTGGCCAGTGCGCCCGCAAGGTGTTCTGGCTAAAAAACGAAGGCGACACTAAGCACCAGGCGCCGCGCGATCCTGGCTATGAGGATACATGGGGCGCGCGGTTCCGCGGCACAGTCATGGAAAACGAGCTGTGGGTGCCGGCGATGCGGCAGCAGTTCGGCGATCGGCTGCTTTATGCCGGCGTCGACCAGCAGACCTTTGTCAGTGGGTTCATTTCAGCTACGCCCGATGGCCTGATAACAGAACTGAAGGCCGGTGAAGTGGAAGGGCTGGAAGGCGCTTGTGTCACGGCTGAATGCAAGACTGCCGATCCGCGGACAAACTTGGCCACGGCAAAAACTGAGAATGTCTACCAAACCCATATCCAGATGGGGCTGATCCGCGATCTGACACCCTACAAGCCCACACATTCCATTCTCTCCTACACCGACGCTTCGTTCTGGAACGAGGTGGCCGAGTTTATCATCCCGTTCGACCCGAACATCTACGAGACCGGCAAAAAGCGTGCCGCTGTTCTCATGACAGCGACCGATGCGAGCGAACTGAAGCCGGAGGGCTGGATTGCGGGCGGTCGCGAGTGCGAATATTGCCCGTTCACAAAAGCGTGTGGCATTCAACGCCGCTCGGTTCCGGATACCAATGTCGTCGCAGACCCACAATTTGCTGCAGAAATCGCCGATTTGGCGGCAAGCGCCCGCGTACTGGAAACGGCGCGCGATGATAACGAAGCACGGCTTCGAGAAGTCCAGCAAGATATTCGTGACCGATTGCGCGCTAAGGGCGTTCGCAAGATCCCGGGGATCGTGAACTGGTCTCACGTCAAAGGTCGCGTGTCCTACAACAACAAGGCCATTCAGCAGGCCGCCATCGCGGCCGGCATCGACATCGAACAATTTTCAACAGTTGGCGAGCCCACGGATCGCCTCACCATTTCCGTCGCAACCGCGACGGAACCCGCCCAGGCCGCATAAGCCGCCTGGTTCAACAGCAGAAGGACGAGAACGATGAACGATCTAGCAGTACAACAGCAAGGAACCGCAATCACCACTCCCGGCGGAAACTATTTCCAATCCTATGGCGACCAAGTCAGCCAAAGGTCCATTGTCGGCAAATTGCTCAAGTTTTCGAAAGGCGATTACCTCGTCGGCGAGAGCAATGACGAGGTGGAAGAAGGCACCCAGTACGTCGCCAATATGGACGAGCTAATGGTCGGCTGGATCCGCTGGGCCGACAACAAGCCCACCGACCAGATCATGGGGCGCGTCAGTGAGGGCTACCAGCCGCCCAAGCGCAATACGCTCGGCGATGACGACAAGACCAGGTGGGAAGTAGACGAGCAGGGGCGCGAACGCGACCCTTGGCAGTTCTCCAACTACCTGATCCTGAAGACGCCCGGCGAGACCGGCGAAGATGCGCTGTTCACGTTCACGACGTCGTCACGCGGCGGCCTCAACGCGATCGGCGAGCTGTGCAAGGCCTATGGCAAGGCAATGCGCCAGCGGCCGGACGAGTTGCCGATTATCTCGCTCGGCGTCGGCTCGTACCAGCACTCGAACAAGGCGTTCGGCCGGATCAAGTTCCCGATCTTCGAGGTCGTTGGATGGGCGCCGCGGGCTGAGTTTGCCGAAGCCCTGGCCGAAGCAGCGCCAGCAAGTGAGCCTGAAACAACGTCCGAGCCCGAAGCAGCGCCCGCCGCTGCCGCAAAAGGCAAGGGCAAAGGCGCTGCCGCTCAGACCAGGTTCTAACCAAGTATGAACTACCCCGGCGGCGTATCAGCGTCGCCGGGATTTTCTCATCACAGTTCAATAGTTCCGATCAGTCAACTGGACATCACCTCGCCAGCAGATTGACGAGTAACGCCACACACAGGGGGTTCGGGGGCAGGACTTGCACGGGGCAGAATTTATCAAGCATCTTTTCGGCGATGTCTCTGAATCGCCTGTCTACATCTGTTCATTGGCCAACGAGCGCGATGATCCGCTCGAGCCGACGGAGCGGCGCGTCGCTACACGCGATGGCTTAGACATCGAACGCTTTATCGCCAAGTGGGACCGCAAGGGACGCGGATTGTTCTTCTGCGTCGGGACCGTAAACGGCCCAAAGCGCGCCAAAGAGTTCATATGTGAGACCATTGGTCTCCACGCCGATATCGACATGAAGGACATCGACGACAGCCGCGCCGACGTCGAGCGCAAGCTGGCCAACCTTCGCTTTCCGCCGTCCCTAACTATCTTTTCCGGCAATGGCATTCATGCCTATTGGCTGTTCAAGGAGAGCATCCCTACCCAGGCCGAAATTAACCGAATAGAGGACGCGCTGCGGCTCCTGGCTGACTTGGTCGGTGGCGACATCTCGGTTTGCGAGGTCTCCCGCCTAATGCGCCTGCCGGGTTCTCATAACACCAAGCGGGACGGATTTACACCGGTTGAAGTGCTTACCTCCTCGCCTCATCGTTATGAATTGGATGATCTCGAGGAGTGGCTGGCCGAAACCTCGCCAGTCATCCTGCGCAAGATCCGGCCGCAGGCAGTAGTCGACACCAATCCGTTCCTCGAGGCGGCAAAGACGCTCGGCTTCAAGCCGTCGATTGACGTGGAGAAACGGCTGGCGGCTATGTCCTACATGGCGGGCGGAGATGCGGCGATCCACCAGACGCAGCTCGCAGTCTCAGCAAGCCTTCTTAACTCCGGCACTCCGATGGAAGAGGTGGTCGACACTATCTTAAATGCGACCCGATGCGCTGCTGCCGGCTATGGCGAACGCTGGAATTGGAAGCGCGAGGAGCGCGCCATTCGCGGCATGTGCATGGCCTGGCTGAAGAAGCACCCCCAAGCCACCCCCAAGCCGGCGCCACAACCTGCTGCTCAACACCCCGCCGCAGCAGCGCCGAAGGCTGATGTCGTTAACCTGGCAGAAAAACGTCAAGCGACTGCTGCGCAGAAGAAGCCACAGCCAAAGCAAGTGGTGAACCCCGACAAGGCACTGGTGCCCGCAGTTGTGGCTGACGGTGTAATCAGCACCATCCGACAACAAGGTCAGGACATTCTCCTAACCGAAGGGGAGGTTTGGCTGTACGCACAAGGCATCTGGCATGTAGCCACGCCGGCGGACAATCAATGGCTGCTAACGCTCATCCAGAGCGGTTTTGAAGCCCTGAGCGAACCATGCAAGCCAGCCAGTCTCACCGCGGCCTACAAGCGGCTTACTGAACACCCAGGGCTATTCAAACGCGACGTACCTTGGGCCAGTTCTAATGTCATCGTGTGTCAAAACGGCGTGCTCGAAATTGCGAGCCGTGCGTTTCACCCGCATGGTCCGCAGTGGTTTGCAAAGCGCAAGATTGGCACCAACTACGAGCCAGGCGCCACCTGTCCATTGTTTGAAGCGTTTGTCACGTCGCTGTTTGCCGATCGCGGGGCGGATGCTGCCGGGTTCGTGCAAGTGGTCCAGCACTGGATGGGGTCAGCCATGGCCGTCAGCCACCTGAGCCGTGAGGAGCGTAAAGCCCTGATGCTTGTCGGCCCATCGCGCACCGGCAAGACGGAACTGTCCCGCATTATCCGCCTGCAGATCGGTGACCCAATAGCAACCCCGTCCGTGGCCGAGATCAGTGAGCGGTTCGGCCTAAGCAGCCTGTATGATGCCGCGGCCTGGATACGTGACGACGCCATTAACGAGGGTGACGACCTGGATCCCCAGCGGTTCAAGACCATCGTCACCGGCGAGCCAATTGACATCGAACGCAAGCACCGCCCTGCCGTGCCCGGAGTCGAGTTACAAATTCCAGTTCTTTTGACCACCAACGCACTACCCAAAGCCCGCGACAAATCGGACGCCATCTTCAACCGCGCCTTGGTGCTGGAGATGACCAATATCGTGTCCGAAGATGAGGCACATCGAGCCCGCCAGCGGCTTGGCGTGCCAAGGGGTGAGACATTGGGCTCGTGGCTGGCCTCTCAAGAGGGGCCCGGCATCCTAAATTGGGCACTAGAGGGTTTGACGGCGCTGCTCACGCGCGGTTCCTACGACCTTCCTGAGACCGTCAGGAACGCCATCCAGCGCTTCAAGGACGACAATAACCCGGTTGGCGAGTGGGCGCGCACGGCTGTCCGAAAGTCGCCCCACGGGCGGGTTTCACGGGCTGATATCATGTGCGCCTATCACGGCTGGCAGCGCGAGCAGGACGGCGACGAGGCCCGCGCATTCGGCGCCAGGGCGTTCTTTCCCAGGCTGCGGGCGGCGGCGCCCTGGACTGGAGATTACATGGATCACACCGGCCGACGCTTTGTGGCCGGCCTCGCATTGACCGATGAAGGGCTTCAGCAATGGGATTCGCACAACCAGGGACCGCAGCTCAAGGGCGGGTCAAAGGGTTCGTCGGCTACTAAGCATGACATTAACAAGCACGTCGCTGAAGCAGCCACGGAGGATAAAAATGCACCGCGCTTTTGAGCACTGCACATTGGGTTTTTTGGCCATTTTCAACGTGCTGCGGCAACACATCAACGTGCTGCGCAATAAAATTAGCAACACTTCGATGTGCTGCGGCAACACTTTCTTTTTGCAAAGCGCTGCTCGAATTCCGACACGATGTCAGCAGCCTGCGCCATGCCGCAGCACTACAGCACTTCTTTCTCTATTAAGTTTCTATAATATCTATAGGTATATATGTACCCATGTATGTGTATATATAGAAGAAGAAGGGAATCGACTTCAAAGTGCTGGCGCCGCCGGGCTCGCTGTCGGGCCGAGCCTCGTGGCGGTGTCGGCATGAATCGGGATCGCGACATTGCGACCGTCCGGCACTGGCATGGCCTGGTGTCTTCTGCCGCCCTTCTGTTCGAACGACGGTGGACGCTGCGGGCCCTCCGCCGCGTCGATCCGGGTTTAGCCAAGCGGCTGAGTGAGCAGCGATCGTTGTTTGACCAGGCATGCATCACGGGCGCGGTTGACGAGATCGAGCTGCAGGGCGCCGCCATGGTCCGCGGCTGGCAGGCGGCTGTTCGGGCGATGGGCTCGGAGCCGGACGACGCCTACATGATCGGGCAGGATCCGGTCTCAGGCTTGAAGGTGGCGATTGGGCATCAGGTGGCCGCGGCCGATCGGGTTCGTGAGGTTTGTGGCGAGCAGGTGATATGGCTGACGCCCGACGAATGCGCGGTGATGCTGGCCGGCGTCGAGGCGTTCAAGATCGTCGGCGCCGTCAAGCAGTTCTTTCCCGGTGCTGAAATTGTCGACCGGCATCCGCATACTGGGTCTTAACCAAAATTGGCGTCCTGGTGTTTCATCTGTGAACTGGATGCGCTCACTAGCCGCCTGCACCGTTACCGACTTGACCGACTGGCGAGGAGAACCAAACCCATGACCCCCAAACTACAGGGCGCGCTGCAAGCCCTCAAAATGCTGCAGCACAATGTGGAGAGCGATGCCGACGAAGTGGTCGCGCGCGTGTCTGAGCTGGATGCCAGGCGGAAGGCGGCCAAGGATCGGACGCATGCCACGCTGTCAGCGGCCGGTTCAAGTCTGGGTGAGATCGAGGAATTTGTGGCTGGGCTCGAGGGGGACAACGGCGCGCCAGAGCCTGAGCCTAAGAAGCCTGAGCCGCCGCATTCCTGGTAGCCTTGCGCCAGCTTCAATCGCCGAAATAGAAGCAGCGCGCATAATCCAACAGTGTCTCTTCTTCGCAATCAGGAACGCGTGTCCATTGCGTTCCCCAATCTTGAGCCTGCAATTCGGCGCTCTCTGGCTCATCGTGTGCGCCTAGTTTGCCGTAGATGCGTAGGGCAGGGCCGCCGGTCGAGAGTAGGATTTCATATTCTTCCGGGCCGTCTTGCACAGCCTGCCCCGGTTGGCGCCAGCCGTCACGAACCAGAACGGAAAGCGGTCCTTCTTGGATTTGCTGTTGCGCGCTCTCGCGCTCATCTTCGTTTAAGAGGCGAGCCACAAGCTGGGCGATGTCCTGATACCAAGAGCGGCCGTTGCTAAATGCATGTTCAAGGTTGGTCATGGCGTGCTTTCCTTGGCTGAACGGATTTTTGAAGGTTGGCTCGTCAAGCCATGCATTTGAGCGATATAGCGGAATGCAGACGAGCTCTCCGCTAATCCTCACATTGGCGTACATCTGCAAGTGTGATCTCCCTCGGGATATCGAAGAGGCGGCCCACGTTATCCTTGAGCCGTATCGACGTCATCGGGAATGGTTCGAAGTCGATCTAGAGACCGCAATCGAGGCATTGCGCGAGCCGTTAAGGCGGCGCGGGACAGCGCCAGAAAGAAACTCCGAGCGGTTCAATACACGGTCTCAGCATCCGACGAAGGGCCGCAAACCGAAGATTTTTGCGGATCTGGATGAGATCGCTATTTGAACGTGATAGGCTTGCGTAGGGGCCTTGTCCACCCACGCGCCGCCGTTCCTCGATGCCCGCCAGGCTCAAGCTGGCGATTTTGAACAGCAATAAATCCGAGTTCGCGCATGACGACGGCCATCCGTCGGCCGTTCGCCTTCGTATGCGGCGCGCCAACGATGTTGAGTAAGCCGACCGTGCTGATGGCTTGAATGTTCTCAACCGCTTTGCTGATCGTTTTCAGCCATGGCTCACTAGGCAAAGCGTTGATCTGCTTTGCGGCGCTCCGCATTTCAGCGACGAAGGGCATTTTATCTCTTACCCCACCTTATTGCGAACTGTTCGCAGCTAACGGCATGTGACGTGCTCTATATGCGAACAACTTGCAACAAAACGGGGTCATTGTCACGTATGAGAGCGGCGCGCAACAATCTTTCGTGCAAAGAACGGCTACATTCTAGCGCTGGTGCGTTTTAAGATTGAGGTTGGACAATTCCTAGTCCACCGCTATCGCCTCTCCACGCCCTCCTAAACCCGTTTAAACGGCATACCACATATAGCGACCTATTGTCGCACTTAAGGACTAGGACACGCTACTAATAGAACCTTAAGCACGTTGCGAACGGTTCGCAGGTTTGATGTGTGTTCGCGCGAATCAAATTTCAAAATTTTGTTGTTGGGGTCCGGAGCTGCGAGGGGCGGCCGGCGGGTCGGCGCGTTGCGCGGGTTGCGTGGAACTGGACCCCCGGGGCCCACATGGCCAGGCGGGTGGTGCCGCGCGCGCGTTTATCTTTCCAGCACATTGGGATCCTAAGCTTAGAATTCCACGTGGACAAGTTGTCGC